>JAEEGL013117203.1_pt1 | contig 12436 bp, 11 predicted proteins | sample 9134231 | NCBI WGS metagenome assembly JAEEGL01 (sample SAMN16246548, study PRJNA631951) | gut metagenome | biome: gut microbiome; feature: rumen; material: fiber-attached | host: Bos | place: Iran: Karaj | collected 2018-10 | reverse complement strand
GAGATGTGCAGAATTTCATTTGACTCTTAGTAAGGGAGATTTAATTTCATGCCCAGTTATGCATACGAAGCAATAGACAATAACGGTAAAATTATTAAAGGCACACTGGAAACCGATGATGAAAATGCCGTAAAGCTGGAACTCAAAAGACAGGGAATTACCCCTGTCAACATCAAGCAGCAGAGCGCGCTTAACAAAGACATAAATATTGAAATCGCTGGTAAACCCAAGGCAAGAGATCTTTCCGTGTTCTGCCGTCAGTTCGTTGCTATGTTCAAAGCCGGTGTATCGATGATCGATGCGATGAAGATGCTTACCGAGGCGACGGAGAATAAGAAACTAAGACAGGCGTCGGAAGAGGTAAGGATAAGCATTGAAAAAGGCGAATCACTCTCGATGGCCTTTTCAGAGCATCCAAATGTTTTTCCGCCAATTATGGTAAATATGACTGCAGCGGGAGAAGCATCAGGCTCACTTGATATCGCAATGGACAGAATCGCACTGCAGCTTGAGAAATCAAACAGGACAAAGGCTGCAATAAAGAAGGCTTTGATGTACCCGATTATCGTCTTTATCGTAATGATTGCGGTAGTTATTGTCCTTCTTGTAAAGGTTATTCCGTCTTATACTGAAATGTTTAAAGATCTTGAAACAGATCTTCCTGCTATAACTAAAGCAGTGCAGGCCGTCAGTGATTTTCTTATACATTACTGGTTCATTGTTGCCCCTGCTGTGATAGCGCTGATCGTGTTTTTTATAGTGTTTAACAAGACAGATACAGGGAAGCATGTAACGGGCAAGATTGCTCTTTCCATTCCTGCAATCAAACAGCTTGTTGTGAAGACAGCTTCCGCGCAGATGGCTCGTACATTATCAACACTCATAGGGTCCGGTATTCCGCTGGTTGAAGCGGTTGAGATTGCCGGAGATGTTATGGGAAATGTTTACTTCAAAGAAGCTCTTCATAAAGCCAAAGAAGAGATTATGATAGGCCAGCCTCTTTCGAGCCCTCTCGAGGAAGCAAATCTTTTCCCACCGATGGTATACAATATGGTACGCATAGGAGAAGAAACCGGACGTACAGAGGAGATGCTTGAAAAGCTGGCTGATTACTACGAAGAAGAAGTAGAAGCAGCTGTCGCAACCATGATGGCGGCGCTAGAACCGATGATAATAATTGTACTTGCCGCTATCGTCGGAACCATAGTCGGAGCCTGTCTTGCACCTATGCTTAAGATGTATCAGGCACTTGACCAGTTATAATGTGATGAAAGGCAATTATCTGTGACGAATGGCTGCCGCGGAAATGAGATATATTCGATGATTTATGGTAGAATATAATTAACAAAGATTTTAACGGCCGTGTAGGGTCGGCTGTTAAGATATAATTATACTTTTAGCAAAGGAGAATTTTATTATGAAAAAGAATGCAAACAAAGGTTTTTCGCTTGTAGAGCTGATCATTGTTATTGCAATCATGGCAGTTCTCATCGGAGTACTTGCTCCTCAGTTCATCAAGCAGGTTGAAAAATCAAGAGAATCAACAGATCTTCAGAATATTGAAGAAGTAAAAACTGCTATCAATACATTCGTTGCTGAATACGGCGAGAATATAGCAGCAGACGCAACTATTTCAGTCGCTGTTCCTGCTAATGGTGGAAATGTTACCATAACATGTCCTACAGTAGGCACACACACTCTCGCAGAATATGGAATCGATTCACTTAAGACCAAATCTTCAAAATGGGAAGCATTTACTTGGACTTATGATATGGCAACCTACAAATGGGCCTGCTCAGATACTGCTAAAGATGGATCCGGTGTAGGAGCAACATATTTTTATGCTAACGGTACAGCAAAGTAATTATTGATATGCCCTATTTTACTATTCTATTGAGTATTATAGTTTTTTTATACGGTATTGTAATAGGATCATTTCTAAACGTTCTTATTTACCGAATACCAAAGAAGGAAAACATAGCGACGAAAAGGTCACACTGTACGGAGTGCGGATACAAGCTTAAGTGGTATGACCTCGTCCCTATTTTCAGTTACCTTTTCTTAAAGGGCAGATGCAGAAAGTGCGGAACGAGGATATCGATTCAGTATCCGATCATCGAAGCTGTAAACGGTATCCTCTATGTACTTCTCTTTTTGAAATACGGGCTATCCATAGAAACCCTACTCTATTGCCTGCTATTTTCGGCACTACTTGCTTTAAGTGTGATTGACTTTAGAACATTTGAAATCCCGGTGGGATTTAACATCTTTATACTGGTACTGGGCGTAGCTCGCATAGCAACCGATTATCGTAATTGGCTTCTGTACGTGATAGGCCTGGTATCAGTTAGTGTCGTTTTATTGATCATTTTTTTGATCTCAAAAGGAAGAGGGATCGGAGGCGGTGATGTTAAGCTCATGGCCGCCACCGGATTACTCCTTGGATGGAAGCTCAACCTGTTGGGTTTTGTGATCGGATGCATCCTCGGAGCGATCATTCATGTCATCCGAATGAAAGTATCAAAAGAGGGTAGAACCCTTGCTATGGGACCGTACCTTTCAGCCGGAATTGCAATTTCCGTGTTTTTTGGTAACGAGATTGTTAACTGGTACGCATCGTTCTTTGTTGCATAAACACTCAGGGATTCATGACTTAATCAATTAAGCCGTGAGTTTTTGTGCGTATAAAATATAAAACTTACGAGGTCGTAAATTAATGGCAAACAAAGTTATTTCTATCGAAATCGGCAATGCCGTGACCCGTATAGTCCAGATGGACTATCAGACCAAACATCCCAAGATCTATCGTCACACAACCATTCCAACACCGGAAGGCTGTATTAATGACGGGTACATTAACCTTGAAAATCCCGCTTTAGGTGAAGACATCAGAAAAGCATTGTCTTCCGAGAGAATGGGAGGAACAAAGAACGTTATCTTCACGATTGCTTCAAGTAAGATTCTTACTCGTGAAGTTATGCTCCCTCCTATAAAAGCGAATATGATAGATGCGACAGTTCAGATGAACCTGTCAGAATATTTCCCCATTGATTTATCCCAGCACGAGATAAGTAATATCGTCCTTGAACATATCACTGAGGGTGATAATGCAGGCCGGTTCAGAGTACTTATTATTGCAGCTGAAAAGGCTTTGATTAATTCTTATGAAATGCTCGCAAAGAGAATGGGGCTTACCCTTATTCAGGTTGATTATGTGGGTAACTCTATTTTCCAGTGCTTTAAGAACGAGACTACCAACCGCTGCAATATGGTCCTCAAGATAGAAGAACAGCAGACTACGATAACTATCATTGATCATCAGAATCTCCTTTTGCAGCGTAACATAAGCTATGGTATTGAAGAAGTTATCAGGGAAGTAACCGAAAAGCCGGCATTTGGAGTTAAATCCTATGATGATGCATGTCAGTATATAAAAGATAATGTCTGCATTTTTGAGAACCTTTCCAATACCGGTTTGGGTATCAGACCTGAGGATGCAGAAGAATCCGGCGGGAACGCAATGCTTGAAGCAAGAAGCGCCGTTACTAAAGTCATGGCAGGCTTCATTAATGCAGTTTCTCGTGTTATAGATTTCTATAATTCAAGATATTCAGTCCCCATCGACCGTATTTATGTTTGCGGTATGGGTGGAGATCTAAATGGAATTGATACCCTACTTACTAATGAGATGGGTATTAAGACTCATGTACTAAAAAAACTGGAAGAGATTTCATGGGTTAATACGACAGATCTGGCCGGCTTCCACTGCTATGCCGCAACGATCGGAGCGGCATTTGCGCCTGTAGGCCTTTACAGTAAGGCAAAAGTAGATAAGAAAAAACATGAGACAAATTACAAAGCCCTTGGTATCTTGCTGTTTATTTTCTCAGCTGTTGTTTCGGCTGTACTCTTTGTTCCAAAATTCTTCGCTCTTCAGGATGTAAAAGATGAGAATGCTGAACTTAAGGCAATAAAGGCACAGTACGAAAACGATAAGATTGTATATGATGAGTTTGAAAGTATCAGGGATTTATACATTCAGGTAAAAAATGGCGAGTTACAGATGGAGAACCCCAACGACAGCATACTTGCCTTTTTCGACGAGCTTGAAGAGAAACTTCCGACAGAAGCTCAGATTGTTGGCTTTGATTCTACATCAACAGGATGCAACATACAGTTTATTGCACATGATAAAGAAACTGCCGCAGGAATTATCGAACTGTTCAGGACTTTTGATTCTATTGAATCATTTAGTGTATCGTCCATCGAGGAAGAACATGATGATGACCTGGAATTCAAGCTTCAGGCTCTTTCAGATTTCTTCAGAAATATGTTTACGGTAGATGAGGAAGGTGTTCATCTCATAGAAGCAGAAGAGGATGCTGAGGAAACTGAAGACGCTGAAGAAGCCGAAGATGCTGAAGAAGCTGAAGAGCCAACAGAAACGGAAGAGCCTGCTGAGACTGACACAGAAGATGTTACTGTTGACGGAGAAGAGGATGCAGAACAGGATGTTGAGATATTCATAGCGGACGAGATTAAGCATTACTCCACAACAATCAGATTTAACATTAATGCTATCTACTATTCGTCTTCGAATGAATCTGAAGTAAATGAAAATCAGGGGGAGGAGCAGTGATGAAAAAGAATAACGATCAATTAATTTTTATATTGCTTCTTGTCTTAGCAGTTGGGTTATTCCTTGTAGTTTATTTTGTGCCGATTCAAAACACAAACGAAGAGATTTCATCATATGAAAAGAAAAATAGTGCTCTTCGAACCGAGATATCGGAACTTCAGGTATATCACGACAACAAAAGTCAATACGAAACCGATACGGAGACATTAAAAAGAGAGATAACAAATGTAGTATCGGGATTCCCCAGTGGATACCGTGTAGAGGATTATATACTCGAAGGTATTGCAATGGAAAATGTTAGTGATTTCATGCAATCATCCGCTATTCGTATCAGTGAGCCGGAAACACTGGTAGAGATAGACGAAGAAAGGATGAAAAACGCCGATATTGAAGGCCTTACAGATAAGATCGAATTCGTTAAGCAGTCGGTGGACTATAGTAATGAACTCACTTATGGATCCTTAAAACAGGCCATTGAGGAAGTTTTCAGAAGTGGCTACAGGGTTAATGTTGAAAGCGTAACTTATACCAAAGACGAAGAAGGCGTTGTACTTAACGGTGTGATAAAGCTTTCTTACTACTATGTTAACGGAAACGGCCGCGAATATAATCCTCCTTATATTCAACCCTATGAAGCGGGAACGGATAATATTTTCATCGGTGGCCACAAGATTGATTTGACGGATTATCTTCCTACGGTAGAAGATGTTGTCGGAACTGATATAGAGTTAGAAGCAGAGACACAGACCGAGAATGAGACAGAAACAACCAATGAATAGTTGATCTATTAGATGTACGGGCAAATTTTATGGATTATATACTTTCTGAAAAAATTCATAATGATAAGGGAATGTCTCTCGTGGAGACAATTATTGCAGTTGCTGTTCTTTCGGTAGCAGTAATTCCCATACTTGCCACTTTCAGCCATACTACCAGATATAATGCTGTAGCAAAAGTCAAACAACGTGCAACCAACTACGCTATGGATGTAATGGAGAATTACAAAGCGTATGGAGCAGAGAATGCAACAAACAATATTTTCGGCTCAGGTGTATACAGTGATGATGGAATCGATGAAACAATTACTATAAAATTCACTGATGGTGATTCAAAAGAGTACAATATGAACGTTATAGTGGAACCGGTGCAGGATTATACAGAAGGAACACCTGTTTTCACAAGGCTTGATGACATTGAGGCAACACCCTTTTATACCCCTGTAAGTGATGTGATATTTGCGGAAGATCCGAAGGATTTGTATGATCCATACATGTGTATAAAAAATGTTCAGGCCGATAACGGATTTGAAAAGAGCAGTGACATCAAAAATCTGAAGCTGAAAAGACAAATCAGGATTGTTATAGAAAGCACAGGAAAAGTTACTGTATCGTATCAAACAACCGGAAGCTGTGATGGAAGACCGGTTTTAACTCTTAGAGATTTAAATGATTCGGGGGCAAAGAAGGAATCGGTTGAGATATCAACGGATATTTCTACCAGCGGAGGAGCATTGAAAAAAGTATTCTTTTATTATTACCCCGCTTACAATCATAGCGCCACTCCGGACATGCATTCCACAACAGTTGAAGATACTTTCACCATAGAGAATTATTATGGAAATGTAGATTTTTACCTTATTAAGCAGCGTGACGGATCTATAAGTGAAATGCAATTAAAAAACTATGAAACGTTTTATTCTTTAAAGCATCCAATCACTTTTACAAATCAACCGGGGTGTGAAACTCGCTTTTACAATGTTATTACCTATAATCTCGGCTTAGGCCCTTCAGACACTCCCACAGATAATACACTGGACGTCTACGGAGGATCTTTACCGACAAATGTATATCAGGGGATCCCGAACTCTACGATCACCGATAATAATATTTTGGTGTATAAGATTACGGTAAAGATTACTGATGACAATCCGATTTTTAATTCAAATTCTGAATTGGTTGAAATGGAAGGAACAATTGTAAATTAGACAATATGAAGTACAAGAACAGGTTTTTTTTAAAAACTAAATACAGATTTGGGAATATAGGATCGGCTCTTGTGACCGTTATTGTAGTTATTGCTTTCATGAGTATACTTGCGACAACAGTTCTTTATCTTGCCGGAGAAAACTACAAGACCAAAATATATGATCTTAAGACTAAAGAGAGTTTTTATGAAGCGGAAGAGATTGTAGAGCTTTTCAGGGCATCCTTGATACGTGATGTTGCTGAGTGTTCTAAGCCGGCATATGATGCTGTTATGACTAATTATGCAAAAAGCGGAGATAAAAACACCAGGGCCACGGAGTACTTATCACAGTTCAAGATTCAATTTGATAAAAAAATACAGGAGGATCTTTCGGTTGATCTTAGTGAAGATTCAGATCCTGCTATTTTGCCGAATTCAGTAGTGGAAGCGTTTATTCCCATTGCCACCGGTGCCGATGCAGAGGATACGGGTTGGGCATATAAGATTAATATTAACGGTAATGATCTGCTGTTTAATATCGAGGTACCGGACACGTATTATGGCCTATTTCAAGACGTGCCGGCTGATAAAGTGTTTAATGAAACAGATCAAAAAGCTGAAAGCTACATTATTCAGGACATTACCATTAAAGTTCAGGATAAGACTACAAATTATTATTCGGAAATAAAGACATCTTTTATGATTACACCGCCTCAGCTGAACTGGGGAGATGACATCGACAATGACGACGATGAAATCAATTATTCCGAATGTGTCAAATTCCTGAATTATGTGAAAGAGTAAAATCATAAATGAAGAGTCGTTTTTCATTAAGGGAAAAATCGAATAGCGGAATAAGTTTGGTGGAGTTGGTCATAGTCATAGCCATAATGACAGTACTTATCGGAGCGGTATCCATAGGAATCGGAATGGTATCGACAAAGCCGGCAACGCAGTGTGCTTCCAATATTCAGATATGTCTTAACAGATGTCGTACCCATACTATGGGAAAGACAAAGGGCTTAGTTGGATTTTATGTGGATTCCGAGGGGGTTTGGATGGTTGAAAAGCTCGGATATTCCAACACAAATTTAAGCGATTCTACCGATTGTCTGGCAGGAGATTACACTAAAACCAAAATCGGAAAGAAAGGTGTCACGATATCAAAGGACGAAGCCGGATCGGATGTTCCTTCTTTAAGTGTTCCATTAATGTTTTACTTTAAGAGAAGCGATGGCTCTCTGGATGATTCCAGTGAGAATTGTGTTTATATCACAAAGGGTAAGAAAAAATACAAGGTAACTGTTCAAAAGCTAACCGGAAAAGTTGAGCTCGATCAGCTTTAATCGGCGAGGAGGATTCAAATATGAATCTGCTTAAATCTTTTATAAAAAATAAAAAAGGTTTGTCTCTTGTAGAGCTCATTGTGACGATCGCAATCATGAGTATTGTTTCGGTCGGCATTGCAGCTGCTGTTGTTTCGTCTACTAAAAGCTACACCACCGGAAGCTCTGAAGTTGATCTTCAACAGGAAGTACAGAACATTACGAATATTTTAAACAATCTGGTTATGGATGCAAATGATGCTAAAAACGCCGGAATAGGCGGGGCTTCAGCAGGATCGGAATCGTTGTTTATAGAATCATCAAAAGGTGATATTTATGTAATTGCTCTTGAGGAAATCGATGGCTCGGGATGCTTAAAGTTTTATGAACTTGCGGATGATCTATCGGTTGAAGATGGATATACTCTCTCTAATTATGTTGAGACATTTGAAGCCAAACCCGGGGTAAGCGGTGATGGATGGGATTATACAGTTGATTTTAATCTTGTTTTCAAGAGCAAGGTTATAGGAACACAAGCCCCGGACAGAGAGTTCAAGACCTCTTTTCTTGCCATGTCAAGAAACGGAAAAACTGTTAAGTCTGACTCGAAAGTAGATAAGGCGGTTATTATTGCAGATCATGAAGCCGTAATAGAACCAAATCAGGGCAGAACCGATATAGTCGGTGTTCAAACCTATGAGATTCCTTTTGAAATATTGATTTCCGGAAACCAGGAGGGCGTCACCTATTCTATTACTGCCAGTGATACCGAAGATGGACCCGGTACGGGCAACTATAAAGATTCAAATGGGAATCTGGTATACAATTTGACCTATACTACAGATTTAGACGCTGAATCTAAGGTCATAAAGATAAAAGCATATGAAACATTAACTAACGATTTTACCATCACAATTACTGTTAAAAAATTGGGTGCCGGTGGTTATACTATTTCACATCCGATTGTTGTTTACGTCAGAAGGGTTAATGAAATATCAGATACAGATTGGTCTGATAATGTTACTATTTCAGGTGTGACTTTCAAAACAAACGCCGTATATCAGATGAAACCGGTATCAGCGGTTTCCAATGCAGACCGTTTCTTCCATTTAAGCATGGATGACGACTATGTAGACCCGTCTACCATAAATGTCAAACTGGTCGAAACAGAAAAGTATTCTCCGAATCACTTACTGATAACCGTTTATAATTCGGATGGAAGTGTATCGAATACCATGTCCGGATCTGCAATTCCATCTGACGGATTTGCACTTTTAAAAGACCAGTATTTTACTGTAAAACTTGCCAGAGATATGGAAAAGGGTGCACGCATTATTTTTGATGCATATGCCCCTCATGCCTCGAAAATCGACGGAGGCACAACAGGTACATCATTAGATACTGCAGATAATAAAACAACAGTTAATTATTCTTATTTACATAAAAAATATACTATAAAGCGTACGGATAGTTTGTTCCCGTCTTCCAGCGGATTTAAGCGTGGAGCGGATAATGATGAACCTTCGTTCTATGACAAGTATCTGAGTTCTTATCAGATGCTGCAATTGTATGTTGAAGATTTTTATCTTCCGTATTTACAGGAAAAATATAAGGATGATAATAGCCCGTTTGTTGCTCCCGGCGGCACAATGACAACGCGAAAAAATTATTTCTGTAACATGCTTGATAAAGATAAACTGGTTGGTATGTTAAACGGGAAAATCAGTTTTTCTGCATTTTATTCAGTTGGATCACCTGAAGTGCCCAATGACCCCGCCAGAAGTACGAATTATTACAGAAATGAGGGAGGATATTATTGGTCTCAATATCGTATTATGAGCGGTAATGGAGGCGGAAATTCATACCATTTAACCAAACCCAATGATGGCGATGGGGCTGATGTAATAACAGGCGGAGGTTCGGATTCGCCCGGTGCTTTACGGCTTGATCCTGACAAGGAATATATGCTTGAATTCTTGTCAGTTTTATATAATGAAGGCACAAATATTAATCTGTTTAATGGTCTGGAGAAAATTGAAAGTAAGTCGATTTTATGGCCTCAATATGACAAGATGATGGATTTGGGCTTCGGTACTACACACAATGGTGCCGGTTATGTTTTTGACGGAAATGCGGAACAGGCAAAAGATGATATGAGTGTATATTTTGCCGAAGTATATCCGGTTTCACCTGCTAAGATTACTTATCGTGAAGGGCAGGGTATCCTTCAGGATGATAAGTATAACGCTTCACCATCTGATATGAGTGTAGGTTCCGATTCTAATCCTATTCTTTTGGGAAGCAATTTTCCGGAATCTTTCGTATTTTTTGACCAGACCGAATGGTCAGGACTTGCAACCAACGCATACATCAACAGAGCCAATGGAATTGTTCAGTATAACAATGGAAACGGTTGGGTGAATGTCGTAACTGATTTATCCAGTGATGTACAGGTTTCTATAGCCGGAATACAGATGAAAGTTATAGGCTCTGAAGGAAAGATCAAGTTCCAAAACGGAGACGAAAGTGGTCTTGATTTTAACTCTGTGTTTAGATATATTCCTACGATTAAGCAATATAAGTATTACATAAAGGATTCCGAGGGAATATTCAGCAGAACTGTTTACGGCGACTCAAACGGAGGAAATAAATATACATTTAATTATCCGAATAATACAGGATATATTTATTTCAGAAAATATGCGGCACCTGTATATATAACTTTCAATGCTAATGGCGGTAGTCTTTATAGTGATGTGGCTGTTGAGAGCCAGGTAATCGCATATATTCCCGGATTTAGTGGAAACGAAATGCCAACTGCATTCTTAGCAGGCAAACAGTTTGATGGATGGTATACAGATCTGACCGGTGGAGATAAGATTACGGATACAGTTTTACAATCATTGGAAAACAAACCTACTGCGTTATACGCACATTGGAAAGATCCGGAACCTTATACATATAGCCTTGCTAAAACGAATGCATGGGACGGCCATGTACAATACAATGTCAGGTTTATCAATAATACAGACTCAAAGGTAAATTCTATCTCTGTTTCAATTCCTTATTATGGGAATGTTACAAGCGTCGGAGGTAATGCAAACAGTTATACTATAAGCGGCGACTATATAACGTTGACTTTTAACAACTGGGGCAACGGAATAAACGCACATTCTCAGACCGATAATATTAACATTGAATTGGTAGGATCAGGAACATTTGGCTTTTCGGAATAATGAGGAGCATTTATGAATAAACAGATAAAGAAAACATTATTGATATTTTTATCAGTGTGTGCATCTGTATTTGCTCTTTACTGTGTCATTTGGGCCGTTTATGTATCGACGGTATACTCACCTTTCATCAAGGCTTTGAATGGAGCTGATACAGTTGAATCAGAAGGATACTTCTATCATGTAAAAGCTCCTTCATTCCTTTCGTTTACCGGTAACCTTGCCGTTGGCGAATCAAGAAAAGATAAGGATGCTTTTGAAGATTCATCGGTTGACCTTATTATTTGGCCCCAGATGAACGGAGAGTACAAAGTCCTTGTACAGGTTGAGACGCCCAAGGAAAAGGTGGATGAGTATAGCACCAAATCCGCGATGTATGGGTTCTATCTTAACTCTGATTTGAAACCGAATCTATCCGACGAAGAAACTGTTCAGAGCTATAATGAACATAAAGAGTTTTTCGAAGAGAATTGGGATAAGATAGAAAACGCTTTAGATAAAGCCCGTGCAACATTTGATCTTTCCATAGGATAGATTAATCCGAAAGATTTATATTGAAAAATCTCTGCGTCTGCACTGCGGACGCAGAATTTTGTTTAAGGAAAAACAGGACCTGATTAATGTTTGAAAATGTATTTATAATTGCATTATTTGCCGTGCTCGTTATTATCGGGATAATTATCGCGGTAAGAGTCGGCTCAAAGTATATAGTTTCTCCCGAGAAACAGGCGGGACGGTATGGTGAGAAGGTTGCGACTGCTCTTATAAAGGAAGTTCTGAGGGACGGAGACATTCTTCTTAACAATATCCCTGTTAGTGTAGATGGCAGTCGGACCGAGCTGGATAATGTGATCATTAATAGCTACGGAATTTTCATTATCGAAGTCAAGAATTACAGCGGAAAACTTCACGGTGAAGAGGATGATAAGGAGTGGCTTAAGATTAAGATAACTCCGGGCGGGAACACGTATTCCAAGATCGTAAAAAATCCTATCGGGCAGGTGAAAAGGCAGGAGTATATCCTTTCAAAATATCTGAAGCAACACGGGATCAGAGAGTGGGTCAAAGGATATGTTTTCTTCATCGAGATGAACAGCCCGGTAAGAAGCGATTATGTGCTTGATACGAGGCGTGATATAGACAGGGCGATACACACTCCTTCCGTCGATGGAGCATATATAGATGATCAGACAAAAGCTAGGATAGAATACGCTTTGAGGATGTGACAAGGCATCTAAAATGTAGTATAATAGCCTTTGGAGATTTTGTTTATG
>JAEEGL011833027.1_pt1 | contig 12436 bp, 8 predicted proteins | sample 9134231 | NCBI WGS metagenome assembly JAEEGL01 (sample SAMN16246548, study PRJNA631951) | gut metagenome | biome: gut microbiome; feature: rumen; material: fiber-attached | host: Bos | place: Iran: Karaj | collected 2018-10 | reverse complement strand
TTTCCAGGGCAAAAACGCGGCGACGAGGGCCGCCAGCAACAGACCGTAGATCGCGTAGACGATGGACCAAAAATGCATGCAGGGCAAGGCGTTGGCAGCTGTGGAATGGTCGTTCAAAACGAGGTCCCCCTACAAATTTGCTGGCGGTATGGCCCGCTTGTTGCGCCTAAAACAAGAGTCTTTTGGTGTAAAAAGGATGAAGTTGCTCAGCTGCTGCCCGGAAAATCTTTTGTAAAATCAATGAAATTGAAGAGTTGGACGAATCGAGGATTTTGTCATTGGAGGGCCTTTACTTTGATTTTTTGAGTGATAATCTAAAACGAGCATGTTCTTTGCCCATGAGCGGCGGGTGAGCAAAGAAAGAAGTTGTTGAGGCAGAGCCGTTTTTTGAAGGAAGCGAGGTTGTGTATGATTCCACCTAAAACGGATCCACGTTGGCGGGCGATGGTCGAAGGACGTTTGGTGTTCGAACCTTCGTTTTTGGCGCTGAAGTTTTTGTTGCAACGCATTCATATTCGTCTGCATTCCAATGCCCAGGAAGTTCAAATCGACGAAATGGTGAATGATTTATATTCGTTCTTCGAAAAATACGAGCGCTTTTTAAGCGATGACATCAAGCGTGCATTCTTTTAGTCACTGAATAAGGATGATAAGGAGAGATCATGTCCATCATTTTAACTCTGGCTGAAACAGAAGCGCTTGTTCGCGCGGGTAAAAAACTGTTCATCGCGGGTGAAGCTGATCTGTTGCGCCGTTTGCCCAAAGGACAGTGGATTGGTGGGACGGCTTCGCATTTTGTGGGCCAGGATGGTGGCGTATGCGGCGCTGGCAAGCTTTGCGTGCAGGAAATCTGGAAGCAGGATTACAACATTTCGATCCGCGTCTATGGTGTGGATGACTTGCCAAAGATTCCCAACGATGCGTTTGGGAACGGCTATTCGATTATTTTCCTGCCCTTCCACAGCCCGGTTCATTTGAAGTATGCGACGGATGTGCCTGAATATGAAAACATTTTCTTGCATCCCATCGTCGGCTTTGTGGCGAGCGTCGATCCTTTTGGTCCTAAAGATGTGATTCCGATGGTGATCAATGGCATGACCGGCGAGATGACTTCTGAATGCGCCATGGTGATGCATGTGGAGTTACCTCCGACCGAAATTGCCAAAGTGGGCATCATCAATGTGTATGAAATCGATCCCAACGGGCCCACGATTGTGTTTGAAAAAACCGGAGTTACAGCCAATGAAGCGATCATTAACGGCGTCAGGCAGCCCCTCGCGCCTTTCCTGAAAGCTGAGGCTCCCGGTGAGATTCTGATTGCGGATTACATGGGTACCAATATCAATGTGGATATTCAGCATGTACCCGACGATGAAAGCGAAGTTTCCTTTTACGGGCCTGTATTCAGGGGCATTCATTACCGCTTTATCCGCCACGATGTGGATTACAGCCAAAAGATTCGCAATCAGGCTCAGCAGTGGAATGGCAAGAACGTCGTCTATGCCTTTAACTGCATCTCTAACTATTTGAACTTCAAGCTTGAAGGCGAAAAACTGGGACCCTTTACCGGACCCTGCACCTTTGGAGAAGTGGCTTACCAGATTCTCAATGGTACCCTGGCTTACATGCTGATTGAGCCGGTGACCCATCATGAGTGATGTTGGCGCCTTTCCTGCCTCTTTTGCCTGGTTGCGCACTTGCCTTTTTGTTCATTCCTTAAATCATTGATTGGAGATTTACCTTGTCAAACGAAGGATTACAGGATCTGTTTATTGGTATTGCGGGTTTAATCGGGGCGGGCAAGACGACCCTGGCGACCGCTCTGGGGAAGCATATTGGCCTGCCCGTGTATTATGAACCTGTGGCCGATAACGAATATCTGGCCGATTTTTACAGAGATACTGCGCGCTATGCCTTTCAGACGCAAATCTATCTGTTAAACAGAAGATTCCAGCAGCATCAGGAGATCATCTGGCGCGGCGGCGGCGGTGTGCAGGATCGCACCATTTATGAAGATTCTGTATTTGCAAAGACTCTGGTCAATCAGGGATTGATGGACGAACGCGATTACAGGACCTATCTGCAGCTCTTTCGGCATATGAGCAACTTCATGTGTCGGCCCAATGTGATCATCTTTCTCGATCTTTCGCCGGAGTCGTCGCTGGCGCGCATTAAAGAGCGCAGCCGCGATGTGGAGACCGGGATCTCGATCGATTATTTGCGCGCATTACACAAAGAATATCAGGTATTTATCAAGGATATTTCGCGCAGCGTACCCGTGATTCGCGTGCTTTGGGAGGAGTATCGCGATGTGGAAGATATGGCTCGAATGATAGAACGTGAGTATTTGCAAGGATCCTTTTTAAGGGATGCCGCCTGGAGTCCAACTCTGTGACAACATAGGATTTTCCCGCCTCACTTCTTCTTGCTCTCGGTTTCCTTCTTTCATATGCTCCTTTTGGGTTGTAGGCGACATGGGTCGCTTACTGGTGGCGTAATTTTGTCTGTTACCGCCTAAAGCGCGAAATGTCCTTTGTTTTTTCAATAGTTACCCGAAGGAATTCGCAATGAAAACTTGGATGCTGATTTTACTGACGGGTTTTGGGTGTTCCGCTTGCGGTGATGAGTACGAGAACGCAAAAAATTATTGTGAAACAGAGGAATGTAATCAATTAGGTACATGTGTGCAAGGGGCCAAAGGCCCCGTGTGCCTTTGTTATGACTGGGCATTGCGTCAGGGCAACCAATGTATTGAAAAACCGACGCCTTGCGACTCTCTGAAATGTGGTGGTCACGGGAGTTGCTGGCAGCAGGATCAGGAAGCGCGGTGTTTTTGCGATGAGGGCTACGAACTCAAAAATAATACATGCGTTCCGATGGCGGATCCTTGCCAGGGAGTTACATGCGGCGGTCACGGCAGATGTGTCAATGCTTCCGGAAACGCGGTCTGTCTGTGCGATGATGGCTACGTTCAATCCAAGTCGAGCTGCGTACCAGGCGAAAATCCTTGTGAAAACGTAGATTGCAATCAACAGGGGTTCTGTGCCTTAACGGCCAGGAATCAAGCGGCTTGTATTTGTAATTCAGGTTATGTTGCGGTCGGGGCCAGTTGTCAGGAGATCACCGATGCCTGCTCGGGGCATGATTGCGGAGTTGGCGTTTGCGTGGTCAATGACTCCAACGAACCCCAATGTATTTGTCCTGAAGGTTACCGGGAAATCGATCATAAATGTGTGGCTGTGCGCGCCACTTGCGACGGCGTCACTTGCTCGGGAAAAGGTGTTTGCCGGGTGGCTTACGGCGAAGACTCTCAATTGAGCGCTTTCTGTATTTGCGAGCAAGGTTATGATTCCGTTGTCTCTGGAGGACAACCTGATTGTCGGGAGGATCTTGCGCGTTCGGCTTGCAAGAATTGGAATTGTTCCCATCAGGGCGTTTGCGTGGTCGATCAGCAGGGAGACTCCGGGATTTCTGATGGTGCGCGGTGCGTTTGTAATGAGGGCTTTCACGCTGAGGGACGGGAATGTATTGCAGATCTTGATGTTTGTTTGGATAAATGTACGGAAAACGGACGATGCATCAAAGTAGAAATCCCTTCTGATTCGAGGAAAAAATACGCGCCAAAATGCATCTGTGATGAAGGTTATGCTGCGCTGGGACTGAATTGCGTCGAAAAACCTTCATCCCCGTTGCCCGAGTTTATGCCTGCAGATTTATCGCTCGTCGCTCGGCATCCCAGTACATATCAGCCTTACATTAAGGGACGACTGCTGGCTTACGCGCATATCGACCCTGTAACAGGCGATATCCCTTCTGTTTTTCATCACTTAGAACAAATTTCGACCATTCTTTGGGAGCATCATGCAAAGATTCAGGCCTATGATGCCCAAAGTCGGCGCTATATTTTACAATTCGATGAAATGCTTTCAAAAGAAGAGATGTTGCAACAGCGCGATGAAATTGCGTTATTGACGGATGGCGACTTCCCCCTCTTTGATGTGGTGATCGAGGATTTTATAGATACGCCATCGGGTTTGCCGAATGATCCGTGGGAGTTTGGACATTGCACCGATAGCTGCTGGTCGGATAATGCGGGTGGTAACTGGTTCTTGGAAGCTTTAAATGCACCTGCTGCGTGGGACTGGACAAGGGGGGGGCATACTGCAGTGGGTATCATCGATTTTGGGATTCAGCGCCATGTGGATTTGGATGAGCGCTTAAAGCGCGTCAATCTATTGGATGTGACGCCTTCACAGGAAGAGATCGATCACGGGACGGCTGTGGCAGGTGTGATTGGGGCTACGGGAGATAATGGCAAAGGATTGACGGGATTGCTTTGGAGTCCATCAATCTATTTTTGCCAGACAGATGGGACGTTTTCACGATTCATGAATTGCATGCACTGGCTTCAGGACCAGGAAGTGCTGGTGGTCAATTATTCTGCCAATCACAATTGGAGTCATCTTTCCGATGAGATGAAGCCCTGGAATTTGGCGGCATCACAAAGTTCGAATGACAATGAAATTGCGGCGTGGACACGGGAGTTCGCGTCTTTAGACTCTCGTTTGAGCTTGGTGCAGAGTGCAGGGAATGAAGCTTTAAGCCGGGCTCGGTTGAAATATGCAGCACCTGCAGCGGGGATTGATGAAAATGGTATGGGGTTGAAGTCGCGGATTTGGATTGTGGGATCTGCAAAAAGCAGCAACGATGCAAAAGCAGATTACAGCAATGCCGCCGATTTTTATGTGGTCGGCGGAGATGGCGACTGCTCTGATGCGACTGCTTCCAATAACAATGCAACTTGCCGAAATATAACGGTTTTACAGGGAGAAAACCGAATCATCGGCGGCCGGTATGGAAGCTCTTACGCCGCAGCTTTAATGACCGCTACTTTGGGGATGTTGCGATCGGTAGGCGCTCAGAAAGAAATAGGGGAATACATGACTTCTGTGTTTTCAACAGAGAATCTTTCAGACCCCTTTTATTTAAACGTGGCGCAGGCACTTCTTAAAGTTGTGAATAGCTGTGCCGGTTATGCCTATGCTTGTGGCGGTACCCATAAATGCGATGAAAACATGAGGCCATACGGTGAAGGCCTCATGCATTTTAATGTGATCGATGGCGAATGTGGCTGTACGCCCAATTGTGTGGGGAAACTCTGTGGAAGCGAGGATGGTTGCGGGGGGATTTGTGCGGGGGCAGATTATCGACATTGTTCTGGAGATCTGCTGAGTTATTGTGATGCGGACAGCCGATCGATGAAGACGTTGTCTTGTTCGACCGGGATATTGCCTGCCAATACATATCGTTGCGGTTGGAATGAAGAGCTCAGCCGTTATGATTGCCTGCAGGAGCTTGGGCCTGGGTGCGCTGTACAGCAATGCGGTATCGATCTCGCAACAGGAAAAGATTGTGGTTCCTGCGGTGAAAAGATTTGTTTGAACGGACAATGCGTCGATTCTCTGGTCAATGAGATGAGAGTGATTCCGGCTGCTGGAGAGACGTTTATCATGGGCACTTCGGAAGAAGATCTTGAGAGGTTGTCGTCTCGATCTGAGAAAGCCAATGCTCAGAGGGAAGAGATCGCTCATTCTGTGCGTTTCACGCATTCTTACAGAATACTCAAACATGAGGTGACTCAAAAAGAATGGAAAGATGTGATGGGTCATTTACCTGTTACTTTGACAGGCGATGGCTCAACCCGACCTGTGTCCCTCGTGAATTGGTATGAGGCGCTTGCCTGGTGTAATGCCCGATCGGAACTGGAAGGTCTTGAGCCTTGCTATGAGATGACCAATTGCGTTTTGACGCCGGGCACCCATGCGCGCTATCGCTGTGAATCTGTGGAGTTTAAAGGGGTGGATTGCAAAGGTTATCGCTTGCCGACAGAGGCTGAATGGGAGTTTGCGGCGCGCATGGACAATCGCCCCGAAGTCCTTTACGGTAATCCTGAAGATGTGAAGAGGATTGCGTGGTGCGAATCAACCGGTGTTCATGACATTGAACAGAAGGAGCCCATCGGACCTGGTGAAAGTTTATATGACATGTTGGGCAATGTGGCGGAATGGACCTGGGATCGCTATGACGAGCATTATGGAGTGACTCAATCAGGGGCAGATTTGTTGAACTCCGAGGTAACAGATCCTCTCGGATTGGTTTCTTCTGCAGGATATGGGACCGGTGAAGCGATTAAACATGTGATTAAAGGAGGAGCGTATCATCAAAACGCAGAAGTGATGCGCGCTTCTTATCGCGGGACTTCTCTGGTGGGCAGTTATCACGGTACGACTGCTTCCGGATCGAATGAAGCGAGAGGAGATGTGGGATTTCGACCGGTTCGCACGATGACTGAAGACGAAATGATCGAAGATGCGCATTGAGAGAGGTTGAGCCGGTGACAGACGAAGAGCGCCTCAAAGAAGGTTTACAGGAAGCTTTGGGATTTCATCGCGCAGGTTTGTTTGCTGAGGCGCGCCGTCATTATCTTGCGCTTTTGGAACGCTTTCCCAGGCATCCGGATGTGATTGAACTCTTTGGTGTATTAAATCATCAGGAGGGGCATCTGGATGCGGCATTGGCGTATTTACAAAAAGCAATCCATTATGCTCCTAAAATTTCTTTTTATTACAATAATTTAGGAGAAACCTTGCGACAGCTGGGCCGGCTTGAGGAAGCGCAGACGGCGTATCAAAAGGCCCTTTCGCTCGAGCCGTCATCGGTTGAAGCGGGCAACAATTTGGCGCTCACCCTTCAGGCGCAGGGTGATTTGGACGGCGCGATCGCTCGTTTTCAGCAGACGATTCAGCTTGCGCCTCAGGCGCAGCTTTTTGACAATTTAGGCCACGCTTTTCGCGCATTGGGGCGCAGAGAAGAGGCGATTGCGGCGTATCGCCGGGCGCTGGAGCTGGAGCCCGAAAGGGGGGAGAGCTGGCTTGCGCTTTGTTCGGCGCGTCGCTTTGAGGATGTCAGGGATCCGGAGCTTCTGCATGTGCAAGCGCTGTATGAAAATACCCAAAACAGATTGCAAAAAGCGTACTTAGGCTTTGCCTTTGTGCAGGCTTTGGAACAATGTAAAGCGCATGAGCGGGCGTTCGATGTGGCTTTGGTGGCCAACGCGCATTGGAAATCGTTTCATCCTTTTGATGCGGAAGCGCACGCACAGGCGGTCGATCGCCTGATAGAGCGTGCAACCCCCGATTTGCTGTGTCATGCGCGTTTGGATCGCTGTGATTTGCCGGTGCTGATCGTCGGTTCGCCGCGTTCCGGAACGACTGCGGTTGAACAGATTTTGTCTTGTCACCCCATGGTTTATGGTGCAGGAGAGCTGCCGGAACTTGACCGCCTGGCGCATCAGCTGCCGCTTGAGGCGGATGCCGCTGAATTGGCGGGTGGGGCGTCGGCTTATTTGAAAGCGCTGACGCGCGGGGCTGCAAATGGGGTGAAGCGCATCACCGATAAAATGCCCGCAAACCTATTTCATTTGGGGCTCATCTGTCGCATGTTCCCGGAGGCGCGCGTGATTCGCGTAAAGCGGAACTTGCTCGATACCGGTGCTTCGTTGTTTATGAATCACTTTGCGCGAGGGAACGAATTCGCATCGGATTTGAGCGATATTGGCTCATGGCTGCTGGATTTGGAGCGCATGTGGGCTCATTGGAAGGAAGTTTTGCCGTTGCGCATTTTTGAACTCGATTACGAGACGCTGGTGCAAGACTTTGAGCCGACGGTTCGAAAACTGCTTGAATTTTTACAATTGCCTTGGTGTGAAGATTGCTTAAAATTCGATCAAAATCCGCGAGCGGTGCAAACGGCGAGCGCGTTTCAGGTTCGGACGCCGCTTTACAACCGCTCGATTGGGCGATGGCGTTTTTATGGTGAACGCTTAAAGCCCCTGGCTGATGCATTAAATCTTGAGTGGGAGTAACCTCTTGAAATTATTTACTTTGTTGGCTGCTTTGCTGATGCTGTCCTCGCATGTGTGGGCTTATCCGATGGGGGAGGCGGCGCGCTTTTTGGCAGGGATGGAGCTTAAGGAGGATTCGGCGGTGGCGTTGTCGAAGTCGCCGCTTTATGCGAGGCATAAGGAGCTGCTCGATCGCAGCTTTGCGCAATACATGACGAAGAATTTCGTGCCCGCGCGCGACTTTGCTTCGAAAGAGCTGAGCGATTTGGGGCACGAAGTCGTCTTTTATCCTTTTGGCGGCCCAGACATTTTAAATGCGTGCATCTTTTTGCCATCGGCCAAGACCTATATCCTGCTGGGGCTTGAAGACATCGGCGGATTGCCCGATTTGGCGGCGGATAGCCCGGACTATGCCTTAAAAGGCCTGGAAGCCGTTCGCGGATCGCTGGTGCAGATTTTTGGGATGAACTTTTTCAGAGTTTTGTCCATGCGGCAGGAAGTGGGCAGCCATCCTTACGCGGGGGTTGCGGGCCTGATCATGATGTTCCTGAGCCGAACCGGTTATGAGATTTTGTCGGCGCGCCGCATCGAGCTCAGCTCCAGCGGTGAGGTGATCGATCCCACCAGCGAAAACCCTCGTGGGCTTGAGATTCAGTTCCGCATGCGCGGCGATTCACTCGTTAAAAATCTCTATTATTTCCGCGGGGATGTATCGGATTCGGCTTTGGCAAAACGCGTGGGGCTGATCGCCTTTATCCGGAAGCAGACGGGCATGACGACGTTCTTAAAAGCCGCCTCTTATTTGATGTATGAACCTTATTTTGATGACATGCGCGCGCTGATTTTGAACGGAAGCGATGCGGTGATCGAAGACTTGTCGGGCATTCCCTATCACTATTTTGCGAGAAATGAGCGCTGGCAGGTTGCGCTTTATGGCCGCTACGACAAACCGATCGACGGTTTTAAGGATCGCTGCCAGCCCGATTTTGCGCGCGACGTGAGCCTTTTTGATCGGCCACCGCTCGATTTCTCGTTTGGGTACGAATACCGGACGGGTCAATCGCATATGCTGGTGGCGCGCAAGCGTGCAGGGGCTTATGTGCCGCCGCCGGAGCTGGACGGTGTGGCCGATCACGGTGAGAAGACGCGTTGCAAGGGGAAGCGGGTGCAGATCGAGTTGCTTCCGTGAGCGAATGATGGGAGGAGCGGGCGGCAGATAAAAAAAGAGCGCTCGATGGAGCGCTCTCAAACATTCGCAAATGCGGTGAAGTGCCGGAGGTGGGAATCGAACCCACACATCCTTTCGGATACTGGATTTTGAGTCCAGCGCGTCTACCTATTTCACCACTCCGGCGAACGCGCGGCGTTTATAGGCCTGCGTGGTTGGGAAGTCAACCTTTTTTATGGGGCAGATGGCCTTTTTTTCGGGGATCTCCGCCGCCTGGAGCTTTTTTCTTTAAGTTTTCGCGCATTGCGGATTCTGGCGGCACTAAACAATGGGGGCCGAATCCGATGAGATCGGCGCGTCCGGCTGCAATGAGGGCTTCGCGGGCGAGAGGTTGCTGTGCGGGATCCCAATAGAGGGCGAGGGCTTTTTGCATGCGCTTTTCGCGGAGGCCTTTGGCCACATAGATGGGCTCCAGCGTATCGGGATCGAGGCCGGTGTAATACATGGCGGTGGCGCGGGTCATCGGCGTGGGGATGAAGTCCTGCACCTGGCGGGGGCGCAAATGGTGCGCTTTGAGCCACAACGCGAGTCTGACGGCGTCCTGCAGGCTGCAGCCGGGATGCGAGGTGATAAAATAGGGCACGCAGAACTGATTTTTACCGCATTTGGCGCTCGCCTTTTCGAAGATCTCGCAAAAAGCTTCGTAGCGCTCCACGGGCGGCTTGCCCATCGCCGCGAGGGTTTGGGGCGCGATATGTTCGGGGGCGAGCGAAAGCTGTCCGCCCACATGGTGAGCCGCTAAATCCTCAATATACTTCGGATCTTCGGCGGCAAAGTCGTATCGGATGCCCGAGGCGATGAACGCGCGCTTGACCCCCGGATATTCGCGCACCTGCTTCATGAGTTCGCGGATTTCGGTATGCGAGGGATCCATGTTTTTGCAGCGCGTGGGGTAGAGGCAGGAATGGCGTTTGCATCTCGTGGGGTCGGCTTTGCAGCGCTTGCAGTAAAGATCGGCCGAGGGCCCACCCAAATCGGTGATCACGCCGTCAAATCCGGGGCGCTTCTTTAACCGCTCGATTTCGTTCAGCACGCTTTTTAAGGATCGGCTCTGCACCTGCTTGCCCGCATGCGCGGTGATGGCGCAGAACGAGCATCCGCCGAAGCAGCCGCGCATTAAAGTGATCGAGTTCTTGACGGTTTCGAAGGCGGGGATCGGTTCCTGGTAGCTCGGGTGCGGAAGGTAGCAGAAGGGGAGCGCGTAGACCTGATCCATCGAGAGATCGCCGCTGCCGTTGCCGTCGCCGTCGGCCAGTGGGGCTGCGGGGGCTTCGATCACCAGCGCGCGTTCGGCGTGCATCTGCACCAAATACTCGCCTTCATGCGGTCTCCAGCGGTGCAACTGCCCCGTCATGCGGGCAAACGCCGTTTTATCGTCGCGCACCTCCTCAAAACTGGGGAGCTTCTCGCCTTTTTCGGCGATCTCCGGGCTTTCTTTGCCGCCTGCAAGCCACGCGGTGCCGGGGATCCCGCGTAAGTTGTCGTCGGGGTTCTGTTTTAAGCGCGCAACGATCGCTTTGTAGGGGCGCTCCCCCATGCCGTAGGTGAGCAGGTCCGCTTTGGCGTCCACCAAAATCGACCGCCGCACGTTGTCCGACCAGTAATCGTAATGGGCGATGCGCCGCAGGGAGGCTTCGATGCCGCCGATGATGATGGTCGAGTCGGGATAGGCTTCGCGGCAGCGCTGGGCGTAGATGATCGTCGCGCGATCGGGGCGCATCCCCGTTTTTCCGCCGGGAGAATAGTGATCTTCCTTGCGGTTTTGCTTTTGCGCCGTCAACCGATTGAGCATCGAATCGAGGTTTCCAGCGGTCACACCAAAGAAAAGGCGCGGGCGGCCAAAGCGTTTAAACGGCTCCGCAGAATGCCAGTCGGGTTGCGCGAGGATCGCGACGCGAAGCCCTAAAGACTCCAGGAATCGCCCGATGACGGCGGGGCCAAACGAAGGGTGATCGACGTAAGCGTCGCCCTGAACGAGGACCACATCTGCAGGGCCGTCGAGTTCCCGGGGATCGATCGGTAAAAAACGCATTTAAATCTCGGCTACCTGGCGAAGGATCAGGTTTTTCAGTTCCAGAACGGCGCGCGCGAAGAGATCGGGTTCGATGAGCAGGCTCACCACCGCAAACGCCTCGCGTTCAAAGTCGTAAAGCCAGCCCGGTTGCACCAGGATCCCCAGATCCAAAAGCTGCGAAATCCATTGATCCTCGGACTGGATGCGAGGGAGCTCGATGACCGCAGTCCAGCCGCCTTCGGTGCGGCGAACGCTCGCGGCGGTTTGCTGAAGGTTTTCTTTTAAGACAGCCAGGTTCCTTGCGCAGCGCTCCGCGATCTCTTTGCGCACGACGTCGCCCTCTTTTAAGAAGCGAGGCAGGGCGAGCTGCACGGGGGTGCTGACCGAAAGATAGGTATCGGCGATCAATTCCAGGCGAGCGAGGGCTTCTTCCACGAGATCATCGGGGCCGCAGACGACCGTCCAGCCGAGTTTCATTTGAGGCAGGCCCACCTGTTTGGAAAGGCCGCCGAGCACAAAGCAAAGGCATTTTGGATTCAGATCCAGCAGGCTTTCGATGCGGTCTTCATCCTCTGCACCTTCCAGAGCATAGGGCGCAAAGACTTCATCGCAGATGATCGGCAGGCCCAGGGCTTCCAAATGCGCAAAATCATTGGCATGCAAATAATGCCCCGTCGGGTTGTTGGGGCTGACCGCCAGGATCGCGCGGGTTTTGGGCCCCGGAATTAAGGTCCCCGAATCCACATACCAGGCGTCGTCGTAGGCCAAACGGTAGGATCTTAAGCTTAAGCCCTCGAGGCGGGCCAGATGTTCGAAGAGCGGGTAGCTCGGGCTTGGGGCCATCACGTCGTCGCCGCAGTTGCCGCCGTCGGAGAGCAGTTTGAACAGCCAGCTGTAGGCTTCGCTCGTGCTTGCAGAGAGGACGATCCGCCGCCAGTCGACTGCGCGCGCCGGTTTTTTGCCTGTGGCCTTCCGCGAGAGGCTTTCGGTCACCGCTTTTCGGGCTTCGATGGATCCAAAGGGCGCCGGGTTGTAGCGCAGGTCGCCTGGGGTCGAGAGCGCGCCGAGCATCGATTCCGGATACGAGAGCCCCACCCGCGTGGGGTTGCTGACGGTCAAATCTGCCCAAATCTGCCCCGACCGCCGCATTTCGGTGATCTTTTGGCTGAGCTGGTTCTGCTGGTGATCAAAGTCGCTTCTTCGCGAAAAAAGGCTCATCGTTCGCTCTCGTTTGGGCCGTCTCCCCGGGCGGCGGTTTTTCGGGCAGTCTATGGCGTTTTTGCGGGGCTTT
>JAEEGL011284045.1_pt1 | contig 12436 bp, 12 predicted proteins | sample 9134231 | NCBI WGS metagenome assembly JAEEGL01 (sample SAMN16246548, study PRJNA631951) | gut metagenome | biome: gut microbiome; feature: rumen; material: fiber-attached | host: Bos | place: Iran: Karaj | collected 2018-10 | reverse complement strand
TTGCTTGTCTCCAGCGACATTCCAAGATGGGCGTGGAGGGAAAACGAGGCGAGAAAAGGTGGGGCGAGGCGTCCCGCCGAGCCGCCAACGGGGCGGATCCCCTATTGCGATTACGGTCGGAACGGTTTCGTTCCGACCGCAATCACAATATCGATAGTCTGTTTATTTACAGCCTATATAGACGAAATATCACGAACAAAGATTTCGGTGAATCCAGATTCTGCGAAGCGGAGCGGGATGTCCCGGAGGGGGCGGGAGCGGCGATGGAGGAGGGCGTTCCGGGGAAGGGTGCGGCGGGCGGCGCGCGCGCCGTCCGCCGTGTTCCGGTCGCGAAATCGGTGGCCATCCACACTTTGCAATTTCCGTTCCGCCCTGCACCATGGTATACTGTTGCGCATGAAAGCCACCATACTCCCCCTGTTCCTCACCGCGGCCCTCGCCACCGCCGGGACGGACATCGACCTGCCCAAGCCCCGGACCACCGGCGGCAAGCCCCTCATGGAAGTCCTCGCCACGCGCAAGAGCACCCGCACCTTTGACGCAGACAAGGATCTCCCGCTGGACGTCCTCTCCTCCCTCCTCTGGGCCGCCAACGGCGTCGCCCGCGACGCCGACCACCGCACCGCCCCCTCCGCCGTCAACGCCCGCGAGATCGAGCTCTACGTCGTCGGCCGCGAGGCGACCTACCGCTACGATCCCGAGGCCAACCGCCTCGTCTTCCACAAAGAGGGCGACTTCCGCGCCGACACCGGCCTCCAGCCCTTCGCCGCGAAAGCCCCCGTCAACCTCCTGCTGGTCTGCGACATGGGCAAACTCGCCCGCATGGACGCGGCCGCCCAGGCCAAGTACAGCTGCACCGACACCGGCTTCGTGAGCGAGAACATCTACCTCTTCTGCGCCTCCGAAGGCCTCGCCACCGTCGTGCGCGGCGCGATCGATCCCGCCGCCATCGCGCAGAAACTCGAGCTCCCCGAGGGGCGGAAGGTCATCCTCGCCCAGTCCGTCGGCTATCCGAAGGAGTAGCCGTCGGCCATGCGAACGCCTCCCCGCGCCGTTTTCTTCGACCTCGACGACACGCTCTATGACTTCGCGACCGCCGCCCGGACCGCCCTATGGACGGTCTCGGAGCGCGTCTCGCGCGAACTCGGCATCCCCGCCGAAGAGGTCCGCTCGGAATACGCCCGCCTCCTCCGCCGCCAGATGGCCGAGAACCCGACCGCCGGTTGCCACAGCCGCACGATCCGCTTCCAGCTCTTCCTGGAGGAGCGCCACCTCCCGGTCCGCCTGGCGTTGGACTACAGCGAATGCTACTGGACCACGCTGGTCGACCACGCCGTGCGGTTCGACGGCGTGTCCGAGGCGCTCGAATTCCTGCGTGCGCACGGGATCTGCGTCGGCCTCGGGACGAACATGTCGGCGGATTGGCAGCTCCGCAAGGTCGTCCGCCTCGGCATCGCGGATCTCCTGGATGTCATTGTCACGAGCGAGGAGGCCGCGGCCGAAAAGCCTGCGGAGGCGTTCTTCGCCTACTGTGCGCGCAAGGCGGGCGTGGCGCCGGAAGAGTGCCTTTTCGTGGGCGACAACCTGGAGGGCGACGTCCTCGGCGCCCGCGCCGCCGGCATGGACGCCCTCTGGTTCCAGCCCGACGCCGCGCAACGCGCGTCGCATCCCGACATCCCCTCCTTCGGTTCCTACCGCGAAGCCCCTTTCCTGTTCCTATACCCTTAGGACGCATGCCATGAGCTCTTCCACCTCTCACCTTCCCGCATCGGCGGCCACCCCCGACACCCGTCTGCTCTTCGGGCAGATTTTCCACGCCATCGTCCCGGCCGCGCTGCTCGCCATCGCCGTCGGCCAGATCTACGCCTTCACGATCTTCTCCGACGACATTGCCGCGCGCATCGGCTCGACCAAGCCTCAGGTCCAGTTCGCGTTCTCGCTCGGCATCTTCTTCCTCGGCATGGGCGCGGCCTTCTTCGGGCGCATCGTCGAGAGGAACATCGCGCGCTCCACGCTCATCGGCACGGTCCTCTTCCTCGGCGGTCTCTGCGTCACCGCCCTCGGCGTGCGCGCCCGTTCGCTCGCCCTCGTCTATCTCGGCTACGGCTTCCTCGTGGGCACGGGCACGGGCGTCATCTACATCAGCCCCGTCAAGACGATGATGCTCTGGTTCGAGCGCCACCGCGCCGTCGCGGCCGCCGTCCCCATCATCAGCTTCGGTCTGGGCTCGTCCGTCTGCAAGCTCCTCCACGGCGCGCTCTCGCCGCACTGCCGCCCCGCGGACGGCGTCCCGGGGTCCGTGGACACCGTGCGGATGTTCCTCCTGCTCGCGGCGGCGTACGCCATCCCCATGGTCCTCGGGAACCTTCTTCTCCGCAAGCCGCGCACGGCGTTCGCGGCGGCGGCCGCGCGTTCGCAGGGCTTCCGCTACGGGGCGCTTCTGCGCGACCGCTATTTCGCGCGCTGCTGGCTCTTCATGTTCCTCAACATCTCCGCCGGACTGTGCCTCATCCCGCTCGCCAAGCAGATGATGAACGACCCGTCGGTCGGCTACAAGAAGGCGCTTGTGGACTGGATCATCGTCCTGTGCGGCCTCATGAACGGCGGCGGACGCTTCCTCTTCGCCTGGTGGAGCGACCGCCTCGCGCGCCGGATCGACATCCTGCTCGTCATCCTGGGCGTCTCCGCCGGCATCATGACGGCGAGCCTCTGGCCTCCCGCCATCGGCGTGGCGCTTCTCGTGATCAACGCCTGCTACGGCGCCGGCTTCTCGGTCATCCCGGCCATCCTTTCGGACCACTTCGGCATGACGGACATCTCGAAGATCCACGGCGCCGTGCTCTCCGCCTGGGGCGTCGCCGGCATCGTCGGCAACCAGGCGGCCATCCTCGTCTCCGACCGCCTGGGGTTCGGGTATCGCGGCGTCGTGGTCCTGCTGATGGCCCTCTATGTCCTCAACCTTTTCAACGCCCGCGTCCTCAGGCGGAGCTAGACATCTGATTCAAAATCACGTATAATACCGTCCGTTTCCCCTTCCTCTCCCCTCCCCGAGACATGCCATGAGCACGCCCCATCCCTTCAACGCCATCTGTTCCGCCGACTACCTCCCCTGCGACAAGCGCGCCGACCTTCAGCTTCAGCGCCTGCGCCGCATCGTCGAACACGAGTACGCCCACGTTCCCCTCTACCGCGACCGCATGGACGCGCAAGGGGTCAAGCCCTCCGACATCCGCACGCTCGCCGACATCGCCAAGCTCCCCTTCATGATGAAGACCGACCTTCGCGACACCTATCCCTACGGCCTGTTCGCCTCGCCGATGGAGGACATCGTGCGCGTCCACGCCTCCTCGGGCACCACCGGCAAGCGCATCATCCTCGGCTACACCCAGGGCGACCTCGACATCTGGGCCGAATGTGTCGCGCGCGGCCTCGCCAACGCCGGCGTCACCCGTGGCGACAAGATCCACGTCGCCTACGGCTACGGCCTCTTCACCGGCGGCCTCGGCCTCCATGACGGAGCCCAGCGTCTCGGCGCCACCGTCATCCCCGTCTCCGGGGGCAACACCGAGCAGCAGATCAAGCTCCTCGCCGACCTCGGCGCCAACATCATCGCCTGCACCCCCTCCTACTTCGTCCACCTCATCGACAAGGCCGAGAAGATGGGCGTCGACCTGCGCAAGCTCCCCCTGCGCGCCGGCTTCTTCGGCGCCGAGCCCTGGACCGAGGAGATGCGCGCCTACATCGAGGAGCACGCCGACATCGAGGCCTTCGACATCTACGGCCTCACCGAGATTTCCGGCCCTGGCGTCGGCCTCGACTGCTCCGCGCACACCGGCATCCACATCTTCGAGGAGTACTTCTACCCCGAGATCATCGACCCCGACACCCTCCGGCCCGTGCCCGACGGCGAGGAGGGCGAGCTCGTCTTCACGACGCTCTGCAAGTTCGGCGCCCCGATGATCCGCTACCGCACCCGCGACATCACCCGCATCCTCACCGGCACCTGCCCGTGCGGGCGCACGCTCCGGCGCATCGACCGCATCCGCCGCCGCTCCGACGACATGCTCATCTTCCACGGCGTCAACATCTTCCCCTCGCAGGTCGAGGCCGCGCTCCTCCAGGTCGACGCCAACCTCCCGCACTTCCGCATCCAGCTCGACAACGGCCCCAGCGGCCTCGACATCATGACCATCGAGATCGAGATTCGTCCCGACATGATCGGCGACCGCATCGAGGACATGGAGGCGCTGCGCTACAAGTTCTCCACCGCCCTCGACACCATCCTCAACATCCACGCGCAGGTCAAGCTCGTCCCCCCGAACACCATCCCCCGCTCCGAAGGCAAGATCAAGCGCGTGTTCGACAACCGCAAGCCCATGGCCTGATCCGCCCCTCACCCAGGAGACCCCCATGAAAACCATCCAGCAGCTCTCCCTCTTCATAGAGAACAAGCCCGGCGCCATCAGCGGCCCCATCCAGGCCCTGGCCGACGCCGGCATCAACCTCTACTCCCTCTCCGTCGCCGACACCAAGTTCTTCGGTGTCCTGCGCCTCCTGGTGCGCGATCCTGCCGCCGCCGCCGCCGTCCTCGAGAAGGCCGGCTTCGTCGCCAAGACCACCGAGGTCGTCGCCATCCAGGCCCCCAACGAGCCCGGCTCCCTCGCCAAGATCCTCGCCGTCCTCGACCGCCACCAGGTCAACGTCGAGTACATGTACGCCTTCGCCGCCAGCACCGACGGCAAGGCCGCCCTCGTCTTCCGCTTCGTTGACCCCGAGGACGCCATCCGAAAGATCGAGTCGGAGCTCACCATCGTCGGCGCGGATTACCTGTTCGGCTAGGCTGAACAGGTAGTGACCAGTGACCAGTGATCAGTGACCAGTGGCTAGTGCCCATGAGAGGTCCATGATCAACTGGCGAACTGGCAGACCATCCCATGATTCTCCTCCCTCTCGCTCTCCTCTGTCTTTTGTCCGCCGGCTGCCGGCCGGCGGCGGAGGGGCCCGCATGGCCCGTCTTCGATGCCGCGAGCGCCACCAACGCCCACGCCTACGTCGCCGGCCTTGTGGAGTTCTCGCCGCGTGACGCCGGCTCCGAGGGCGCCGCCTACGCCTCGCAGTGGATCGCGCAGAGCCTCCGCGCCGCCGGCCTCAAGCCCCGCGCCGACGTCTGGCGCGAGCGCTCCGGCTCTCGTCCGGACGTCCAGTTCTGCAACGTCTACGCCGATATCCCCGGTGAAACCAACGCCCTCATCGTCATCGGCTCCCACTACGACACCAAGGGCGGCATCGGCCCCCGCTTCCAGGGCGCCAACGACGGCGGCTCCTCCACCGGCGTCCTCCTCGAGGCCGCGCGCCTTTTCGCCGCCTCCGGCGTCCGTCCGCGCCACACCCTCCGTTTCGCCTTCTTCGACGGCGAGGAGTGCTTCGGCGCCTCCTATGCCCCCGACGACGGCCTTCACGGAAGCCGCCGCATGGCCCGCCGGCTCGCCGAGGACCCCGACGGCCGCGAGGTCGTCGCCGCCGTCGTCCTCGACATGGTCGGCGACGACCACCTCTGCCTCCAGTGCCCCCGCAACGTCACCCCTTGGCTCGCCTCCCTCGTGCTCGAGACGTCCGTCGCCCTCCACAAGCGCCTTGGCGGCGACACCTCCGCCCTCGTGCGCATCGGCGACGGCTACATCATCGACGACCATTGGCCCTTCATCGAGCACAACATCCCCGCCATCGACCTCATCGACTTCGACTACGGCTCCAAGCCGGGCGGCCGCGACTACTGGCACACCGAGCTCGACACCCTCGACAAAATCCGTCCCGCCTCCCTTGGCGTCTCCGGCCAGCTGCTCCTCGACTTCCTGGAGCGCATCGACTCCCGCGAGGAGTCCTCCTCCGCCCGCGAGTAGGACGCCACCCTTTTCTCATCCCCCCTCCCGACCCCCGACATGCTCCCCCTCAAACCCGCCGATTCCTGCCGCTACGACGCCCTCTCCCTGGGCGAAATCATGCTCCGCCTCGACCCCGGCCCCGGCCGCATCAAGTGCGCCCGCGAGTTCCGCGTCTGGGAGGGCGGCGGCGAGTACAACGTCGTCCGCGGCCTCCGCAAATGCTTCGGCCTGCGCACCGCCGTCGTCACCGCCTTTCCCGACAACGACGTCGGCCGCCTCGTCGAAGATTTCATCCTCCAGGGCGGCGTCGACGTCTCGCTCATCCGCTGGGTGCCCTTTGACGGCCTCGGCCGCACCACCCGCGTGGGCCTCAACTTCACCGAGCGCGGCTTCGGCATCCGCGGCGCCCTCGGCGTCTCCGACCGCGGCCACACCGCCATCGCGCAGCTCAAGCCCGGCGACATCGACTGGGAGCACATCTTCGGCGACCTCGGCGTGCGCTGGTTCCACACCGGCGGCATCTACGCCGGCCTCTCCGAGACCGCCCCGCTCGTCATCGAGGAAGCCATGGACGCCGCGCGCCGCCACGGCACGATCGTCTCCTACGACCTCAACTACCGCCCCTCGCTCTGGAAGTCCTTCGGAGGCCAGGCCAAGTGCCGCGAGGTCAACCGCCGCCTCGCGCGGTACGTCGACGTCATGATCGGCAACGAGGAGGACTTCACCGCCGCGCTCGGCTTCGAGGTCGAGGGCGTCGGCGAGAAGCTCGACAAGCTCGACCCCGCCGCCTTCCGGCGCATGATCGAGCGCGCCGTCGCCGAGTTCCCCAACTTCCGCGCCTGTGCCACGACGCTGCGCGGCGTCCGGACGGCCTCCGTCAACGACTGGAGCGCCGTCTGCTGGCATGAGGGCGCCTTCCACCAGGCGCCGGCCATGAAGGAGCTTTGGATCTACGACCGCGTCGGCGGCGGCGACTCCTTCGCCTCCGGCCTCGTCTACGGCTTCCTCCGCTTCAACGACGCCGACAAGGCCGTCCGCTACGGCTGCGCCCACGGAGCCCTGGCCATGACCACCCCGGGCGACACCTCCATGGCCTCGCTCGCCGAGGTCGAGCGCGTCGTCGCCGGCGGCTCCGCCCGCGTCGTACGGTAGGCGTTCCCGACGGGCCCACCACACCCTCGAATTGTGGTAGACTATCCGCAGCCATGAAACCGCTCCTCATCGTCGTCTCCGCCCCCTCCGGCGCTGGAAAGTCCACCCTTTGCGACCGCCTCCTCGCCGAATTCCCCGACATCGACTATTCCGTCTCCTGCACCACGCGCGAGCCGCGCGGCGCCGAGGTCGACGGCGAGGACTATTTCTTCATGACCCGCCCCGGCTTCGAGGCGCGCGTCGCCCACGGCGACTTCCTCGAGCACGCCGAGGTCCACGGCAACCTCTACGGGACCCTCAAGGCCACCGTCGACGACGCCTTCGCCGACGGCCAGTCCATCATCATGGACATCGACGTGGCCGGCGCCGCCCAGGTCCGCGCCCACGTCGCCACCCTGCCTCCGGACGACCCCCTGCGCCGCGGCTTCGTCGACATCTTCATCACCGCCCCCTCGTTCGAGGAGCTGCGCCGCCGCATCGTCGCGCGCGGCGAGGACTCCCCGGAGTCCATCGAGCTGCGCATGCGCAACGCCGTCGAGGAGATGAAGTCCGCCCCCCTCTACCGCTACCGTCTCGTCAACGACGACCTTGAGCGCGCCTACGCCGAGCTGCGCGCCATCGTCCTCGCCGAGCGCGGCTAGCTCCGTCCGCCCATGCTTTCGTGGATCGTCACCGCCGCCTGGTCCGCCGCCGCCGCGCTGTTCGCGTGGTACGCGGCCGGCGTCGCGCAGACCATCACCTACGTCACGCTTGCCGACGGCCGCCGCGCCGAGCGTCGTCTGCCGCTCTCCTTCAAGCTGCTCCTCCCTCTCGCCCCCAACCTCAAGCCCATGATGGCCGGCCAGGGCATGGCCGCGCAACGCGAGCGCGCCGACGCCCGCCTCGTCACCGGCGGCTTCGAAGGCCTGCTCTCCGGATGGGAGTTCCTTTCCCTGAAGCTCCTGCTGCCGCTTTGCTTCGGTACGCTCTGGATCCTGCTCATCCATTCCGCCGCGCGCGTCTCCCCCGTCCTCGCCGCCGCCGCCCTTCCGCTCGACCTCCTCGGCCTCGCCCTCCTTTACCTCCAGCCCTCGCTCTGGCTCCGCAAGGCCGTCGCCACGCGCCAGCGCGCCATCCTCCGCTCCCTGCCCTTCGTCCTTGACCTGCTCACGCTCTCCGTCGAGGCCGGCATGGATTTCATGTCCGCGCTCCAGCGCACCACCGAGGCCCGCAAGATCGACGAGTTCGGCGAGGAGATCCTCCGCGTCGTGCGCGAGATCCAGCTTGGCACCACCCGCAGCGAGGCCCTGCGCACCATGGCCCGCCGCGTCGACCTCCCCGACGTCCGCTCCGTCGTCAACGCCCTCGTCCAGGCCGACGAGCTCGGCGTCTCCGTCGGCGCCATCCTCCGCATCCAGTCCGACCAAATCCGCCAGCGCCGTTTCGAGCGGGCCGAGAAGCTCGCCAACGAGGCCCCCGTGAAACTCCTCGGCCCGCTGCTGCTCTTCATCTTCCCCTCCGTATTCCTCATCCTGCTCGGACCTGTCCTCTACCGGCTCTTCCAGCAAATGTTCCACTAATCACCCGCCATGAAAAACGCCTTCGACCCCGCTCTCGCCTCCCTCATCCAAGCCTCCGGCAACATTGCCGTCATCGTCATCGACAACGTGGACGACGCCGAACCCCTCGCCCGTGCCCTTCTCGACGGCGGCATCCGCGCCATCGAACTCACCTTCCGCACCGCCGCCGCCCCCGCCGCCCTCCGGCGTCTGGCCGCCTTCTCCTCCGAGCTCATCGTCGGCGCCGGCACGCTCCTCACGCCCGAACAGGTCCGCGAGGCCTCCCAAGCCGGCGCCGCCTTTGCCGTCGCCCCCGGCCTCAACCCCCGCGTCGCCAAGGCCGCCTCCGAGCTCGGCCTCTCCTATGCCCCCGGCGTCATGACCCCCTCCGAGATCGAGCTCGGCCTCGAGCTCGGATGCTCCATCCAGAAATTCTTCCCCGCCGGCCCCCTCGGCGGCCTCAAGACGATCGCCACCCTGGCCGCCCCCTACAAGCACCTCGGCATCCGCTTCATCCCGCTCGGCGGCATCACGCCCGAGACCACCGCCGAGTACTTGAAATCCCCCCTCATCGCCGCCTGCGGCGGCTCCTGGATCGCCCCCGGCAAGCTCATTTCCGCCCATGACTGGGACGCCATCCGCGCCAACGCCGCCCTCGCCTGCCGCATCGCCGCCGAGGCCCGCGCCAAATGAGCGCCCCCCGTCCCGCCCCCAACCCGTTCCTCGATCCACGCCAGACGCCTTTCTCGTGCCGGGGATCGTATCTTGCCGTCTCGCGGTACGACGACCTCCCGGACCTCGTCCTGCGCACCGTCTCCCGGTGCGCAGGCCATGGCGTCCTCTGCCACCTCGTCCCGCTTGTCGATGGCGTCCCCGCCCCTTTCGGCACCGAGATGGAGCCTGCCGAACTGCGCCTCGTCACCTCCGCCGGTGCGCTGCGCCTTTGCTTCGCCGACACCGAAACTCTCCTCTTCCGTGCCGCCTCCCCGCGTCTCGGCCTGCGCCTTGACTTCTCCCAGCCGCACGCCATCCAGAGCTTCGGCCTCGACTTCCCGCACAACGGGCGCGTCGTCCGCCTCTACAACTGCCACGCCTCCGCCTGCCGCATGCTCCTCGACCTGCGCTCCGGCACCCGTTCCGACGAACAGCGGTGGACAGGCAAAGGCTCTGAGCGCTGCGTCTCCGACCTCCGCCCCGCCGATGGCGGCCTTCTCTTCGCCTCCCTCCGCCACATTCCCACCGAATGGGACCGCTCCCTCCCCGACTGGGACTACGAAGAGGCCCTCGCCCTCCGCCGCGCCGAATTCCGCGCTTTCCTCGCCCCTCTTCCCCCAGCGGTGCCCCTGTCCCCCCCCGCGCCCACCCAGCCCCCTGCGGCGCCCCAGCCCTCTCCCGTGCCCCAGCCCTCCCCCGCGCCCACCCAGCTCCCTGCGGCACCCCGGCCCTCTCCCGCGCCCACCCAGCTCCCTGCGGCGGTTTCGTGTCCTGTAGCGCCCCCCTCGTGGGGGCGCGTCTCCGCCGCGCGCGAGCTTGCCGCCTACATCCTCTGGTCCTGCTGCGTCCGCCCCGCCGGCACCCTTCGCCGCGAGGCCATGCTCATGTCCAAAAACTGGATGACCAGCGTCTGGAGCTGGGACCACTGCTTCAACGCCATCGCCCTTGCCGCCTCCCACCCCGACCTCGCCTGGGACCAGCTCTTCGCGCCCTTCGACTGCCAAGACCCCACCGGCGCCCTTCCCGATGCCGTTTCCGACGGTGCCCCCATCTTCACCTTCTGCAAGCCCCCCATCCACGGCTGGGCCCTCTCCCGCATGTTGCGCCACATGGCGCCTTCCCCCGCGCAGCTCCGCGAGGCCTACGACAAGCTCTCGCTCCAGACCCGCTGGTGGCTTGAGTTCCGGGACCGCGACCACAACGGCCTCTGCGAGTACGACCACGGCAACGACTCCGGCTGGGACAACGCCACCGCCTTCCGTTTTCCCCCTCCCGTCGAGCTCCCCGACCTCCAGACCTTCCTCGTCCTCCAGATGGAGACCCTCGCCGACCTCGCCCGGCGCCTTGGCCGCGACGGCGAATCCGCCGAGTGGCTCGACCGCTCCCGCGCCCTCCTTGCGCGCCTCTGCGAGCGTTGCTTCACCCCCGACGGCCGCCCCCTCGCCCGCAAGGCGTTCTCCGACGAGACCGACGAGCCCGACTGCCTCCTGCTTTTCCTTCCGGTCCTCCTCGGCGACCGTCTGCCCGCCCCCCTCCGCGAGAGCCTCGTCCGCGAGCTCGCGTCCGACCGCTTCCTCACCGAATGGGGCTTCGCCACGGAGAGCCCCCGCAGCCCGCACTACACGCCCGACGGCTACTGGCTCGGCCCGATCTGGGCGCCCGTCATGCTCCTGCTCATCGACGGTCTCCGCGCCTGCGGCGAGGACGCCTTCGCCCGCGATGTCGAGGACCGCTTCCTGCGGCTCTTCGTCCAGAGCGGCAGCGCCGAGAATTTCGATGCCCTCACCGGACGCGGCCTTCGCGACCCCGCCTACACCTGGGCCTCCGCCGTCTTCCTCACGCTTCTTGGGGACCGCGCCCCGTGAGCCGTCGTCCGGTCCTCGCCCTCGTGGCGCTCGGCTCCAACCTCGGCGACCGCCTCCGTTTTCTCCGCGCCGCGCGCGACCGCATCGCGCTTCTTCCGCGCACGCGTCTTCTCGCCTCGTCGCCCGTCTACGAGACCGAGCCCGTCCACGCCCGTTCCCCGCGCCCGTCCTGCGCCGAACCGTCCCGCGCCGAACCGGAAACGGTTCAGGATCCCCCCTACCTCAACGCCGTTCTTCTCTGCCGCACCCGGCTCCCCCCCGACGACTGGTCGCGCCGCCTCCACGCCATCGAAGACGAGCTGGGCAGGGTCCGCACCGGCGTCCGCGACGCCCCGCGCACGATCGACATCGACCTCCTCACCTACGGCTCTCTCCGCGTCCGCCTCCCCCATCTCACGCTTCCGCATCCCGAGGCGACCCTTCGGCGCTTCGTTCTCCAGCCTCTTGCGGATCTTTGCCCCGGGCTCGTCCTCCCCGGCCAAACCCTTCCGGTCTCCGCGCTTCTCGCCGCCCTTCCCGCCACGCCGTGGGTGCGGCCCTACGCCTCCGGTGCGAATCCCATTTACGGTTCGCCCCCGAAGGGAGTATACTTTCTCTCCCATCGCAAGGAAATTTCTCCATGACGCTCCAAGACGTTCTCTCCCTCAAGGAACAGGCCCTGAAAGACATCGCCGCGGCGGCCACGCCCGAGGCGCTCGAACAGGTCCGCATCCAGTATTTCGGCCGCAACGGCTCCATTCCCGCCATTTCCAAGGGCATGCGCGAGGTAGCCCCCGCCGATCGCGCCGCCTTCGGCCGTGAGATCAACGCCCTGCGCACCGAGACCCAGGCCGCCTTCGACGCGAGGAAGGACGCCCTTGCCGCCGGTGCCTCCGCCACCGCCGCCGCCGCCTTCGACTTCTCCCTCCCCGGCCTCGCCCGTCCCGTCGGCTCCGTCCATCCCGTCTCCCTCGTCATGGAGGAGTGCGCGCGCATCTTCGGCCGGCTCGGCTTCACCGTCGCCGACGGCCCCGACATCGAGACCGAGTTCGACAACTTCGACGCCCTCAACACGCCCAAGCACCACCCCTCGCGCGACGAGTCCGACACCTTCTGGCTCGGCGGCGACCTGCTTCTCCGCACGCAGACGTCCGCCGAGCAGGTCCGCACCATGCTCGCCAAGCAGCCGCCGGTGCGCATCATCTGCCCCGGCCGTTGCTACCGCCGCGACACCATGGACGCGACCCACAGCGCCACCTTCCACCAGATCGAGGGCCTGTACGTCGATGTCAAGCCCGTCTCCCTC
>JAEEGL011103837.1_pt1 | contig 12436 bp, 15 predicted proteins | sample 9134231 | NCBI WGS metagenome assembly JAEEGL01 (sample SAMN16246548, study PRJNA631951) | gut metagenome | biome: gut microbiome; feature: rumen; material: fiber-attached | host: Bos | place: Iran: Karaj | collected 2018-10 | reverse complement strand
TTCTTCAACGGCTATCGTCCGCAGTTCTACTTCCGGACGACGGACGTGACCGGCAACATCAAGCTGCCCGACGGGGTGGAGATGGTGATGCCCGGTGACAACATCGACATGGAGATCACCCTGATCACACCCATCGCCATGGAGCAGGGCCTGCGCTTCGCTATCCGCGAGGGCGGCCGCACCGTGGGCTCCGGCGTCGTGGCCAAGGTCATCGAATAATCTGGTCATGTACAGAGCGCTCTCCCGTGAGGGAGGGCGCTCTTTTGCAAGGAGAAAAGCGCCTGCAGGACCGGGGGAAAAGACAGAAAAAAACCATGAATTTGCATGGACAAACCGCCCCCTTTGGGGTATACTATGCTGCGGAAGGGGTCGGTACGATATGTCGGAGTTTTTTGCTGAGCTGTCAAAAGATCAGGACGTTCCCATCCAAACCGCAGAGGCCGCCCAGGCGCAGGACCGCCGGGAGATGCCGGCTGCGGAGGACGAACGGATCCGTGCCTGGCTGAACCGCTTTGACGACACCATTGCCAACATGGAGCGGATCGATTTTCTCACTACCGTGCTGGTGGAGACGAGGATCATCTCCGCCTGAGGATAAACCGCCGGATCCGGCAGAGAGGGGAAGGGACATGAAGCGCGGCGCTGCATGGATTATCGTGGCCGTGCTGGTGCTGGCCCTGGTGGCCGGGGCGGCCATCTGGTTCGAGACGCACCAGGGCAACCGGCAGCTCATGGACACCAAATACCGTTTCGACTACGCCATCATCGGCCTGCCCAACGGCAATACCGTGGAGGGCAAGGTGGATTCCTGGTACGATTATGATGACTCGGACGTGGTGCAGGTGGTCATCGAGGGGAAGACCTATCTCACCCACTATTCCAATGTGTGTCTGATTGGAGACTGACCGCCGGGATCCACCGGCGGCTCCGGAGGATACAGGAAGCCTGCAGCCCCCGGAAGCGGAGCAGCAGGCTTTTCCATTGTGAACGGGAAACAACGACCGAATGGAGGCGGAATCATGAGCGAGCGGGAGCAGGCGCAGAAGGAGACGGCGTGGACGGATCAGATCCCCGATCCGGAGACGGAGGAGGACCCCACGGACGCCTGGGAGAAGACCTATGCGGACGGAAGCCCGGTGAACGAGTGCTGGGCGGACGGGGAGGCACGCTGAGAGAAAAACGAAAAAGACGGGGGCTTCCGATCTGATGAGAACCGGGAGCCCGTCTGGGTTTGAGCCCGGCACCCTGCTGCGGCCGGGCTTTTTTCGCGGCATGACGCCAAAGGAAAACCCGCAGAGCGTGACGCAATGCGGGTTGGTGGGTCGAGGAAGGCGGAGGCATCCCCGGCACAGGGAGGTGTTTATGCCAGCTGATCGTTCTCTATGAGGTTGAGCCGGTTCAGCTTCTCCAGAAGGACGTCCAGGTCGGCTGCGGCCCTTGCCTCGTCCACCTCGAATTCCTGCAGCACGGCCGCCAGCAGCTCGCTGCGGGACGTCGGCAGCTGCAGCTTTTCCCAGACAAACGCCGAGACGCTGTTGAGCAGCACGGCGCCGCTGTAGATCCCGATGTTCTCGCCGGTGGGCATCAGAAGGTATTCTCCTGCGACTTCACGCAGGATGAATCCGGATTTGGCTTTCATATCAGGTACCTCCTTGTGATAGGTTTCGCTTTCGATCATGGCGCGGAGACGCTCCGCGTCCTGGGCGGACGGGCTGCTGGTCACGCGCAGGATCCTTCCGCTGGAGGCCAGACGGAAGACGTTGTTCATCTGCAGCACGGCCGTTTCGGTGTCCCACATGGGCAGAAAGCTCTGCTGCACCAGCAGACGCCGGCCCTGTGTCCCGCTCAGTTTTCTGACCAGGAGCCTGTCTCCCCGCCGGACCTCGCAGATGGCTTTCAGCGGCAGGCGGACCTGCCTGAAGCACTGCTCCTTCCCGTCCCAGGGCACCCCGAACAGCTCCATGGTGTCCACCCGGATGAGCGGCCTGTCGCCGCTGATCAGCCTCGCGCCGAGGTCCTTGATCCAGGTGCGGGCCCGGGTCGATTTTCCGATCCCGGAAGGGCCGGTGAAGGCATAGGCCGCGCCGTCCAGCTCCACGGCGGCGGCATGCAGGGACAGGCAGCCGCGCCTGGCCAGCAGGCACTCCAGCGCCATCCGGAGATAGAGCTCCGCCTTCTGGCCGGCTGCTCCGCTGCCCACATGCCGATAGCGCAGAACGGTGTAATCCCGGCTGATGAACAGCCCTTCCCGGTCACTGCCTGTGACGTGGCAGTACCAGCCGTCCGGCAGGATGCGGTGCATGAACCGGCCGGTTTCGATCTCGCGGCCCTCGGGGGGAAGCTCATCCGTGAGGCGCAGGCTGACGTCTGCCGCTGCCGGTTCACAGGCAAAGGCAGAGAAGGAGGGCAGATCAAACGTGGAGAACAGGACCAGGTCCGCGATTTGATAGTACACAGTCACATGCTCCTTCGGCTGGGATGTCTGTGGGGGAGGGGAGAGTAGTCAGGGCTTTCCCGGCTGCAGCGCCTCCGGAACGCGGTCCGGCGCGCCATCCCAGGCAAGCCTCCCGTCCTGCAGGTGCAGGCGGCGGTTGCAGATGGCCAGCGCCGCGGGGCGGTGGGTCACGATCAGGCAGGTCTTGCCCTTCAGATGGGAGAGGTTTTCCAGCAGACGCGCTTCCGTCTCCTCGTCCAGGGCGCTGGTGGCCTCGTCCAGCAGGAGGATCGGCGCGTCGCAGAGCAGCGCGCGGGCGATGGCCACCCGCTGGGCCTGGCCCTCGGAGAGGCCGACGCCGTGCTCTCCCAGGACCGCGTCCAGGCCGATCTCCCGGATCAGGTCCCCGATGCAGGCACACCGGGCTGCCGCGTCGATCTCCTCATCACTGGCCTCGCCGGCAAACATCAGCAGGTTGCTCCGCAGCGTTCCGGAGAAGAGCGTGTTGCCCTGGGGGACGTAGGAGAACAGCTTTCTGGTCCCCCGGGACGCCGGGTAAGACCGGTCCCTGCAGCAGACCAGCAGCTTGCCGGAGGTGGGCCGGTAGATCCCCAGCAGCAGCTGGAACAGGGAGGTCTTTCCGCCGCCGGAGATGCCCGTCACGGCGGTGAAATCACCCTTCCGGATGTGGAAGCTCAGGTCCCGGATGACCTCCTCGTCGCCGTCGTCATAGCGGAAGGACAGGTGCTCGAAGCGGATCTCATCGAAGTCCGACACCGTCTCGCCCTGCTCCTCCTCGGGGAGATCCAGCAGCTTTTGGATGCGCTCGGCGGAGGTCACCGTGGAAAAAATCTCCGAGGCCAAACCGAAGATGCCGATGAACGGCGACTCGATGTCGCCCATCAGCTCAATGATGGCGGCCAGGGAGCCATAGCTCATAACACCCCTGCTGATGGAGAAGCTGCCCCAGATCATGCAGAAGAGCCAGGAAAGGCTGAGGGCCAGCCTGATGCCGCGGTTCATGTTCGCGGAGAAAATCCCCTTGGAGAGCTGAGCCGATTCCAGTTCCGACTGATCCGCGTTGATCAGGTCGTTGGAGCGGCCCTCCAGCAGGCCGGCTTTGATGAGGCGGACGTTCCCAAAGATCTCCTGAACGGATACATGGAGCTTTTCCCTCGCCTCCAGGGTTCTCCGCTGGCGGCGTTGGATGGGATCGCGGAAGAATGCGGACACGACTACGCTGACGAGCCCGGCCGCAATCAGGGCCAGGATCAGCCGCCAGTCCAGGGAGATCAGGATGGCTGCGGCGCCGACAAAGCTGACAAGGGATGAAATGACGGACGGGATGATGCCCATGATCCCGTCCTTTACCACCTGGATATCGGAGAAGAAGCGGTTGATCAGTTCTCCGCTGTGATAGCCCTTGAGGGAGGCATACTCCTTGTCCAGCACATGCTTCGCGAACATGCTCCGCAGCTCCCGCAGCAGCGTGATGTTAGCCTTCAGCGTGATCCGGGATTCCGCGTAGCCGAGTACATGATAACCCAGGATCAGCGCGCCCAGCAGCAGGCCATACCGCCACAGCACATCCGTTTGGCGGGAGACCGCACTGTCCACCAGCAGCTTGGTGACCAGGGTGGAACCCAGGGAACAGAGCGGCATCAGCACACTCAGGATGCAGATCCAGATCAGGCGGCCCCTGACGAAGCCGGACCACCGGAACAGCAACCCCAGGGCGGGACTCTGAAACGTCGAAAAAAGCTTCTTGATTTTATCCATGTTTCATGTGTGAGAGCCGGTACCGCACGCTGCTTGTCAGACGATGGACGGGCCGATAGATCCGTCCCAGGATATGCCAGCACCGCGCCAGCCGCATTCCGCGGACCGGGTCCGGTGTGATCCGCCTTTTCCCCCGCTCGATCAGGACCGCCTTGCCCCAAACGTGGGTAAACGGAATCAGACCATCCGCGCCGGGGCAGTTGTCCCCCCAGGTGAGGACACCGTCCTTCTCCACCCGCCAGACCCGGTGCAGCACGTAGCGGGCCTTCCGGTTCGGATCGGAGAACAGCACGATGTCCCCCTGCTGCGGCATGCCGTCCAGCGGGTGGATGGTCACGTAGTCGCGTTTGATTCGCAGCAGCGGATACATGCTGACCCCGTAGACCTGGATCCGCATGGGCAGATGATTGCCCTGCTGGGCCAGCTCATGCCACTGCTGCAGGGAGATGCGTTCCATGATGGCTCAGCTCCCCTGTCACGGATCTGAATACAGAAAGTGGGGGCATACCGTCAGACTATGCCCCCCAACCCCGGGTTTTGAGCCTTCAATGCGTCCACAGGAAGCCATCCCTGTCCGAACAAACCAGCGAACCCGGTTCTTTCTCAGCACTTATTTTTCTTGGTAGGGATTACGTTGCACTGATTGTCATTCATCTTGGGAATACCACCGCCGTCTTCGGAAACATTGCACCCATCCTTGACTTTCCGATTTGTTTTGGGTACAACAGAGGCCACGACGGTATCGGTGTAGTTGAACTCCAGCGCTTCGGCCTTGGGCTCTTCGTAGTTCTTCTTCATGGTGGTTGCCCTCCTTATTCTATGTGGATCATGAAAGCTTGCATGGTCTTCCATGGATCTCTCTCGTCATGGATCACTGTTCGCAATCCGGTTTGGGGTACACACCCTGCTGGACGAACCGCTTGGTCCGTTCACAGAGTGCGTGCGGCCACGTCCCCGGCTCTGCGAAATATGCCACCCGTGCGGCACAGCGCTCGCACACCTCGGAATAAGCGCAGCCCTCGCAGGCGGAAGCGCGGGGCCAGTCGTTCGCCGCCTGGTTGATCTGCCGCCAGGCTTCGTCGAAGCCGGTTTCCAGTGGGAAGGCCCGGATCATCTCCATGTCGTTGCAGGGGCTCATGACGCCCTGCCAATTGACGCTGAAGCCGGATCTTCCTCCTCCGCACCGCAGGCCGCGGCACACCTTGCCGCATTCGGGACCGCCCGGAGCCGGAAGATCCTCGTCCGGACATGGTGAGATGTGGATGCCCCGCAGCTCCCGGTCATACTTCAGGATCCGGATGTAGGAGTCCTCGTCCAGATCCTCTTTCGTCCGCCCGGTCTCCTGGCGCGGCGCGGAGAGCATGGTGTTCACGGTGACACTCGGGCATAGCTCCCTGGCCAGCCGAAGGGTTCCGAACACGTCCTCTCCCAGCAGCCGGTTGGGGGTGATGTTGATGCGCAGCGGCAGCTTGGCATCCCGGATCGCCTGCATGTGCCGGACCACGGTGGCGAAGGCCCGCTGGCCGGTCACCCGCTCGTAGGCTTCCTCGCTGTCGCCGTACAGCGTTATGTGGATCGCTGCGGGGGGACGGCGGAGGAAGTACTCCAGCCACCGCTCATCCAGCAGCGCGCCGTTGGTGAAGACGTCCACCTCACAACCCAGGCTCTGCAGGTGCTCGTACACCTCCCGGAAGCCGGGGTAGGCCAGGCACTCGCCGCCGCTGAGGGAGGCGCTGAGCATGCCGCGCTTGCACGCCTGGGAGATCAGGTCGTTCCACTGCGCCGGAGTGAGCAGCGGTTTGCACATCTGCGATTCCGTCAGATGCACGTAGCACATGCCGCAGCGGAAGTTGCACAGGGGCGTCAGTTCGAACTGGCCGTCCAGCGGGATCCCCTGGGCTCTGGCCTTCTGCTCCAGGAAGGACCTGAAAGCGGAGAAGGACTGCTTCTCCTTGTGGTTGCTCTCCTGCAGCTCCCTCAGGAACGCATGACCGTCGCGGGTTTCGCTCATCGAAAGTACTCCTCACAGCAGAGGCTCCAGCCGTCTGCATGGGGATTATATAGAATTATCCCCGCTTTGTCAAGAGTCCACTGTGTCAGATTGGGAACTTTAGTGCTGTGTCAGATTGGGAACTTTAGTGTCAGATTGGGAACTTTAGTGCTTTTTTCTAGAAACATATGTCAATTCACTGTGACACATCCGTTCCCGACCCTCGGTGCGTGCCCCGTTTGCCGGCGCTCAGCCCTTGCGCAGAGCGGATCGGCGGGCCTGGCCGTGCACCGTCGGCCAAGCGCTCCGGCGGTGCGGGGGGAGAAGGGGACGGCCCGGAAAAACCGGACCCGGTCCCGCAGGACGAAAGAAAAACCCGCAGAGCTTTCGCTTCGCGGGTTTATGGTCTGGGTGAGAAGACTTGAACTTCCGGCCTCCTGAACCCCATTCAGGCACGCTACCAAACTGCGCCACACCCAGACAGGACCGCCCATCTCTCAGGGCACGGGTATTATACAGCGGGGCGTGCATTCTGTCAAGGCCTTTTTTTGCGGCGGCGGCTGATTGGCGCAAAGCGGCGAGCTTCCTTGCTTTACGCGGCTTTGTGCGGGCCCGGGAGCCGCGGCCGATCCGGTTTATTGTCCCTCACTCACACTGGAGAGCATCAGGGCGGTGACGACGCTGTTGTTCATCAGCACGCTGTTGTTCACCGGGACGGGGTACTCCAGGATGACGCCGAAGGTGGTGTTGTAGTGATAGCAGGAGATCCGGATGCCGTTGTAGTCGATGGGGTCGGTCTCCAGATTGGAGGTGAAGCTCAGGGCCTGGGTGTAGATGGTCATGAAGCTGTCCGCGAAGGCGGTGGCGTCCTCGTTGACCCAGCAGGGGGAGCACAGGCCCAGCACATGGCAGGCGACCTTCTGGAAGGTGGCGAAATCCTTCCCGACGGAGGCGGCGTCGGCCAGCAGCTGCACGGAGGTGATCCGCGCCCCGCTGTCATCCGGGATGAACACCGCGTCCCAGGCCTCGTCGTGGCTGCGGTAGGCGGGATAGGGGTAGCTGTGGTCCATGAGCTCCAGGAGCACCATGTCGTTGAAGCAGGCCTCCTCATCGGCATACAGGTCCGGCACCATGAGCATGGAGACGAAACTGAAGTGGAGGTAGCTCATCATCTCGGCGGTGCTCTCCGCGGGGGTCTTCGTGGATTCTCCCAGGGCGGACGCGGCACTCAGGAGCAGGGTCAGGGCGATCAGCAGGGCGGTCAGTCTCTTCAGCATGGGCTTCTCCTCCTTGTTCTCAGGGCCAGAGGGGGTTCGGGTAGGTGCCGTCCGCGGTCATGCGGCGGATGGCCTCCACCACCATGGGACGGTCGGCGGGATAGGTGACGCCGTACCACTTGTCGGCGCTGGGCAGGACTTTCACCGTGGCTTTGCCCTCCGCCAGGGCTTTGTTCACCACCGTGGGCAGGAAGTACTCCGCCTTCAGGGGGTTCTTCTCCCGGGCCTCGGCCAGGAAGGCGGGGAAGCCCTCCGCCAGCCGGTCCAGGAAGGAGGTGGTGAAGCCCCACATATTCATGGACACCGGGGCGCCCGGGGGCAGCAGGCGGTAGGTGATCCCGTCCTCGGTGTACAGGGGGCCGTCGCTGCTCTCCACGATGTGGGTGCGCTCGGTGACCCCGGTGAGGAGGCCGTCCTCATCCACGGAGCAGACGCCCCGGGACACATGGCCGTTGGCGGTGGTGGTCTTGCTGAGCTCATAGCCCACCATCATCCAGCGGCCCCTGCCCTCGGTGTCCTCCGCTTTGGACAGGAAGTCGTAGGCCGCCCGGAAGGCGTGGGGGCCGTAGTAGTCGTCGGCATTGATGGCGGCGAAGGGGGCGTCCAGCAGCTCCCGGCAGCACAGCACGGCGTGGCCGGTGCCCCAGGGCTTTTCCCGGCCCTCCGGCACGGTGAAGGGCGGCGGCAGACGGTCCAGCTCCTGGAAGGCGTAGCGCACCTCCAGATGCCGGGCCACGGGATCCCCCACCATGGCGCGGAACGGCTCCTCGATGGCGTGCTTGATGAGGAAGACCACCCGGCGGAAGCCCGCCTTCATGGCGTCGTAAATGGAGTAGTGGAGAATGACCTCCCCGGCGGGGCCGATGGGGTCCATCTGCTTCAGTCCGCCGTAGCGGCTGCCCATGCCGGCGGCCATGATCAGCAGGATCGGTTCTTGCATATGTCTTTCCTCCCTTGTGCGGTTCGGGGTACGGGGCGTCGTCACAGGGTATTGTAAGAAAAAAGAGGAAAACTGTCAAGCGGGGCCGCCGCCCGGGGCCAGGGTGCACGAGGCGCTTTTTTTCCGGGCTCCCGTGCCGGGGACACGGGCCCGGATCACCGGGCGGAAACTGCGCCCCGGTCTGCCCGGCCGGTGGATTTTTCGGTTGACAAGCGGGGCCATTCATTGTAACATGGACACGACTGTATTTCATGGTAGAGAACCGCTCGGCGGGAAGGAGGGAGCGCATGGCGGGCATGAATCCCACCATCCGGCGGGAGCTGGGCTGGGTGTCCGCCTGGACCCTGGGCCTGAGCGCGGTGATGAACCTGGTTTTCCTGCTGCTGGGCAGGTGGGAGCTGCGCGTCCTGTGGGGCACCCTCCTGGGCTGCGCCACGGCCATCGGCAACTTCTGGCTGATGTGCAGGACGGTGATGCGGGCCACGGCGCTGGAGCCCGACCGGGCGAAGACCGCCGTCGCCTCCTCCCAGACCCTGCGGCTGCTCCTGCAGGGGGCCGTGCTGGTACTGGCCTTTGCCGTGAAGGAATTTCAACCCCTGGCGGCGCTGCTGCCGCTGTTCTTTCCCCAGATCGCCGTCCGGCTTCGCCCCCTGTGGAAAAAGGGCATGGCCGGAGAGAAACCGGAGACCGGAGGTGATGTGATTGACTGAGACGGATCTGAAAACCGAAAAGCCCCGGCGGAGCCTGAGCTTCCGCGTGGTGGACGTCCTGCTGATCCTGATGATGGTGCTGCCCCTGGCGGCCGCCGTCACCCTGCGTGTCCTCTACACGCCCCAGGAGGAGGGGGTCGCCATCCACGGCGCCTGGGTCTACTGGTCCGCCAACCCGGAGGCCGATCTCTCCCAGGTGATCTCCACGGACTTCATCATCACCGAGGCGCAGGTCAACTCCTGGCTGGTCATGATCTCCATCACCGGCCTGGCCCTCTTCCTGACCCACGGGCTGCAGGAGAGGGCTGCCACGGTCCGCCAGCATGTGGCGGAGTGGGTGGTGGAAAAGGTGGAGGGCCTGGTGTCGGGCAACATGGGGGATTTCCATGTGCAGTCCTTCGCGCCCTTTGTCTGCGCCATCATCGCCCTGTCGGTGTTCTCCAGCCTCATGAGCCTGCTGGGGGTCTTCACCCCCACCTCGGACATGAGCGTCATCAGCGGCTGGGCCATCCTGGTGTTCCTGGTGATCACGGCTTACAAGGCCTGCTGCGGTCCGCGGCTGTACGTCAGGACCTTCACCGCCGACGGCCCGGTGGTGGCGGCCCTCAACGTCATCGGCGAGGTGGCCACCCCCGTGTCCATGGCCTTCCGTCACTACGGCAACGTCATGAGCGGCGCGGTCATCGGGGTGCTGGTCTCCACCTTCCTGACCTTCCTCTCCCAGCTGCTCCTGGGCTGGCTGCCCGGGGTGCTGGGGGAGATCCCCTTCCTGCGGGTCGGCCTTCCTGCCGTGCTGTCCATCTACTTCGACCTGTTCTCCGGCGCGCTGCAGGCCTACATCTTCTCCATGCTCACCATGATCTATGTGGGCGGCGGCTTCCCCCTGGAGGAGTACATCAGACGCCACAGCGGCAAGGCGCCGGCGGCGGAGAAGACCGCGCAGGCAGCCTGATCCGCGTCCTTCCCCCGCGTTCCCATCTTCCCCTGCAATCCGCCGCCCCTGTGCGGCTGTGATGAATCCACCTGACGAAACGGAGGAAATTCCATGGAACTTGCTCTTGCAATCGTGTTCGGCTGCTGTGCCCTGGGTGCGGGCATCGCCATGATCGCCGGCATCGGCCCCGGCATCGGCGAAGGTAACGCGGTGGCCAAGGCCTGCGAGGCCATCGGCCGTCAGCCCGAGGCTCGCGGCGAGGTCACGTCCACCATGATCATGGGCTGCGCCATTGCCGAAACCACCGGCCTGTACGCTCTGGTCATCGCCATCCTGCTCATTTTCGTGGCGCCCGGCATCATGGGCAACCTGATCAAGACCCTGGTGGGATAAGGGGGCAGCGCAATGCCACAGATCCAGTCATTGGGTGTTATCTCCATCAATGTCTGGTCGGCGCTGATCTCCCTGGCCAACCTGGTGCTGCTCTTCCTCCTGCTGAAGAAATTCCTGTTCAAGCCGGTGCGGAACGTGCTGGCGGCGCGTCAGGCGCACGTGGACAGCGTGTATCAGGAGGCGGAGGAGGCCCGGACCAGGGCGGAGGCGGACCAGACCGCTTGGGCGGAGAAGATGCAGGGTGCCCAGGCGGAAGCCGACGGCATCGTGAACCGCGCCGCCGAGCGCGCCCGCCTCAACAGCGACGCGGTGCTGGATGACGCGAAGCGCCGGGCAGATGGGATCATCCACCAGGCCAGGGAGGAGGCCGAACTCACCCGGGAGCAGGCGGAAGCCTCCATGCGCCGGGAGATGGCGGACCTCTCCACCGAACTGGCCGGCAAGCTGCTGAGCCGGGAGATCAACGAGAAGGATCACCGGCAGTTCATTGACTCGTTTATTGAGGAATTGGGTGAGACGCGTTGAACCAGATCAGCAAGGAATACGCCGGCGCCCTGTTCTCCCTGGCCCTGGAACAGGGCTGCGTCCGGAAATGGGCGGATGAGCTGAAGGTCATGCTGGACGCCCTGGAGGAGCAGCCGGCCTATGTACAGCTGCTGTCCTCCCCGGAGATCCCGGGGGAGGAGCGGGCAGAGCTGCTGGGGAAGGCTTTCGGCGGGGAACTCTCCCGGGAGCCCCTGTCTTTTGCCGCGCTGATGTGCCGCAGGGGCCGGGCCCGGGAACTCCCGGACGCCATCCGGCGATTCCGGGACATGGCGGACGAAGCCGAGCGCATCAAGCATGCCCGGGTGACCAGCGCCTTCCCCCTGTCGGAGGAGGAACAGGAACGCCTGCGGCAGCGCCTGTCCGCGATCAGCGAAGGCGCCGTGGTGGTGCTGGAGTGCCGGGTGGACCCGCGCCTCATCGGCGGCGTGATGGTGGAGATGGACGGCCGCATCCTGGACGGCACAGTGCGCACCAAGCTGCGTGAGATAAAGGAAGTGATCGGCGGATGAGCACGAGACCCGAGGAGATCAGCGCCATCATCAAGGCGCAGATCCAGCAGTACGAAGACCGTTTTGAGATGCGGGAAACCGGCACCGTGATGCTGGTGGGAGACGGCATCGCCTCCATCTACGGCATCCGGAACTGCATGGCCGGGGAACTGCTGGAGTTTGACGACGGCTCCGTGGGCCTGGCCCAGAACCTGGAGGAGGAGACGGTCTCCGCCGCTCTGCTCTCCACAGGCAGCGGCATCCACGAGGGCAGCACGGTGAAGCGCACCGGCCGGGTGCTCAGCGTGCCCGTGGGGAAGACCCTGCTGGGCCGGGTGGTGAACGCCCTGGGCGAGCCCATCGACGGCAAGGGGCCCGTGGTGACGGACGCCCGGCGGCCCATTGAGTCCGAGGCTCCGGGCATCATCGAGCGCAAGAGCGTCTCGGTGCCCCTGCAGACGGGCATCAAGGCCATCGACTCCATGATCCCCATCGGCCGGGGCCAGCGGGAGCTCATCATCGGCGACCGGCAGACCGGCAAGAGCGAGATCGTCATCGACACCATCCTCAACCAGAAGAACACGGGCGTGAAGTGCATCTACGTGGCCATCGGCCAGAAGCAGAGCACCGTGGCGTCCCTGGTGCGGGAGCTGAACAGCCGGGGAGCCATGGCCTACACCATCGTGGTGAGCGCCACCGCCTCCGAGTCGGCGGCCCTGCAGTACGTGGCTCCCTATGCGGGCTGTGCCATGGCGGAGTTCTTCCGGGAGAGAGGGGAGGACGTGCTCATCGTCTATGACGACCTGAGCAAGCACGCCGTGGCCTACCGGGCCCTGTCCCTGCTGATCCGCCGTCCCCCGGGCCGGGAGGCCTATCCCGGCGACGTGTTCTATCTGCACTCCCGCCTGCTGGAGCGGGCGGCCTGCGTGGCTCCGGAGTACGGCG
>JAEEGL011059873.1_pt1 | contig 12436 bp, 7 predicted proteins | sample 9134231 | NCBI WGS metagenome assembly JAEEGL01 (sample SAMN16246548, study PRJNA631951) | gut metagenome | biome: gut microbiome; feature: rumen; material: fiber-attached | host: Bos | place: Iran: Karaj | collected 2018-10 | reverse complement strand
TACATGAGCGAACCGTAGTCCAACAGGCCCGTGGTGTCGGTCAGTTCCTCGCGACCGCCGAAGGTTGTTTCCATGATACTGAGCTGGTGCTCATTGACCTGACCGATGACATTGTAGGTATGTGCCACCTCGGGAATCTCGCCGAGGAAGTTGTTGGTCTCATAGTCATAGAGCGCACGCATGGTGCCTGGGGCGTGGTCGGCGGCAGGGTAGAAATGCAGGAAACCATAGGAACCGTAGTCATCGGCACTGTAAGTGATCATGACAGAACCATCGGCTGATGCCTTGCGCCCTACGATGAGGTTGGTGCAGGGCCAGACGGAAAGGGTGACGAGAGCCGCGAAGGCAGAAAAGAGGAGTTTTTTCTTCATTGAATGTGAATTATTATGGATTATTGCGTGCAAAGGTAGGGAAAAATAGTTAACTTTGCGCCCAAAATGAGAAAAAGATTGTTTCTATACCTTATTTTATTATGCTCCATCACAGGTTTGTGGGCACAAAAGCCCTCCAAAACTGCTTTTTCGGTGGAGATGGTACCAGACAGTTTCATCTATGTTGGTGCCCGAGAGCCTTCCCATCAGATCAATGACACAATTCCTGTGGTGGATGATTTAAGACTGGTGCGGGTCCTGCATGTGGACTTTGAAGGCAAAACGCAGGAAGGGATGCTGATCTGCAACAAAGAAATTGCAGAGGACGTGCTGGACATCTTCCGCCAGCTCTATCACGCACGCTATCCGATTGAGCGTATCCGCCCCATCAGCGAATTCGGCAATGATGACGAGCAGTCCATGCGTGCCAACAACACTTCCAGCTTATGCTACCGCCGCGTGGCGGGCACTCAGAAACTATCGAAGCATGCACAAGGCATGGCCATCGACCTGAACCCGCTTTATAACCCACACGTGAAAGTGCGCAACGGACACCGAACCGTACAACCCGCCACCGCCGAGCGTTATGCCGACCGATCACGGAGGTTCCCACACAAAATTACGCGCCAATCTCTGCCCTGTCGCTTGTTCCGTGAGAGAGGCTTCCATTGGGGCGGTGACTGGCGTAGCTCTAAAGACTATCAGCACTTTGAGAAATAATCAATGCGGCGCTGATACCATCACTGCATCAACGCCGCACTCAGAGAGCAATAGTCTTTATTTCTTCCCGTAGCGCTTGGCCGTTTCTTCCATTGTTATCTTGATAACAGACTTATCAGCACCTCTCAGTGACTCTGTGTTGTCTGCGGTCACCACATTTCCTTTGAGCGTGTAAATAGTGGGATCGTCTTCAGACTTATCCTTCATAGATGCCTCATAACTTGCCTGAGCTGCCTTCTCATTGGGGAAGGTTGTTTCCAGAATGGAGCGGGTGAGCTTGTCGTTCTGGAAATCGCATGTCCATTTGCAAGTGACAGTAAAACCACCTGCGGATGCGCTGTAAACAAGAATGAGCTGATTTCCGTTGTCTGTCAATTGGGCTTCAGTGAATTGGGCCTGTTCGGTTCCGTTGTTATTAGGTCCGTCATTTTCATCGTCACTGCCACAAGCCGTGAAGGTGAATGGCAAACAGAACAAGGCCATGAGGCTGGTCAGAAATAATAACTTCTTCATGTTGATAATAGTTTTAAAAGGGTTATAAATAGAGTTATCAGAGTAATAACCGTTGAAAATCTGCTGCAAAAGTACAACACAAGCCTTAAAACCGCCCGTTCATTTGGTTAAACTTTGTTAAGGAGATACTGACAACGGCCCTTTTTAACAAACTTATGGCAACAAAGAACCCCTGGACGCTAAACGATTTTATGGCAACAACAAAGAAATATGGTCGCAAATTTGCACCAATCAAGGAAAAGGTGTACCTTTGCACCGATTTAAGTCTGATTATTCATCTAACCCTATAAATCATTCATCACACAATGACCAAAAGCGCATTGCAAATCGCAAGGGCTGCTTATCAGCCCAAGCTCCCCAAGGCCCTTCAAGGCCCTGTTGCCGTGAAAGAAGGAGCTGCCACACAGAGTGCCGGTGACCAAGAAGCCATCAAGGCACAGTTCCCCAATACCTATGGTCTGCCCGTCATCGAATTTGTTACCGGACAGGCACAGCAGCTGCCGCCATTCAACGTGGGCGTCATACTCAGCGGTGGCCAAGCTCCCGGCGGACACAACGTCATCAGTGGTCTCTTCGATGGCATCAAGAGCATCAATCCCGACAGCAAGCTCTACGGCTTCATTCTTGGCCCCGGCGGTCTGGTGGACCACAAGTATATGGAGCTGACGGCTGACATCATCGATGAATACCGCAACACGGGCGGCTTCGACATAATCGGCAGCGGTCGAACCAAGCTGGAGAAGAACGAGCAGTTTGAAAAGGGCATTGAGATTCTTCGCAAGCTGAATATCAAGGCCTTGGTTATCATCGGAGGTGACGACAGCAACACCAACGCCTGTGTGCTGGCAGAGTACTATGCCGCCAAGAAATATGGCGTGCAGGTTATCGGTTGCCCCAAGACCATTGACGGCGACCTGAAGAACGAGCAGATTGAGACCAGTTTCGGTTTCGATACCGCCTGCAAGACCTACAGCGAACTTATCGGTAACATCCAACGTGACTGCAACAGCGCGCGCAAGTACTGGCACTTCATCAAGCTCATGGGCCGCAGCGCCAGCCACATCGCACTGGAGTGCGCCCTGCAGACACAGCCCAACATCTGCCTCATCAGCGAGGAAGTGGAAGCCAAGGCTATGAGCTTGGACGATGTTGTAAACTACATCGCAGACATCATCGCACGTCGTGCCGAGGACGGGAACCATTTTGGAACCGTGCTGATCCCCGAGGGACTCATCGAGTTCATCCCCGCCATCAAGAAGCTCATCAAGGAGTTGAACGAGGTGCTGACCGATCCCGCTACAGGCGAGCCTCGTGAGTTCGAGAGTGCTGAAGCACAGATTGCCTTCGTCAAAGGTTCCATTGCCAAGGACAACTTGGCCGTGCTGGAGAGTCTGCCCGAGGATGTGGCACGCCAGCTCTGCCTCGACCGCGACCCCCACGGCAACGTTCAGGTGAGCCTCATTGAAACCGAGAAATTGCTCAGCCGCATGGTAGCCAAGAAACTGAAAGAAACTGGCCGTGCACCCAAGTTCAATGCACAGCACCACTTCTTTGGCTACGAGGGCCGTTGCGCTGCTCCCAGCAACTATGACGCAGACTACTGCTACAGCCTCGGCTTCAACGCCAGCCGCCTGATAGCCAATGGCAAGACGGGTTACATGAGCATCGTGCGCAACACCACAGCGCCTGCTGCAGAGTGGATTGCCGGCGGTGTGCCCATCACCATGATGATGAATATCGAACGCCGCAACGGTGCCGACAAGCCTGTGATCCGCAAGGCACTCGTGGAACTGGATGGTGCTCCCTTCAAGTTCTTCGCAGCCAACCGCGACGAGTGGGCACGCCAAACAGCATACGTCTATCCCGGTCCTATCCAGTACTTTGGTCCCACGGAGGTCTGCGACCAGACCACCAAGACCCTGCAACTGGAACTGGCTAAATAATTTGTCGTTGCACTTGAACCGGAAAAAGACATCAGAACAGAGGCAGCCGCGCAAACGCGCGTCTGCCTCTGTACATTCTGCTGTCTCAACGGCTACTTCCTCCCGTTCAACCGCCTCTACTGCCACCTCCAAGAAACCACGCAAACGTTCAACCGCTTCCAAAAAGAAGTCCACGCCACGACGTTCTCTGTTCCGGCGTACTCCTCTTTGGGTTATTCTCTCTGCTGTGGCTGCTGCTGTGGCGCTATATATTTTCATCTTTGTCCGCTTCTTCGTCGATCCTTTCTCATTCCGTTGGAACGCCTTTTATGGAGAAGCTGTAACACCCGATGGCTATGACATCCGCGGCATAGACATCAGCCATTACCAAGACCCCATTGACTGGCCACGGCTTCGTAACGCCGATATCAACGGGCGTCCCCTCCGTTTTGTATTTGTCAAGGCCACAGAAGGTACAGACCTCATTGACGAGAACTTCAACGAGAACTTCTATCAGGCACGCCAAAACGATATCATCCGCGGTGCCTATCACTTCTTCTCCCCTCTTTCAGACGCCCGCAAGCAAGCCCGTTTCTTCCTCAAGCAAGTGCATCTGGAACCAGGAGACCTGCCACCTGTCCTTGATGTAGAAAAGGCAGAACCGCTCAATCCCCAGCAACTACATGATGCTGTTTTGCAATGGCTCCAAACCGTGGAAGCACATTACCATGTCAAGCCCATCATCTACACAGGCTACCACTTCAAGTTGCGCTATCTCAGTGACCCCGTGTTTGACCAGTATCCCTACTGGATAGCTCACTACTACGTCCCACAGTTAGAGTATAAAGGTCCTTGGTCTTTTTGGCAATACACCGACATCGGTATTGTGCAGGGAATCCCGGGACACGTAGACTGCAACACCTTCAGTGGAACACTACAAGAACTGAAAGCCCTCACCATTCCACAAGAAACAATAGACGAGGTTGGCCTATAAACGCTGAACTTTAAACGCCGAACTTTCTGTTTTCACTTTTACCTTTAAACGCCACATTATAACTCTCAATTCTCCTGTGTCCCTCCCTACTCCCTATTACCTTCTTGAAGAATCCCTACTTCGTCGCAACCTCGCTCTTATACGCGATGTTGCCGACCGCTCAGGAGCAGAGATTATCCTCGCCTTCAAAGCCTTCGCACTCTGGAAGACTTTTCCCATCTTCCGCGAGTACATCTCTCACACCACAGCCTCCAGCCCCGATGAAGCACGTCTCGCCTTAGAAGAATTTGGTTCCCCAGCCCACACTTATAGCCCCGCCTATACTGAGCAAGACTTCCCTACCATCCTTCGCTGCTCCAGTCACATCACCTTCAACAGCCTCTCCCAGTTCCACCGTTTCGTTCCTTTGGTAGAAAAATACTTCCACCATTCTGCCTCTCCGGTGGAGAACAACCTCCACTGCACGGCTCCGTCGGTTGAGTGTAACGGCCACCACTCTGCTCCCTCGGTTGAGTGTAGCGCGTATTCGCGCGAGATAGCATGTCCTCCTTCCCTTGGTCTCCGTGTCAACCCCGAATACAGCGAGATTGAGACAGAACTCTATAATCCCTGTGCTCCCGGTTCCCGCTTCGGTGTCCTCGCAGAAGATCTCCCTTCCACCCTCCCCTCCGCCATCGAAGGTTTCCACATCCATTGTCACTGTGAAAGTTCCGCTGAGGCCTTCGCGCGCACGCTCGTACATATTATAAATAAGTTCTCTCCCTGGTTCTCCCAACTCAAGTGGATCAACTTCGGCGGCGGACACCTCATGACCCGAGAAGGGTATAATGTGGAACTGCTCATCAACACACTTCAGGACTTCCATCGTCGTTATCCCCACCTACGTATGATTCTTGAACCTGGCAGCGCCTTTGCCTGGCAGACAGGACCGCTCGTAGCCAGCGTCGTGGACATTGTGGAAAACCACGGCATCCAGACAGCCATCCTCGATGTCTCCTTCACATGCCACATGCCAGACTGCCTGGAAATGCCATATCACCCCGTTGTGCGCGGGGCTACCCTCATCGAATCTCATTCAGACTGCATTCCAGCTGTTTCTCCCGCTGGAACTCCCTACCTCTACCGCCTTGGCGGCAATTCCTGCCTTAGCGGCGACTTCATGGGCACATGGCAATTTCCCCATCCACTAAACATCGGAGATGAAATCATCTTCGAAGACATGATCCATTACACCACCGTCAAAACCACCACGTTCAACGGCGTTCATCACCCCTCCATCGTTTTGCATCGACTCAACGGTGCATACGAACTATTGCGCCAATTCACCTACGAAGACTACCGTAATCGCATGGATTAACCCTGAAGAAGACATCAAAATAACCCTTAAAAGAACTTTTTTTGAAAAAAAACGCTAAAATCCCTTGCCAGTTCAAGAAAAAGCTGTACCTTTGCACCCGCAATCAAGAATTGCACCAATCTTTGACATATTGAACAACACAGCAATGCGGCAATAGCTCAGTTGGTAGAGCACGACCTTGCCAAGGTCGGGGTCGCGAGTTCGAGTCTCGTTTGCCGCTCCATTTGCTGAAGAATGACTTCCAAGAGTCCTACAGAGCCTGCCCAGGTGGCGGAATGGTAGACGCGCTCGTTTCAGGTGCGAGTGTTGAGAGACGTGCAGGTTCGAGTCCTGTTCTGGGCACTGTTTCAAGGGACATTGAGTCAAATATGGAGAGGTGGCGGAATTGGTAGACGCGCTACTTTGAGGGGGTAGTGTCGATTATGACGTGGGAGTTCGAGTCTCCTCCTCTTCACTACTTGTTGTTCAATTATATTATAGTGTGAATCGCTTTATCACAAGTGATTCACACTATTTTTATTGATCGTCTTATCTGATGAAATTGGTGCGCACAGGTTGCTCCAGCTGTGGATGGCCGTCCTCTCTTACATTCAGCCTATTAAGAATCCAGGCCATGTTACGCCCTAAAGTACGCATGGTCTGCATACCCTCCTCGTCCTGTTCCACTTGACCCGGAAAAAGACCATATGCCATATTCCAATATTGGGAACTGACTACAGGCATATTAAGAATGGTAAAGTACTTGTTCAGTCGGTCAAAGGTCGCTGTGGCTCCACCGCGTCGACAAACCACCACACTGGCAGCAGGCTTAAACCGCAACTCTTCTCCTAAAGAGTAAAAGACTCGATCCAATAGTGCACACAGAGAACCATTAGGACCACCATAATAAACCGGTGAACCCACGACAAGCCCATCTATACCATCCTTCACAGCTCGCATGACTCGATGATACAATTCATCATGGAAGGTACAGCGACCAGTACGGCCGCACATAGCACAAGCGATGCAACCCTGTACGGCCTGTTTGCCTATGCTGATAATCTCTGTGTCAACGTTCTCATCATTAAGCGTTCTTGCCACCTCACTCAACGCACGGAAAGTGTTACCGTGTTCGTGAGGACTTCCGTTAATCAATAATACTTTCATATGGTTCCTTTTCTTTTGTTTGTTGATTTCTTTTCACACAACAAACGGACATTTATAAAAAACAAACGGACTTGTCATAATAACAAGTCCATCTGCACTATTGCTTGTAGGAACGATCGGGCTCGAACCGATGACCTCTTCAATGTGACTGAAGCGCTCTGAACCAACTGAGCTACGCTCCTATCCTGATTTGCGGCTGCAAAGGTACAACTTTCTTCCGAAACTTCCAAAGTTTTTTGTGTTTTTTTAATCAGTATACCCCCAAAAAGTAGGAAATGGCTGAACTCTTAGTAGTATTTGAGCTTCTATTCGCCCTATTGTTTCTGATTTATCAATAAGGTGTGGAACTCTTTTCACCCACGTGTTCTGATACTCAAAGATACTCAAAACATTGTACATGCTTGCAGTTTTATAATCATCATTAGTTTCTAATAATGGTTTGTAATCACCACAAAATGCAGAAAAAAGGGTTGAAATTTGGCGGTATCTAAGAAAAGAGTTAACTTTGCCACGATTTCAATATAAAAATCAATGAAACGCATAGCATTTCTTCTCCTTGTAGCATTCTCATGGGCACTCGTTCACGCCCAAAATTATGTAAGCACCACTGTGACTCAGAAAGCCGTTGAAGGCCATGATGATTTAGTGGACATGGTATTCACCTTTAACATCCAGCCAGGCTGGCACGTATATGGTCCAGAGAATGATGGTGGACCGACGGCAATGACGCTGACCTTCGAGGCACTGACAGGTGCCAAGAAAGAGGGAAACTTGCGACTCTCCCCTGCCCCTAAGAAAGTGCAGGATCCCATTTTCGAGTGTGAAGTGACATTCTGGGAAAAAAATGCCACCGCCACCCAGCGACTGCGCCTTACAGGCGGTGTTTGGAAGGCAGAGGGTTACCTGCAATACGGTGCCTGCAACGACGAGACCTGTATGCCACCAACGAATGTTGAGTTCAGCTTCGAAGGGGAAAGCAAGACGAAAGCAAGCACGGACTCTCCTGCTTCTTCCTCTACCCTCCCTGTTAAGGTGGAATCTGTTATCGATGAAAATGACAAACCTTCCAATGATAACACTCAAACAGATACGACCTCTCAAGCTGTAATCACTTCCTCCCTGACAGAAAGGCCGGGAGGAGAGTCCAATCCTGCTCTTTGGGCACCTGTCATCGACGAACTTCATGCCTTGGATGCCGACTCAGACACACAGTCCCGTTCTCTCCTCGGCATCTTCTTCCTTGGCATTCTGGGTGGACTCATCGCCTTGTTGACACCTTGCGTTTGGCCCATTATCCCTATGACAGTCAGTTTCTTCCTCAAACGTTCCAAAGATGATAAGAAGAAAGGCATCACAGATGCCATCCTTTATGGTCTGAGCATCGTGGTCATATACGTGGCGTTGGGACTGCTTGTGACGATTATTTGGGGTCCCTCCTCTCTCAACGCTCTGAGCACAAACGCCGTATTCAACCTCTTTCTCTTTGCCTTATTGGTGGTATTTGCCGCCTCTTTCCTCGGAGGATTCGAGATTACACTGCCCTCCTCATGGAGCAACGCTATGGACGAGAAAGCCTCAAGCACCACTGGCCTGCTCAGTATTTTCTTCATGGCATTGACGTTGGTGTTGGTCTCCTTCAGTTGCACGGGTCCCATTATTGGTCTGCTGTTGGTAGATATGGTCACAAGTGGTTCTGTTATAGCCCCTACTATCGGAATGTTAGGCTTCGCGCTGGCCTTGGCTGCTCCTTTCACCCTCTTTGCTATGTTCCCAACGTGGTTGAAATCTGCACCAAAGAGCGGCAACTGGATGAACGTTATCAAGGTGGTGTTGGGTCTGGTGGAACTAGCCTTCGCGCTGAAATTCCTGAGTGTGGCAGACCTGGCCTACGGCTGGCGCCTACTGGACCGCGAGACTTTCTTGTGCCTGTGGATTCTCATCTTCGCCCTCATGGGTTTCTATCTCCTCGGCTGGATTCGCCTGCCACATGACGAGGATGAATATGACGATGACGGCAATGTCATTTCTCGCCCCAAGATTGGCGTTGCACGCTTCCTTTCAGCCCTCTGCGTGCTGGCGTTTGCGCTGTATATGATACCCGGTCTGTGGGGTGCCCCCTGCAAGGCTGTCAGTGCTTTTGCCCCTCCCATGTGGACACAAGATTTCAATCTGAATGTGAACACCGTGGAGGCCACCTACACCAATTATGAGGAGGGAATGGCTGCAGCCCAACGCTTGGGCAAACCTGTGATGGTGGATTTCACTGGCTTCGGATGCGTGAACTGCCGTAAAATGGAAGCTGCAGTGTGGCCAGATGCTCGTGTACGCCAACTCATGACAGAAGATTATGTGCTCATCAGCCTCTACGTTGATGACAAGACTCCTCTGCCCACTCCCGTGGAAGTTACTGAAGCAGACGGCACCACCCGCAAATTACGGACCATCGGCGACCAGTGGAGTTACCTCCAGCGCACCAAGTTCGGTGCTCAGACACAACCGTTCTACGTGCTCCTTGACCACGAGGCAAGCCCCCTCGCAGGCTCCTACAGTTACAAGGAGGACATTCCAGCCTTTATCAATTGGTTGGAAGGGGGCCTCAAAACGTTTCGTGAGAAAGATTGACGATTAGATTGATGACGATTGATGTCAAAGAGAAATCATGATTTGTTAGGATGTCTATCTCCATCCACATAATCGTTGTTTTCTGTCAATGTATATAGTCTAACCAACATCTATTATGAACAAACTGACCTTATTCCTGACAACCTTGGCACTGAGCCTCAGCCTCAGTGCAATGTCACAACCTGGCACGTGGGACCGCGAGAAATATCCAGACTTGCCCGACCCACATCCTACAGTGAACATGAAAGCGGCCAAGAAGATGATCACCCGCATGAAGCAGAGCATCGCTGAGGGAAAAGTGCGCCCAGACCACCTAAACAACGCCCTGCAGCCCTCCTTCCCGCCTATCATCAACCAAAGTGGAGGCTCTTGCGGTGCCGCCAGCAGCATTTACTATCAATTCACCAACCAAATCAACACCGCCCGCTTCGTAGCCGCAGACTCCGACGAACGGCGCTATGCCACACACTTCCCATGGCTCTTCAACACCAACGGCCCCAATGGCACGGGCTATGACCGTTTAGGGCGTGACGTGGGCATCGCGAGTTGTGCGGTCTATGGCGGAACCACCTACAGCCACATTTATGGCCACTCAGGACAGGACGACCAGGACGAGGACTTTGGATGGATGCAGGGTTATGACAGTTGGTTCGCCACCATGCACAACCGCATCCTCTCAGGCAACAGTTTTCCCTTTAACTGCGGTACCGAGGAAGGTCGTGAGTTGGTAAAGAACTACCTTTGGAACCGTTGCGGAGATGACAGCTATGCCAGCGGAGGCATCTGTGGCATCGGCGTGGCAGCAGGACCCTTCGAAGGTAATATCCCCAAGACGGAAGCCAACACCGCCGCTGGAGTCGTCGGCATGAAATATGTTACGGATTGGAACGAGACCTACAACCATGCCATGACCATCGTAGGCTATGACGACCGCATCGAGTTCGACTTGGACGGCAACGGTGTCATCGGCGAACATAAGAACAGCGAAGGTGACAACGAGGTGGGCGCATGGATTATCTGCAACTCCTGGGGCGACGGCTACGCCAACCATGGCTTCATCTACTGCCCTTACGAGAAGAGCAATAGTGTCAAGGGATGGCCTAAAGAAAACAGCTTCACTCCTGGCTACTACGAGATTATGCGCAACTATCGTCCCTTACGGACTATTCGAGTGAAAATGGAATATAGCCGCCGCTCAGAAATAGCCCTTCATGTAGGTGTGGCACAAGACCTGAACGCCACCAAACCAGAAAGGGAAATATCTCTCACACACTTTGAGTATGCAGGTGATGGCAACCGAGGCCAGACGAAGCCTGCGCCAGAAATTCCCATGCTGGGCCGATGGGCAGACGGCGAACTGCACACTGAGCCGATGGAGTTTGGCTACGATCTGACAGATCTCACACAAGATTTCGACCTCATGCGCCCTCTCAAATACTTCTTCTGGGTGGAAACTCGTTCATGGGGGGAGGGAGAAGGCAAGATTCACGAAGTCTCCATCATAGACTACACCCTGGACCATGACGGCGTGGAGATACCTTTCAACATCAGCGAACCCGTCCTTGTACCCAGTGCCGGCAAGAAGACCGAGTTGACTGCCGTCGTCTGTGGCGATGCTGTGCCAGAACCACGCAACCTCAGTATCTTCAAAGATGAACTTTGCTGGGATGCACCCATCGGCAGTCGATATGAACCACAGCAATACCTCATCTACCTAAATGGCTCAGTCTTAGCCACCGTGTCCGCCACCTCAGACAAACAGCAGCACACGACCATCGAACAGGAAGGTTGCTACACCGTCAGTGCCATCTATCAAGTACGCGGCAATGAGGTAGAGAGCAAACAGTCGGCACCCATGGTTTTCAACAAGATTCAGACCACAGGAAATCCCGTCAACCGCATAGCTGCACTAAAGCAAGGCTGCCGAATCGAAATACCAGAAATCATTGATGCTTCCACGCAGGACTTCACCATAGAGTTCTGGCTCTTGCCACGTACCCCGGCTTCATCAGACAGCTATGGATTCCGACTCAAGGCAGACACCACCACTTTCTTTTTCAAAGTCATCAATGGCAATCAGATTGAACTTGGACAGGATGGAGGCTCCTATACTCGCACCACCTCCACACTTTCTTCCGGCACTTTTCACCACGTTGCTATTGTGGGTGAAGGACTCGCCACCAGTCTTTATATCGATGGAAAACAGTTCCTCAACAAATGGAAAAACAACTACGGCCACTACGGCATCAAGGGTCCAGCCCGCATGATTATCGGACAAACCGAGGGGACTACAACCAACTATAAAAAGGTTTATGATGCCCCATGGAGCGGCTACTTAGATGAGATTCGTATCTGGACATGCGCTCGAACAGAACAGCAAATCAAAGCAGATACCTATTCCGAATTTGCCCAGCCCCTGCTTATCCCCGAACTGGCTCATTACTACCGTATGAATACACGCAGTGTCGAGGACGGTTCCCAATGGCTCGTTGATGAAAAAATGACATCCGATGCTCGCATCATTGCTTCCAACAATCAAGCATTCCAAACCGAAGACCGTGAATATGGTGTCCGCTCGAACCCCCTAAAGCTGGATACAGAAGCAGATTTTGTCTGTGACAGCGTGGCCGTATTAGGGCAACCGTTCCAGATCTTTGACCAGAGCACCATTAACACAGCCATCCGTCAGTGGACATTTACCGGCACAGAGCAGAACGAACTCTGTGGAACAGTCCATCCCGTTCTCCTCTTCACAGAAGCTGGCGAGCAGACCATCCATTTGCAGACCACC
>JAEEGL017199949.1_pt1 | contig 12437 bp, 10 predicted proteins | sample 9134231 | NCBI WGS metagenome assembly JAEEGL01 (sample SAMN16246548, study PRJNA631951) | gut metagenome | biome: gut microbiome; feature: rumen; material: fiber-attached | host: Bos | place: Iran: Karaj | collected 2018-10 | reverse complement strand
AGGATAACAGACTGGATGGTGGCTGAGTTCAAGAAGGCAGACGGCGTTGATCTGTCAAATGACAAGATGGCAACGCAGAGACTTAAAGAGGCAGCAGAGAAGGCAAAGAAGGAGCTTTCCGCTTCTACTACCACCGATATCAACCTTCCTTACATCACTGCTACTGCAGAGGGACCCAAGCACTTGGAGCTGACCCTTACCAGGGCTAAGTTTGAAGAGCTTATCCACGATCTGATCGAAGCTACTGCGGAGCCCGTTCGTAATGCACTCAGGGATGCAGGACTTAACCCTTCAGACCTTGGACAGGTACTGCTGGTAGGCGGATCTACCCGTGTTCCCGCAGTTCAGGAGAAGGTTAAGCAGCTGACCGGCAAGGAGCCCAGCAAGAGCCTTAACCCTGATGAGTGTGTTGCACTTGGTGCTTCCATCCAGGGTGGTAAGCTGGCAGGCGATGCAGGTGCAGGTGAGATCCTCCTTCTGGATGTAACTCCTCTGTCACTGTCCATCGAGACCATGGGCGGCGTAGCAACCAGACTGATCGAGAGAAATACAACTATCCCTACCAAGCACAGCCAGGTATTCTCTACGGCAGCAGATAACCAGACCGCAGTTGATATCAACGTTGTACAGGGTGAGAGACAGTTTGCAAAGGATAATAAGAGCCTTGGCCAGTTCAGACTGGACGGCATCCCTCCCGCAAGAAGAGGCGTTCCTCAGATAGAGGTTACCTTCGATATAGATGCAAACGGTATCGTTAATGTATCCGCAAAGGATCTGGGTACCGGCAAGGAGCAGCACATCACCATCACCGCAGGCTCCAACATGAGCGATGACGAGATCGACAAGGCAGTCAAGGAAGCTGCTGAGTACGAAGCTCAGGATAAGAAGCGTAAGGAAGCTATCGATACCCGTAATGATGCCGATTCCATGGTATTCCAGGTTGAGAAGGCACTTAACGAAGTGGGCGATAAGATCAGCGCATCCGAGAAGAGCGATCTTGAGAGCGAGCTGAACAACTTAAAGAGCCTGCTGGAGAGCACCAAGGATCAGGAGCTCAGCGAGGATCAGGTAAGCCAGATCAAGGCAGCCCAGGAGAAGATGATGGAGAAGGCTCAGAGCCTCTTCACCAAGATGTATGAGAACATGGGCGGTGCCGCAGGTGCTGCAGGCGCAGGTCCCAACATGGGCAACATGGGCGGCGGAAACAACGGCGGTTCCGGAGATGGCGGCAACGGCGGTAACGGTGGAAGCGACGACATCATCGATGGCGACTTCAAGGAGATTTGAGAATAATAAACAGAAATATTCAGGTTAAGGGGCACCGGTGGTGCCCCTGCGCCTGCCTTGAGAGAAAAATACATGTCATTCTGAGGGCGAAGCCCGAAGAATCTTTATGAGGAAGTGAAAAAGTTATGGCTGATAAGAGAGATTATTATGAGGTACTGGGCGTAGATAAGACTGCGGATGATGCCACCATAAAGGCGGCTTACCGTAAGCTGGCTAAAAAGTACCATCCCGATATGAATCCCGGTGATAAGGATGCGGAGGCAAAGTTCAAGGAAGCATCCGAAGCATACGGTGTTCTTTCGGATCCGGATAAGCGCAGGCAGTACGACCAGTTCGGACATGCGGCATTTGAAGGCGGCGCAGGTGGCGGCGGCTTTGATTTCAGCGGCATGGATTTCTCGGATATATTCGGCGATCTGTTCGGCTTTGGCGATATCTTCGGCGGTGGCAGGAGAGGCGGCGGCCGCAGCAACGGACCCATGAAGGGTGCGAACCTGCGTACCAGTGTAAGGCTTAAATTCGAAGAAGCCGTATTCGGCTGCAAGAAGCAGATAGAGCTGGAGGTAAAGGAAACCTGTAAGACCTGCGGCGGCAGCGGGGCTAAGCCCGGCAGCGCTATCGATACCTGCTCCAAATGCGGCGGCAAAGGTAAGGTGGTATTCACCCAGCAGAGTCTTTTCGGCATGATGCAGAACGTACAGAGCTGTCCTGATTGCGGCGGAAGCGGCAAGGTTATCAGGGAAAAATGTACGGACTGCCGTGGTACAGGCTATGTGCCCATGCGTAAGAAATATGAGGTTGAATTCCCTGCAGGCGTCGATAACGGCCAGTTTAAGCGCATGACAGGTTTAGGAGAGCCCGGCCAGAACGGCGGCCCCCGCGGTGATGTTCTGGTAGAGGCGGTTGTAGACAGGCATCCCATCTTCCAGCGTGAAGACAGGGATATCTATTCCACCGTTCCCATTTCCTATGCAGTGGCAGCACTGGGCGGAGAGATAGTGATCGATACCGTTGATGGTCCCGTTACTTATGAAGTTAAGCCCGGAACATCTACGGATACCCGTGTACGCTTAAAGGGCAAGGGCGTTCCTTCCTTAAGGGATGCAAAGTCCAGAGGCGATCATTATGTGCTCCTTACTGTTCAGGTGCCCACTAAGCTTAGTAATAGGGCAAAAGAACTGTTAAAGGAATTCGATGCGGAATGCGGCGATACCCTTCATGCGGCAGAGCGTTTCCGTAATGAGAAAAATATGGGCGGCGCTGATGCCGATAATGGAAAGAAGAAAAAAAAGAAGGGCATCTTCGGATAAGATGAAAAAGAAAATAGCGTTAGTATCGGCGTTTTTGATGCTGCTGCTCGGTTCCTGTTTAAAGGCAGACGAAGCATTGCCGGTATTTGAAGAAAATATCAGCGTCACTGTTCCCGGTATGAACCGGGAGGTGACGCTTTTGTGGCTTTCGGATCTGCATATGGCCCCGGACAGCGCGGGTTTTGATCCGGCTTTCAGCGAAGATACGGAGTTTCGCAAGCAGTATTCCAATTATGAAGCGAAGAGCGCCGTGCAGCAGTGGACTGGGAGAAGCGGGGATTATTCAGCGCCTTACTGCTGGGTGCAGGTATTAAACCGGACGGAAGCGGACGCCGTGATCTTTGGGGGCGATTTATTGGACTATAACTGTCCGGAGTCTGTGGATCTTTTGCAGGATGGCTTTAGTCTTTTGAACAAGCAGTATATTTATGCCAGAGCGGATCATGATATGCTGCCCACTTATCAGGCCAATCCGGATTATCAGGCTGCGCAGGACAGACAGGATGCACTCTGCAAAGATGAGTCCGTGATGAGTATGGATTTTGGGGATTTCTATCTGGTCGTATGGAACAATTCCACTTCGAATATTACCGAGAGCGGGCTGGAGCGTATAAAGCAGCTTGCTGCAGAAGGAAAGCCGCTTATCCTGGCAACCCACGTGCCTATCGAGCCCTTGAATGACAGCAGCCTGGCAGAAGCTTCGAAGGAAGCTTTTGACGGCCGGTCATTATTATGGGGTTATAATTCCGAGTACTGGCCCGATGAAAATACCAGGCAGCTTCTGGATCTTATATACGCAGATGATTCTCCCTTCGTAGAGATACTCTGCGGTCATCTCCATTTCAGCTGGCAGGGCATGGTCAGCCCCCACGTCCATCAGACCGTCTTTTCGCCTGCATTTTCACGGTATATGGGCGTGATAAGCGTAAGCGGGTGATAATCAAGATTTATGTCAACCCACGCCCTTGCAAAACAGGCTAAAGAAGTGCTATAATACGGCTTATGGCAGAGGCGAATTTTACCCATTTAAATCAGTACTATATTGCAGGGATGCGGCCTATCATCAGGAAGCATGCCCTATATTCTGATGTAAGCAATAATTATATCTCACCGGACCAGCCGGCGGCCAATGAAAAGGTAAAGATCCGCTTCCGCAGCGCCACCAATAATATCGACAGAATCTATCTGGTATCCCGCGGCGAAAAGCACATCATGGAGATAAACGCCAGGGATGAACTATTCGATTATTACATCACCGAAGTACAATTGGATGATACGCCGTTTACCTACTATTTTGAGGTACATGTGGGTAATCTTACCGTGCTCTTTGATACCCGCGGAGTGGTGCGCAACATAGACGAGCATTTCAAATTCAAGCTGATACCCGGTTTCAAGACTCCCAGATGGGCGATTGGCGCCGTAATGTATCAGATATTCGTGGACCGTTTCTGTAACGGCGATCCCACCAATGATGTACAGTCTGATGAGTTCAGTTATATAGGCGAGCATTGTGTGCAGGTTCATGACTGGGATAAGATCCCTGATGCCATGGGCGTACGCGAATTCTACGGCGGCGACCTGCAGGGCGTCCTTGATAAGATGGATTACCTTGAGCAGCTGGGAATAGAGGTTATCTATTTTAACCCGCTTTTCGTATCGCCTTCCAATCACAAATATGATATCCAGGACTATGATTACATAGATCCCCATTTCGGACGTATAGTTGATGAGCGCGGTGATCTTCTGCCCCAGGGCGATAATAATAACCAGCATGCTACACGTTATATAAACCGTGTAACGAACAAAGCAAATCTTGAAGCCAGTAACGAGCTTTTTGCCAAGGTAGTGGCGGAAGCCCACAGGCGCGGCATCCGTGTGATCCTGGACGGCGTATTCAATCACTGCGGTTCCTTTAACAAATGGCTGGACCGTGAGCGTATCTATGAGAACGCCGAAGGCTATGAGAAGGGCGCTTTTATCGCAAAAGACAGCCCTTATCATGATTTCTTCCAATTCCATGACGCTTCCGATAATAAGTGGCCTTACAACCGCACCTATGACGGCTGGTGGGGACATGATACACTTCCCAAGCTGAATTACGAAGGCTCACAGAGCCTGCACGATTATATCCTGCGCATAGCGCAGAAATGGGTCAGCCCTCCCTACAATGCGGACGGCTGGCGTCTTGACGTTGCAGCCGATCTGGGCCATTCAACCGAATACAATCACAAATTCTGGCAGGATTTCCGCAAGGCCGTTAAGGAAGCCAATCCGGATGCCATAATACTGGCGGAGCATTACGGCTCTCCCGCAGCATGGCTGCAGGGAAATGAGTGGGACACCGTCATGAACTACGATGCTTTCATGGAGCCCCTTACATGGTTCCTTACCGGCATGCAGAAGCACAGTGACGATTTCCGTCCCGACCAGCTCAATAACGCCGACAATTTCTGGGCTGCCATGATGTACCATATCTCCGATATGTCCATGCAGTCGCTGATGATAACCATGAACGAGCTGTCAAACCACGATCATTCGCGTTTCCTGACCCGTACCAACCGCAAGGTGGGACGTACGGCTACGGCAGGACCTGCGGCAGCATCTGAGGGCATCAACAAAGCAGTCATGAGGGAAGCAGTACTCATGCAGTTTACCTGGATAGGCGCGCCCACCATATACTACGGTGATGAAGCCGGTCTTTGCGGCTGGACCGATCCGGATAACCGCCGCAGCTACCCCTGGGGCCATGAAGATAAAGAGATGATCGACTTCCATAAGAAGATGATCAGCATACATAAGCGCTGTCACGAGTTCAAGTACGGTTCTATCAAGATCCTTCATTCACAGCCGGGACTTTTAGCATACGGACGCTTTGACCGCGAGGGCCAGAGTGCGGTCTTTATAAACAATAATGATCATGATGTGACCCAGGAATACCAGCTCTGGACCCTGGGCATCAGAAAGAACGCCACTCTTAAGCTGGTGATGCTTACAACAGAGGATGGCTTCGATGACACCAATGAGGAGTACTGGCTGGAGGCAGGCAGGATCACAATAACCCTGCCCAGATTCTCTGCGATGATCCTGCGTCACGGCGGTGACGGCGGACTGGTTTTCTGACGCTATGCCGGGTTTCGAGAAAAAGATCACAGAATTCATAGAAAAGCATTTATCCCTTTTCTTCTTTATAGTTATCACACTGATAGCATTTTATGTCCGTTATGTCGGGCGTATCTTTTTGTCGCCGGATATGGATACCTTTCTGCTTCCCTGGTTTGAGGGAATGAAGGAGGCCGGCGGCTTTAAGGCGCTGAATGAGCAGATGGGCGATTACAATGTGCTCTACCAGACCATCATCGCCGCAATGACTTATCTGCCCATCAATCCCATGACCATGTATAAATCCCTGTCCTGCGCCTTTGATTTTCTTATGGCTTTTGTGGCGGCGGAATATATCAGCAGGCTTAAGTCCGCGCCGCGTTTCGGCGTGCTCTTTAACTGCGTTTATACAGTGATCGTGATGCTTCCCACGGTGGTGATCAATTCCGCCCTTTGGGGACAGTGCGATTCGATCTACGTTTTCTTTATACTGTTTGCGCTTTTCCTGCTCTATGAGGATAAATACGTTCCGGCGTTTTTGCTTTACGGCCTTGCCTTTGCATTAAAGCTTCAGGCCGTCTTTGCGCTGCCTTTCTTCCTTGCCTGCTATTTTGTAAAGAAGAAGTTCTCCATAGGGATGTTTGGCCTGACGATATTAAGTTTCTGGGCAAGCGGCGGCATTGCCTATATTTTCGGCCGCGATCTGCTGGCACCTTTCAAAGTTTATCTTGCACAGACAGAGACTTATAAGAGCATGTATCTTAATTCCCGCAGCATCTGGTGGGTATTCGGAAACGAATACGGCGACCTGGGAACCTTAGCGATCATGCTGGCTTTATGCGGCTGCGGCCTCTGCTTTTACCTGATCCTTGCGAAGAAAAAGAAGATGGATACGCCGGTGACATTTTTCAATACCGTGGTATTTTTCTTCTGGGTATGCATCTTTTTCCTGCCGGATATGCACGAGCGTTATGCTTACGGCCTTGATATCCTGCTGGCAGTCCTGGCCTTTCTTGATAAGAAATATATCAAATTCGCCGCATTTTCGGCGTTCTTAAGCTTTATGTCCTATGCGCCTTTCATCGTGCATGCAAACGGCGTGGGCAGGGAAGACGCTTTTATCGAGTTCTTTGTTTTCATATGGTACGCCGTGACCATAATGAAAGAAGATATGAAAGAGGAGGCTAAAGTATTATGATATCGGTCATAGTTCCCGTATATAATGCCTCCGAATATCTTCCTGCATGCGTAGAGAGCATACTGAAGCAGGATCACAGCGACTGGGAGCTGATACTGGTAGATGATGATTCCACCGATGGCTCGTCGGAGCTGGTCGATTCCTATGCCGCAAAGGATGAACGCATAAGAGCGCTTCATCCCGGGCACGGGGGCGCTGCGGCAGCCCGCAACAGGGGCGTTGAAGCAGCCCGGGGCGAATATATCTGTTTTATCGACAGCGATGATACGGTGGAACCGGATTATCTTTCGTATATGTATAAAGGCGCAAAGCTCTATGATGCGGATATAGTCTGCTGCGGGCATGATGAACCGAAGGATACGGCTGTTCCCGCGAAGGGCGGCGAAGAAGATTTTACGTTTTGCTCCCTTGAGGATCTGCTCTACCAGCGCGGTCTGATGAGCGTACCCTGGGGATATCTTTACAGGCGCAGTCTGTGGGATACTGTCAGATTTCCCGAAGGCACCGAAGCCGAGGATATGGGCACCATATACAGGCTTTTTATGAATGCCGGGAAGGCGGTAAAAGGCGGCCGGATATGTTATCATTATATACAGCGGAGTTCCAGCACTGTATATGCCACCGCGGCGTCCAGAAGGAAAGCATATTATCTGCACAGCCGCAGGATGCTTAAGCAGATACATGAAGAAAGACCCGCTCTTCACAGGGCGGCTCTGAGCAGACATTTTTCCATCTGCGCCCAGGCTCTGTCGGAGACTTCTGTCAGGGAAAAGGGAGCATTTGTGAAACGGGTTTATTCGGATATGTCTGCCATGTCAAAGTATGTAAGGGAAGATAAGTATACCCGCAGGATCAACCGTATTGCGGCATATCTTATGATGATGGGGCCCGTTCCCATTCATCTGTTATTGAGAGCTTTTTACTATATTAAGATTTGGAGGATGAAGAATTGGATCTGACCAGGATCAAACAGATCATAAGCGAGAATGAATGGTCGAAAAAAATGGCCGAACCGGTACTGAATCTTAATGTATGGCGCCGGTATTTAATGAAGCGCAGTTTTACAAAGGATTCTGAGGACAGGATGGCTTTATCGGTCCTTAAAAAACGGTTCGGCATAGAGCCGGATGCAGTCCGCTATATGGATATAGGAGCAAACCATTATCTCAGGGGCAGCAACAGCTATCTTTGTTACAGGTACGGCGGTAACGGCGTTCTGGTTGAAGCAGATCCTTTGCTTTGCGAAAACCTTAAACGCATGCGCCCGCGGGACCAGGTATTGAATGTTGCGGTGACGGACAAGGAAGATGCGGGAGAGCTGACATTTTATGTATGCTCACTTCCGACCAGAAGCACACTGGACAAGGACCAGGCCGAAGCGCTGGTGGAAGCCGGATTTTCCATCGAAAAGGAGATAAGCATACAGAGCATGACCCTGTCGGAAATGATAGAAAAAAGCGGGGTGATGCCGGACTATCTTTCCATAGATGTTGAAGGTTATGATCTGCGCGTACTGAAGCAGACGGATTTTGAAAAGTATCCCATAAAAGTCATAATAGCAGAATACGACGAGGATGATATAGATGAAATGCGGAGTGTAATGGCATCAAAATCCTATCGTCTGTATAAATGCTACAGCAGTAATGCATTGTTTATAAGAGTATGAAAACGGATAATATACTGAAAAAAATAAAGAACGCAGGTAACATCACTATCCTGGATGAAAGCGGGAAAAAGCTGCTTTCCTTAAGCGCTGATGAACTGATCGAGGCTGTGGCCGAAAGGGACAGCGTGGATACGCTTTATTCCGATATCTGCGAAGGGCGTACCACAGAGACGGAGATACAAAAACGCGCGCAGGCCCTGGGAATAAAGAATGAAACACACAGGGGCCTATATCTTCTTGAGCTGGAGTCCGGTATCGATCCCGATGTTAAGGAGGCGGCAGCAGAGCTGCTTAAGGAACTGTTCGGAGAAGATAAGGGTACGACTGTCATAAACAGCGGAATAAACGGCCTGATACTGATACACAGTCTTTCTTCCAAAAAAGGAGCGGAGCAGCTTAAGGAGAATGCGGACAAAGCGGTCAGTATGCTGAATACCGAGCTTATGATAAAACTGCGTATATCGTACGGCAGTATAGCGGATAAACTTGGAGATTTACCGGACAGTTTATCTGAAGCCTGCTATGCGATGGAAGTTATGAAGCTGTTTTATGAGGAAAGGCTGGTAGCTGATTACGCATCACTGGGAATAGGCGGGCTGGTCAATGATCTGGGTGAAAAAGCCTGTGAGCGTTTCCTGAATGAATGTTTCATAAGCAAAAAGCATTCCCGTCTGGATGATGAAGAGCTGCAGATGGTCAACCGCTTTTTTGAGAAAGACCTTAACATCTCGGAGACTGCAAGAGAGCTGTATCTTCACAGGAACACCCTGGTCTATCACCTGGAAAAACTGCAGAAGAAGACGGGACTGGACATACGTCATTTTGATGACGCGATGCGCCTTAAACTTGCCCTGATGATAGAGAGCAGATTGAAGTCGTCTTAACCGGAGGATCATATGCGCGGAAAACGTGCACGCAGGCAGGCAAAACGTGAACGTAAAGCCATAGAGGCGGCGGAAGCGGCTGTACTGCAGCTTAAAACAGATGAAAAATACATGAAGGAAGCCATAAAGCAGGCAAAGAAAGCAGCAGAGCTGGGAGAAGTTCCCATCGGCTGCGTTATCGTATATGGAGATAAGGTGATAGGCCGCGGCTACAACCGCCGCAATACGGACAAGAGCACCTTTTCACATGCAGAGATAACCGCCATGAAGAGGGCGGGTAAGATCATCGGTGACTGGCGGCTGGAGGACTGTACCATGTATGTGACCTTAGAGCCCTGCCAGATGTGCGCCGGCGCCATTGTTCAGGCCCGTATCCCCCGGGTGGTCATGGGCTGCATGAATCCCAAGGCCGGCTGTGCGGGTTCGGTTGTCAACCTGCTCCAGATGAAGGAATTCAACCATCAGGTGGATATCACGGAAGGTATCCTTAGAGAGGAATGCAGCAGGATATTAACGGATTTCTTTGTAAAGCTCCGGTCGGAGAAATAAGCTGCATCGTTAAAATCGGTACATCTTGCGGTTTTTCATATAAAAAGGTATACTATTGTAGCGGCCATGGAGCCGCTATTAGTAAAAAGGAGGAAAAAATTATGGCACAGGGTTTTGATCAGCAGAATCAGTACTATTCACAGGATCAGTACCAGAACAACACGGGATACGATCCCGCAGCAGCAGAGGGCAGCGTCCTTGGGCAGGTAAACACATTGATGCATCAGGAGGTTATAGCCAAATCCTTCCTGTATATGGTGGCAGCATTAGTTGTTACAGCGGTTGCAGCATTTGCAGCTCCCAATGCACTGGCTAAAATACTCATAGCTAATCCAATGGCGATCTACGGACTCATCATAGCAGAGCTGGCAATAGTAATAGTATCCAATATAGCCATCAAGAAAAACAACGCGATACTTACGGCGATCCTTTTCACCGTATATTCATTCCTTACCGGAGCAACTTTAGGAATTATCTTCTGGGCTTACGATCTGGGTTCTGTAGGTGCAGTATTCCTGATGACAGCCGGAATGTTTGGCGCTACCGCAATATACGGACTTGTCTGCAAGAAGGATCTTTCTTCTATCGGCGGTATATTGGTAATGGGCATTATCGGTATCATCATCGCATCAGTTGTAAATATGATCTTCCTTCACAGCGAAGGCATTGATCTGATCATATCCTATATCGGCGTTGCAGTATTTGTAGGACTTACCGCATACGATACCCAGAAGATCAAAAAGGCAGTTGCATATGCAACACCCGACAGAATGGCAACCATAGCTCTTTCCGGAGCATTTGAGCTTTACCTTGACTTTATCAACATCTTCCTTCGTCTGCTCCGCATTATGGGCCGCAGGAAATAAGATAAAACAGGTTATTGATGAATACCTGAAAAAGGGGGACGGGTATATGGCAACAGATTTCCAGAACATGGCAGATGGATTCGAAGCTGCAACAAGTATCATGTCTGTTCAGGTACTTGAGGACGGATCCTGCGGTGAGGTTCGCGTAGTCGCGGGGAATCAGGCTTATATCGATTCCATAGAAAGACCTGCAGGTGACTACACCATGCGTACGAATAAATTCGTGCCGGGAAGCCTGTATACGGATTTCGTGCCCAGGGACCTTAACTTTGAGGATTTCTGTTTCCGGAGCGCGGTGCAGAAGAAATGCCTGCACTCTTATGTAAAACCCAGCCAGATGCCCGTCTGGTTTAATATGACTTTTATGCCGGTGGGGCCTTCGGAGGGAAACATCCATTATTGTACTTATACGATGGAAGTTAACTTTGAGGCCAACACCAAGCGCATGTCCAACATATCCGCAGAGCTGGCTTCCCAGGTGCTGGAAACCTGTATCAAGCTGCGCGGGGCCGGGGACTTTAAGGCTTCCATGCAGGATGTGATCGTTGATATACGCGAAATGTGTAAAGCCGAACATTGCTGCATCCTGCTTGTTGATTCTTATGAAAAGACCTGCACGGTACTTTGCGAATCTTTTGCGGAGGGATCAGGGCTCGTAGAAAAAAGAAAGAAAATGAGCGCCGATGATGCGAACAGCTTTTATGATCTGTCAATTAAGTGGGAAGAACTGATCGGCAGCAGCAATTGCGTGATCGCCAAGGACGACCACGACATGGAACTTGTGAAGGAGCGCGCTCCCGAATGGTACGGATCATTAAAAATGTACGGTGGCAGGAACATCGTGCTCTTCCCGCTTAAATCCGGCGATGAACTGCTGGGATATATCTGGGCGGTGAACTTCGCTGCCGAAGAGGCACCTAAGATAAAGGAAACATTGGAGCTGACCACCTTTATACTGGGATCGGAGATAGCAAACTATCTGCTGCTCAACAGACTTAAGGTATTAAGCTCAAAAGATATGCTCACCGGCGTTTTAAACCGCAACGAGATGAATAATTACGTTGACAGGTTAAGCAATGAAACGTCGGATAAAAAAGAGAGCATCGGCGTTGTATTTGTGGATCTTAACGGTCTTAAGCGAGTTAACGACGAAAAAGGACATAACGCAGGAGATACACTTCTTAAGGATGCTGCCAAAGCTCTGGAAGAAGTATTTGATGTGAATAATATTTACAGGGCCGGCGGAGACGAATTCACGATGATCGTTCCCGGGGCTTCTGCCGAAGATCTGATCGAATGGACAAAGAAGCTGCGGGAGATCGCCGGAAAGTATGAGAATCTTTCCTTTGCTATCGGCAGCTGTGCGGAGTCCGATTCCCGTAATGTAAGGGAAGCGCTTAAGATAGCCGATCAGAGGATGTACGATGATAAGCGTGAGTACTACGTAAAGCATCCCGGGCTGAGATGATATCGTGAGCACAGGTGCTTAAGGTTGACAAGCCGGGGGTAAAAAGATATACTAATACAGCCGTGCAGCCGGGGCGTTAGCGGTGTCCTGTACCTACAATCCGCTTTAGT
>JAEEGL016155972.1_pt1 | contig 12437 bp, 6 predicted proteins | sample 9134231 | NCBI WGS metagenome assembly JAEEGL01 (sample SAMN16246548, study PRJNA631951) | gut metagenome | biome: gut microbiome; feature: rumen; material: fiber-attached | host: Bos | place: Iran: Karaj | collected 2018-10 | reverse complement strand
TGGACGGCGCAAGACGAGTCGGCAAGAGCTGGATTGCCGAGGAATTTGCCAGAAACGAGTACGCCGCATACCTTGTCGTCGACTTTGCAAAGGCCTCGCGTAAGGTGAAACGCTACTTTGAGGAGTACCTTGACGACCTCGACACGTTCTTCATGTATCTTTGCACGGCTTATCATACAACGCTCGTTCCAGGTAACAGCGTCATCATATTCGACGAAGTCCAACGGTTCCCACGCGCACGCGAAGCCATCAAATATCTCGTCAAGGACGGTCGATTCCACTACATTGAGACCGGCTCTCTCATATCCATACGCAAGAACGTAAAGAACATCGTGATTCCCTCCGAGGAATACCATGTAAAGATGTTCCCCATGGACTTTGAGGAATTCGCGTGGGCGACAGGGAACGAAGCGATGCTCCCGTTGATCAAAAGGCGGTTCAAAGAACGTCTTCCGCTTGGAGCCGACACGCATCGCCAGATTATGGACGTATTCCGCCAATACCTTGTTGTCGGCGGGATGCCTCAAGCCGTGGAAATGTTTGCGACGACACACGACCTGAGCAAGGTCGAGTTCGAGAAACGCAACATCCTCAGCCTCTACCGCGCCGACATATACAAGTTCGCCGGCGCGCAGAGGGAGAAGGTTGCATCCATATTCAGCGAAATACCGGCCCAGCTCTCCAAACACGAGAAGAAGTTCTCCGTATCGGCGCTGAAGGCCGATGCCCGCATCCGCGACTACGATGGCGCATTCGAGTGGCTGAAAGGAGCGATGACCGTGAACATCTGCTACGGCGCAAGCGAACCGAGCGTCGGGCTGCGCCTCAACATGGACAGAACGACGCTCAAGTGCTATCTCGGCGACACTGGGCTTCTCGTCAGCCTTGCGTTCGACGAGAACGAACTTGCAGCGGCAGCCATTCACGACAGGATTCTCAATGACGACATCGAGATCAACGAGGGAATGGTCGTTGAAAACGTCGTGGCCCAGATGCTCCGCGCCGCTGGGCACAAGCTCTATTTCTACTCCTGCTCAGACAGGATCGACGCCGCGAACCGCATGGAAGTGGACTTTCTGGTGTCCAAGTCCCGCACAATGCCGCAGCACAACATCTCGCCGATAGAAGTCAAGAGCGGTCGCAAGTACTCTACCGTCTCCCTCGACAAGTACAGGACGAAATACGCGGCATTTATCGACACGCCGTTTGTGCTCCACAAGAAGGACGTTGCGGTCAAGGACGGGGTCGTGTATCTCCCGCTCTACATGACCTATCTCCTCTCGCGCAGGACTTGACCACCGCCGGAAGAAACCGACACCATCTGACGTTCCATTTCACAACGCAAAAACCGGAAAGCGTAGCGAAATGGCGACTTCCCTCGCATCAGAAACGGCTTCCGTTCAACGCGAAAGTCCGAACCAGCATGTCTCGCCCGCTATGAGCTCCAGCGGAAGATTTCCGTCGGCAGAGAGACATCGGCAAGATTTCACGTCCTCACTCGAACTCCACGACGCCCATAGCCTCAAGGTCACGCATCCCGCGTCCGCTCATGCTTGGATTCCAGAGCTGGAGCTGTACATCCTCGCCTTTGAACGTCTCGCGTCCGAGATTCAAATACCATTTCATACCAGGCTGAGGTTTCTTCATGCCCAAGGTGGCAAACGGTACTTTGACCACGCTCCTCCAGCGACCGTCCTTGCGCGATGTGGTGTAGCTCCACTTGCCATTCCAGTCCATCTTGAACTTGTCTGCCTCCGGATCGAGAGGATCAGTTGACAGTCCATACGCCTCCTCGAGATAAGAATCTTCGACTGGATTCCAAATGAAATGGAAGTTGTGTGTCTTCTGGAACAGCGGATCGATGAAAAGTTCAAGACATTCCTGACGATAGCACGCACCATCATGGCCTTTGGGAGCAAACTTCATGGAATCCGGCAATTCGGCATCGACCTCAACATAAAAATTCACATCATCGTGGAAGCAACGGAATTTAGTCTCAAAGTCGCACCGTCCGAACGACATGGATCCAATAGTCTGCCACGGTGCAACTTTCCCTCGTGCAACCACTTTTGCCGTCTTTCTCGTTTGATTTACCCACGGCGAAGTCTTACGCATCTTGGCGAAGTCCCAATTAAACGGCTCGTAGAGCGGCGCAAACAGGCGGCCATTTTGCATAACAATGCTCTTTTTAAGCCCGCTCAGAGGCCGATATTCAGGCCATCCGTCCATCGCCTTCGTCTTACCATTCCCGTCAAAAAACGATTCAATCAGTCTCCGACGTTTTTCCACACGGGAGGCCATTGCCTCAAAAAGCACCTCCGAAGGGGCGATACTATATGCATCGAACAGCATACATGTTTCCGCCGTCAGCTTAGAGTAGTCGAACTCACGACGAACGAGCTTCAGACGGCGCTTCACCTTGTCTGAAAGTCCCGGCGTGTTCTCGGCGGCTGCCAGGCTCGATTCACAAAGGTCTAGCATCGCCGGCGTGTAGATGGAATTGATAGTATCCTTGCTCGTCTGCCCACGCGGCCACGGCCACTTGCGGTCATTGTTGTAGCACTCCGCCCAAGCCGCGACGCGTTCGTCGTATGCGCGGTGGAATTTGCGCATGTGTCCCACAGCAGGGCCGTAGGCTGCTTCAACGTATTCTTCAAATAGGGCGTTCTCGTCTCGATTCGGATCAGCAAGCAGCATATTGAACACGTACGATGCAGGCCCCTCGCATCCAAAGAGTTCTCCGTATCCACTACGGTATATTGAATGGACATCGTGCTTGATGAAACGACGCGCAAGACGCGCAAACACTGACGAGCTGGACTTACACATGAGACCCGGCCCCTGATATTCTCCCCACATGTAAACATAAACGCTGAATCCTCTGGGAACTTTGTAGCCTGCCCATGCCGCAAACACGTCTTCGGAGTACGTCATCAGCTCCACCATCACGTTCGGAGGAAACTCCTTGAACGTCTTTGGCGTACAGTCGGTGTCCATATACGCGATAATCTGCACCGTTTTGTCGGGACGCGACTTGTATAGTTCCTCCGCGATAGTCTTGTGAAATATCCACAACTTTTCACCAATTGTTTTAGCCTGAGGACCTCCATACGTCCTGCACTTTTCGCACTCGCAGAATTCGTGACTGTCCTGCTGGCCAAGTTCTACGACGTCTGCTCCTTCATCAAATGCGGCGAGGATATATTCGACAAGGATTCGTTTCACATCGGGATTACTGATGCAAAGTGCCGCGTTTGTCTTTTTTTTCGTCCGCACGCCGTCGATCAAGGCATAGTATTCTGGATGCGTTGCCTGATACATATCCGGTTGTAACGCCGCGTTGTACGTATGGCCACCGAATGTCCGGTATGTTCCGCATCCGAAAATGTTGTTCGCAATGGAATACATCATTCCATAATAGCGTCCCGTACCGTTCTCCATTATCGGACGGCTTACACGGCGAAGCCCGTCAGGCACAGATATCGACTTGCGCTTCGGGACTTCGACACCCGTCCGTCCAGGCATAAGGTACCTCACCCCCATATACTGGTATTCAAAGTCCGCTACAGCCTTGACTGACGCCAGTATACAATGAACCCATGCCTGGTTTGGCTTGTTTCGGCATGGTCTGTCGTGCCCAAAGAGATAGAGCCGTCCTCCTTTCTCGGCTATCACGTTGTCAAAGAACTTGAGATCAGGCGGCACAAGTCCCGCTTCGGCAGCGAATTTCTCACCAATCAGAATTGCTCCTGCCGTGTCGATCGCCTTTGACGCCTCGACAACATCAAGTTTCCACCCCGTCGCCTCCTCTATATCAAGCCGTAGTTCGTTCGCCGCTTCCCTTAACGCTGACACGACCCCTGTCCTATCCATTCCGGGTACGACGATCTTCGTCTTCGGTGTCAAATCGTAGGCACATGCCGCAAGGACGGCCACCATACATGCTGAAGCAAAAAGCTGCGCTTTCTTTTGCATTACATTGGCCCTTGCCACGGTTTCTTCTACTTGAAGTTGACCACGATACCACGTCTCCGCCGAATCTGAAGCGCGAAGCCGCCGTCTAACTGGACGACACGTATCTGTGCGTTTTCTGCAACAACTGGAACACCGGTAAAGATACAACCATCTGGCACCGAAATAACCGTCTGATAATTGACATAGCCTGTAGCCGAACCGGCGGCAAAGGCAATACGTACACCGTCAAGATTCACATTAGACCGTACTGTCAACGCGGCGGCCATACCGTTAGCAGACACTAATTCAAGAGTTGTGCCAGAGGCCATTTTTAGTGAACCCAATGATTGCGTAGCCGTCCATGTCAGCGTTCCAGCGCATATATCTATTCCCGCCTGATCAGCGAACACGTTGGCATCTGATGCCAGCGTAAGCTTACCAGCACCGGTCTTCACAAGCTTTGCCATCGCACCTGCTTCAATTGGATCAGCAATGCAAAAGTCGTGCGACACCGCCAAATTATCAATATCGTCCGTGGCGACCGTCAACGTCGAGCGGCGGCCAAGACGCAGCGCGCGAGCTGTGGCGGTCGTCGTGGGCGAAGCGCCGAATGAAGGACCGTAAACGACGTTTCCGCGTGGCGCGAGTGTCGCGGACTGCGCCATCGCCACGGACAGCGGCATCATTCCGCCGTTTGATGCGGAAGCCGTGCTCCATGCAACGGGTGAAAGCACAACGCCGCCCTTCATCGTGATGCGTCCATCACCGGACCCCGTGGCGTTCCCCGCGACATCCACCCGCCCGGTGCCGGTCAACGTCACAGGTGCATTCAGGTTCAAAGTACCGGCAAAGTCGAGACGTCCGTCCACCTGATACGAGGTCGGAAGCGTGGCGGAACTGTAGGAGAACGTCTGCGCGAACGTGGCAGTACCGCCGCCGAGAACGCGAAGGCCAAGATGTTTGCTATTTGACGAAGATTGCGAAGTAGTGAGATTCCCGCCTTTCAGCACCGTCAAAGTTGTATAGCGGTCACCCGCCGCATAATGGTCGGCGGCAGATGTGACCTTCCCTATTGCCGCATTCCCTCCGATACGCACTTCGCTGACCATCTTCAACTCATTAGCCGTCAAGCCGCCACGAAACGCCACAAAGGAATACCCCAGAACGCCAAGAGTTGTGCCGCCCACCTTGCAGTCGAACAGGAGCGGGCATTGAGAACAGGTGAAGATACTGGAATCCTGGTTGCCGCTTCCCGTCCCACTCACCGTCAAATCTCCGCCTCGAAAGAGATATGGCTCTGAGTTCCGATACCATGCGTTGGCATCGTTGTTTTTTCCTCCGCCGACAATTCGCTTTATTGTCGCACCTCCTGTCGGGATATTGATTTCGTTGCGTCCGCTGTCAACAAGCGTAAAATACACGACATCATCCGCACTTGGTCCTGAGGCACCGTTGCCGGCCCAGTTTCCACCGGCAGACCAGTCGCTGCTGTTCGCGCCAGTCCAGCGCCAGGATGACGGATTGGTGCTCGTCTCCGCCGTCGTGGATTTTGCATAGACGATTCCGCCAACCTTTTTCATCACCCAGCCAGAAAGATTGTTGAACGTGAATTGCGAAAGTGCCGGGGTGTCGCCTGATGATACCATGAATACGGGACGAGCGCGTGTGCCGTTGCTGTCAGAAGCGCTTAAGCCGCTCATGTTGACCGTCACGGACGCATTCGCCGCGACATCCGCCTCTGCGGCATCTATCGTATTCACGGAAGCCTTGTAACTGAGAGATGCGTTTTCTCCAAGTTCGAGGAAGTCCGTGCGTACGCCCTTGGCCGCACTGGATTCATGGAATGTCAGCGCCGTCTCGGCATCAACCGAGACACTACGTATCGCCGGTATCGCCGGATCCAAGCCCTTCCAGTACAATGTCTGACTTCCACCGCCCGTAACACGGAATCCAAAACCAGGCGTCTCGCTCACACCAGTAAGGGAAGCCGTGCGCGCCGTTGTACGGTCGAAGGCGTCAAGCGTATCAAATGTTACCTGTCCGGCGAATATCGCGGCGCCGGCGGTACTACTGGCGTATGACCCTGCGGGATTGGAATAGTCGCCATGCGCAGATATCGTCATGTCGCCTGGGTGCAAAACGGCAGCACCGGCCATAAGGTGAAAGCGACTGCCGATGCCAAGGTTCACCACGTCCACGATACTTGTCACTGACGAAGCATTGGGGATGTATGCGTCCGCAATCAGACTACCGCCGCCGTATATATCCGCAAGCGCGTCGAACCGAAATCCAGAATTTGCCGACGAGTTTGTGCCGATGTATGTGCCGGAAAGTTCGTTCGTGAACGGTGTGGTCATTTGGAATGTACCAAGGCCACTGCCGATCTGCTCAAACACGGCGTCGCCTTTGGGAAGAAAGCGATGGTCGGAGCAGTTGCCGACAATGGACAGACGTCCGCCCGTAATCGCAATCTCGAACGCTTCAGGGAACGCGGGAAGCGCACGCGAACTATTCAGCGAGCCGCCGCTCATTGTAAAAGCACCGCTTGTACAAGAATCAGCCACAGTGAAATAGCCTTGCATACGACCGTTTTCGCGAATATGAATTTCAGCCGCATCGCTGAACCTGATCTGAGCCGAAAGAAGAATTGCGCCGTTTCCCGTCACGTGTGTCTTGCTGCCGGACATGGCTTCCATGCTGCCGTTTTCTCCGATTGAGACATCTCCTTCTATGCAGAACTCGCGATCGGTGTACACGTAAAAGGTGCTCTGTGACTGGCGGACCGAACCCGTACCGGTGAAAGTGACCATGCCCGTTCCAGGCTTGGCTCTGCCTTCGCCAATCTTGAAGAATCCCGGCACCACATAGTCGCCATCGACTTCCACAGTGTACGGAACAGCCTGATTGTCGAAAATCGCGGTGTCGTCAGTCGATCCGTTCGGCGTACGCCCCTGAGACCAGTGGGCCGTGTCGCTCCACTTCCCGCTCCAATTGCCGGTGGCATCCGCTTGCCACCTGTTGTCCGTTAACGCGAAGCACGATGCCGAAAGCAGGATCCCCATTGCGGCCATGGCCATTTGTTTTTCCATTTCAGGCGTTCCTTTCTTTTACGCTGTTTCTCAAGTTCAACCGTTCGGCGGTGAAAGATGCACTCCTGCGGCCTTCAATCCGTTCTGAAGGTCGCGAATATGCCGTTTCCCGTATTCCCGCGGCGAAAGACCGGTTTTCACGCAGTTCGCCGCGGCAAGCCCTGCGGCCTGCCCCGTCACGGCGCAGGTGGACTGCACGCGCATGGAACCGAGAGCGCGATGGGACATCGAGCAGCATCTGCCGCACATGAGGAGATTGGGCACGTTCGCAGAATAGAGCGAACGGAACGGAATCCCATATGGCTTTGGCTCCGGGCGGTAATAGTCGCCGTTCGACTGGAAAGTTCCGCCGGAGTCGTGCGTGGTGATGGGATACCCCCCGTAGCCTATCGTGTCCTCGAATTGTCGCCCTTCCATCTGATCCTTCTCGGTGAGGATGTAGTCACCTACGAGCCGCATGCCCTCGCGCCGCGCGTTCGTGTATGGAATGAAAATCATCCTCCACGGCACTCCGTCCGCCTTGTTCGCGGAACGGTTCTTGCACCAGTCCCAGTAAGTGACGGACATGCGTATGAGGTAATCGCGCGCATGTTCCGGATCGGCAACGTCATCAATCTCGTGTGGATGCTCGATAGGCGCTCCATTGAATCCCCTGCATTTCGCATCAGGATGGAACTTCTTGGGCGAAAGCGGAAGGTTGGCCCATTCCGGCGCCGTGAACGGGAAGTTGCCGCCACGCGTCTTCCATCCCCAAAATGCCGCACAATATCCTTGTGAACGCCCGATTCCTGAAAAGAGAGACCCGCTCATTGTACGAAGATTCGGCTCGTCCGGCGCATACTGTTCGCCGAATTCCGCCTTGCCTTCGCTACCGAACCTGAACTTCGCATGGGCGAAATATCCAAGCCAGCCGTCGCCCGTCGCGTCAATGAACATTCTACCTCGCCAACGCCGCCGTGCGCCAGTGAGAGTGTCTACACCGTGCGCGGAAACTATTTCGCTCTTGTCATTGGTTTTCGCCGCGATGACGCGTACGTTACCGACAATTGTGAGTAGCTTCTCGCGTGAGGCGATGGCTGCATAGGCATCCGTCCAGTCGAATCCCTTTGTGGACTTCTGGAGGTCAAGTACTTCCGCGTCTATGCCCCCTTCCGAGCGTTCGGGGTGGTAGGTTCCGACGCCACGCGGCGGAATGCGGAATTCGCTTGAAGCATTGCCACCAAGCACGGGCCGATCATGGACGAGCAACGTACGTGCACCAGCGCGTGCAGACTGGATGGCGGCCGTCGTCCCCGCCGGCCCTGCGCCTACAACCACGACATCATATTCTCCAGCGTCGGTCTCTGGCGCGATTCCCGAGAAGCGAATTCGCGCACGCTCGCATTCCTTGTCACCATCCGGCGGACGATAGTTGGCATCGACCGTGAGTAGTATGGCATCACAACGCGCGAACCAACCAGTAAGATCGACGAGCGCAAGAGTCGTTTCACCCCGTGACAGATCGTATTCGCCCGCGTCCTGCCAAAGCCATCCGTTCTTGCCGGAGTTTCCCAGCTCACCTGACCGTCTTCCGCCAATCTCGAGTGCAAACCGCCCGGGGTGGTATTCGGGTATCCAGTCTCTCGTGCGCACCCATGCGTGCCATTTCCCTGCGCGAGCGATGAAAAGTCGAGTGGAGGCATTGGCGCAACATCCCGTCACACCCGCACCAAGCAAATAGGCAGACCCCATCTTCCCGACGAACTGCGTGTCTATCACCCATGTACCGTAGTCCAAAAACTCCTCCGCCTCAAGCCAGACGAACCCTCGTTCATGTTCAACGGCGGTCTTTGCCGGAGCCCTAAATCCGGTCCACATCGCACCCTGCACGTCTAGTACGAGAAAAACCAGGACCATACGCATTACTCTGCAAAGCGCACGAGAACAGATGTTCAACGCATTGTAGAACAGGGGCTCACGCCTCGGTGTTGCAGATGCGATTTCCCCTTCGCCAACCTGACCGGAACCGCCGTAGCATCGCGGAAACGCAGCGTACGGATTTCCCGCATGCGGCGTCACGTGATGGACGGTTTGGGCGTTGTGCGAAAGGCTATTCATACGTGGCCTCAATTATACACCACGTGTGGCGAGCGGGCAATATACCCAAATGGCACCATTGCCGCAGACAGGAGCTACAGCCCGAGAAGTTCCTCGGAAGAGACAAGAAAGTCGTATGCGCAAATTTCCCATTGGTAGTCAACCAATACGGGCACACTTTTTAAAAAATCAAATAGTGTGCCCAAATCTCCACACGAACCACGGGCACACTTTTGTCAAAAACGGAAAAGTGTGCCCGCAAATAGTCTTGAAACATGGGCACACTTCACCGGGACGCTTTGCCGATGAAGGTTTATGGGTGAATTACGCACCCTCCACAAACGGATTCACGACTGCCATTCCGCAGTATGCCTGATCGGGATTGAGGTCTTCCGTGACTATTTCGTGACAACCCAGTTTTGCCGCCGTCGCGACTATGAGCGCATCGTAGAACTGAAGCCCATATTCCTCTTTGACCGCCATCGCGCGGCGAACGAGATCGATGGTGACGTCCGTTGCCAGCAACTCGCGATAGTAGTCAATGAACCCGTCTATGGATTCCTTGTCATGCCGCAACTTGTCCATCATCGTATTGGCAAATTCCGAAAGGACCTGAGTCGAAATGCAGCCGTCGTGATTTACGATTAATGCATGAGAAATGAGTTCGCGCGCAATTTCGCCTTTGCGAACGTCTTGATCTGTCGCCGCATAGACAAGGACATTCGTGTCAAAGAACCTCATGTCCGTATCCTTATTTCACGATGCCCATCGCGTTCACGGTTGAATTTCCAGCCCTTTGGCACATGCGCCGTATGGGTTTTGGCAAATTCAAGGAATTCCCGCGCAAGCCTCCTGCGCGATTCCGCGATTTCCTCGCACTTCGCCTCCAGACATTCGCGCACGAATGCATTGAGGCTCGTGCCGTTGGCCTCGGCCCATTCTCGCACCTCCTGCACGATTGCGGGGGGGATGGATAAAGTTATGCTCATTGCCGCACCTCTTTCATTCTCCGTGTCCCGTTCGCACGTATTATACCAAATACGTGCGAACGCAGTCAACCCCGTCTCCGCCACTAAGCAATATACCCAAATGGCACCATTGCCGCAGGCCGGCGTATTATGGTAAAATACGGACTATGCTTGCCGGATGCCTCGCTTCCATAGTCATCCTGACGAATCTTCTGGACGTCGTTTCCGCCGTTTCCACCGGCGACACGAATGCCCATTTTGATGTCATCGGCTCGATTACGGCGGTCAACCGCTCCAAAAGCGCCCTCTTCAATCTGAAAACGGATACCGGCTGCATGGTTTTCAGGGACGTTACGGGAAATCGCCGGAGTCTGTCGTTCAAGCCAGGAAACATTGTCCGCGCAAAAGGCCGTGTATTCCTCAACGAATACGACTACCCCGCCGCCAATTGCCAAGAGCTGTCGTTCCTCGGCGAAGGTCATCCGCCACGAATAACCGATGTGTCCGCAGACGACCTTTCGAGAAATGCAAGGGAATTGAACGGCGAGCTCATACGCGTCAAAGGTGTCGCCCGGGAGGTGTTTCGCGACGAAATCGATCCGAAGTACGTCTATCTGACGCTTGTCAGCAACGGCTTCTTCTTCACCGTGTCAATCTGCGACGACATGGAGAACGAGACATTCCTGAATTCGCTGATCGACGCCGAAATATCCGTCGTCGGCCACTATGCGTCCGACCGAATCGGTTTGCGCAGGATGCTGCGCTGGACACTGGCAACCTACACGACGGACGACATCGCCGTCCTGAAACCCGCCCCGGCAGATCCATTTGACGCCCCCTTGCTTTCCGGACAAGCCCCCATCTCCCCGTCCGAACTCGCAACGCTGGGGAAGAGAAGGATCTCCGGCAGGGTTATCGCGACGCGAAACGCCAAGGATTTTCTCGTTGTCGATTCCCGGGGTGCGATCCGTCGCATCAAGCCCAGGAGCCCAGAATATCCGCGCTATGGGGACATCGTTGAGGCCGTCGGCTATCCCGAAACGGATCTCTACCGGCTCAACCTCGGCGACGCAATCTGGCGAAAGACCGGGGTGGCGACGAACGGACTGGTCGCGCCCGTCGCCACGGACATCCGGCGCATCCTGACGGACGGCAAGGGAAACCGCAAGATCAACCCCCTGTTCCACGGCAAGGCGATCCGCGTTGTTGGAATGGCCATAGACGTTCCTAGCGGCACACGGCAAGTCGAGACCATCACGCTCAAGTGCGGCGACCTCTCGATTCCCGTGGACATCAGCTCGCACCCCGGCCTCGCCGCCTCAATGGCCATCGGAAGCCGCCTGTCCGTCGCCGGAACCTGCATCGTCGAAACGGAAGACTGGCGGCCCTACTCGGCATTTCCCCACGCCACCGGCATCACCCTTGCGGTGCGCGTACCCGAAGACGTGACGGTCGTTTCGCGTCCGCCGTGGTGGACGCCGGCAAAGCTGCTCGTCGTCGTCATCTCCCTCCTGTCGGCCCTGATCGTTTTCTTCGTCTGGAACAGAATGTTGAACAGGCTTGTCACCAGGAAAAGCCGGGCGCTTGTCAAAGAGCAACTGGCGCTTGTGGAAACCGAACTGAAGATTGGCGAACGGACACGGCTGGCCATCGAACTGCACGATTCGCTTTCGCAGAATCTCGCCGCAGTCGCTTTCCAGATCGTCGCGGCAAAGAACGCCGCCGCCGTCAGTCCCGGCGAGACGGCCGACAACCTGAACACCGCGGAGCGCATGCTGCTTTCCTGCCGGACTGAACTCAAGCGCTGCCTCTGGGATCTGCGAAGCGACGCGTTGGACATCAAGAGCATGACCGATTTGATCCATAGGGTGCTGGCGCCGGTAAAGGGGGACGTCGATTTGAGCGTTCGCTTCAATGTCGCGCGGCCGCGTTTCGACGATTCCACGCTGCACGCCACCATCTGCATCATCCGCGAACTCGTATCCAACGCCATCCAGCACGGCCGCGCCACGCATGTCGGCATCGTTGGCGAACTGAAGAACGATGTGCTCTCCTTTTCCGTAAAGGACGACGGGGCCGGTTTCGACGTCGCGACCGCGCCCGGTCCGGCGGACGGACACTTCGGCCTTGCGGGCATCTCCGAACGCGCAAAGAGACATGGTGGAAAAATGGAAATTGAATCATCGCCAGGCCAAGGAACGCGCGTATCCGTAAACCTAAAAATCAAACCTTAGCCATCCCACCTTCCCACCTTCCCACCTTCTCACCTTCCCACCTTCTCACCTTCTCCCCCCCCCTTCATTCTAAATTTTACACTCATGAAAAAGACCCGCATCCTCATCGCCGACGA
>JAEEGL015389744.1_pt1 | contig 12437 bp, 11 predicted proteins | sample 9134231 | NCBI WGS metagenome assembly JAEEGL01 (sample SAMN16246548, study PRJNA631951) | gut metagenome | biome: gut microbiome; feature: rumen; material: fiber-attached | host: Bos | place: Iran: Karaj | collected 2018-10 | reverse complement strand
TATGAAGGAATTAAATCAGAGTTTATTAATGATGTTAATTTAAATATGATTGTTAATAAGATATATGAAAGATATAGAAAGTTTTTTGGTAGAACAACAGAATCTCAATTAAATTCATGGAAGAATTCTATGCAATATATGAGAGGTGTTTTAGATGATAATGAAATACCTAATAATGCAGGGGTAGCAATTGAGTTTAATATACCAACAACTTCTAAAAGAATTGATTTTATATTATCTGGTAAAGATAATAATAAAAAAGAATCAATTATTATAATTGAACTTAAACAATGGGAGACTTGTAAGGCAATAGAAGGTAAAGATGGAATAGTTGAAACATATACTGGTGGAGCTGTAAGAGAAGTAGCACATCCCTCATATCAAGCTATGAGTTATGCTAATTTAATTAAAGATTTTAATGAAACAGTTCAGAATGAAGATATAGGATTATATCCATGTGCATTTTTACATAATTATGATTTAAAAGGTGATGATCCTATATGTAGTAGTCAATATCAAGAGTATATAAAAGAAGCTCCAATGTTTGGAAGTAAAGACTTTAATAAATTAAGATTATTTATTAAAAGATATATTGTTGAAGGTGATGATAGAGAAACTTTATATAAAATAGAAAATGGTAAGATTAGACCATCTAAGAGACTTCAAGATTCTTTATCTAAAATGTTAGAAGGCAATAAAGAATTTAACATGATAGATGAACAGAAAGTAATATATGAGGATGCTATTAGAATGGCTATTGATACATTGTCTAGAAATGAAAAGAATGTTTTAATTGTTAGTGGTGGACCTGGTACTGGTAAATCAGTTCTTGCTATTAATCTATTAGTTGAACTTACTAAAAGAAATATGACTTGTTTCTATGTAACTAAAAATGCTGCCCCAAGAGCAGTATTTAGAGATAAATTAAAAGGTAAATTTACAATGACTTATATTAACAATTTATTTCAAGGCTCTGGGCAATTTGTAGAAGCAGAAAGTAATGAAATAAATTGCTTAATAGTAGATGAAGCACATAGATTAAATGAAAAATCCGGTTTATTTGCTAACATGGGTGAAAATCAAGTTAAAGAAATAATTAATGCTTCTAACTTTTCAATATTCTTTATAGATGAGAATCAAAAAGTAACTCTTAAAGATATTGGCTCAATAGATATAATTAAAAAATATGCTTTAGAACTAGGAGCAGGTATAAAAGAAGTAGAACTCGATAGTCAATTTAGATGTAACGGTTCAGATGAATATTTAGCATGGTTAGATAATATTTTAGAAATAAGAAAAACTGCTAATTATGATATAGATGACTTTGACTATGACTTTAGAGTAATAGATGACCCTAATGAACTAAGAAGATTAATTGAAGAAAAGAATAAGGAAAATAATAAATCTAGATTAGTAGCAGGTTATTGTTGGAATTGGATTAGTGAAGGTAAGAATAAAACAGATGTACATGATATAGTAATACCTGAATATAATTTTGAAATGAGTTGGAACTTAGGTAATTCACAAACATGGGCAATAGATCAAAACTCAATAAATGAAATTGGATGTATTCATACATGTCAAGGATTAGAATTTGATTATGTTGGGGTAATAATAGGGGACGATTTAAGATATGAAAATGAACAAATTGTTACTGATTACACTAAAAGAGCAAAAACAGATCAATCATTAAAAGGCATTAATAGAATGAATCCAATAACTGCTAAAAGAGTAGCAGATATATTAATTAAAAATACATATAGAACATTAATGACTAGAGGAATGAAAGGTTGTTATGTATATTGTACGGATAAAAAATTACAAGATTATTTGAAAGAAAGAATTTAAATTATATAATTCTTTTTTAATTTTAAAAAAATATGTACACGCAGGTCAACTTCATGCTATAATTAACATAGACGCAGGTCAACTTGGAGGGTTAAATATGATAAGACTAGCAACAGCATTCAGTGGAATTGGTGCAATAGAGCAAGCATTAGAAAGAATGAATATTGATTATGAATTAGAATTTGCGTGTGATAATGGAGATATTGAAATTGACATTGATTATGACAAAGAATATAAAAAAATAATAAAAATGAAATCAATATCAGAGAAAAGAGAATATGTAGATAATTTATATTTAATCAACTCAAGAAAACATAATTATGTAAAGGATGCATATCTAGCTAATTATAATGTTAAGGATAATAATTTCTTTTTTGATGTTAAATTATTAGATGGAAACGATTTTAAAAATAAAGTAGATTTATTTGTTGGCGGATCACCTTGTCAAAGCTTTTCAATTGCTGGAGCTCGAGGTGGTTTTGAAGATGCAAGAGGTACTCTTTTTTATGAATTTGCAAGGTTGGTAAAAGAAATACAACCAACTGTATTTATTTATGAAAATGTGTATGGAGTTTTAACTCATGATAAAGGAAATACTTGGAAAGTTATGCAAAATATATTTGATGAATTAGGATATTTTTATAAATGGAGTATCTTAAATGCAAAAGATTATGGAATTCCTCAAGGAAGAAGACGTCTTTATGTAGTCGGATTTAAAAACAAAGAAGATTATGATAATTTTAAATTTCCAAAAGAACAAAAATTGAAATATACAATGCAAGACTTTTTAGTCGATAATGTTAAGGAAGGTAATTTAATAAATAAAAAAGGAAAATTAGTTATAACAGATAAAATAGGAGAAAATCCAGAAGAAAAATATTTCTTATCTGAAAAGTTAAAAAAATATGTTATGAGCCCTGGAACTAAAAATTTTATGCATCATGACGCTGAAATTGATTTGCCTATTGCAAGAGCTTTATTATCGACTCAAGGTAATAGTCATAGAGCTAGTGTTAATAATTATGTTACAACTAATGGAAGGATTAGAGCTTTAACAGTTAGAGAAACATATAGATTAATGGGATTTCCAGATACATTTAAAATAGTTGTTTCTAAAGCGCAAGCTTTAAAGCAAAGCGGAAATTCAATTGTAGTAGATGTGTTAATAGCTATCCTAAATAATATAGAAATTATAGGTGACAAAAATGGAAAGAATTAAGCACGATAATTATAAATATAAAACAGTAAGTCTTTTTGCTGGAATAGGTGGATTTGATATAGCTTTATCAAATGCTGGATTTGATATGATATGGGCAAATGATTTTGACAAATATTGTGTTCAAACATTTAAAGCGAATATTCACGATAATATAGTACTAGGAGATATAAATGATCATTTAGATGATATTCCAGAACATGATGTATTGGTGGGAGGGTTTCCATGTCAACCATTTTCTACTTTGGGAAAATTAAAAGGGTTTGATGATGAGAGAGGTACTTTATTTTTTACAATTAGAGAAATATTAAAAAAATATAATACAAAAGTTGCAATATTAGAAAATGTAAAAAATTTATTAAACCATGATAATGGAAAAACATTTACTAGAATGAAGAGAGAACTCGAAGAATTGGGATATATAGTATACTATAAAGTTTTGAATTCTCAAGATTATGGTATTCCACAAAGAAGAAATAGGGCTATAATTGTTGCATTTAATAAAAAATATTTTAAAGATGTACCCTTTGAATATCCTAATCCACAACCATTAAAAACTGTTGCTCAAGATTTTCTTGATGAAGATGTTGGTGAAAAGTATTTTATTAGTACAAACATGATAGGAACAATTCTTGGAAAAGGAACAAAAGGGTATATTGTTAAGCCAACGATAGATCAACCAATTTGTAAAACTTTAACTGCTACAATGCATAAAATGCATAGGGCAAGTCAAGATAATTATTTTACAGATATAAAAAATCATAAAAAATATTGTGATAATTCTAAAACTAATATAAGAAAACTCACGCCGAATGAATGTAGAAAACTACAAGGATTCCCTAACGATTGGAAGCAAGTTGTATCTGACACCCAAGCATATAAGCAGTTTGGAAATGCTGTTACTGTGAATGTTATTTATGAAGTGGGTAGAGCAGTATTTAATTATATAGAGAAGAATAAGAAAGGAGAGTGGTAAAATGGCTAAGAAAACGACTCAAAAGAGAATTATAATTAAAGATTATGAAAAAATAATGGATTTTTTGTCTGGTATTTCTCCAAGTATAATAGATTTTATGAAAGACCATTCAGACTATGAATATCAATTATTTTCCAAATATATTACTCATTCCGACTTGATATCAAAAGGGAAGAGAAATGAAAAAAGTGGATATGACAAGAATTATCTTTATTATTTAACTGTTGAAGAAATGGTTGATAGAGAAAAGAAGGAACAAAAAGATCAAGCCATTAAAGATTCATATGGTAATAATATAATCGCAAATATTAATACAACTAGTACAGCACATCAGTCATGCATAACATTAACATCAGATGTATATGAATTTCTTAATATTCCATATGTGCATAAATTGAAGAAAGCTTTGGGTGATCGTGCACCAATGCAAGTTGAAATAAATGACTATGCAAAAGTGTTCTTGGTAAATGATACAATGGAGTATTTTCAACCAGAATACACATCTAAAGTTTTTGAAAAACTAGGAAAGAATGTTCCTTGGAATTTTGACGAATTAAAAGTTAACTTATCACATTCTAATTTTACTCCTATTGAAATTACAGAGGCAGCACATGGATTAGGAGTTCAAAAGAATGTTCAATTTCAAAATTTAAGAATGTCAATTTTTCTGAATGATAAATTTATAATATTAGAATCCAAAAAAGGTGATGATAAGTTTTTTTTCATTATAATGGATAAAAATCCTAGATTTTATACTGTTCTTGGAGTGATTAATCCAAATTGGGAAGAGTATTTAAAAAATCAATATATTAAAAATATATTTGATGCTACTAACAAGATAGAGGTAACACCAAAAGGATTGAAAAAAGATAGAAGAGATCAAGCAAAATGGAGAAAACTGTTGGCTGAAGAGATGATGAACTTTGCTTCTGATGGAAGCAAAATATTTTGCCCAATATCTTTTATTAGTGTGGATTTCGATACTGTTGGAACATTGTTTAGAGCTTCTCATATAAAAAGATTTGAAGATTGCGATACGCTTGAAGAAGCATATGACATTAACAATGGAATATTAATTTCAGCGAATGCTGATGCACTTTTTGATAAACACTTAATTACAATTGATGAAAATGGGAAAATAATTTATTCATTTCTCATAGATGATAGATTAAAACATCAGCTTCACTTTGATGACTACATTTTTAAATATTTATTAACACCCAAAAGAAAAGAATATTTGGCTATTCATAAGAAAATATTCGATGATAAAGAAATAGAAAGAAAACTACCAAATTATAAAGTAGATGATGAACTAGAATTTGAAGAAGATTTTGATAATTAATTATAAAAGGAGATGAAAAAAATGAATGAAAATAACCAACCTTTAAGAACAAAAGTACTAGATTTTTTTCAGGGAACAGTTGGAACACAATTTGTTATTCCTGTTTATCAAAGAAACTATACTTGGCAATATAATGTACAAGTAAAAAAATTTTTGAATGATATTTTTAATGTAAATGATGATATTAAAAGCTATTTTATTGGAATCATTATGTATCTTAGTCGTGAACTAAATTTTAAACAAAAAGAATATATAATTATAGATGGGCAGCAAAGGCTTACTACCATGTTTTTAATACTTTATGTAATTAAAGAGTTAGCTAATGAAAATAATCAAAAAGATGTTGCTGATTATATAGATACAAACATATATAATACAAATGTAGATTCAAATTTTAAAATGAAACTTAAACCATTGGTTAGCGATGATGACGTATATCAAAAAATATCTAATGGTAAACATAGTGAAATTACAGATGCAGATAAAGAAACTACTATTTATAAGAGTTACAAATATATAAAGGAATATATTGTAAAGAAAATGAGAGATATGTCTTTAAGCGACATCATTGATAAAAAATTAAGAAAGCTTCAAATAGTTGCAGTCCCATTAATTGAATCAGATAATGCTCAACAAATCTTTGAAAGTATTAATGCTTCCGGAGAACCATTAACAGCAATAGACCTAATTAGAAATTTTGTTCTTATGGATTTAGAAAGTGCAAAGCAGGATAATATTTATAATAATTATTGGAAGAAATTAGAAAAAATATTTCCTTCTCAGAATAAAATGGAAAATTTTGTTAGAAATTATATTGCTTCAAAAAGGTATTATCTACCCAATATTAATGATTTATATAATGAATTTAAATCATTTTGGAATGAAAACTGGAATGATTTTTACTCAAATTTAAATCCTTTTAGTAGGAGTGAAAATGAACTTCAAGATAATATTGACTTTAACGACATAGAGATTAAACTTAAAGTGTTAACTAAAAGTGCTGAAAACTATAGCCATATTTTTTATTCAAATGACAATATAGAGAATGAAGTAAATGAGTACAGAAGATATGAATCGACAACACCATTGCCATTTATTTTAGGTATATATGAGCTATATGATTCAAATAAAATCGAAAAAGAAGAATTATTAGCTATTGTTGATTTGATTAATAATTATATGATTCGTAGGGAATTGGCTGGTTTTGAACAAAACACAATTTCTAGGATGTTCCCAACATTATTAAAAAACATTAAAGAGGCTCAATCAGATAATAGTTTATACTATAAAACTTTAATATATCTTGTAAATTATAATAAGAATAATGTAAGCAAAATGCCAGAAGATACATTAATTGAAAATCATTTGAAAGGATGTAATGCTTATAAATTGCCTAGCATTCGTATAGTGTTAGATAAATTAGAAAACAATGATAATTCAGCGCCTGTAAATTTAGATGATTTAAATATTGAACATATAATGCCACAAACTATAACAGAGTATTGGAAGAAAGTTATTGGTAATGAGATAGATAATTATGAATTATATGTTAATTTATTAGGAAATATAACATTAGTAAGCATTACAGACAATAGTACTTTCCAAAATGGGGATTTTGATTATAAAAAATCTGTTATGAATGGAACAAAACACATAAAGTTAAATGAAGAAATAACAAATAAATCAAAATGGACAACAAGTGAAATAACTAATAGAACAGATGCGCTTATTAAGCAAATCTGTAAAGTTTATCCTTATATTTTAGGGAAGGTTAATAAGGATTCTAAATATAGAATATCATTGGAAAGAAAAGAATACTCAGCGTTTGGATATTTTAATTCAGATGGTAAAGTAGACATTGATGCTGGTAGTCAATTAAAATACAAAAAGAATAGTGTATATATGAGTAATAAAATAGTTAATTATCTTTTTGAAGAGGGTATAGTTATTGAAGATCCAGAAACTGAAAGATTGATATTTGATAAAAACTATACATTTAATAATATAGATGATGCAACAGAAGTAATTACCGGCGTGAAAGATTCGGCTTTAAGTATATGGAAAGATAATAATAACTTATCATTAAAGGATGGATTAGCTAATTTAATTCTTTCATCAAACTAATTTGAAAATAATAAAAAAAGAATATTCAAGTTAGCTGTAATATTGATGTTTAAAGAATGTAAGATAAAACACGCAATTGTAATTCTAGAAAAGGTTAAGTATTTATACTTAACCCTTCTTTATTTTGCTTTGAAGTTCAATTATTTTAGTAAGATAGTTTATATCTATTTTCAGATAGTCTGCTACTGCTTGCATTGGCACATGCTTTTCTGGAATGTAATAGCCTTTGGATATTAAATCTTCTCTAATTATCTTTTTAATTTCTAGTGCTTTGCTTTTTCCAACGTTAGCAAGTTTAGATAAATCATCAACTGTACACCACTGCTTAGAAATTAAGTCTATTATTTCTTCTGTCTTCATTTTGTTACTTCCTTTCTTTTATTTACTCTAGTTTTTTAGGATACCCATATAGTTTTTACCTATACTACTTTTTATAAAACTCCGATTTTGTGGGGCTTTACATATACTTTTACCTATACTTTTTTATAATCTTTCATAATCTTTGATAACTTTTAAAAATCAAGAAGTCCCCATTTTAGGGGATTTTAGGGTTTCATAATCTAAGTAGAACATACCATAAAATCGCCCCCTGAAGAGAGAGATGAATTAAATACTATTTTTTTGATTATGAAACCCTATAAATACTAGAGAATGCTCTTTTTGTCTCTCTTCAGCAGCATTTGGTCGAAGTTTTATGGTATAATTAAAGTGGGTGATAAAAATGGATTTTGATAAAATAAATAGTCCCCAAGAATTATTGAATTTCATGAGTAATAATTTTAAATACGGTTTTGTTGGCAAAAATGGAAAAATATATATAAATCAAGATTCTGATGATTGGAATGATTGGTATGAACAATGTCTTGTTCAAACTGGTGATCAAGTATTAAAAACTAAAGTTGGAACTTGTTGGGATCAAGTTGAATTGGAACGTTTGTGGTTTGAAAAAAGAAATTATGAAATAAAAACTATTTTTATTTGGTTTGAAGTCAATTATGAAAATAATTATCCTACACACACATTTTTACTTTATAAAAAAGATAACAAATGGTATTGGTTCGAAAATTCATTTGATACTTGTAGAGGAATACATGAATTTAATACAATTGAAGAAGCTATTGAGTGTGTTAAAGAAAGACAAGTGGAATATGCAATTAGTATAGGAGTAGCAAAGAAAGAAGATAAAAAACTTATAAAGGATTATGAATTTACTAAATTAATAAGGCCTCTTAATGTAGATGATTATATTAATCACGTAACAGTAAATTGTGATAAAAAACAATTATAAATACGTTTAATTTTTACATACGATTTTTCATACGAAAAAACTAGATTCCCAAGTTGTCTCGAGTGTGCTCGTGGTGTTAATTAACGAGTCACAACTATCCTATAAAGCTCAAAACTCGGCCCACCTGAATAGGTAGATTACTCTGAAATCATTATTGAATACATAATGGCTTTTATAAATATCCTCAAATAGTCAAACCATAAAAAAAGAACAGCGTTAGCTGTTCTTTCTGTTTTCAAGAGATTTTTGTGCTTGTGCTTTTTTATATTGATTTAAGTAAGCTGCTAATTCATCTAAGTTATCAGTAACGTATACACCATTTTTAGCAATTAATTTAGCAGTTTTTAAAGCACATTTTAACATATGTCCTTCAAATTTCTTCCCATTTGCTTCTGTTAAAATACATAGTACTGTACTTCCTGGACGTTTATTACTATCATCAGTTACTTCAACAAATGAATAGAATCCTTCTCCTTCTGGAGTAATTACGTATAAACAAATATCATCAGTTGCTCTGTGATAATCTTCTTCAGCTTGGCATTCTGATGTCCAGTTTGGAACAACTGGGTTAAATGTTTCAATTCTTTCTGGGTCTAGTTTACTTTGTAATTCTTCCCTCCATGTAGAACTAGCACAAGTTCCTCCTAAAAATACTTTTACTTTTTCCATAATATCATCCCTTTCTTTTTAAAAAATTTATAAAGGTCTGTCGAAAAAAGTAAAATATATAAAAAGACAAGACCTTTATAGTAAAGTCTTGTCCGAATTATGCATTCTAATAATACGGAATAACGTGTTGACGTATTATTATATTTCAGGACTACTCCCATTTACTGAATAGTATTATACCACATAAAAACTGTTTTGTCAATTTTGTTAATAACAGATTTGGATATTATGTTTTATTAATGTCGAAATCTATATTATAAACATTTAAGTCTGTGTAGCATTTTTCTTATTATCACTGTTTAGTTTTTCGTTATCAGTGCGGTCAAATTTGCTAAAAATTGTAGTGATATTTTCATCGCCTTTATTTAATTTTAAAAACATTCATAGCATGACAATAATTAGTATTGCCAAAAAGCAATTAGAAAGAATTTAATATTTTTGTGTTTCTTAATATTGATATTATACGTATTATAATTTATCATTATCTATAATATAAAAAAGTCGTTAATGAATTAAAAAAGATTTGATTAAGATAATGTAACCTATATAGGTTACATTATCAAAGAAGATGATAAATTAAAAAAAGAGTTTATTAAAAAATGTGAGCAGGAGAAATTTAATTTTGAAGAAGAAGAACTAGAAGAGGATGATTATTATTATGAAGATGATAAGTAATGAAGAGAATGAAAAAAAATATAATATTAAAACAATAAATACTTTAAGTGAATTAAAAAAAGTATTCAATTTTATATCTTTAGTATTCTATAATGACGCTTGTGAAAATAATGAGCATTATTATACTATGGGTGAAAGATATGATGAAATGAGGAAAATGTTAGAAAAAGGCAAAGAATTTCTTATGTATGTTGAGGAAGATAATAAAATAATTGCTGCTTTAACAGGTAAAAATTTAAATGATAAAAAAATAACTATGGGAGTACTTGCTGTAGATCCTAAATATAGAAGAAAAGGAATTGCTAAATTATTAATATGTGAATTTGAAAACAGATGCTTAAATAAAGGGATAAATCATATTGATTTGGGATCTAGATTTAGAGCATGTTCTTTATATTTATCTATGGATTATAAACCTTTATTAATGATTTAAGTATTTGATTTTGCTTTGATTGAAGATATTAGAAATAAAAATAAATATAATTTTAAAGAAAAGGCTTCGTATCAAAGAGATAATTATGGATTTTTTTTTTATGAAATAGATGAGGTTAAAGAAGAATATATTAGATGGTTTGAAGATAATGTTAAAACTTCTTATGTACAATATGTATTTGAAAAAGATTTGAAATTGAAGTAAATGCAGTATATATTTTTTCTTGATTTAAAATAGTTGTTATGTTATCATATCGATATATGTGAGGGTGGTTTTATGGAAAAGAATATTGATCAATTAATTGGAAAGGCAATAGAGATAACAGAAAAATTAGGATATAAAGGATATAATAGTTTTAGTTATCATTATCATTATTATAATATATATAAGTTTGATCAATTGGAAATAATAAGTTTTAGTGATGGAAATGTTAGTATATATATAGGCAATATTAAAGTATTAAATTATGATAACAATAATAAAAAAGTTGATTATATTAAAGGAAAATGGATGGAATTAATTAATGTAATATATGATAGAGTTCCATTAATGCCAAAACAAATTGATGAAGAAAAAAGGATTAAACAGAATTCTGATTATTTAGATTTAATCGAAGTATTTAGGCATTGTAAAAAATATATTGATAATAATGATGAAGTAATATTAGATTATATTAATTCAAATTTAGCGGGTTATGGAATTACTATATCTAAAGAAACACATTATACGGCGTGGAGAAATTCCCGTAATGGAGAAGATAAGTGTATTGAATATTATATTTATTTTATTAAATGTAATGGTGATGAGGTTGCTGCTTTTAAAGATTGTAGTGAAAGAACATATGATAATGATTACTTTTCTAAAATGTATAAGCCAGGAGCTTGGGTTACTGCATTTAAAAGGGTAATAGCAAATGCTATGAAACTAGAACAATCATTGGCTAAACAGCAAATGGATAGTACTGTTAATGAAAGTATCAGAAAATTTAAATCAAAAAATTATTAATATAAAAAACAATTCTTAGTGAATTGTTTTTTTACTTTAAAAGTTCGATAAATTTTTTAATTATTATATTATTTCTTCTATTAGAATCAATTAAGCATACTAGTTCTTTTTCTTCTATATTGAATGTTGTATCTAATTTAAATAGTTCTTTATTATCTAATTTTTTTTGAACATATTCTTGTACTACTAATCCTACTCCTAAACCACTTTGTGCACATTCTTCAACAATTAAATCATTTCCTATTTCCATAAGTGGATTTATTACTACATTATTAGATAAACAAAACTTATCAAAGTTTTTTCTATTACTTGCGTTTAGTGGAAGTAATATTAAAGGTAGTTTCTCTAAATCTTTTTTACTTATCTTCTTATCTTTATAAATAGAATCTTTATTTACAACAAATATATCATGTAATTTCTTGAGTTCTATTACATCAAATCCATTAGGGATATTATTTGGTAAATGAGTAAATACAATATCAACAAGTCCTACTTGTGCTTTCTTTATTAGTTCTGGAGTAAATAATGTATGTACTTTTACATTTATATTTGGATATAATTTATGAAATTCATTTATATATGGCATTAAGTATCTTTGCATAATAGTGTTACCTGCACCAATATTTAAGTTTCCTTTTTCCATATTATTTAAACTTGTTAAATCTTCTTCAGCTGATATTATTAATTCCATTGCTTGTTCTATTTTTTTATAAAGTATTTCACCTGCATTATTAAGTGATACTCCATCTTTCTTTCTATTAAATAGTTGTGTGTCTAGATCACGTTCTAATACTTTAATGGCTTTACTAACTGCTGGTTGACTAATCATAAGTTCATTAGCAGCTTGAGTGATATTTCCGT
>JAEEGL015071966.1_pt1 | contig 12437 bp, 5 predicted proteins | sample 9134231 | NCBI WGS metagenome assembly JAEEGL01 (sample SAMN16246548, study PRJNA631951) | gut metagenome | biome: gut microbiome; feature: rumen; material: fiber-attached | host: Bos | place: Iran: Karaj | collected 2018-10 | reverse complement strand
TCATGGCCACCATCAGGTAAACATAATCGGAGGGAAGTCGAAACGCCTGCATCTGTCGCATTTCGCGAATAGCCGAAGCCACATAAATGTCGATGGTCAGTTGCTGGTCGCCATTCTGGCACACACTCACCACTTCCACCTGTGGGCACAGGCTCACCATACCCATAAACTGCTCATACGCTGAGTCGTCAATCTTTAAAATCACTTGTTTCATCTGTTTGCATGTTGCGAAACAGAATAGGCCTACCTGTCTCAGGTTACTAATATTTATTTTTTAAGTTTGCATTCTTAGAATGCGGCACAAAAATATAACAAATATATTGATGAAACAAAAATAATAAAAGGTATTATCGATAATGGCAGATAATACCTTTTAATGGATCTTTTTGGCACATTTTGGCAGTTGCCTACGATGCAAATTTACTATGAAAACAATTTAAATGTATCTTTCATCTTCTTATATTGGGGATCGTTGTCATAACTGGTGCTGTTTGGATTGGTCCAATCGTTGTATGACCGCTCTTTGATCAGCCCTTTCAACTCTGGGAATTCCTTCATCACCGCCTTAAAGGGGATGTGCTCGGTCAGTTGGTGGTCGAAAAGAAATCTAAAGGGTCGTGCAATTCCCTTGGCCGTCTTCTGGCCCATCAGTGCCCGATGCAGGAACTGCACGATGGCCTCCTTATTATCTGCCAGGATATACGTCACGATATCATCCGACTTCTTGATGATTTTGGGCTTTATGATCTCTTCCTTCCGGGCCAGTCTCATTTGATAGTCCTCCAGCACATCCTCATAGCCCACCAACACCAGATCGTTTGGATCCATCGTTTTCATCTCCTTGATAAAAGACATATTGAAATCAAAAGCCCACATCGTATTCTCTTTCGGGGCCCAAGGTTCCAAGACCAACTCCACACCTTTGCCCTGGAGCTCCCAGTTGAAGGCACACTCCACCATCTTTGCTAAATTGTCAGGATTGCGAAAGGATTGCGTGAATTTCACAAATACCAGATAAGGTTCACCGTAATATGCTGATTTGAGTACGATCCAAACGAATGCAAAATCCGTGGGTTTCTTTTCTTGACCTATCGTCATTAGCACGACACCATTGGCCTGAGTGCCTATGTAATGACGTTGGAAAACTTTCTCTTTGTCTTGAGGATGTCTGAACTCCAACAGTTTCCGCTTGTGTAGGTCATCTTTCATCGCCTTTAGAAGCAGCTCCCATTGGTCAGAGCGGGGATAGTCACCAAAAATCGTAGGATGTGATTTGACGAGGCGCATCTTATAAAACTTCATCTTCAGGAAACCAGTACTCATTTGAGCCCGTGTTTCCTGACCTCGGGACAACAAGTCCCCGCTAATCGTTCTTTTTTCCATAATGTTATTAATCAGAAAGTAATGAGTTCATTATTTTGATGGCTATCCATCGTAATTTGGCATGCAAAATTACACAAAAAGTGTAAGAAATACAAATATTAGCACCAAAAATCTTTGGTGATCTCAAGTTTTTACAGTACCTTTGCACACGTTTAAATGACTGTTTAATCGATAACGAATAAACATAGAATGTTTGCCGTCGTGATGACGGGGTATTAATATTTAGTTTTTGTTAAGCTAAGTTTATTATTTTGATTGGAGGGGCTCTTCGGAGCCCCATTTTGTTCCCGGATCTTCTCTCTCTTCTGCAGCCATGGGTACTGAGTCAGACAATAGATGTTCTTTGGGCTCTAGGATTGGCCCACTAACTCCTGGAGTGTAATACATCTCCACGTACTTATATGCCTTTTCGAACACCTCATTATCCTTGATCTTATATTTCAACCAGAGGATGGTGCGCAGCATCTTACGAACCTCGTTCTGACCTGTCACCGTCTTGAAGGCATTGCTGAATCTGCGCACGATGTCAACCACATTCTTATCAATATCATTCACCACATTCTCCACTACGATAGGTGTTTGTGGTGTCTTAATACTTTCAAAGAGTTCAGTCAAAGCGTCTCTTGCTTGCTGGCGCTTATCCTGAGGCTGCTCCATCTTCTGCTCAGTTTCCAATGTCTCCTTGGCAAGAGCCAACAGATCCTTCAGGAACTGGATACTGTCTATCTGCTGCTGACGAAGCTTCTCCTGCAGTTCCTTCAATTTCTCACTGAGTTTCTTAAACTCCTTCGAACCCGAATACTTAGGATTACCAAGTCGCAGTTTCAACATCTTCTCTATCTCGATGATGGTGCGATTGCGCTTATTCTTATCCTTAATACACTCCTCTAACAGGCGCGTATCGCTAACTACTAAGTCCTCGATGCTCTCACCAATATCTATTGAAACTACATTCTCATGAATCAGTTCGATGGTCTTGGGGCCAAGGAGAGTCCACATCAAATTACTAGAACCAGTTACAGGGCGAATGCTCTCATAGACCTGACTCAGCCATACGTAGTCATTCTTGTAAGGAAGCAGATCCTCGTCTGGCGAAACCACCTCCCAAGCCTTATGCAGACGCGTATAGTGGGCACCAAACTGAGCCTTTACATTTTCGTCTTTCAGTTTCTCCTGAGCCTCTTGCAAGCCTTGGAATCCACCAATGGTCCTGTCCACTCCTGGGAAGAAGTCGAGACAATCTTTTACGAATCCAGGTATCTTCTCCTTCACCTCCTTGATATTCGTAATCACAGTCTTGACAGACTCCTCATCGAATCTCAATGAGTTGGCATAGTTATCAAATACGCCTACATAATCCACAATCAGACCACACTTCTTCTGAGCCTCATAAACACGATTCGTACGACAAACAGCCTGCAACAGCGTATGGTCCTTCATAGGCTTATCCAGATACATACATTGCAGGATGGGTGCATCAAATCCTGTCAGCAACTTCGAGGTAACTATCACAAACTTCAAGGGCGATAATGGGTCTCTGAACTTATTCAGCAACTTCTCCTGCTGATCAATCGTCAGCTTATACTCTTTATACTCATCGCTCTTATCACCATTGGTATGCATCACGATAGCAGTCTCATCGCCACTCTCAGCCAGCAGCGCATCTATCTCCTTCTTATAAGCTACACAACAAGCACGATTATAAACCACCACCTGACACTTCAATCCTGTAGGACGCACATACTGGCGATAGTGTTTGATGATATTGTCGCATACATCATGTATTCGTTTGGGTGAAGTAAAGAAGGCTTCCACTTTTGTGCCCTTTGTCAATTGATCCTTCTCTTCTTCAGAAAGTCCATAATCCTCAGCCATCTTATCAAAAGCCTCCTGAAGATTCTTCTCATCAAGATGCAACTCTACTGGCACCTCGCGGAAGTTCAACTCCAATGTTGCACCATCATCGATAGAGTCTTGAAAGGTATATTTCGACATATAGCCACCTGTATCCTCATCAGCGCCAAAGCACTTAAAAGTATTCTTATCGCGCTTATTGATGGGTGTACCTGTCAGTCCAAAGAAGAAGGCGTTTGGCAATGCTAAGCGCATACGTTCTCCCAAATCGCGTTCCTGTGTACGATGCGCCTCGTCCACCAATACGATGATGTTCTCTCTGGCATTCAGCGCCTGATGCACCTTGCCAAACAAGAAGATGGTAGTGATGAGAATCTTACGCTGATCATGCTCAAAGAAGCTCTTCAGTTCCTCGCCAGTATAAGCAAAGTCAACATTCTCAATCTCTGAACGTGTAAAGTCGCCCGTTATCTGGTCTCTCAGGTCGATACGGTCATCCACGATGGCCACAGTTGGTGCATTCAGCTCCTGCATCTTCATCAGTTTCTGCGCTGCAAACACCATCAGCCATGATTTACCTGAGCCTTGGAAGTGCCATATCAAACCCTTCTTGGGTCCTAAGCCAGTCTTGGTGCGCTCCATCACTCGATTTACGATAGCCATACCACCATAATACTGCTGATAGCGACATACTACCTTGATCTTCTTTGCAGAATCCTTCGTCGTTGTAAATACACTGAAGAAGCGATAGATATCCAGCAGGCGCAATGGATCAATCAGACTCTTCAGATTACGCTGCACATCAGCCAATGTACCATGCTTTCTCTCTTCGTCAGCAAACCAAGGGCCCCATTTCGTCAGAGGCGCGCCAATGCTACCATAATAGAGTTCCTTGCCCTCTGAGGCAAAGCTCAGGATATTAGGCACAAACACCTCTGGGATCGACTTCTGATAGTCCAAAATATCCTTGGCACCATCAGCCCAACTGATACTTGCCTTGGTGGCTGTTTTCAGTTCACCTATCACCATCGGAATACCATTTATCAGCAACACCACGTCGAGGCGCTTACCTCCAGCATAACTGCTCTTGGGATATTCCCACTGATTAGTTACCACGTATGTATTCTTCTTAGCTGCCAATTCCGGATCCGTCTCGAAGAACTTGATAGAAACATGCTCACCCTCTCTGCCAAAGGGAAAACTATTCTCTTTGAAGAAAAGATTTCTCAGTTCCTGGTTAGCTGTGATGATATCCCCACCCATACCCTTATAGATGGTGTCCTTCACCTTCTGAATCACGATCTTGGCTTCATCATTGGTGATGTGGTTTATCTTGATCAGGGCCTCCTGCAACAGAGGCTCTACGATGACATCATTCTTTGCCTCCCGCAGTTCGTCTGCAGTGATATACTCATAGCCTGCTTGCTTGGCTACCTCTATGCACATCTGCTCAGTTACATTGTCTTCGTTAAAGCTATTCATATTAATAATAATCTTTAGATTTATTTTAATGGCTTACCACATATAAAATCACGCATTCTTTCTAACTCTAATTTAAATTTCTTAAGTACACCCAATTGAAGTTCTAAAAATTCATTGGGATTAAATGGCAAAATTGACTTATTGGTAAAATATATAAGCATTTCATCTGTATCCATCTGGCTATTTACTGGACGACTTGTACTATGCAAATGAATATATGTATGTCTTAATCTGTCTAATGCCCTCGCAAATTTTCCATCCTCTGGCCGATTGGGATCATATGTTTTCCTAAAGCCTTCTGGCAGTTTCTTTCCAAATACTATTCTTTCTTGTCCATCATCGAAAATTCTTTTCTCACCAGATCTTTCAAGGTACATCTTATACGCTGCAGCTGCAAATGTCAACATTGAGTCTTCGTCACTTACAACAGTCTTCATATCAATGGCGAGACTTGTTCCCTCATTAACGGGTTTAAAAATCATATTTTGTGATTGGTGGTTATTGATATTCTCCATCAATCTACAAATATCATCTACAAGATTATAGGTTGGAGGCATCTTGGTTACTGAGATGATATCAAGTGTTTTTAGATAATCAGAGAAGAATCCTATACTTATGTGATGACGTTTTTGAGATTCATCATATATAACCAGCCCCTTATTAATTAAAGACTTTAACGCAGAAGTATCTGGCATTTTTCGAGCTAACGTTGAGAGACTTTTAAGAATGGACTTCTCTTCTTTACTTATATTACCATTTAATATTTCATCAAATAAATTCTGTAAAAGTGTATAATCGACTTCTTCATTTGCCTTAAGTAAATATTCCCTACCGATTAATTTTCCGTAAAAAGGGACACCACCTGATTTTTCCCAAACATAATCTGTTTTGCTAATTAAAAGATTGCGTTTTGATTCTATATTTACTTTATTGGACTCGTCATTCCACATCTTCACAAAATCTTCTTTCTCCAAAGGATCAACATAGGTCGGAGAATGCATCGTATTACCCCAACCAGAACCTGTGACTTCACCAATATGCTTCCAAGTATCCGCTCCAGCAACCCAAAACACAAGAATTCTTTGACCATTATTAGATAAAGTTTCTGTTGCAATGTTTCTAATAGCAAAGAAATCATCTGGTGAACTAAGCGAAAATTTGATTAAATATTCATATTCATCAATCATTAGCAAAACTGGCTTCCCCAACAAATCTGCAAACCAAGGTATTATTTCTTGAAACAAGCCCAAAGAGTCAGAAGACCTAAGACTCTTCAATTGACCAAATACAACATTCCAATTCTTTTGGGGCGTAATCTTAATTGTTTCATTAAATGTCATTTCCTCATTATCAAGAATACCAGATTGAAATAAATTAGAAATAATCACAGAAACAATATAATTATATACTTCCGAAGTTCCTGATACAGCGCCACTTACACACTTAAAATCAAGATAAACTGGGAAGCAAGGTGAGTTATCCTGTAACAATTCATTATACATGGTCCTAAACAGACAGGTCTTGCCAAAGCGTCTAGTACCTATCAATTGAACATTTATATTCATCATTGCAGACATTCGCAGGGAATCTAAGAGTTCCTTTCTGCCATATAACTGATCCGCAGACGTAATTACATCAGTACTAAAAGGTATATTCATAATTAATTTCTTCTTATAATGTTAATATCTTCTTCTTTATACTTTGACCACCAACGGCGGAATAAGTCTACTTTAATTTTGAAATAGACTTCATCTTCGTCAACTATTTTTTCCAAAATTTGTTTCTCTAGCAACGAATCACGAGCATTTTTGAGTTCTTGCTCGCTGTCAGAAAGATGATTTAGTTTCCATACAGAAAAAATATCAGATTGACTAACATTATCTGCAACGTTATTACGAACAATTGCAAGTTTAACCATACACGAATAAAACGCTTCTTCATATGTATTGGTTGGATCTAGCAAGTTGCCCATAAAATCTGTATCTGAGAGAGGCGTTACAATATAATTTTTCTTTGTTGGTTTTTGATGCGAAGTCAATATATCTGTAACATATTCCAATTCTGGGAATCCTATTATTCTTCTATGGTTGGCTATTGCAAATTTAGCACAATTCATACAGATCATTTGGACAAAGAAAGGAACATCTCCTGATAAAATATGCAAGAAATCGAGTGCCTCTCCAGTAAACTGAACGTCTGGTTCCATGACTCGCATTAATTCCTCTGCTGGTTCCCTGTCTATTCCGCTAACGTGACGTTGAATATAGCCTGTATATGCTCCCCCAAGACAACCGTACTTCTCATCTTTTACCAAATCTCTTACGTCATAAGTTCCTGCATAAATAAAACTGGCAAATCTGTTAAAAGAATAGTCTCGTAAAGTCTGAGCGAAACCAACACCTAAATTCCATGATTTATTAATTCCTGCAATCAAGTCTCTCATATATGAGTACTCGTCTACAAAAATCATTGGATAGATGCCAGCCTTTCTTATTACCGACAACATCCACTCAAAATGTTGTGCTTTTAAGGTGGGTGGGCATTTCTCTATTTCATAGCCATTCCTCTTTTGCACATAGTTTCCTATTTCTTTTGAATATTTCAACAATGGAACATATAACCGCTGATATAGTAAAGAATCCCATACTCCAAACTCTGTATCCTGTTTGGCTATATCATTTAATTCCCAGAAGAAAGGCATTATAATTAGTTCTTGCCCATCTATTTCTATCGATGTTCCTTTTATTTTTTCCGCTAAAGCAATAAGGATAGAACTTTTTCCCATACGAGTTAGACCATAAAGAATAACAGGTCTATCCATTTCTGACACAGTGGTATAATGTTCCCAAAGCTCCATCAAGTCCCTTTCTCTTCCCTTAAACATGTCCTCTTTAGCCTTCTTATTGATACTCCACTTGATGCTATCCGTATTCATCAATTCATTTGCATTAATTTCTTCTGTTAGAGTCCAGGCGAAATGTCCTGCTTTAAGAATCTTTCCATGTGATTTTGCAGATATATCAATTTCTAATTTAATAGACTCTTGGCCATTAAAGTTATCAGGAATAATAATAAACTGAGATATTTTTCCTGATGGTGCAATTTGATCAGTTGCCTCAAATGTATTAATAATAGGTTTATCATTCGGGGATTCTGACGTAAAGGTGCAAGTCATTTGATAACCAAATGATTCAGATTGACCTATATTCTGAATAATAATACCGACACCTGTTCCTCTGTCGCTATGTGTAATAAAAGGGGGATCCGCAATAATTTGGAATTTCGGATATAATAAAGCAGTACGACTTTCGATGTTACTAGACAGTACAGTCCGCCAGCGAGTGAAAATGGGGTAGAAGAATGATCGTCCAAAAAAAGTTGGATAAGTTGTCGCCCTGTTCATACAGTCATCGAGTTTTCTTCTACTTTCGTGAAGAATATCCAAACGTTGTTGAGTTAATGCCGTTTTATACGAATATAAACCATCGCATATTTCTAATAAACTATTATAAAGAGTGATATCAGAAGGTGGCAAAACATACGCAAGAGGTTCTATTTGAGATATTATTTCTGCGACCTCATCCATAGCCATAACATCTAGCGTAATACTCGACTGTATATCCCTCAAAGCCTGTTTTTTCCTCTGCACCTCTTCTATAGTATTTCTTAAATAGTCAAATGGAGGAAGAGGGTCAGCAGACTCAACAAGATTTCCTTCAACAGTATCAACTATTTCGTATGTCTGGCGTCTCATTTCTTCGGTAAAGGCCAAATTATATAGTCCTTTTGTACCAGAATCCATTTTAAGAAGTCTGTTCCATATTACTCCACTTTTAGCTCCTATACTTATGAGAAATTTTAAAATAACACCTTTATATTCTTCATCAGAACTTGACAAAGCCTCATATATTATTTTATCAAATTTCTTTTCAGAAATCGTTTCTTCACCCCGTGAATGAAAATATCTTGCACTATTTAATACGAGAGACTTTGTAAGTATATCTAACAATTCTTTATCTGTTAACTGGGAAATACTCAAAGTTTCCATATAATAACTAATAGCACTATCAGCTAGCATATTAAGTTTATCAGCAGGAGCATGCCGAATATTATTCTTGAATTGTTCATATAATGAGTTTCCTCTTCTTATTGCATATTCCTTTGCTTTAAGTTGATAATCTGATACTTTACTGGGATCACTTATTAATTCTCCAAAAGCATCAATAAAATCCGTATCTTTGCTTATAAGTAAACTGGGCAATAATAGTTCGTCGTCATCGTCGTCCAACAACAAATCACTATCGTTATGCTTTTCTTTACGCGGCATTTGAGCAATTAGTTTCTTAAGTTCCTTTGCTTCCATGTTTTGTGGATCATTTTCTAAGGCATGCCCTATTGTTGTTTCAAGGACTTCACGATCCATATCATCTGCCATCTGAAGTTTGGTTATTTCATAGTAAATAGAGCTCTTTTCTTTTTTACTCATCTTCGGCGTAGAAGATAATAATAATGTATATGCAGATATGGCAATAGAGTTATCTTTTACACTATAAGCATAGGCAATTTGTTTAGCAACCAACTCTCGATTAAATGACTCATCAGAATCCTTGTCACTTACAATTCTGTATATTAAAGAAAATGCCGCTTCAGGATCCCCAGATTTTATAAATGAATCAAGTTTATCCATTACATAAGTTTCAGACTCTTCTCTTTCTCTTTCTATATCTGTTTTCCTAAAAGCTGATAGGAATTTTTCTACGGTCATGCTGTGAAAGGCAACATGAGCGTGATACCCATGATTGTCTTGATATAAATAATAGTGTATTGGGAGCCCGTTTTCAAGTTTATTTTGTTCATATAGTTCCTCTGCATCATAGAAATCTTTCAATTTTAAATGAGCTTCTATCGCTTTATTCTTATTATTTGTAACAAAACAATAATCCCATTTATCTTTAATAGTTTTGATTACACCATCATATGGCAAATATCCTTTTTTTACTTTTTCAGAATTCCATTTCTTTTGCGGTTCGTTTTTGATTGTCATTTTCCCGAGTATTTTCAGTCCAGACTTCATTCTTTTTTCTGTATCTGTCTCGTGGAGAATACTATTTTTTGTAGAATTGTGTTCGTTATTTTCTCCTTTGCTAAGATTATCGGGAATTATATCTTTAGATGAGATTTCTCTAAAATTCTGAGTTACACTTCCTTGAATTTGATGAATTACATCAAAATTATCTTTTATTTCAAGATAAAAATCATCCAGGCTTACTAGGATACCCTCGATGTAATGTCCATTACAATAAATTTTAATCGAATCCCCTATTTGAAAATTGTCTTCTATAAAGTTATTCATATCTGCAGACTTTTTATTATTATTTCATTCCAATTACCTTAGCATTTTTCTTCTCAGCCCATCTTTGTCTAAATTAATGAGTGACTTGATGACTTTATTCCATACTCTATCTATGCATATAAATTCTCATCTTTGAGGTAATCAAAGAAGCTTTCAAGAATACTATCTGTACGAGTAAGAATATCTTGCTCATTGAAATCCGTACGCAATGGATCATTGGCAAAGTTTTCCAATTCCTTAACCACAGTACCCTCTTTTGGTTCATTACGCTTATTGGTATATCCTAGATAATATTTCTTCTTGTCTTCAAACCTATAATCAGAAGCTCTGATATTGATACGCTTTTCCAAAATTGCCTTATTACCGAGAAGTTCTACATCTGATGCCTTTTGAAGCGTATGTTCTTTATCATTGCGATTACGTGCATAAATGTGTTCAATCTCGAATATCGTCGCAACTTCAGGTACAATCTGTTTGGGAGTATTCATGGCCCACCAAACCAGCATCGACTTCGTTATTGGGCGACCATTTATAAAGTTGAAGCTCTTAAACGCATTTTTCGTTTTTGCTTCATCAAACTTAGCATCCTTGAATTCTACCTCCTTACCATGAATGATGTTGTTCATTTCTTTGTATACTGGGGTACGCAGTGCATTTACACCTGGATTTGTTACAGCATAAGCCCAGATAAATGCTGTTATCTTCTTCAAGAAAGCAAGAAGCTTGTCATTATCCAAATTGTTCTTGCTATCCTTATTCTGCATAAAATACACACTCAGAAAATATGTCCACATACCATTGGGCGCATACTCCAGAATAAACAATTGTCTGATAACCTCTGGCGAAAAACGATCATCCGACTGGTCTAATACATCTTTCCAAAAATCCATTAGATATTCCAGATTATCCATAGTTGTTTCATTCAACAATCTGTATTTATCCCTGCTATAGAATGTGCGCAATGCCTCTGTTGTTGACTTCGTTATATCCATTTTGGCGCGCTCATAATACATATAGCGAGTAAATAACTCATCTAATGGCGTACCAGAAATAGGATGAAAATACTTATTACACTTTTCTTCAAGGACCTTCCATCTATTTATAAAATCATCCTTTTTACCCAGTTTATTGTATTTCTTGTAGAATTCTGATTTAAAGATATCAGCATCCGACAATGGAATACCTCTATTGTTTAAAGTAGAGAATATTCTCAACGCAGTATCCTGCGACTCAGCCTCAATAGGCAGTAGAATACAATTTTTCAATATTCTATTAGGTAGATAAGGGAAGTAACTTGGAAACGCATCCAGGAACTCTATTATTTTGCCTTCGAAATATCTGTAGTTCTCAGCGTATTTACTTTTCATCTCTTTAGGCGCTGCACCATCACGTAGGATTTTCAAAAACTCATCCTTGTCATTGTCTGTTGCTACCTGTGAGTCAATTTTCAGTACATCTACGTTCAGATTTCCGAATTCATCTCCCTTCCAGATACATTTTCCAATAGTCTCTCTGGTAGAAACAGAATTCTTATCCTTCATATTTCCGAACTTAGCATAAAAAGCTCTTAACAGCAGCATCAGGGTTGTTAAACGCTGCTGACCATCGATTACCTCAAGCTTCTTGTTATCTTCATTCTTGAATGTTACTATAGTGCCAAGGTAATACTCGTCGTCGTTATTAAACTTCTCATAATCATCATCAGGGAATGCAAACGAGAAGATATCTTCCCATAACTGCTGGCATTCTTTAAACTCCCACGCGTAAGGACGCTGGTAGTCTGGAATGAGGAAATCCGTCTTCTTATCAGAGAACAATGCCTCGATGGTCTTTTGATCAATGCTTAGTTTTGACATATATAATAGTTTTGTATTATTTATTCTTCGATTGTTACTTTCCAGTATCCTGTTTTATTGCTGCCCACACGTACTATCAGTCCTGCCTGTTTCAATGCATTCAGATACGTCTTTACCTGACGCTCAGAAAGAGAAACTTGCACACCAATATCCTCTGCTTTTAGTCCCGGATGAGCTTTCAATACCTCCAGCACCCCAAAAGCTTTCTCTGATAATTCAGGGAACTTATCGTGCAGCTTATCGTGCAGCTTATCGTGCAGTTCTACTATTTCTTCTTCTGTATCTTCATAATTCTCCATCGCATCCAGCAGGCATTTCAGCATAAATTCCACAAAGGCAGTACTATTGCCAGCTGCATCACACTTTGCAATAACATTGTAGTATTCCTGCTGATGCTCCTTGACGATGGTTTCAACAGGCAGCCATGCAAATATACCTTTCCAGCGAGATAACAACATTGTTTGCCAGAAACGGCCCATACGGCCATTACCATCTATAAAGGGGTGGAT
>JAEEGL014109301.1_pt1 | contig 12437 bp, 10 predicted proteins | sample 9134231 | NCBI WGS metagenome assembly JAEEGL01 (sample SAMN16246548, study PRJNA631951) | gut metagenome | biome: gut microbiome; feature: rumen; material: fiber-attached | host: Bos | place: Iran: Karaj | collected 2018-10 | reverse complement strand
TACAGGTTCTGTTCCTGGAAATCCAGGTCGGCCTGAACCACGAAGAACATCTCTTCGGGCAGGAATGTGCCCTGCTTGTCCTTCTTTGCCTGTTGGCAAATGTGCTCGGCCACCTGTTCCAGGTCAATTTCCACCTCATCGTCTGTGGTCTCAAGGATGCCGCTATCGTAGTAATAGTCTACGATGGCATCGATGATATAGAGCAGATCATCGTCAGAGAAGTGCTCCTTGATGTCAGTAGGTAGTTGTTCGCGTATGAACTCTGCTTCTCGGCGGTTTTCCTCCTCGTCAAGTCGGAGTTCTTCTTCAAGTGTCATAACGTTGTCTTTTGCTTTTCAAATGATCACTCTTTCATCTGTTAGAGCAGCGCCTTGAATTTCTCGTCTAACTTGGCTTTGCTTACGGCGCCGACGAGTTTGTCAATCGCATCGCCGTTCTTGAAGAAAATAATAGTGGGAATGTTACGAATACCAAATTCTAGAGCCAGGTCCTCGTTCTCCTCTACATCGCATTTGCCAACGATGATCTTGCCATCGTATTCGTTAGCCAGTTCTGAGATAACAGGAGCAATCATTCGGCACGGTCCACACCATGTTGCCCAGAAATCAACTACTAATGGCAGTGAGCCATCTCTCAAAGTCTTAAAGTTCTCGCTTGTGATTTGTACTTCCATAATCAGTCTGTAATTAAATGGTTTATACTAATTTATTTTATAATCCAGAGCTTGTTGACGCTCAATGTAATCAATAAGTGAATGGCGTACGTCTATCTCGTGCTTTGTCGATCGTAGCAGTACGTGGTGCTTGCCTAGTGAGTCACGCAGTTGGAAGAACAGCTTGGTTTTTCCGGGATGTTCTCCGATGAATTCCTGTAGTTCGGCCACGATCTGTTCGTTGAGCAGATCGGTATTCATGGAGATTGTAATGCGGTCAATCGCCTTGTCCTTGATTGTCTGCAGGTATTCCACAGACTGTATCTTCAACTCCTTGGGACCGTTTCCGTTTCCATTTCCCTGATACTGAAAGCGTGCTTTTATTAAGGCAGTGACATAGATGCTGGCGCCTATGGAGAAGAAGCCTGACTTGTCGCCCCAGTCCTCACCGAATAATGCTAATTCGCCAGAGCCTTCAAAGTCCTCTAATGTAACAATGCCGAAGGGCTTTCCAGTTTTTGTGAATCCCGTCCGTACAGCAGTGACAATACCGCCTACCACCACATCTTCCCGGTCGTTGCTGCTTTTTACCGATTCCAGTTCATTGCACTTTGTGTTGCAGAGGTTGTCGAGTATAACTTTATATTCGTCCAAGGGATGAGCAGAGAGGTAGATTCCGACAAGGTCTCGTTCCTTGTTGAGCCGTTCTATGTCGCTCCATCGTGTATCGGATTTAGGAATGGGAGGCGTGGCTATTTCTATGCCTTCATCAAATCCTCCAAAGAGTGAGTTCTGCATCTGCTGCTTCTCCTGCTGGTAAAGCTGCCCGTATCTGACAAGTGTGTCAAGGAACACCTCGCCTTTTGAGTTCTGGGCAAAGAAGTCCTCACGACGTATGCCAAACGAGTCGAAGCCCCCACTGAGAGCCAAAGACTCGTAAGCCTTGCGGTTGACATTGGCAAACGAGACACGCTGGGCAAAATCGAAAATGCTCTTGTAAGGTCCGTTCTTCTCGCGTTCGTCAATGATAGCCTGTGCGGCACCGTCACCCATTCCTTTGATAGCAGCTAGTCCAAAGCGTATTTCGCCTTTTTTGTTCACACCAAACTTCTGATACGACTCGTTTACGTCGGGCCCCAGCGTTTTTATGTCCATCTGCTTGCACTCGTCCATCAGTTTGGTGATCTCTGTAATCTGGTCGCGGCGGCGGCTCATGATGGCTGCCATGAATTCTGCCGGGTAGTTGGCTTTCAGGTAGGCTGTCTGATAAGCCACCCATGAATAGCAGGCAGCATGACTCTTGTTGAAAGCATAGCTTGCGAATGCTTCCCAGTCGCCCCATATCTTGTCAAGCACTTTCGGGTCATAGCCGTTTTTCTGTCCGCCTTCAATGAACTTTGGCTTCATGGCATCGACGATGTCCTTCTTTTTCTTACCCATGGCCTTTCGTAGTGCATCGCTTTCACCTCGGGTGAAGTTGGCCAGCAAACGGCTCAGTAGCATCACCTGCTCCTGATACACCGTTATTCCGTAGGTGTCTTTCAGATATTTCTCCATAATGGGAATATCGTAAGTGATGGGCTCTTCACCATGTTTGCGTCGTATGAATGACGGGATGTACTCCATAGGTCCTGGCCGATAGAGGGCATTCATGGCAATGAGGTCTTCAAAGACCGTGGGTTTCAGGTCGCGGAGGTGCTTCTGCATGCCAGCCGACTCAAACTGGAAGGTACCAATAGTTCGTCCTTGTTGGTAAAGCTCGTATGTCTTCGGGTCGTCAATAGGAATATTATCCAGGTCAACGTCAATTCCTCGTGTCTGCTTGATAACGGCACAGGCCTCTTTCATCTCAGAGAGTGTTTTCAGTCCGAGGAAGTCCATCTTGATGAGGCCTGTCGATTCAATGACATGTCCGTCGTATTGTGTACAGTTGGTCTTGGTGTCCTTGAAGTCCGGATCGTCAGCGGTTGAAACAGGTACCCAGTCGCTGATAGGGTCGCGGCAGATGATAAATCCGCAGGCATGTATGCCTGTGCCGCGTACTGTGCCTTCCAGCATTTTTGCATACTTGATGGTGTTGGCCAGCACAGGGTCGCTTGACGCTTCAGCTTCACGTAGTTCCGGTGTGCATTTGATGGCGTTGGGCAAGTTCATCTTCATGCCATCGGGCAGACGGTCGGGTATGGCTTTGCATAAGGCATTTGAAATGGGCAATGGCAGTTTCTCCACACGAGCCACATCCTTGATAGAGTTTTTCGTGGCCATGGAAGCATAGGTGATGATATGTGCGCAATTCTCATGACCGTACTTGTCTTCCACCCACTTCAGCACGCGTCCCCGGCCATCGTCATCGAAGTCGGTATCAATATCAGGGAGTGATATGCGGTCGGGATTGAGGAAACGCTCAAACAGCAGGTCGTACTTCAGTGGGTCGATCTTGGTGATGCCTAAGCAGTATGCCACCACGCTGCCGGCTGCACTGCCACGGCCAGGGCCTACCATTACGCCCAGCTCATCGCGAGCGGAGTTGATAAAGTCCTGCACAATGAGGAAGTACCCCGGGAAACCCATCGTCTTCATGATGTGCAACTCAAATCGTACACGGTCGTCAACATCCTTTGGCAGTGGAGTCCCGTAGCGTTTGGCAGCACCTTCGTATGCCAGTTTGCCGAGGTAGTCAGCTTCGAATTTGATGCGGTAGAGCTTGTCGTAACCTCCTAATTTCTTGATCTTCTTCTCGCCCTCTTCTGCTGGCAAGGGGTTCTGCCCGTTCTCATCGGTGGTAAACTCTTTGTAGAGGTCTTCTTCTGTGTATTTCTGCCTCCACTGTTCTTCCGTGCCAAAGTCTTCGGGGATAGGGAAGAAAGGCATGATGGGATCGTGGTCAAGGCTGTAGAACTCCACCTTGTCCAGTATTTCCAGTGTGTTGCTGAGGGCTTCAGGCACATCGGCAAACACTTCGTTCATCTCTTCCCTTGTCTTGAACCACTCTTGCTTGGAGTAGAGCATTCGCGTGGGGTCATCCAGGTCCTTGTTGGTCGACAGGCAGAGCAAATGGTCGTGGGCTTCCGCATTCTCCTGATCCACAAAATGAGAATCGTTCGAGCAAATCAGCTTGATGCCGTACTCCCGTGCCAATTCAATCAGTACTTTGTTGGCCTGTTGCTGCAAGGGGAAAGTCTCTCGGTTAGCACGTATCGAAGGGTCTTTCACTTCGTGGCGTTGCAACTCCAAGTAGTAATCGTCGCCGAAAACCCGCTGATGCCACTCAATAGACTTGCGTGCCCCTTCTATGTCACCATTCAGTATCTTCTTTGGAACCTCTCCGGCTATACAGGCAGAACAAACGATGAGGCCTTCGTGGTATTTCTCCAGGTCGGCATGGTCGGTGCGTGGCCTCATGTAATAGCCATCCGTCCATGAACGGCTCACTAATTTGATCAGGTTCTTGTAGCCCTGATAGTTCTTTGCCAGCACAATGAGGTGGTAACCACCTTGGTCTTCTTTTCCATTCTTCTGCTCTTTCGGACCATATCTGGCCACGTACATCTCGCAACCGAAGATGGGCTTGAAAGGTTCCTTCCCTTCTTTCTTGCGCCCTTTGTTTACACCGTTTACAATGTCGTGGAATTCTTTGATGCCGAACATGTCGCCATGGTCAGTAATGGCCATGCCTTTCATGCCATTGCCTATTGCTTTGTCTACCAGTTTCTTAATGCTCGACTGTCCGTCGAGTATAGAGTAGTATGTATGAACGTGCAGGTGTACGAAATCTTCCATTTCTTCTAATTTGAGGTTCAAAGTTACGCTGAAAAGTTGATATTGCCAAAAGAATAACGCAAAAAATTTGTAACTTACGTAAAAAAGATGTACCTTTGCACTGAAAATAGAAAAATCGCGATTGAAAACCTGCCATGGGAGATAAGATAAAGAAACTGAAAACAATCAGGATCCATCGTGAGGGTACTGATGAGTTGCTCTATAGTGCCATTGTCATAGGCGCCATAGCTTTCGGGCTGTGGTACGCCTTTAGTAGTCCTGTTCCCTTGATTCTCTTCCTTGTTGTATTTGTCACAGCCTGGCTGCTGATGCTCAATTTCTATCGATGTCCCATTCGTTATTTCAATGGCGACTCGGAGCGTACTGTCGTGGCACCGGCAGATGGCAAGATTGTTGTCATAGAAGAAACGACGGAAGACGAGTATTTCCATGATGAGCGTCTCATGATCAGTATTTTCATGAGTCCGTTAAATGTTCATGCCAACTGGTTCCCTGTTGACGGACGTGTGAAGTTCGTGCACCATCAGAACGGCAATTATCACAAGGCATGGCTGCCCAAGGCCAGTGAAGAGAACGAGCATGCCGACATCATGATCACTACTCCTGAGGGTGAGGACATCCTGGTGCGTCAGGTAGCAGGAGCCATGGCTCGCCGCATTGTCACTTATGCAAAACCTGACGAGGAATGCTATATCGATCAGCACTTGGGATTTATAAAATTAGGCTCTCGCGTTGACGTCTACCTGCCGTTAAAGTCAAAGGTCTGTGTCACCATGGGGCAGCCTACAACGGGCGATCAGACGGTGTTAGCAAAACTGAAATAGTTGATATTCAAAGTCCATAGTTCATAGTTGTGAAGAAGCACATACCAAATACGATAACCTGTTGCAACCTTATTGCTGGCTGCATAGCTACTTATTATGCATTTCAGAGTGATTATCAGTTGGCACTGCTGTTTATCGTCATCGGTGCTGTGTTCGATTTCTTCGACGGAATGGTAGCCCGGCTGCTCCATGTGAGCTCTCCCATCGGCAAGGAGCTGGACTCTTTGGCCGATGACATTACTTTCGGCTTCGCACCGTCTGCCATCGTATTCAGTTTCCTCAGTTCTTTCCACATCCATCTGCTGTTTGTGCCTTTCCTGGCCTTCCTTATAGCAGCCTTCTCGGCTCTCCGTTTGGCCAAGTTCAACCTCGATGAGCGACAGACCCTGGGCTTCATCGGACTGCCTACTCCTGCGAACGCTCTGTTTTGGGGATCGCTCATTGTAAGTCTCAACTGCCAGTCATGGTTTGAGCCTTACCAGATTCCTGAGTATTGGCTTTATGTCGTATTGGTGCTTATTCCCGTCAGCTGCTACCTTTTGGTCAGCGAGATTCCTATGTTTGCCTTGAAGTTCAAGACGTGGGGCTGGAAAGGCAACGAAGTCAAGTATGTTTTCCTATTGACGTGCATTCCTCTTCTGCTTTTGTTGGGAGTAAGTGGTTTGGCAGCGATCATTGCGTGGTATGTCATCTTGTCGGCTGTAGCCAATAGGTACCATTTCTAACCAAAAACGGTTCGTTCTATGTTCATCAAGAAACTCTTTGAAAAACTCAAGGAAGCTCATCAGGAACGCAAGTACCAGAAAGAGGAGGAGTATTTCAAGCGTACCTCCAACAAGTATTATCGGCCTGATGATGAGGACAAGCCAAAGTTTTCTGATGACTATTTCAAAAGCAGTGACGATGAGGCTACTCGCAAGGAGCGTGAACAGCGTGAGCAGAAAGCCCGTGAACAGGTGGAGCGTCGGGTAAAAGGCGAACAACCCGGTTCTGGGCAGAGCGGTTCTTACAGGTCTGGCGGTAATGATGCAACTGAAGAACAGTCTGATGAACGGCGTATGAAGTTCTCCAATGGCATTACCATCATTGACGATCGTGATCCTTCTCGTGTACAGAGAAAAATATTCGCCCCCAATGAGGGCGAATACACTGAGTTTGAGGAGTGTTGATTCATTGTCCGTCAGTGGTCAACGCCTTTCAACCCGAATCGGTCATTTGCGTAATGATGAAAACAGCTTGTTGGCGCATAACAGCCCAATGGTGCCGATCTGGGTTCAATTGTGTACTAACGTACCAATCTCTACCCCTTCCATTACCTTCTTTAGGTTTCCTACGATGTCCATGTTAAACACATAGATAGGCAGGTTGTTGTCTTGGCACATGCAGATGGCGGTGAGATCCATCACCTTCAGTCCTCGCGCGAGTACCTCTTTGTAAGTAATCTCATCGAACTTCGTTGCAGTAGGGTCTTTTTCCGGGTCGGCGGTATATACACCATCCACACGCGTACCTTTTAACATGACGTCGGCTTCAATTTCTATGCCACGCAGTGAACTGCCTGTGTCGGTAGTGAAATAGGGTGAACCAGTTCCTGCAGAGAAGATGCAGACGTAGCCCTGTTCCATTGCTTCAATGGCACGCCATTTCGTATAGAATTCGCCTATCGGTTCCATGCGGATGGCGGTCAGCACCTTGTTCTTCACCCCTACAGCCCCTAAGGCTGAACTTAAGGCCAGCGAGTTGATGACTGTAGCGCACATGCCCATCTGGTCGCCTTTCACGCGGTCGAAGCCTTTCTGACTGCCGCTGAGCCCTCGGAAGATGTTGCCACCTCCAATCACGATGCCAATCTCGACACCCATTTCCTGCACTTCCTTGATTTGCCGTGCGTAGTCGCTCAGACGCTCCGGGTCAATTCCGTAGCCCTGTTTGCCCATCAGGCTCTCGCCCGAGAGCTTCAATAGAATTCTTTTAAATCTTGCCATTGCTTTTGTTTTTTCGTTATGACGTATATCATGTTATATCACAAATTGCACTTCTTTGAATGCGTAGCGTCGCAGCCTCCCGTCCTCGTCCGTCAAGAGGAGATGTCCGTCATCCTCCACATTGTGAATGGCAGCCATGAATGCACCGTCCTTGTCGGTATAGGGGTGGAAGCCGTTGCTGCGGTAGAGCATTGATCGGTATTGCTCGCGTACATCCTGTACATAGTACTTCTCGAACGATTGGAGTATGTCGCCCAACAGCTGTTCGGGGTCTGTCTCGTGTTCGCATATCTGCCAGAGCGACACTGGGTTGGGTGCATTGCTCCTGAACGCGCGTTGGTTCACATTCAGACCTACGCCGATGACGCATCTCCTGATGGTCGTTCCCTGAAGTGTGTTCTCTATGAGTATGCCACCAATCTTGCCGTTGCGCCAGTAGATGTCGTTGGGCCACTTGATGCTTAAGTCTCCGATGTGCTGTCCTAAAGCATCACAGATGGCCAGCGAGATGGCCATCGAGATGTGGAATTGCCTGTTGACCGCAATATCCGTCGGGTGAATCAGCACCGAGAACAGCAGGTTCTTGCCACGCTCGCTCTCCCAGCTGTTCGTTCCACATCCGCGACCCGCCGTCTGGTAGTCTGTCCACACCACCATGTCCTCTTCACCGCCGTAGTCTTTCACCCAGCGGTTCGTAGAGTCGGTCTCGTCTATATGTGTGATTCTGAAGTTCATTTTCTAACTGCAAAGTTAGTCATTTTTTGATGAAAACGGCAAGAAAACCCGCAAAAATAGTGGCAATAGGGAATTTTTCCTTAAGAATAGGGAAATTCCCTGCTCGGGTATTGAAAAATATTCGCATCTTTGCAGCGTTTTTAGTTTTAGTTTAATAGATATGGCTATGAAAGAGAACAAAATGATTGGAGCTGCCCTCATTGCTTTGGGCATTGTGTGCTTAGGTTGGTTCATCAAGGCAGGTATCGACGACTTTGCCAACAAGGACCGGAAGGTAAATGTAAAAGGCCTTGCTGAGCAGGAAGTAGCTGCCGACAAGGTCACGTGGCCCATTGTCTCAAAAGAACTGGGCAATGATCTGCCCAGTCTGTATGACCGGATTGGGGTGACGCAGGGCAAGATCAAGGCTTTCCTCCTGCGTAGTGGAATCAAGGAGTCGGAAATGACCATCAACGCTCCTGCCGTGTTGGACATGCAGGCTCGCGAATATAGCGACAACAACAAGCCTTATCGCTATATTGTGACTTCTGTCATCACTGTCACTTCTCAGGATGTTGACAAGGTACGTGGCATCATTGCCCGTCAGGGTGATTTGCTGAAGGAGGGCGTTGCCATCGTCGACGGAGGTTATGAGAATCCGGTGAAGTACGAGTTGGTTTCGTTTAAGGAACTGAAGCCCAAGATGATGCAGGAGGCTATTGAGAATGCAGAGAAGACTGCTCAGCAGTTTGCCGAGAACAGCCATTCCAAGTTGGATAAGATTGTCAGTGCCGACCAGGGACAGTTCTCTATTGACAACCGTGACGACAACACTCCTTTTATTAAAAAGGTTCGTGTAGTGACCACTGTGACCTATTCGCTGAAAGATTGAACCACGCGTTCTGATCGTCCTAATCCCCTTCAATCAGTCGAAAGTCTAGATCCTAGTAAGTGAACGTCGTTCTCCCAGTAAGTGAACGTCGTTCTCCTAGTAAGTGAACGGCGCTCACCTAGTAAGTGAACGTCGTTCTCCCAGTAAGTGAACGGCGCTCTCCCAGTAAGTGAACGTCGTTCTCCTAGTAAGTGAACGGCGTTCTCCTAGTAAGTGAATGGCGCTCACCTAGTAAGTGAACGGCGCTCTCCCAGTAAGAGAAACCTCCCTTGGAAAAGAGAGGCTTCTCTTTGTGAAGGTTCTGCCTTTGGCCAGTGCTCCGTGGGTGCTCATACCCGATTTGAAACGATAGTCCAGACAGCAATAGACTGAATCCGCACTTCTGTTTCTCGCGAACTGCGTTAATCTTCCATAATAAAGATGAAAGCTCAACAATTTTTCGTAATTTTGCAGCAGCATTGAGGTTAATATGGGAAAGAAGAACGCGTTAGGAGCGAGCAAAAATATACAGTCAATATGAGAACAATGATGAGTGCGCTGTTTGTCTGGGCCTTGTTGCTGACTGCAGCACCGGCCATGGCACAAGGACTTCCGACAGACGGTCCTTTGACCATCCGTCCCATGCTGCAGCAGCTGGGAGAACGCTTGCTGAAAGGTAAGACCGGCAGCATTGTTGCCATTGATCCTGAGAACGGTGAGATCATCTGTCTGGCAACGAATACGCCTCATGGATATGATGTTCATCAGGCCATCGGCAAACCTCAGGCTCCCGGCTCTACTTTCAAGACTGCTCAAGCCCTGACCCTTTTGTCAGAAGGCATCGTGACTCCTGATACCAGGATGGAATGTAATAGCGGCATCACTGATGGAAATATCAAGGTGGGCTGCCACAAGCATCGTTCGCCATTGGATCTGAAAGACGCATTGGCGCAAAGTTGCAACACCTGGTTTATCGTGAACTTCGGTTCAATGATCAACGATGGTTTTATGTACGAGTCAAAGGACGAGGCCATCACCACCTGGCGCAGCTACATGCAGTCGATGGGGCTGGGTGGTCCTATGCATATCGACATAGCAGGAGAACAAGGCGGACTGTTGGCCGGTGCCGATTATCTGAACCGCCGCTATAAGGATGGTTGGGATGGGAAAACCATTTGGTGGGCTGGTATGGGACAGGGCGATGTGACGTGTACACCTTTGCAGCTCTGTAACCTTGCCGTTACCATAGCAAATCGCGGATGGTATTACGTGCCACATATTCACAAGAACACCAAGAACCAGCGCTATCTGACCAAACGACAGACAAAGGTGGCAAAAGAAGCCTATGCTCCGGTGATTGAAGGCATGCGCCTTGCTGTGGAGAAAGGAACAGCCACCAGCATCAAGACATCCTATCCCATCTGCGGCAAGACAGGTACAATCGAGAATCCCGGTGAAGACCATTCCGCCTTTATTGCCTTTGCCCCAATGAACAATCCCAGGATAGCCGTTGCGGTCTATGTAGAGCATGGTGGCTTTGGTGCAGACCTTGCTGCTCCGATGGCTGGACTTGTCATCGAAGCATACCTGAAAGGGAAGCTCTCTACTGCGTCAGAGGGTAAAGCCAAACGCATTGAGGAAAAAAAGGTTGGAAAATGATCGTTCCTTCGTGTAGACGATTCATGTTTCCAACCCCTTCTAATCATTCATCACCTGCGGTCGCGATTGCCCCATTTCTTGTCGTAACGTCCTTCTGTATCGACTTTACCTCCAAACATGTTCAAGCGATAACGTACATGAAGCATGGCGTAGGAGTTGATGCTGTTGTAGCGGGTGTCGCTGCGCCCGTTGGCATTGACCCAACGTTCATAGTTGCTCTGCTGTCCGAGAAGGTCGTAGAAGTTGAGCGCCACGATCAGCGTCTTGCTCTTGAGGAACGACTTGGAGAGCTGTCCATTCCAGATGAGCTCGTTGGTGTTGCTCGATGGGTCATTGTAGCCACGGCGGCTGTTTTCATGCAGATTGGTTGAGAATTCAAATCCCATGGGCAGCCGCAGCATGACCTGTCCGCCATAGCTGAAGCGCCAGGTATCGAGGTCGGCCGAAGGCTGAAGCTCATTGCGTGAGTGCTGATAGTTCACGTTGCCATCGATGGTCACTTCCAACCAGTCGTTGCGGAAGCTGAGGTTCAGCCGTTGATTCACGTTGGTGGTGCGTGTGGTATTCTTCTGAGCGTCAGCCTGTTTCTGCGCTACGTAGCTCACGTAGTTGTTGTAACGCAGACGCGTATCACTTCCTATATTCCAATGGGCGGCCGAGTCGAGGGCAGTGTTGAAGTTGAAGCCTCCGTCGGCGTTCCAGTTGCCGTTGATGTTCTCCGGACGGGAAGTGCTTCCACCGGTGGTCGAGTCATAACGCACGAGGTTGGAGATGGAGTTCTGGATATGGCGGTAGTTACCATAGAGCACGATGCTGCGCTTGTACTTCTGGATATAATTCTTATAGTAGACATTGAGCGAATTGGTGAACTGAGGCTTCAGTCCGGGGTTACCCTGAGTGATATAGAGTGGGTTCGAGTCATCGGTAATGTCGAGCAGCTGGGTGATGTCAGGCTGGCGTGTGTCACCTCGGTAGTGCAGCCAGATGTCGTGCTGGTCACTGAACTTGTAGTGGAAATCGACGGTTGGAGTGAGATTGGTCACATGACGCACCGTGTCGACATAGATGCCTCGATAATCCTGAATGAAATTGGAGTGCTGCGGCTGGATGAGGAAACCCACGTTGTAGTCGTACTCCTCTTGCCAATGGCGCAGTGTGAGCCTCATGTTATGAGTATAGTTCTTATACTCGGAGTAACGGCTCAGGTTCTTGTCGAGGTAATTGTCGAGCGGTGTGAGTTCACCGATCCATGGATCCCATTCACGATAGACAGGTACGATGCCTTCAAAGGGATTCTGGCTGAGGTTACTGAAATCGTAGGTCTGACGGTCGCTCTTGTTCTGGTTGTATCGCAACTCATAGTTGAACTGCAGATGAGCACCCTTCCAGAGCGGCTCGCTGTAGTTGGCACTGAGCACATAGCCGCTGTTGTCGCTGGGGGTGGTGTTGTACCGGGAGGTGAAGAAAGTGGAGTCGTTGCCTGCCTGGTTCTTCACCTGATACAGGTAAACCTCATTGTCAGAAGCATTCCGGTTTTCGTTGTCACCCATACTGCCTTCCAAACGCAAGGTGACATTGCGCCCTTTTGGATTCAGACGTCTGTAGAACTGCAGCATTCCCCATACGTTTTTGTTCTCGCCATAGCTCAGACTGGCGCCTTTGTTGCGGTTGACAATGTGTGAGGCGAGCGGTGAAAGGTTGCCTAAGGGGTCGTCTGTGAATAGATAGGGGTCGGCATTGAAAGTAGCTGAGGAAGAAGTGGAGGTTCCGTCGCTGGTGCCGATGCCACCGTTGGCGCGCAGCAGGATATTGGTCAGCGTGTCGGGTTTCCACTCCACACGTATATTGCCATTCCAGTTATCGCTGCGGGAGAGGCTCTTGGAATTACTATTGGAAAAAGTGCGATAGTCCTGACTGTAGAAGTTCTCGCTGGCGTTCTCGTTCTCGTTGTC
>JAEEGL014064329.1_pt1 | contig 12437 bp, 8 predicted proteins | sample 9134231 | NCBI WGS metagenome assembly JAEEGL01 (sample SAMN16246548, study PRJNA631951) | gut metagenome | biome: gut microbiome; feature: rumen; material: fiber-attached | host: Bos | place: Iran: Karaj | collected 2018-10 | reverse complement strand
AATATCCCGGCTTTTATGAAAGAGTATGATATAACCGTAACGGTGCTGACCCGCGGCGGAGAGGGCGCAAGGATCTATTATAAAAGGAACAGTGCAGAAGAGAAAGCAGCGGACTGGACAGCGACAGCTGATCCTGACGTCTTTTATAAAGATATAGAAGCGATGAAGGTTACTAAGGTGGTGGATACCACCGGGGCGGGAGACGCATACTGGGGCGGTTTCCTTTCAAGCCTGCTCATGCAGGGAGTAAAAGGTACCGGAGACATAAGCATGGACAAGCTGGAGAGAGCAGGCAGGTACGGCGCTGTATCCGGGGGATTGTGCATACAGAAAAGCGGAGGCATACCCGCGATCCCGGCGCGTGAAGAGATAGAAGCAGTACTTAATTCTTAAGTTAATGATGAGAGGTTGATATGAAGAGGATAGATACAGATCAGAAATGGGAGATGTGCGTTATAGATGATAAGAGTGGCGCCGGCGAATGGATCCCCGCATGCGTGCCGGGCTCGGTGTATAACGATCTTATCAGTGCCGGGAAGCTGGAGGATCCGTACTGGCGCGATAATGAAATGCAGGCGCTGGAACTTATGAAGAATGACTTTGAGTACAGGGGAACATTCTGCGTCGATAAGGAAGAAGCGGATGATGTGATACTGCGTTTTAACGGCATAGATACCCTTGCGGATATAGAGCTCAACGGTCATGCCCTTGGCAGCGTAAATAACATGCACCGCATCTGGGAATATCCGGTTAAGGATCTGCTTAAGGAAAAAGATAATGAGCTTGTTATCGTTTTTCATTCTCCGGTCAGATTTATATCGGAAGAGTTTAAAAAAGATCCGGCTATCCTGGGAACCGAAGATGCGATGAGGGGCTTTCCAAAGATAAGGAAAGGACATTATATGTTTGGCTGGGACTGGGGCCCCAGATTACCCGACGCCGGGATATGGAAGGATGTGGAGCTTTTTGCTGTAAATACGGCAAGGCTTGGAAAAACTTATATCCGGCAGGGTTTTAACGAAGATCTGTCGAGAGCCGAACTTTCTTTTGATATTTCTGTAAAGCGGGCGGGAACTGATAAGGAAGAAACTCCCGGAGCTGATGGGAAATTTATCGGACTCAATACTTTGGTGACTCTGACTAAGCCCGACGGGGAAGTATTATATGACAGGGAAGAGATCGCATATGGTGACAGCCTGCGGATAGATAAGCCGGAGCTTTGGTGGCCCAACGGACTGGGCGGACAGCCGCTGTATACCGTGACACTGGATCTGCTGGATGAAAACGGAAGAACAGTCGATTCCGTAACAAAGCGCATAGGCCTCCGCAAGATGGAGATGAGCACGGTTAAGGATGAATACGGTAATGAATTTGCACATGTGATCAATAACGTTAAGTTTTTCGCCATGGGTGCGGACTATATTCCGGAAGATAATATCTTATCAAAAACAGGCAGGGAGCGTACCTTCGATCTTATCCGCCAGTGCGTTGCGGCAAACTTTAACTGCATACGCGTATGGGGCGGCGGGCTTTACCCTTCGGATGATTTCTATGATGCCTGCGATGAGCTGGGACTCGTAGTATGGCAGGATTTCATGTTCGCCTGCGCAAATTACAGGCTTACGCGTGAGTTTGAGGAAAACATTCTTTCCGAGCTGCGCGATAACATCAGAAGACTGGCGCATCATGCCAGCCTTGGTTTATGGTGCGGCAATAACGAGATGGAGATGTTTGTTGACCAGGGAGAATGGGGAGCGAAGAATGAGATAAAGAGCGACTATGTTAAGATGTACGAATACCTCTTCCCCAGGCTTTTGGAAGAAGAGGATCCGGACAGATTTTACTGGCCTGCATCACCTTCCTGCGGCGGCGGTTTTGACGAGCCTAATTCTCCGGACAGGGGAGATGTGCATTACTGGGATGTATGGCATGGGAATAAGCCTTTTACCGAATACAGAAAGTTCTTTTTCAGATATCTTTCGGAATTCGGTTTCCAGTCTTTCCCTTCCATACGTACGGTGGAAAGCTTTACACTGCCCGAGGACAGAAATGTATTCTCGTATGTTATGGAAAAGCATCAGAGGAATGCTTCTGCAAACGGAAAGATAATGAACTATATGGAGCAGACTTTCCTTTATCCCAATGACCTGGATACGCTTATCTATGCTTCGCAGCTGCTTCAGGCAGAGGCCATAAGATATGGCGTTGAGCATTTCAGACGTAACAGGGGGCGCTGCATGGGAACGGTTTACTGGCAGCTGAATGACTGCTGGCCGGTAGCATCCTGGTCTTCCATAGATTACTACGGAAGGTGGAAGGCGCTGCATTATTACGCAAAGAGATTCTATGCACCATTCATGGTATCCTGCGAGGAAGAGGGATTGCTTACCCAGAGCATGAATGTAAATGCAGAGCCCTTCGAAGTTAAAAAATCCATACGCTTAAATGTGGTAAATGATTCCGTTGATGAAAGACATGCGGCGGTTAAATGGCAGTTAAGAGACAAAAACGCCGCTGTTATAAAAGAAGGCACGCAGGAGATACATGCCGATGCCCTCTCTGCACAGTGGCTTGATCTCGTAGAGCTTCCCGAAGCTAAGCTGTATGAGGAATATGTGAGCTATCAGCTTGAGGAGAACGGAGAGATCATTTCGCAGGGAAGCGTTCTTTTCTGCCCGCCCAAGCATTTCAGATTCACAGATCCGGAGCTTAATGTACGCACGGAAGGTGATGAGATAATAGTATCGGCGTCGGCGTATGCAAAGAGTGTAGAGATAAGAAATAAAAATGATGATCTTATCCTTTCCGATAATTTCTTTGACATGAACGGCGGGGAGAGAAGGATAAAAATAATAAAGGGTAAAGCTGAAGGGCTTGAAGTACGCAGCGTATATGATATCAGATAGAAAGTGTTGGATCATAAAGGAGCGGAAATGGATAATAAATATGTTATAGATACACAGGAGAACAGGCAATTTCTTAAGAAGGGCGCGCAGGATCTTCTTGATTTCGGCAGACAGTTTCCTTCGCCCGGGGGCGGTAGTTATTATCTTTCTGATGACGGAACTCCCTGGAAGGAGCGTAACAGGGAGACCTGGATAACCTGCCGCATGGCGCATGTATACAGTATAGGATCGATGATGGGTGATCCGGCCGGCAAAGAGCTGGCGCGGGCGGCTGTCAAAGGTCTTATGGGAGAACTTAAGGACAAGAAAAACGGAGGGTGGTACGCAGGGCTCACTAAGGATGATGAGGTACTGCCCACCAAGCAGTGCTACGCCCACGCCTTTGTAATCCTTGCAGCTACCAGCGCAAAGCTTGCAGGCATCGAAGAGGCAGATGAACTGCTTAAAGAAGCACTGGCGGTCTATGATGACAGATTCTGGAATGAGGATGACGGACTCTCTTATGATACCTGGAATACGGAATTTACACTGCTGGATGATTATCGCGGCATAAATGCGAACATGCATACCGTGGAAGCCTTCCTTGCGGCAGCAGACTGCCTGGGAGAAGCGGGGGAAAAATACCGTATCCGTGCAGGAAGGATAATAGACCATGTGATAGGATGGGCAAAGGAAAATTCCTACAGGATACCCGAGCATTTCACAAAAGACTGGAAACCGGATCTGGAAAAGAACAGGGAGAAACCCGATGATCCTTTTAAGCCTTACGGTGCAACGCCCGGACATGGTATAGAATGGTCCAGGCTCATAAGCCAGTGGGCAGGTTCTGTTGCGGATTTCGGTAACTGTGCTTATAAGTCACGTGAGGCATATACGGAAGCCGCCTGCGCTCTTTATGACAGGGCAGTGGCTGATGCCTGGAACTGTGACGGGGCAGACGGCATAGTTTATACAACAGACTGGAACGGCAAGGCCGTTGTGCATGACAGGATGCACTGGACACTTGCAGAAGCGATAAATACTTCAGCTGTTCTATACAGGATTACCGGGAATAAAAAATATGCGGATGATTACGCTGTATTTATGAAGTATCTGGATACCGTGGTGCTGGATCATTCCTGCGGTTCCTGGTATCACCAGCTGGATGAGCATAACCGGCTTAAGGAAACGGTATGGCCGGGCAAATCGGATCTGTACCATGCATTCCAGGCTATGCTTATTCCTTACAGCAGGACAGAAGTATCTATAGCAAAGGCGGTTTCGGACCGCGCATGACCGTAATGATCGTGTGACAAAAATGTCATGTCATTGTCATATGATCCGATTTCGCAGATTATCCTGTTTCATTAAAATAGCCTTAGCAAATGGAACAGGAGGAGATAAAAATGACAATACTTGATGTTAAGGAATTAAAGAAGACCTATACCGGACGCTTTGGCGGCAACAAGGTACAGGCACTTAAGAATGTAAGCTTTACGGTGGAAGAAGGCGAGTACGTAGCCATCATGGGAGAATCGGGATCGGGCAAGACCACGCTTCTCAATATACTGGCTGCATTGGATAAACCTACCGGCGGCAGCGTTATACTGGACGGTAAGGATCTTTCGGAAGTAAAGGATGCTGCGCTGGCTTCCTTCCGCCGTGAAAACCTTGGTTTCGTATTTCAGGAATTCAACCTGATGGATACCTTCTCACTGAAGGATAATATCCTGCTTCCCCTTGTATTAAGCGGTAAGAAAGTCTCCGAGATGGAAGAGAAGATCAAGCCTATTGCAGAGTCTCTGGGCATCGCGGATATTCTGGGCAAATTTCCTTACGAGGTATCGGGTGGCCAGAAACAGCGTGCGGCTGCAGCCAGGGCGCTGATAACAGATCCCAAGCTGATACTGGCAGATGAGCCTACCGGAGCGCTGGATTCGCAGTCATCGGCAGATCTGCTGCGGGTATTTGAAAAGATGAATAAGGCAGGTCAGACCATACTGATGGTAACCCATTCTACTGATGCTGCGTCCCATGCAAAGAGGGTTCTTTTCATACGCGACGGCGTGGTGTTCCATCAGATCTACCGCGGGGAAGCTACTAATGAAGAGCTGTATCAGAAGATATCCGATACGCTCACCATGCTCAGGAGAGGCGGTGAGATAAGATGAGCCTTTATCTGAGAATGGCTTTACAGAATATAAAGAAAAATGCGCGTTTTTTCATACCGCGTATCCTGACCGAGGCCGGTCTGCTGGGCTGCTATTTTATAGTATATACACTGTACAGGGATGAACGCTTAAGACAGGTAAGGGGCGGATCTTATCTTCCGGCATTTATGTTCATCGGAGTAGTGGTCATAGCGCTGCTTACCATTATACTCATGCTTTATACCAACAGCTTTCTGATGAAGCAGCGTAAGCGTGAATTCGGACTTTACAATGTGCTGGGAATGGAAAAGAGGCATGTGGCCAAAGTGCTCTTTCATGAATCGCTGATAAGCGCTCTTGCAGGTGTTGCTGCCGGATTGGTATTCGGATGCGTCTTTTATAAACTTTCTACTCTTTTTATCTGCAGACTGCTGGGAGTGGAAACCATACTTGGGTTCTATTATATCTCCGCAAAGATGATAGTTCCCGTTGCCGTATTCTTTCTGATCATCGATGCTTTCGCATATGTATGCAACTGTATCAGTATTGCATTCATGAAGCCGGTGGAACTGATGGCAAGCGCCCATACGGGTGAGAAGGAACCTAAGGTAAAATGGATAACCCTGATACTTGGCATCTTATCATTAGGCAGCGGCTACTTTATAGCCGTGACGGTAAAGAATCCCCTTAGCGCGATAGGCTATTTCTTTGTGGCTGTGATACTGGTGATGATAGGAACTTATTTTCTTTTCATAACCGGGACCATATTTGTACTGAAGGCCCTTAAGAAGAGAAAGGAATACTATTACAGCCCGAAGCACATGACAGCAGTATCCGGATTGTTATACAGGATGAAGCAGAATGCGGTTGGACTGGCGTCTATCTGTATCCTGGCAACGGGTGTTCTGGTGATGATCTCTACAACGGTAAGTCTTTATGCGGGAGCCGATGAGATGCTAAGAAAACACTTCCCCCAGGAACTCTATCTCGAAGCTTATTATAAAGATAAAGAAGGAATGGAACGTTCGATCCCGGCTGAGGTATTGACGCAGATAGCAGAAGATGCTGCCGCAAAAAACGGTTTGGAGATCAGGGAAGTGTTACAGCAGTATTATCTTGATACATCCTTTGCGTTTAAAGACGGCGTATGTATCGTGGACCGGAGCCGCAGCAACATGATGGATGCGGTGACCATATACTTCATGACGGAGGAAGTTTATGAAAAGCTCACCGGTGAGAAGCTTAAGCTCAGCGGAAATGATATAGCATTCTGTGTGGTGAATGCCAGCAGTTCTGCAGAAAACTATAAGGGTGATCTTATCAATGTAGGCGGGACTGATTACAATATTGTAAAGAAACTTTCGTCTTTCCCCGTTGAGTCGTCTATGATAAGTGTTTTCGCACACTATGGTGTAGTAGTATCGGATGAGGCGGTTCTGGATCGGATCAATGCTGTCCAGACTGAAGCCTACGGTAATTATGCATCGCCCCTTACGGAGAGGATAGCTGTAAAATATGCTGACAGGCAGGCGGCATGTGCTGTGGGAGATGCGGTTTCCGACGATATGGAAAAAGCGATGTATAGATATGTTGAATCGCTTGAAGACTATAATGAAGACTACGGTATGCATTATTTCCTGGATACGCTCTGGGTAGCGGAAGTGGACTATTCCAGTATGTACGGTTCATTCCTTTTCCTGGGTATATTGCTTGGCTTTGTGTGTCTCTTTGCTACCGCACTGATCATATATTATAAGCAGATATCCGAAGGGTATGAAGACAGGAACCGTTATCAGATCATGCAGAAGATCGGCATGAGCCAGAAAGAGGTTAAGGCCAGCATAGGTAGCCAGGTACTGATGGTATTTTTCCTGCCCCTTGTGGTTGCCGGCATACATATATGCTTTGCATTCCCTCTGCTCAAGAAACTGCTGAACCTGCTGCTGCTCTCTAATACGGCGCTCTTTGTGATATGCACTGTTATTACCTTCCTTGTTTTTGCACTGGTTTATGTTATGATATACGGAGTGACTGCAAAGAGTTATTACAAGATTGTACGATGATGCGCAGTACTGTCATCCTGAGCGAAGCGAAGGATCTTTAATGGAGTGAACTAAATGTACCGCATTTTTCTGGTCGAAGACGATCATGCCCTGGCGCAGGCGATACAGAAGACGCTTTGCGAATACGGCAACGAACTGAAGATAGCATCGGACTTTAAAGATGTAATAAAAGAATTTGAGGAGTACCGGCCGCAGCTGGTACTCCTTGATATCAAACTGCCTTTTTATAACGGTTTTCACTGGTGCAGCGAGATACGTAAGATTTCCGTAGTTCCTATCATATTTCTTTCCTCAGCGGCAGACAATATGAATATAGTTACAGCCATAGGCATGGGCGGTGATGACTTCATAGCAAAGCCTGTGGATTCCATGGTGCTCAACGCCAAGGTGGCGGCGGTGCTGCGCCGTACTTATGAGATAGGAGGCAGCAGCGTGCTGGAATTCCATGGGGCTCAGCTTCATCCGGATAAGGCCTGCGTGGAATATGGCGGTAATAATATAGATCTTACCAAAAATGAACTCCGTATACTGCAGACGCTGATAGAGAACAAGGGCAGGATAGTATCCCGTGACGATCTGATGAACGCGTTATGGCAGAATGATATCTATGTGGAAGAGAATACCCTTACCGTGAATGTGGGACGCCTGCGCAGAAAACTGGAAGATAACGGACTTAAAGATCTGATCGTGACCAAGCCGGGAAGCGGGTACATGCTGGTATGAACAAAGAACGGAAATGGGCTGTTTTTGCGGATCGTTTTAAGCACTTTGGACCGACTATAGTGATATACTTTTTTAATATGGCTCTGATCCTGATCGTATTTATATTATATGGTCTTCAGCCAGAGCCTTTTTTATATGTTTTTGCGGTGAGCTTTTTATGCCTGGCGATCATCTTTGTGATCTCCTTTATAAAAGAATATAAGAAAGCGCAGCTGCGCCGGAATAAGCTGGAGGCAGTCATGAGCGAATGGAATAACCTGCCGCCGGCAGAGAGTCTTTCCGAAGAAGACTATCGTGAGATGATAGAAGTGCTGGGCCGTGAAATGGAGAAGGCGGTGCTGGCCTTTTCTGATGAGAGAAGGGAAACCCAGGATTTCTATACCGCCTGGGTGCATCAGGTGAAGACCCCCATAGCCGTTATGAAGCTTGCATTGGGCGGAAGCGGTGATCCCGACAAGCGTGCCCTGACAGAAGAACTATTCAGGATAGAGCAGTATACCGATATGGTACTGGCTTATCAGCGGCTGGGAAGCAGCACCAATGATCTGGTCATCAGGGAATATCCGCTGGATGAGCTTATACGTGAAGTTATACGTAAATTCGCGCCGCAGTTCATCGGAAAAAAGCTGAAGCTGCAATATGAAGGAACGGATGTAAACTTTGTTACGGATAAAAAATGGTTCGTCTGTATACTGGATCAGCTGGTATCTAATGCGATCAAATACACATCAGGCGGTTCCATCAGCATTACCGTAGAAAACGCTGCGGTCTGCATATCTGATACCGGCATAGGCATAGCTTCCGAGGATCTGCCGCGTATTTTTGAGAAAGGCTATACCGGCGCAAACGGCAGGCTTAACGAGAAGTCCAGCGGACTGGGGCTGTATCTCTGCGGAAAAGCTGCAAAACTGCTGAATACGCCCATACGCGTGGAAAGCGAACCCGGAAAGGGCAGCCGTTTCTATATAGATATCAGCGCGGGATTAAAAGAGGATGATGGGCTTTTTTATGTAAAATAAAAATACTTGTAATTTGTGCGGCGAGTCACTATAATATATAAAGTTTTGTAAACCACTATACAAATAGGAAAGGAAAGGTTATTGCAATGAGCGAGAGCGCAAAGAAGTCCGGCGGCTGGCGTGAAAATAAGTGGATACGCGCTGCAATCCCGGCATTACTGCTGCACTGCAGCATCGGTACTGTGTACTGCTGGTCACTGTTTTCACAGGAGATAGCAGATTATATCGGTTTCTCAAAGGGAGCTACGGAGTGGGCATTCTCTTTTGCCATCTTCTTCCTGGGTATGAGTGCCGCATTCCTGGGCAACATAGTTGAGAAGGATATACACAAGTCATCACTGATAGCGACCATCTGTTTCGCTGCAGGTATGGCGCTCACCGGTTTCTTTATATTCTACGGAGGCCAGCATAAAGGAAGTGTACTGGCGCTGGTAGGTATCTACGTAAGCTACGGTTTCATCATGGGTATAGGTCTTGGTACCGGTTATCTTTCACCTGTTAAGACACTGATGCTCTGGTTCCAGGATCGTAAGGGTCTGGCTACCGGCCTTGCAGTTGCAGGTTTCGGCGCAGCAAAGGCTATCGCATCCCCTATCATGACTTCCATGCTGAGCGGTCTGGGAGAGGGAGGTATCTACAAGATGTTCCTCATCCTTGCTGCTGTATATTTCGTAATGATGTTCGTAGGCCATCTTCTTCTGGCAAAGCCCGCAGGCTGGCATGAGCCTCAGGGCAAGGGTGAAAAGCCCAGCATCATGGCTACCATCAAGACAAAACCCATCACAAACTATATCGGTATCTGGCTGATGTTCTATATCAACATCACCTGCGGTCTGGCACTGATAAGCCAGGAAAAGATGATCTTCAAATGCCTTGGATTTGCAGGCATAGCAGGTATCCTTTCAACAATATCCGCAGTATTCAATGCAGGCGGACGTCTTGGATTTTCATCCTGGGCTGATACTATGAAGGACAGAAATACCATCTACAAGCTGATCTTCATTCTTTCCATAGCATTCACTGCTATAGTAATGCTTACCAACGGTATCAAGACCGGCGCAGGCAACATAGTTCTTGCTATCCTGGTTCTGGCTCTGGTATATATCGTAAACGCAGGCTACGGCGGCGGTTTCTCCAATGTGCCTACGCTGCTTTCCGATCATTACGGAATGGGAAGCATTTCCGCTATTCACGGTATAACACTTTCTGCATGGGCGTTTGCAGGTCTTACCGGAAACCAGGTTGCATCTATAATAGTTAAGAATACCGGCGTTGAGCAGTACATCTATAATAAAATTCTTTATACCAAAGCAGAGGCTGTTGCAGCAGGCCTTGATGTAGACGCTCTGCTTGCAAGCCATGAGATGAACGCTGTTAACCCTACAGGTTACCAGAACGTGCTGATCTTCACCATCGTTCTTTACATCATCGCTCTGCTGGCATGCTTGCTGCTGGTAAAGCCTACCGATAAGGCACTGGAAGCTAAGAAAGCTAAGTAAACCGAAAATAAAATGAATGCATAAGAAAGGCGCTCCTTGCGGGGTGCCTTTTTTGTTCCAAGACAGGGGACGTTCCTCTGTCATATACGCAAATAAATGCGACGATATGCAGGCAGAGCCATTGTGCACCATTGGAGTGAGGCCACTTAAAACAGCGAGCCAAACGGAACCGGTGCACGTGGCCTGCGTGCATACGGAGCATTGGAGTTGAAGACAAGACAGAGGACCGTCCCCTGTCTGTTTAGATGATCCGGATCCCTCCGCAGGGGCGGATTGCCAGTATCTCACAGGCCCCGTCGCCGAATACGGCGTCGAGGGCTTTTTTGTATGTATCACACATTTCTTCGGGGACCCAGGCCTGCATTGTTCCGGCAAAGCCGCCTCCATGCACACGGCAGGCGCCGCGGCCATTAAGAACGGCTTCACTGACGGCCAGAGCTACCGATACATTCTGGTGCTGCACATCATGATTGGTATATACATTCTGAAGATATTTAAAAGAGGAATCTCCCGAGGCCTGCACGCCCTTTAAGAAGGCGTTTATATCGTCTGCCTTGAGTGCGGCAACATCCTGCTGGACACGCTTGTTCTCGTTATAGAAGTGAAGGCCGCGCAGTACTGCACGGTCGCCGCATTTTTCGCGGATAGCGGGGATGGCTTTTACAAAGTCCTCTTCGGATACCTCGCGCAGAACTTCCTTTCCGAAGAAAGCGGCGGCCGACTTCATCTCGAAAGGCACGGCGGCGTAGTCGGGAGTCAGATCCGCATGGCTTCCTTTGGTATCGGTAATACACAGACGGTAGCCGGCAGATGCAAAGTCATATTTGACCTGCTCGGTAACGGGTTTCTTCGGATCTTTAAAATCTATATGAACCAGGCTGCCTACGGAGCAGGCCATCTGATCCATAAGGCCGCAGGGCTTTCCGAAAAATACGTTTTCCGCAAACTGGCCCATGATGGCTATCGCGGTTGCGGATATCTTTCCTTCGTTATAGAGGTGTGATTCTATTACACCTATCAGGGTCTCAAACGCTGCAGAAGATGAAAGGCCCGCGCCTATAAGTACCTGGCTGGTAACATATGCATCAAATCCGCCGGGGATGAATCCATGGTCGCAAACAGCAGAGAGCATGCCGCGGATAATACCGGCAGTGGTGCCTTCCTCTTCCTTCTTTGCGGACAGATCCGTAATGTCTATGCTTATCATTTCCGAACCGTCCGATATGAGCCTTACTTTGTTGTCACCGGAGGCCCGGGCTATGGCGATGGCGTCCCTGTTGATGGAAGCTGCCAGTACTTCGCCGTGCTGGTGGTCGGTGTGATTGCCGGCTATCTCGCTGCGGCCGGGAGCGGAGAAGATGCTTAATTCTCCGTCAGAGCCGAAGCTTTCGGTGAAGCGGGCTATGGTATCGAGATAGCGCTGTTTCTGGCTCTTATAGAGAGCAGGATCAACATAGATCTCTGTAAACAGGGATCTTAATTCGTCGGAATTGATCTTAGCGATCAGATCGTTAGCTGTCATATTATTTTTCTCCTGTATATACATTTTCAAGATCCTTCGGGCTTACACTTCTTGTGACTCAGTCATTCTGAGCGCAGCGAAGAATCTTTTTTTGGCATTATAGCGTATTATGGGTTACCCGTCCAGTTTCCTTGTAAAAAGCCCCGAAATAAGGTATAATACTCTTGTCTTTGTGTGCCTGAAGCAGCAGGGACTTTTGGGGATTACGGACACAATACGATAGAAGGAGGTATTTCATGAGACTGTCTTTCAGGGAGAAGGCCGCTTACGGTCTGGGGGCTGTTGGAAAGGATATGGTCTATATGCTTTCTGCCAGCTACATTCTGTACTATTATCAGGATCTTTTGGGAATAAAGGGGGCGGTGATGGGAGCCATAATGATGGCGGCCCGTGTTTTTGATGCTTTCAATGATCCTATCATGGGCGTTGTCGTGGCCAAAACAAAGACCAGATGGGGCAAATTCCGCCCCTGGCTGATGATAGGAACGATCACGAATGCCGTGATCCTGTGGCTGGTATTTTCTGCGCCGCCGGCATTGACCGGTGCAGGACTGGCGGCCTATGCTGCAGTGTTTT
>JAEEGL013683447.1_pt1 | contig 12437 bp, 11 predicted proteins | sample 9134231 | NCBI WGS metagenome assembly JAEEGL01 (sample SAMN16246548, study PRJNA631951) | gut metagenome | biome: gut microbiome; feature: rumen; material: fiber-attached | host: Bos | place: Iran: Karaj | collected 2018-10 | reverse complement strand
ATGACCTTCTTGCCATAAGAATTCTCTACTTCTTAAGAATGGTCTAGTTTCCTTTTCCCATCTAATAACATTACACCATTGATTATATAATTTTGGTAAATCTCTATATGTTTTAACATTTTTACTATAATAATCACTAAATAATGTTTCACTTGTTGGACGAAAAGCATGTCTTTCTTCTAATTTATTGCTTCCACCTTCAGTAACCCATGCACATTCAGGAGCAAAACCACTAATTAGTTCTCCCTCTTTCTTAAGTAAGTTTTCTGGTATTAAAACAGGCATGTAAACATTTTGATGTCCGCTTTTCTTAAACATCTTATCTAACACACTTTGCATTTTTTCCCAAATAGCATATCCATTTGGTTCTAGAACTGTACATCCTTTAACACTAGAATAACTACTTAATTTTGCTGCTGTTACTACATCAGTATACCATTTAGCAAAATCTACACTTCTTAATGTAATTTCTTCATTTTTCATATCTTTTCCTCCAAAATAAAAAGGATAGCACAAGGAGTCATAAATGACGGTACCATCCTTTAATTTACTTAATTATTATAACGGTATTACCCGGATGAACTTTTATTCATCTGTATAAGAAGGTAGGAATTAATAACATTTATACTTGATTTCCACCAGCACAAGTTCTCTTTAATAAACTATTTATTAATATTCCTTCAACATTTATATAAAGATTTTAACACAAATAAACAATTAATGTCAAATAAAAAAAGGTTATAAACATAACCTATTTTTTAGATTTTTTTTCTAATGAAGCTTCTAAATCTTTAACAACTTTTAATGCTTGACGTCTAACATCATCAGTAGCTTTTTCTACAACTGGAGTTCCTTTGTCAATAGCATATTTATAAAGTTCTTCAGCTTTAGCTTTAATTTGATTAGCTTTTTTAAGAGCTGCATCTTTAACTTTTTCTTTGTCTAAGTCAGCAAGTTGTGCTTGCAATTCTTCTACTTTGTATAGAATTTGATCTTTTACTTCTTCAACATCGATATCTTTAGCTTTTTTAACTAATTCTTCTAGTTTCTTTTGAAGCATTTTTCTAGTATTTTCACCAGAATCTGGAGCAAATAATAATCCAAGACCAGCACCTAATGCTAAACCTCCAATAAATTTTCCTATTCCTCTTCTACCCATAACTAATCTTCCTCCTCTTCATCATAGTTATCTTTTTCTCTTTTTCTATTTTTGAATAATCTTCTGATGCCACCGCTTACAAATCCAACTACTGTATCTCCAAGTTCTGACATCTTATTATTAAACACATCGATAATTTCAAATACTCTATCTAGTGTTTTAACCTTTTTACTAACATCATCTACTAATGCATCTACTTTATTTAAAGTACCAATTAGTTTGATGCCTATTACTATTGCTACAGCAATTAGTATAATTAATAATACATAAATAACGATTTGTAATGTTTCCATCTATTATTCCTCCTTATCATACATAGAATCAATTAAATTAAATAAGTCATGCTCTAATGTACTATCAGTTAATGTTTTATCTGAAACATCTGTATCTTCTTCTTCATCATCGAAGTTTTGAATCTTAACATTGTTTTCAGCTTCTTCTATTGACATTGTTTTATCAAGTTCATCAGTAGCCTCATCAATTTTACCAATTAAATCTTCTATTTTAGCAGTTCTACTATCAATTACTTCTGGTTCAGTTAATTCTTTTTCTAAATCAGTATCAACTTCTTTGCTAGTAGTCTTAGTTGGTGTATCTAATGTTTCACCTAACTCATCTTCTAAAGTACCATAAGCTTTTCTTCTAACATTATCATAGTCTGTTATAGATGAAGTAAATGCTTCATTTGTTATTGTTTTTTCCTTTATTTCTTCTTTTTTGTAATCTTTATCAAGAACACCCCAAATTGGTGAAATAACAGGTGTTGGTTTAAATACTTTTGGTGTAGAATCATCTCTTATTGGTTCTCTTGCTGGTTCTGTACTTCTTAAAGCTCTTGAAGGTTCTTCTAATACAGTCTTTCTTTGAACTGTTTTTTCAACTTCATCATCTTCAGGATCCCATCCAACAAAATTAAATGATCTTTCACTTCTGAATAAATCTCTTTCGCTTAAAGGTTCAGTCTTTGGTTCTGGTTTTTCTTCTTCAATTTCTTCTTCTTTTTCATCAACTGGATCCATTTCAACTGTTTTAAATTTTAATTCTTCTACTTTAGGAGCATCATCATCTTCCATTGTTTCTTTTTTAACGATTTTACTAACTTTATCTAGTTCTTGTGTTTCTTCGTCTACAACAACTTCATCATAAAAAATACTCTTTAACTTATTAAAAACGCCCATAAGCGCACCTCTTTCTACAACTTTTAATCTTCTTTCTCTGATTCTTCTATATATTGTAAAATATTTTTAGAATCATCTTTTTCTTTAGGTTCAGGTATTTTATAGATAGTCTCACTTGATTGTAATTCATTATCATTAATATACTTTTCAATGACTAAATCATTATATCTTATAGACTTCAATATTGTTATACCTCTTGATACGGCATAACGTAATTCACTCTCTTCTACCTCTACTTCTATTATAGCATAATTATAACACAACTCAACAAAAAAGTTGTCATTATTTTTTCTTATCTTAAGGTATCCAGTCTTATCATCATGTTCAAATCTATAATACTTATAATCACTCATTTCACGTTTAACTATATCATCTGCTTTATAATAGTAACTAACTATATCTATATTTAAATAATAAATCCTATTATGAGAGATTAATTCTTGATTAAAATCAGAGTTTTTTCTAACAGTAAACTCAGCAGGAAGATAATATCTATATCCCTTATTATTAGTATTATGTAGATTAGTTGTTTCACTAATAGAAGTCTCTATTATCTCTTCTAAAGATAAGTCATTTATATTTTTTGTGCATCCTACTAATAAAAATAAACAAATTATAATTATTATTTTTTTAAGCATATTTATTACTCCAATACTATTCAAATTATAGCAAAATATTTATTTTTTCTCAACATATATGTAATTAATATTCTTTCCTAAAGATATGAACTTATCCTCATATTCTGTAGTATGTGTATCTAAATATGAAGTATCTGTTTTTACTATTTCATATCCATTTTCACTAAAAGATTCAATTGAATATTCATATAATGCATCATTATCAGTTTTCATTTGAATTCTTTTAGTATTTTTGAAAATATTATCATATTTATTTAAAAATAATGGTGAAGATAGTCTTCTTTTAGTATGTCTTTTTTTAGGCCATGGATCTGAGAAATTTAAATATATTTTGTCTACTTCTTTATCAAATATATCTTCTATATTTGCAGCATCCATACATATTAGTTTTAGATTGTTTATTTTGAGTCCTTCTAATCTTTTTACTGCTCCTACTAAAGGTGTATCATACTTTTCAATACCAATATAATTAACTCCCGGATTATCTAAAGCGAGACTAATAATAAACTTTCCTTTTCCTGTTCCAATCTCTATTTCTATTGGGTTTTCATTATCAAATAATTTATTCCATTTTCCTTTATATTCAGTTGGATTTTTTACTAAATAAGGTGAAGATGCAATTATTACATCAGCATTTTTTATATGTTTTAATCTCATATTTTTCGCCTCGTAAATATTATACACTAATAAAAGTTTATTTCCAACAAAAAACGATTGCTTAAGCAATCGTCTATTATTAATTATTTTTCGTTTGATAAATATATTGGATCTGTATAATATCCATAGTAATACTTACCACTAACAAGTCTATATGCTCTTAATTTAACATATACGCCATTTTCAAAATCCATTTCATAATTCTTATCAGTTGTTCTATCTAATGTTTTATATGTTTCACCATCTTGTGAATATGCAATGTGATATCCAGTTGCTCCATTTACAGTTGGGAATGTGAAATATACAATATCATCATCAACATAATAAGTATAATCTTCTGGAGCAGCAAGTTTATTAGTTGTTACTTCTTTAATAGCACTAAAATCACTATTATTTACACCATTTGTGATTCTAACTTTGTAATAATATGTCTTATTGAAGCTAATATCTTTATCTTCATAAATTAACATTTCACCAGTAGAATCTAATGTTTTAATCTTAGTATAAGTTCCATTCTTAGAAGTTGCTCTATAGATATAATACTTAGTTGCTGTTTCTACATTTTTAATAGCAATCTTATTAGTTCTATAAGAAATATTTTTAACAGCCATAGTAATTGTATCAACAAGTCTTTCTCCTTCAACTAATGTTGAATATGGACCATATACTCCAGATCTATAAGCTTTTACTTTATATGTATATGTTACTCCTTCGCTAGCATTTGTATTAACTAAATCAGTATCATATGCAAATCCGATATTCTTACATTCTTTTCCTTCTTCATTACATCTATAAACATAATATCTAGTTGCTCCTGCTACTTTTGTCCATTCTATTAGTACTTGTCTATATCTGTCTTTAGAAGCTGTAACTGTTGGTGCAGTTAAAGCTGTTTTCTTTCCTAATAATGCAGAATATTTGCTATAACTGTTTACTCCATCTTCAGTTTTATAAGCTCTTACTTTATAGTAATATGTTTTATTAAATGTTAATTTCTTATCTTTATAAGTTAATTTGTCTGTAGTAGTAAGTTTAGTACAAGATGCACCTTTACTATTACATCTATATACTTGATATCCAGTTGCTCCTTCAACTTCTTCCCAAGTTAATTTAACACTATTATAAGTTGAAGTTGCTTTTAATTCTGGTACACCAAATACTATCTTCCAAGTTAATTCAACATCATCAGTTGTATTATCAGCCCAAGTATACATTGTTTTATCTTTTAAAGATACTGTTAAATGATATGTTCCAACTGGTGAACCAGTAGTATTTCCACCTAATGTCATTATAGTTTCATCAAAATCTTTTAATGTAGGTGTTATTGTTTTACCAGTATAACTATAAGATGCTGGGTTTAATGTTGGTTTAGTTATTTTTCCTCTTGTAATATTCCATGTTAGAACAACCTCTTCTTCTCCATTTGCCCAAGCATTATTATTTGGATCTACTAAAGTATAAGTAATAGTATATGTTCCCATTTCTTGAGCAGTTAAATTGCCTGTAACGCTCATTGTATTTTCATCATATCCATTTACTGTTGGTGTAATAGCACTTCCAGTATATGTATAATCTGACTCAGCTAATGTTGGAGCAGTAACTGTTGCCTTAGTAATATTCCATTCTAATTCTAATGCAGCATCTGTTCCGTCTGCCCATTCATATTTAACTGTATTATTTAAAGCTACAGTTGTTGTATATTTATTAACTAATAACCCTACTTTATTAGTAGCTGTCATTAATTCTTCATTAAAGTCATTTAATACTACTTCTTGATTTTCACCGCTATATACATAAGTTCCAGAAATTGTTGGTTTAGTAACCTTAATTCTTGATACTACTACTTTATAAGTTTTAACATCAGAACCAAATTGTACTTTAACAGTTGTAGTTCCTTTTTTAAGACCAGTAATAACTCCATTATTTACTGATACTACTGTATTATCTGCAATTGTCCAAGTTCCATATTTAATAATTTGATAATCAAGTTGTGTATCATATGTTTCTTCTATTGTTAAATTAACATCTGTAACAGGTTGTAATACTACATTAGTAACTAATACATCATTAACTCCATTATTATCGTTATCTTGATTAATTGCTACTGTGCTATATCCATCTGATGGAACAATATTTACATCACTAAATATTCCACCAGTAATAGCTTTAGTTCCAACATCATTCCATGTTGGTCTATCATTTCCTTTTGAATCTTTTGGATTAACAAATGCAACTGTTGAAGCAAATGTTCCACCCTTAATATTGATATTTGCGCTAGCAACTCTATTCTTTTGGAATTCAAGAATGTATTCTCCATTAAATGTACCACCATTTATATTAAGAATACCTTTGTCCTCAGTATCTGCTCCATAAGATCCATTAAATATTGTTGTTTTATCAAGCCCTGTAGGAACTTCAAATACACCACCGCTAATAGTAGCAATATTCCAATTCATAACAGCTACTTGGATATTATTAACAAAATGTCCTCCAGTGATATCTAAAACACCATTATCATCATTTTTAATAGTGTTCATTCCACCATTGAATTCTCCACCATTAATCATTAAAGTTGGTGTTCTTTCACCTTTTCCTTCAACAAATCCTAATCTTTCATTAGCACTTGTAAAATCATAATAACCATTATCTATTAATGAAGCTGTTGTTGATACATAACCAGTTTGTTCAACAGTTACTCCATTTTTAATAGTCATATATCCATGATTTAAAATTGTATAGTACTTTGTTGTTTCAACGTTTGCTGAATAAGTACCTCCATTTAAATAAACTGTACCATTATTAAATATTGCAGCTTTTCCTGAAGTAACAGATTGTACTGTTCCTTCTCCTTTCATTGTTAAAGTTGCATTGTTTTCTACATAGATTGCATCTGCACCAGTACAAGTAATATTATGACCATTTAAATCAATTGTAATATCACTACCAGTTTTAACTACATAGCATTCTGTAGAATCATCCTCTAAAGTTAAATTTTCAGTTAGTTCACTTGCATATACGAATGGTACTAAAAACATAAATGCAAATAAAACTAAAAGTCTTGAGAATATCTTTTTCATACATCCTCCTCCTATTATATATAATTATACAACGTAAAGCCCCTTAATTTAAGGGTTGAAATTTTAACTGTTTTATGATATAATACACCCACGTAATGAAAAAAGATTAGTATTCATTATTTTCACTCTACAATTAATCAAATATTTATTTGTTAAAAGAATTAAGTTTACACTTAATTCTTTTATTATTTACCAATTGGTTTTGATTTATAGTGTATTTAAATGTATAATAATATTGTGATGATGTATGAAAAAGATTAAATTTATATTCAGAAAGATTAAAGGATTTCAATATAGACAATTCTTCTCTATTATAAATGAGATTCACAAAAAGACTCATAAATGTAGAATTGCTATATTTTTTGATATTGTAAGAACTGTTATTAAATATGGCAATGGTTATATGGATTATTTTGAATTTGAATTTTATTTATTAAATGATGAAGAAAGACAAACATATATAACAGCATATATCAATAATGATATAGTTAAAAAATATAATGATAAAGAAGAAATGAAAAAATTTGATGATAAAATCACATTTAATAATATGTATAAAAAGTATTTAAAAAGAGATTTTATTGCTTTAAATACTTCTTCAGTTGAAGATTTTAAAAAGTTTACTGCTAAACATAATAAAATAATTTGTAAAATACCAGATGGTACTGGTGGTAAAGGTATTAGAGTTATAGATATAGATAAAAATACAAATATTGAAGAATTATATAATGAACTTAAAAATGATAATTTATTATTAGTTGAAGAATATTTAATTCAACATAAAGATATGAACAAATTATATGATAATAGTGTTAATACTTTGAGAATTATTACATTCTTAGATGATAATGGTGTTCATATATTAAAAACAATTCTTAAAATTGGTAATGGTGGACATGTAGATAATTTTAGTAGTGGTGGTATGTATACATTTGTAGATGAAAACGGAAAAGTATATGTTCCTGCTATTGATGAAAAAGGAAATATTTTTGAAACTCATCCAATTAGTAATACTAAAATAGTTGGTTTTGAAATACCAATGTATAAAGATGTAGTAAAACTAATTAGCGAAGTTGGAAAAGTTAATGATAAAGTAAGATATATTGGTTGGGATATAGCTATTAGTAAAGATGGTCCTGTATTAATTGAAGGTAATCCATTTAGTGGAATATTCCAAGTTAAACCAAGTATAAGTGGAATTAAAACTGGAGATCTTCCTAACTTTAGAAAGTATATGGATATTTAGGAGTAATAATGAAAAAAAATAGTTTTTTAGAAGGAACTTTTATAGCAACACTTGCTATCATAATAGTTAAAGTTATGGGTGCTTTATATGGTATTCCATTCTATGCTATTATTGGTGAAGATGGTGGAACACTATATAGCTATGCATATAATGTATATAATCTATTTTTAAATATATGTACAGCTGGTATTCCTCTTGCTATTAGTAAAATGGTTAGTGAATATAACGCTCTTGAAATGTATAAAACAAAAGAAAGATGTTATTCAATTGCTAAACGAGTAATGTTTATAATATCTATTATTACATTCTTTGCTATGTTTGTATTTGCTGAAACATTCGCAGTATTAATAATTGGAGATATAGAAGGAGGAAATTCACTTAATGATGTAGTACTTGTTATTAGAACCATATCATTCTGTTTATTAATTATTCCTTACCTATCTGTATTAAAAGGATATTTACAAGGACACAAATATATTGCTCCTACTTCATATAGTCAAGTATTTGAGCAAGTAGTTAGAATAGCAGTAATATTATTTGGTTCTTATATAACAATAAATGTCTTAAATAAGAGTGTTTCTACTGGTGTAGCAGTTGCTGTATCTGGTGCATTCTTTGGTGGACTAGTTGCAGTATTATACTTAATATTAAAGATTCATAAAAATAAAAAAGAATTTATAAAAGAAAGTACTATAAAAGAACAAGTAGTTTCAAATAAAGATATTGTTAAAAAGATTATTAACTATTCTATTCCATTTATTATAGTTAGTATAGCAACCGATATTTATGGACTTACTGACATGTCTTTAATAATTAAAGGACTTTATCATATAGGATTTACTGCTAGTGAAAGTGAATTAATAGCAAGTATTATTTCAACATGGGGAGTAAAAATATGTATGATTATTAACTCTCTAGCAATTGGGCTTAGTGCTAGCTTAATACCTAATATTGTAGATAGTAATGTTAGAAAAGATTATAAAGAAGTTAATAATAAGATTGTTCAATCAATAAATATAATTACTTTAGTTGGTTTACCTCTATGTATTGGAATAGCTTACCTAAGTAATCCTATCTACTTTATGTTTTATGGCAATAGTGCATATGGAGGTGGAATACTAAGTTTACTTGTATTTGCTTCCCTATTTGCATCATTCCATATAGTTATTAACATGATATTACAAGGATTAAATAGATTTAAATTTGTTTATATTAATACTATAGCTGGTTTTGTAATTAATGCTATGCTAGACTTACCATTAATATATTTATTTAATAAGATTGGTATTCCAGCTTATTATGGAGCAATAGTCTCAACATTAGTTGGTTATACAATATCATTTGTTATAGCATTTTCTGTACTAAAAAAAGATTTCAATGTTAAATATAAAGAAATATTTAATATATTTAAAAAGATATTCTTACCACTTGTGGCTATGGGAGCATCAATGTATCTACTTAGTTATCTAATAGATTACAATCAATTAGATAGTAGAATATATGCATTCTTAAGATGTTTAGTTTATGGTGTTGTATGTGGTGGATTATTTATATTCTTATCATATAGAAATGGTTTATTAACTGATGTTTTAGGGGATAAATTTTTAAATAAAATATTTGGAAAGTTTAAAAAGAAAACTAAAAAATAGTTTTCTTTTTTTATATACTTTATGATAAAATAATAATAGAGGTTATAAGATGATACTAAGTGTTTGTGATTTACCAGAAGTATTAAAAGTAATGAGAATTATTAACATTGTTATTACTATTATTAAAATCGTAGTTCCTATTATATTAATGGTAAGTGCTATGATTGATTTAGTGCGCACTGTAACTAATTCAGAACTTAATAAGATTACTAAACCAATGGTAGCTAAAGTAGTAGCTGCAGTCTTAATATTCTTAATACCTACTTTTGTTGGAGTAATTGCGGATATAGCTGGTAATGATGGTGAATATGAAAAATGCCTAGGTGATATTACTAGAGAAACAATTAGAGTTGCTTATGCAAATCAAGAAGAAACATTGGTTGCTAAAGCAGAAGAAACTTTAGATGAATCTGATTATAATAATGCACTATACTATTTAAATAACATTACTCCAGAAAGTGCACGAGAAGAATTCAAATCGAGACTTGATGCTGTAAAAGCTAAAATTGAAGAAGCTAAAAAACCTAAAGTTGAAGAACCAATAAAACCTGATAGTAGTGAAAAAATTATTAAACAAGAAGAAACTAAAACATTAAAAGTTTATATAACTCAAAAAGGTAATTATTATTTAACAAGAGTATGGATGGAAAACCCATATACACAAATAAATAAAGAAGATGCTAATCCTTATGGAAAAACATTAAAAAGACCAAGTGAATTATTAAAGAATGCTATTAGTTCAAAAGGACTTGATGGTAAATTAATAGTTGCTATGAATGCTAGTGGTTTCTATTTAAAAGATACATTTGATGCAAGTAGTGTTTCAAGATATCCAGCATTTGATAAAACTAGTGTTGGTACCCTAGTTATAACAGATGGAAAAGTAGTAAGAAATGCCTATGAAAAAGGAGATATATTAACTTGGTTTATTGCTGGAATTGACCCAAATAATAAATTATTAGTATTTGAAGATAAAAAAATAAAAGAAACAAACTCTCAAGAAAAGAAAGCATGGTCAGAAAGTGTTATTAATACAGGTATTAGAAATACATTTACATTTGCAGCACCATTAATAGAAAATGGTGAAAAGACAAATTGGTCAAATAGGAATTCACGTATGCCTGGTTCAAATGATTCTACAAAAGGATTACAAATAATAGGTCAAATAAATAATAACAACTTTGTTTTCTATACTTCTAAATCAGGAACAAGAGATGAAGCTATTAAGTTATTCTTAAATATGGGATGTAAAACAGCAGTTAATCTTGATGGTGGTGGTTCAGTAGCATTGCTATTTAAGCCATCAAATTCATCAAATATAGAAACAGTAACAGGAAACGGTAGAAGTCTTCCTGAAGTTATGTATATAACAGAATAAAAAGCTAAGAAATAATTCTTAGCTTTCTTTATTTGAATTAATATAGTCTTCAAGATCTTCTTTCCAACTTGAATCTAATTCTTCATCCATCATTACTTTTCTAGAAGCACAGCTTACAGCATCAAATAACATACCTATACCCTTTTTATCTTTAACATAATTAGATATATTTTGTTTCTTTATTCCTAAAGATTCTCCTTCACTATATGAATCAATATCTGCTCCAATATACATGAATTCATAATTATCATGTTTTTTTATTAGCTTCTTTATTTTATCTTTTGTATATTCCCTACTTGAGTTTTCATAACCATCTGTTGTAATAATAAATAATGCTTTTTTACTCTTTTTGTCATCCATATAGTTTATGCTTCTACCAATCGCATCTAGTAATGCTGTAGAACCTCTAGTGTAGTATTCTTTGTTAGTTAATGGTTTTACATCTTGAATTTTTATTCCTTCATATAATAGTTCATATTCATTATCAAAAAGTACAGTTGTAACATTGTAATTACTTTTTCTATTTTGTTCAATATAACTATTAAATCCTCCTATTGTATCATCTTCACTTCCATGCATAGATCCACTTCTATCTAGAATGAATACTACATCCATTTCTTGATTAACTTTCTTTTTCATTTATATTCCTCCTTCTTTCTGATATAATGATATTACAAATGTGACTTAAATTGGTCGCTTTGAAAGGGACATTTTTATGAAAGAAAAATTAAAGCTATTTATTGAACAAAATTATGAACAAAATGAACCAATCATGTTATCAGAAGAAATTGACATGATAGAAGATAAATGCCTTTATAGCATTGGAAAAGCTAAAAGAGCAAGTTTTAATGCAGCACCATCTATTAATTATGATTATGCTAATATAGATGATTTTATAAACAATAATAAAAATGAAAGTAAATTTCAAACATTATTATTTAAATATATTGATGAGAGAAATTTAAAAGATTCAGATGTTTATAATAAAGTAAATATAGATAGAAGATTATTTTCTAAAATAAGAAGTGATTCAACATATCATCCTAGTAAAGAAACAGTAATATTACTTGGATTATCATTAGAATTAAATGAAAATGAAATAGTTGAATTACTTGATTCAGCATCTTATTCTCTTCCAAAAAACAATTATTTTGATTTAATTATAAGATTTTGTTTTATTAATAAAATATATAATGTTATGGAAGTAAATGATTTACTATATGATTATAAATGTAAATCTTTATAAAAAAAGAATGATTAAAAATCACTCTTTTTTATTTCGTCTAAATATACATAATTTGTTTGTTTATATGCTAGATTATTATCTATCATTTTCTTTGCTATTTTACATTCATCATATATTCTTTTACCATTTATTAGTGGATTAATGTATCTAACTTTTGTATCAACATGAACATAGTATACATCCTTAGGTTCATCAATTGATGATTGTAT
>JAEEGL011702355.1_pt1 | contig 12437 bp, 8 predicted proteins | sample 9134231 | NCBI WGS metagenome assembly JAEEGL01 (sample SAMN16246548, study PRJNA631951) | gut metagenome | biome: gut microbiome; feature: rumen; material: fiber-attached | host: Bos | place: Iran: Karaj | collected 2018-10 | reverse complement strand
TTCAGCGTCGCTCCCAGATAGTTCCGGAAGAAGGCCTCGTAATTGGCTCCGGTGTATACCAGGTAGTCTCCGCTCAGTCCGATCATGTTTTCCGTGACATCGCCCGTAAGATCCGTCAGCGGGAAGCTTTCGTCCCCGACGACTCCGATGATGGCGACGGGCATGCCCTGCTCATATCCGGGGGTCTGCTCGATGCGGTCCAAAAGCCGCAGGCAGTAGGCGTAGGTTTTCTCGTATTTCTTCTGAAGATTGGAATATCCGATATTGTCCGCGAGCCCGTAGCAGAAAATGAGCACCGCGGCCGCTATGGTCAGCACCATCCCCGGAAGGAGGCGCTTTTCTCCGGAGAAGGGTCCTTCTCCCTCCGGCCTGCCGCCGAGATATCCGACCGCCAGGACGGGCAGCAGGATCCAGACGTAGCGCATGATCAGGTGGTAATTGACCGAGGGCGTGATCAGCAGGATCACATTCATCGAAAGGGGCAAAAGCACGCAGGCAAGCACTGCAGATACGTAAAAAAGCGGCTTTTTCAAAAGGCCTTTACGTGCGGCATTTCGCACGATCACGTAAAGCGTCAGCGCCAGAAGGATCCCCAGCGCCAGCGCCGCAAAGCCGTTCGGAGCCAGGATCTTCCCCTTCAGGGTAAAGTGGAGGAAATCCCGGTAGATGCCCGGGATGCTCTGCAGCATGCTTCCGAGCCCCCGTCCGCCTTCGATCCCGCTGATGCCCTGGTAGGTATCGAGCTCCTTGCCCTGAATGGCCAGCAGAATACGCAGCAGCACATAATAGAGCACCGCGCCCCCCGCGCCCATCCCCGCATAGCGAAGCGCAAGGCCCAGCTTTTGCTTCGGAGAAGGGAAGTCGTCCGCTTCCGCAAAGGCGATCAGCAGCCGGTAGAGGCACAGCACGATCGCGAAGGACAGATAGGCCTGATAGGTGCCGAGGCTGAAGGCCAGGCAGACCGCGCCGATCACCGGCCCCGCTTTTTTCTTCGGGACCCACCAGACGGCCCAGACGGCGAGCAGGAGCCCTAACATGTATCCGTCCAGCGTAAATACATAGGCAAAGGTGGAGGCGAGCGCCGGGAAAGCGGCGAGAAGCGCCCCGATCAGTGCCCCGCTCGTCCGCTCCTTCACACCCGTCAGATCCGCCAGCAGCCCCGCCGTAAGTGAAAGGAAGCATAGTCCCAGGAGTCCGATCACCCAGGGCACCGTAAAATAGGACGAGATCCCGCAGGCGATCATCAGAAACCAGCGGCCGGAGGTGACCATATTCTGGTCAAAATACATGCTGCCGAGGCCGTCATGGTTCGGAATGTCGCGGACCATCGCCGGAAGATGCACGAGCAGCCCCGTGAAAAATGCCGCAAGCACCGCCGCGCGCACCGTGGCCGGTATTCTTTTTTTCAAAGATTCAAACCAGATATCCATAGTTCAGGTCGTCCATTTCTCCATGGCCGCGCTCCCGGAAAGGGCGGCGTCCTCATTGGAAATACGTCCGCAGCTCCTCTGTCAGCTTCTGAGCGATCAGCTCCCGTCCCAGATCTCCGGGATGCATCCCGTCCACAGTGTAGGTATACCAGTCCTCCGCCGCCTTGGACGGATAGGCGTCCCAGAGCGAGATCCAGCCGGTTTCGTATTCCTCGGCCATCTCCCGCTGCACCCGGGCATATTCCGGCAGCGTGCCGTGGCCGAAATCCCGCTGCTCCGCCGTCGTTCCTTCCTCCGGATACCAGACATAAGGTGCGCTCACCAGCACGATCCGAAGCTCCGGATAGTGCTCCTTAAGGCTTTCGATGACCCGGCGGAGCGCCCCGCGGTAATTGTATTCCGCCTCCGCATGCGCCTGATTCTTCGGATCGTCCAGCGGTACCCCGCCCTGATAATCGTTGAGCTGATGCCCGATCAGGAGGACTTTGACTCCCGTAAAATCAATGCTCTCCAGCTCCTTAAGACGCTCCGGGTAATAATCGGTCGCATTCTGCCGGATCCTTGCGCTCTCCTGCACGCGAAAATCCCCGGTAACAACCGCCTGCGCAAGCGCCGACATACAGAAAAGATCCCCGGTGTAGGACAGTCTCCCGTCCGGATCCCGGTAGCACAGACCCGTTCCGCCAAAGCTGACATCACTGACCTCGATCTGCAGCGCCTCCGCGATCTTGTGCCCCACGGAGTCCTCGCTCCGGCAGGAAGCGAAAATGCTGTCCCCCATGATCACAAGGTCCGGCGTCATCGTCCCCTTAGCAAGCGCCCGCCTTTCGCTGCGAAGGAATCCTCCGCCGAAGATGGCGCCGAAGACCAAAAGGGCCAGGAGAAGATATACGATTTTTTTCCTTTTCTCCAAATGAAAGATCCTCCCCGAACCTCCGCTCTATCGCACGCACGAAAGCGGGCCCGCCTCCGGCCGGCTTCACCTTTCGGCGGTGATGCCGCCTTCCTCCACGCGGAAAACCATGTCGCATTTTTCGATCGTCTGCAGACGGTGCGCGATGATGATCAGCGTCTTACGCCCCTGGAAGCGGTTGATGGATTCCATGATGGCTGCCTCGGTATCCCCGTCCAGCGCAGAGGTTGCTTCGTCCAGCACCAGTACCTCCGGATCGTGGTACAGCGCACGCGCGATGCCGATGCGCTGTCTCTGCCCGCCGCTCAGACGGATGCCGCGCTCTCCGATGCCGGTCTCCAGCCCTTCCGGAAGCGAGCGGACGAAGTCGTCCAGCTGTGCTTCCTCCAGCACCTCCCAAAGGCGCTTCTCATCGATCTCCTCCTCCGGCACGCCGAAGGCGATGTTGCGGCGGATCGTATCGTCGAGCATGAAGATCATCTGCGGAATATAACCGATATTTTTCAGAAACGCGCGGTAATTCTCCTTCGTGTCCTTCCCATCGGCGTAGATGCTTCCGCCCTGCGGGATCAGGAGTCCTAACAGGATATCGATGATCGTGCTCTTGCCGGCCCCGGAGGTTCCCACGATCCCTACCGACGCGCCGATGGGGATCGTCAGGTTCGCCTTTTCAAAAATCTTCTTCTCCGTCCCGGGATAGGCATAGGTGATGTCCCGCAGCTCGATCTTCTCATGGACCTTCAGGCGCTCCAGCTTCGGATCGGCGAAGGACATGTCCACCTTCTGCCCGCTGATCTCGTCCTGGAGATGATCGCTGACATTCATGAAAAACGGCTCAAAATAGGCCATGGAATTGATCTGGTTGTTGATCCGGTTCACGGCGGGAAGCAGCACAAACGCGCCCGCGGCGAGGGTTGCAAAGACGGAGAGCATATTTTCCGTGGAAGAACCCGTTCCGACGAGGAACATCATATAGCCCACCATGGTGATCACGCAGGCCGTCTCCATGAGGAGCTTCGGGATCGAATTGTACAGGCTGTAATGCTGCACGGCATTCACATAGCCCTGTCCGCACTCGCGGTAGCGGTCGACAAAGTACTGCTCCTTGCCGAAGATCTTGACCTCCTTGATCCCCTGCACCGTCTGGGAGATCCACTTGAAGAGGCCGCTGTAGTAGTCCTGGTTCTCCTGTCCGGCGCGGTACATGATCGGCTTTAAGACCTTCTTGATCAGAAGCATCAGAAGGATCATCACGACCGCTAGCAGGATCGTCATCACGCCGCTCTGCATCAGACAGTAGACGGCCACACACAGACTGACCACGCCGTCGGAAACGAGCTGCAAAATGGCCAGGATCAGCGCGTACATATTGTTGACATCCGAGGTGATGCTTCGCTGCACCACGGCCGTATCCGCGTTCAGGTAGAATTCATACCCTCTCCGCAGATAATTGCGCATCATGCGCTCCGAGGTCCGAAACTGGTTGGAATAGACGAAGGCGTACATCGCCTTCTGCTGAAGATAGAGATACAGATTCTTCAGAATATAGACCGCGATCAGCATGGCCATGATGGTGAGGGAGAAGCTTCGGAAGCTCTCCATTCCCATCCGGTCGTAGAACCACTGCGCCGTGCGGCTCTCCGCCACGGCGTCGGGATCGATGACCACGTTCACCACCTGCACGAGCAGGCTCACACCCAGGGTCTGCAAAAAGGCTCCCACCACCATCATCAGGCAGATCAGGAGCATGGTATTTTTCTGTTTCCGGTCCAAAAGCTTATTCAGCTTGCTTAAAATTCGTCTCATGTCCACTTTCCCGAAGCGTCCCGCTTTTGTCCGATCCGGTGCAGCCCGGGCCCTTTCGCGGGCCTGTCCTTAGCGCAGCAAAATCCTGGCAAAACGCTCCGCCCCTTTTCCGTCCAGGAGATACTGCATTTCATCAGCCCGCCTCTGACGAAGAAGAGGATGCTCATTTTTGTCGAGTAATTCCGGAAGCTTTCCTTCCACTTCCCCGGGGATCCTCGCATCCCCCGCGTAATCCATCAGATCCCGTGCGTCAAATTCCCGCACGTTCCGAAGCTGGTTGTCCGCCAGCGCATAGGTGATCGAAGGCGTGCCCGTGGCGGCCAGCTCATAGACCGTGCTTCCGCCGGCCGTGATGGCCAGGTCCACCGACTCGTAAAGCCTTCGCATATCATTCACAAATCCGTGCAGCTCCAGCTCCGGGCGATCCGCGTATTTTTTCTTAAGCTGCGCGCGGTAGGCATTGCTGCGTCCGCACAGGACGTGAATCTTCGCATACTGCTGCGGCGGAAGGAGCGCGATCAGACGGTCCAGCATGTGCTCCGGATCCGTTCCGCCGCTCATCAGAAGGATCCGCTCCACGGCGGCCGACACTCTCCGCGGCTTGCATTTTCCAAACTGCTCACGCAGCGGCGCATAGGACGGCCCCAGATACAAAAGGGGATCCGTGCGGGAAGTCTCATAGTCCTCCGGCCGTGCATAGAGCTCATAATTGACAATGGCATCCGTCTCGATCCGGATGGCTGCCAGATCATCCATATAAGTAACCGGAAGCAGGCGGTTCAGGTCACGCAGATACTTTTCCGTGACGGCATACGAATCGACCAGAACACCGTCCAGGCTCTGATCCGCGACCAGCTTCTCCCAGACCGGAAGCTCCTCTTCCATGGAGCGCCAGTCGGTTCCGAGGACGATCACCTCGTAGCCGCGCGTGTGCAGAAGGTCCAGCGCACAGGTATCCGCGGTCACAAAAAGCACTTCTCCCCCGGCATCGGTCACCGCATCCGCCACCGACAGGCAGCGCATCACATGACCGGTCGCTATGGTCTCATTCATGTCCGCACGTATCGCCAGTTTCAAGATGTCCCTCTCCTAATGATAGTCCACCGTCATCATGCACAGCCCCTTTGCGGGCGCCGTGGCTCCGGCCGCCTTGCGATCCTTCGCCTCCAGGAGCTCCGTCATGCTCTCGGGACTGCGTTTGCCCAGCCCCACCTCCACCAGCGTCCCGGTGAGGATCCGCACCATATATTGCAGGAAGCCGCTCCCGTGATAGGTCAGCTTCAGATAATCCCCCTGCTGCCGGATCTCGATGGAATCCAGCCGCCGTACGGTGGATTTTTTCATCTTTGCGTTGCCGCAGAAGGAGGCAAAATCATGCTCGCCGACCAGAAGAAGCGCCGCTCTGCGCATGGCTTCCGCATCCGGCTTTCCCTCCGGCTGCCAGACGTATTTCCGGTCAAAGACGGGCTTCGTATCCCCCACATAGAGGGTGTAGCAGTAAGTCTTGCCGATGGCATTGTAGCGGCTGTGAAACCGCTCTCCCGCCACGCTGACCTCCTTCACGCAGATATCCTCCGGAAGGTACCGGTTCAGGTAATCCCGGATCCCGGCCTCGTCCAGCTCCGTCTCCATCCAGACATTCGCGATCATATTTTCCGCATGGACCCCGGCATCGGTACGGCCGGCCCCGATGACCTCCGGCACCTCTCCCCCGGGGAGCTCCAGCATCCGCGCAAGCACCTGCTCGACCTTGCCCTGGATGGTCATGTCCGTATCCGGCTGATGCTCCCATCCGTAATATCTGGTCCCGTCATAGCGGATGCACAGGCGGTAATTCTTTTTCTCAGACCTGTTCATGTCCTTTCATCCCCGGCCATGCCCGTTTCGGCGCATGCCAAACGGCCTGCGGCTGCCCTCCGTCCGCTGCCGCTTTTGTCGGCTGCCTCTTTTCACCTGCTGGCGCTTTTGTCGGCTGCCGCATTCACCGGCTGCCGCTTTCCGTCTGCTGCCTTCTTTCAGTCGGCCACCGCACGGATCGCCGCCAGCAGCTCCTCATAGGTCTCGAACGCAGGCAGCTGCGGGTAATCGGCCTTGATCTTCTCCGTGCTCCTGAACAGGAAGCCCGCCTTGCTCGCCAGGATCATTCCCAGATCGTTGTAGGAATCTCCGCTGGCAATCGTGTCATATCCGATGGACTGAAGCGCTTTGACCGTCGTCAGCTTGGACTGCTCACAGCGCATCTTAAAACCGGTCACCTCGCCGCTTTCGGCCACCTCGAGGGTATTGCAGAAGATGGTGGGATAGCCCAGCTTTTTCATGAGCGGCGCAGCGAACTGGGTAAAGGTATCGCTCAGAATGATGACCTGCGTAAAGCTCCGCAGCTCATCCAGGAATTCCTTCGCACCCGGCATCGGATCGATGGTCGCGATCACATCCTGGATCTCCTTGAGTCCGAGCCCGTGCTCCTTCAGGATCCCGATGCGGAACCGCATCAGCTTGTCATAATCCGGCTCATCCCGGGTCGTTCTCCGCAGCTCGGGGATCCCCGTAGCCTCGGAAAATGCGATCCAGATCTCCGGCACCAGTACGCCCTCCAAATCAAGGCAGGTAATTACCATTTTTTCGTCTCCTCCGATTTCTGATTTATTTCGGTAAATTTGACCACCTTCTCCTCCGGCAGCCATTTCTGCAGGCATTCCTCCAGGGCCTTGCCCACGATCGGCTTGGACAGATAGTCGTCAAAACCATAACTTAAATACATCTGCCGCGCACCTTCCACCGCATTGGCCGTCAGCGCAATGACGGGCGCTCCGTCCGCCAGATGCTCCGACTTCATGACGCGCAGTGCCTCCACGCCGTCCATCTCGGGCATCATATGGTCAAGCAGAATGATATCGAACTTTTCCTTGCGCAGGATATCCAGGGATTCCCTGCCGCCGGTGGAAAACGTGAGCTGCGCCTTCGTCTTCTTGAGCAGCAGCTGCGCCACCTTGAGATTCATGTTGTTGTCGTCCACCACCAGGATGCGCGCGGTGGGTGCCTGGAAGTTCTCGTGGTACTCGCCCTCGGAGGAAAGGCGCTGCGCTTCTCCTTCGTTCTGGTATTCCCCGACTCTTCCGTCCCTGCTGATCATCTGCGGGATCGCCACGCTGAATTTCGATCCCTTGCCGTACTCGCTCTCCACCGTGATCTTGCCCTTCATCAGCTTGACCAGCTGCTGTGTGATGGCCAGTCCGAGTCCGGTGCCTTCGATGTTGCGGTTCCGCGTTTCCTCGAGCCGCTGGAAGGTGCTGAACAGCTTCGGAAGATCCTCCTTGTGGATGCCGATTCCGGTATCCTCCACCGAGACCAGCAGCGTGATCCTCTTTCCCGTCCCGCGCTCGTAATTGACATCCAGCGTGATGCTGCCCTCCTGAGTGTATTTCACGGCATTGCTCAGGAGATTCGCGATCACCTGGCGCACACGCACCTCGTCACCGACGAGGAAATTGGGCGTTCCGGGGAATACACGCACTTGGAACTTGAGCGCCTTCGCCACCGTCCGCGGCGAGATCATATTCACCAGCGAATCCAGCATTCCGCGCAGCTCATATTCGATCGGCAGAAGGTTGAGCTTGCCGGAAGAAATCTTGGAAAAATCGAGGATCTCATTGACCAGGCTCAGAAGCACGCTTCCGGAGGACGAGATTCCGTTCGCGTATTCGGTGATGCGATCATCCGTGCTCTCACGGAGGATCATCTCGTTCATGCCCAGGATTCCGTTGATGGGTGTACGGATCTCATGCGACATGGAAGCCAGGAAATCGTCCTTGGCATGGTTCGCCCGCTCCGCCTCGCTCATCGCCTCCACCATTCTGCGGGAACGCGTGGTCATGGTGGTGGCAAAAAGCAGACAGACCGATACGGCCGTGGCCAGTGCCTGCAGAGAGTATCCGTAGAAAACCGCCTGCAGCGGGATCGCGATCGTAGGAAGAACCAGGTAACTGAGGATCGTGAGCAGCTCGATATTGCTGAGGACTCTCCGGTAGGTCAGGAGGACGCTCAGCAGGATCATCATGGCGATGACCGCGGGAACCTGCGACAGAATAAAGTATGGCGCCCTGGTATAGCGGTTGTATTCATCAAAGTAATAAAACAGATCCGCAAACTGCGAGATGATGAGCAGGCCCTCCGAGATCAGAAAGATCCCGTAGACGACCCAGACGAGCGTCTTATTCACCTCCGTGCCCTTCTCTCTCAGAAGTGCCTGCACGTAGAAGAAAAAGAGCAGGATCATCAAGTAATTGCAGGTAAATACCATAAAATTGCTCACGCGCGTGATCAGGATGGCGGAAGGACTGACGACCCCACGATAGGCCCAGGCCAGACAGTCCGCGATCATCAGCACCATGGTGTTGGCCGTGATCATGGCCGTCCGGTGACTGACCCGCGTCTCCACCTTGGTTCCGTTCATAGCACAGATCGTAGCGATCGCGCATATGATGGCGCCCCAGATCTCAAGCGTTACATGAAATATCTGAATCGATGACATAATTGCCTCCCCACTCCATATATCCCGTGGGTAGAAACCCCCACGCTAATAAGCCTAATAATACTCAATAAGAGTAACAGAAAATGTAAATAAAGTCCACTTAAAAAGACCCGAAGCATTGCTTCGGGCCTTAAAAAGAGGAGTTCGATTGTACGAACAAAGATGTCTTACGCAAACATATCAAAGGATGCACCGGCCATTCCGTAGGAAGTGCCGTCTCCGCCTCTCCCGTAACCGGTCACGGTCCCGCTGTAAGCAGAGGCCAGACGGTTGAATGCTGCGGAAGCCTTCTGAGATTCCTCCGCCTGCATGAGCTCGGCTTCCTTCGGTGTCTTTCCGGGGACTGCCTGTGCGTTCGGATAGGAAACCGGAGCCGCCTTTCCGATCTGCGCGGAAGGCTCCACACCGCCCTTCGCCACCGGAGATGCTGCAAAGTCATCGGAGACCTGCGACTGATTATTCAAAGAATACCGCAGCGGCTGGATCCTGCTCATACTGGAGGATGAAATTCCGCCGATTGCTCCAATTGCCATAGACTGCTCCTTTCCGATCGATTTACAAAGAATAGAATAGCACTGCAAATTCTAAAATACAATTTCCCAATTCGAAAGCTTTTCTAAAAAAATCAGGGGTTCTTCCGAAGAAGAACCCCTGCGGGTAATCCGAATAAAATTACTCGATGACAGTAGCCACACGGCCGGAACCTACGGTTCTGCCGCCCTCGCGGATAGCGAAGGTAAGACCCTGCTCCATAGCGATGGGATGGATCAGCTCGATTCTCATCTCAATGTTGTCTCCGGGCATGCACATCTCAACGCCGTCAGGCAGGTTGCAGACACCGGTAACGTCGGTCGTTCTGAAGTAGAACTGAGGACGATAGTTGTTGAAGAAAGGAGTATGACGGCCACCCTCATCCTTGGTCAGGACGTACACCTGTGCGGTGAACTTGGTGTGGCAGGTAACGGTGCCGGGTTTCGCCAGGACCTGTCCTCTCTGGATATCCTTACGATCTACACCACGAAGCAGAGCGCCGATGTTGTCACCAGCCTGAGCCTCATCCAGCATCTTACGGAACATCTCGATACCGGTGATAACGGTCTTGGAGGTCTCCTCCTTGATACCAACGATCTCAACTTCATCGGAAAGATGAAGCGTACCACGCTCTACACGGCCGGTAGCAACGGTACCACGACCGGTGATGGTGAAGACGTCCTCGACAGGCATAAGGAAAGGCTTGTCGGTGTCACGCTGAGGATCCGGGATATAGGAATCAACGGTATCCATAAGCTCCATGATCTTGTCGCCCCACTCGCTGCTGGGATCTTCCAGAGCCTTCAGAGCAGAACCCTTGATGATCGGGCAATCCTTGAAATCGTACTCTTCCAGCTGCTCGGTAACTTCCATCTCAACCAGCTCGATGAGCTCGGGATCGTCGACCATGTCGCACTTGTTCAGGAATACTACGATGTAGGGAACACCCACCTGACGGGCAAGCAGCACGTGCTCACGGGTCTGGGCCATAACACCGTCCGTAGCAGCAACCACGAGGATGGTGCCGTCCATCTGAGCAGCGCCGGTGATCATGTTTTTAACATAGTCAGCGTGGCCAGGGCAGTCAACGTGTGCATAGTGCCTGTTGGCGGTCTCATACTCAACGTGAGCGGTAGAAATCGTAATTCCGCGCTCCCTCTCTTCGGGGGCTTTATCGATCTGATCAAAGGCAACAGCAGCGCCGAGGCCGCTCCTCGTGGCTAAAACAGAAGTAATAGCCGCAGTCAGGGTGGTTTTGCCATGGTCAACGTGGCCAATGGTTCCGATGTTGACATGAGGCTTGGTTCTCTCAAATTTCGCTTTTCCCATTTTATCCTCCTTCAGTCTGTGTCACATCCTCAATATTTTCAGACACATTTTGAGTTTAAACAACTGTTGTTCATTATATTTCATGCACGGTTCTTTTTCAAGTTCTTTTTGAACCGCGCGTTTCCAGGGATTTCACCCCCTACGGGCTGATACCGCCCTTGCGGGATGTCTGTTTCAGGGGACTCTTTGCAGTCCCTCCCTTTCAGGAAGCTCTCAGTGAGCCAGGACCTTGTCCGATACATTCTTCGGCACAGGCTCATAGTGGTCAAAGAACATGGAGTAGTTCCCGCGTCCCTGGGTTTTGGATCTCAGATCCGTGGCATAGCCGAACATTTCTGCCAGGGGCACCAGGGCGGTCACCATTTTTCCGCCGCCGATGTCGTCCATGCCGCCGACTCTTCCCCTTCTGGAATTCATGTCTCCGATCACGTCGCCCATATATTCTTCGGGCATGGTGACTTCCACCTTCATGATCGGCTCCAGAAGCGCCGGCTCACCTTTCTCCATGGCGTCCTTCATGGCCATGGAACCCGCGATGTGAAAGGCCATTTCCGAGGAGTCCACTTCGTGGTAGGATCCGTCGTACACAGTGGCCTTGACGCCCACCACCGGATAACCGCCCAGGATACCGGTCTTCATGGCTTCCTGAATTCCCTCGTCCACGGCAGGGATATATTCCTTCGGAATTGTGCCGCCCACAACCTTGTTCTCAAAGGCGTAGACCTCATCCCCGTTGGCGTCCATGGGTTCAAAGATAACCTTGCAGTGGCCGTACTGACCGCGGCCTCCGGACTGTCTGACATATTTGGAATCCACATCCGATTTTTTGGTAATGGTCTCCTTATATGCCACCTGCGGAGCACCCACATTCGCTTCCACATTGAATTCCCGGAGTAGCCGGTCCACGATGATCTCCAGATGGAGCTCACCCATTCCGGCAATGATGGTCTGCCCGGTCTCTTCATTGGTGTGGGCACGGAAGGTGGGATCCTCTTCCGAAAGCTTGTTCAGGGCCTGTCCCAGCTTGTCCTGTCCGGCCTTGGTCTTCGGCTCGATGGCCAGCTCAATCACCGGATCCGGGAATTCCATGGACTCCAGGATGACAGGGCGCTTCTCGTCGCAGATTGTATCGCCCGTGGTGGTGAACTTGAAGCCGACGGCCGCCGCGATATCTCCGGAGTAGACCGTATCCAGCTCGGACCTCTTGTTTGCGTGCATCTGCAGGATGCGCCCAACCCTCTCCTTCTTATCCTTGGTGGAATTCAGGACGTAGGAGCCGGAATTCAGCTTACCGGAATAGACCCGGAAATACGCCAGTTTTCCCACAAAGGGATCTGTCATGATCTTGAAGGCCAGGGCCGCGAAGGGCTCGTCGTCAGTGGATTTCACCGTAATGGGATTTCCCTTGAGGTCCGTGCCCTCGGCATCGGGGATGTCCGTAGGAGCGGGCAGATACTCCAGGATTCCGTCCAGAAGCTTCTGTACGCCCTTATTCTTATACGCGGAGCCGGCAAATACCGGAACCGCCTCACACTTGATGGTTGCTTTTCTCAGGACGGCTTTCAGGGCTTCGATCCCGGGAATCTGGTCCTCGAGATACATGTCCATCAGCTCGTCGTCCAGCTCGCAGATCTTTTCGATGGTCTCCGCCCGGTACTCCTCGACTGCATCTGTCATGTCGTCGGGCACGTCCCGTACTTCAACCTCGGTTCCCTGCGCGTCGTCATAGTAATAAGCTTTATTCTCCAGAAGATCCACAATACCGGCAAAGGTCTCTTCCTTGCCGATCGGAATCGTGACCATGATGGCATTGGCGCCCAGGCGGTTGCGGATCTGGTCGACACTGCCGTAATAATCCGCCCCCATGGTGTCCATCTTATTGATGAAGGCCATCCGC
>JAEEGL011201213.1_pt1 | contig 12437 bp, 11 predicted proteins | sample 9134231 | NCBI WGS metagenome assembly JAEEGL01 (sample SAMN16246548, study PRJNA631951) | gut metagenome | biome: gut microbiome; feature: rumen; material: fiber-attached | host: Bos | place: Iran: Karaj | collected 2018-10 | reverse complement strand
TTAGATTCGCTATTAATTGATGATGTGCTTTTAAATGTCTTAGGCTTTTTAGGTTTTTCTACTGGTGCAGATTGATTCTCAACAGCTTTTTGATTTTCTAGAAGGATATTTCTTACTATATTATCCTCCATATTGTCACGCTCCATAGTTATTTCTTCTACTGGCGGTTCAAAAAATTCTACGCTATATCTTTTTCCGGTAGAATTAAACAAAAAGTCACTTACCGTTTTATCTACATTTTTTTGAAGCAACATGAATTTACCTTTTGCGCTTAGTTTGACATTAATCTTGTCACCATCAACGCTAGCGGTACTATTCATAAAACTTGCTCTTGTTAATATATATTTCTTTGAGAAAAAGTTAACAACTTCATCCCAATTAACTCCATTATTCTCCAATTTAAAACTGCCTCCAAAACAAATTTAAAAGTAGTGTTAAAATTTTACTATAATCGTTTCTATATAACAACAAAATTATGAAGTATTAAACAAATCTTTCCCATACTAAATTAGCAAGGTCAAGGCCTTTCTTGCTAAGCCTTATAAAGTTCGGCTTTCCATTACAATTAGAGATTTCAAGTAGTCCATCATCCGTTAACGATTTTATGTCATCTTTGAACCAATCAAGTACATCTATGTTAAACTTTTCGTTAACCTCTGATATTTTTATTCCCTCTATTAATCTTAATTTTAATATCATGTACTCATTCAATTTTGATTCTTTTGTTTGAACTTCTTCAACTATAGATGCGCTATCTATGTATGGATAATTATCTTCTTTATTATAGTTTTGCTCTACATTATGAATGTAGTCTTCTAAACTATCCACGTTCTTATATCTCATACTATTAATATAAGAGCTAGCCCCTGCTCCAATGCCGAAGTATTCTTCTTGATTCCAATAGCAAAGGTTATGCTTAGAATAAAAAGATGGTTTTGCAAAATTGGATATTTCATAAAAATCGTATCCGGCTTTTTGAAGCTTATCGCATATCGTGTAATACATGCTTCTTTCAATTTCTTCACTTGGAATAGCACTAAACAATTCTTTTCTTTTATTAACTAAATCATCATGAAGTATTAAAGAGTAGCAAGAAACGTGTTCTGGATTAATCTTAATAATATGCTCTAGTGATTCTTGAACATCTTCAATTGTTTGCCTTGGAAGGCAAAACATTAAATCAACACTAATGTTTTTAAACCCAACAGCTCTTGCATCTTTATAGACGTTATCAAAACCAAGTAACGTATGAATTCTCCCAATTCTTTTCAAGATTTCATCTTGAGTTGCTTGAAGACCAATACTTAATCTATTAATTCCAATTTCTTTATATTTCATTAAAATATCCTTATTAACTGTTCCGGGGTTAACCTCCAAAGTTACCTCGCCATCGCAATTAATAAGGCTCATTATTTCTTCTATATACTCAGGGCTAATAAATGAAGGGGTACCCCCACCGAAGTAAACTGAATAAAAGCAATTACTGCCATTGTAGCTTATTACTTTAGAAAGTTCCTTCTTTAATGCCTCAACATATTCTTTAACTAATTCTTCTTTACCTGCATACGAATTAAAGTCGCAATAATAGCACTTGTGCTTGCAAAAAGGGATATGAATATATAACGATCTCAATCCTTTTCTAGCTCCCTTCCTCGCTTCTAATTTCTTCTGCTATCTCATGTATTTTTTTAAATCTGTGACTAACTCCAGCCCTGCTTAAAGTAGGTGTAAGCATATTACCAAGCTCTTCAAAGGTTGCTTCTTTATATGACATTCTTAGTTTTGCTAATTCTTTTAAGTTGTCTGGAAGTTTAGTAAATTTTCTTTTCTTCTTAATTAGTAAGATGTCTTCTATTTCTATTAAACTAGCATCAACTGTTTTGTCGAAGTTTGCATTTTCAAAATTGCTTTTTCTATTTATGTTATTTCTTACTTCTTTAATAACTCTCGTTTCCTCAAATTTTAGTGTTCCTTTATTTGCTCCAATAACAGCAAGAAAAGTAGATATTGATTCCGCTCCTTTAATATAAATAATGAAATCCTTTTTACGTTTTGTCATTTTTGACTTAACGTCAAAGCTTTCTATCATCTCATTTAGAATTAGAGCACTGTTATGATTATTTATTACCATTTCAAGATGATATCTAATGTCTGGATTTGTAATGCTACCAGAGCCTAAAAATACGCCTCTCAAAAATGCTCTTTTGCATTCCTCATCATTTTCAACAAAGCTATTGTCGTTTAGCTCTATCTGAAGTTTTTCGTTAATGTTAATGTAACTCTCGTCAAATATCTTTTTAATATCATCACTATTCACAATCTTAAGATGATATAATGGTTCTTCGTCAGGCGCCTTTGGTCTTTCTACATTTGACTTTGCAGTAATATCAAAATATGCCTTTAAAAAAGTATACACTCTTCTGATAGCATATTCGTTTTCTGTAGACATTTTTAGAATATACTTGCCATCTTCTAATGTTACAGTACAGTTAGTTATCATAAATCCTATTAGTTCAGCAATACTTTGTTTCTTTCCCTTTGACGAAATCTTTGTAAGTTCCGCTTTTACATCAGTAGAAAATGACATTTTATCCTCCATCTAAACATAAGTTCCAAATACAACTCTGTCGTTTTGTGAATAATCTTTAATACTATCTATATCTTTAAAACCATTTTCTTTCAAAATTTCAATTACTGAACCTTTCTCATCAAAACCAATTTCAAATAGCAATACTCCACCTTTGTTCAAGAAAGACTTTGCATGATTGGCTATTGTTCTATAAAAGTTCAAGCCATCTTCTCCACCATCTAAAGCAATTAGTGGTTCGTTGTCCTTTACATCTATCTCAAGAGAATCTATTTCTGAAGATTTTATATATGGTGGATTCGATACTATTACATCAAATCTTAGGCCTTTATTAATACTTTCAAATAAATCCGATTTGATAAAAGAAACATACATATTGTTTAAATACGCATTTTGTCTTGCAACCGATAGAGCATCTTCACTTATATCAGAAGCAAAAACGTTAGCATTAGGAACGCCATTTTTAATTGATATAGCAACGCACCCTGAACCAGTACATAAATCAAGAATATTTAAGTTCAAATTATCCTTAAACTTCTCTTCGCAGATGTCTATTGCTTTTTGAACTAAAAACTCGGTTTCAGGTCTTGGTATAAGTACCGAATCATTTACAACAAAGTCTAGTTTCATAAACTCTTTATGTCCTGTAATATAGGCGAAAGGAACATGATTACAACGTTTATCTAATGCATCATTAAACTTTTCTAGTGTTTCCTCGTTAATGCTAGTAAACTTTACAAGTTCAGCTGAATCTATATTCATAGCATAAGAAAGTAGTAGTCGTGCTTCTCTATCATCTATTCCATTTGCTTTAAGCTTTTCTTTAGCATCTTTTAGAATTGCAGATATTTCTATCACTTTCTCACCTCTTTTATTCTATTATCTGCATGATGTCCTGTCCCCAAATCTTGCAAAATTGATGCGAACTTGTCGTGTCCCCAAAATGGACATTACCAAAGGTCTGCATTTTTGTCTTCAGGAATTACGGCTTTTAGGGAATGAATTGCTACTTCTATTTGAGTATCATCTGGTTCGCGAGTTGTTAATCTTTGAAGCCACATTCCAGGTTGATTTAACCATGAAACAAACTTATTATCTGCATGCTTTCCAGCAAATTTAATTATTTCATAAGATACTCCTGCAATCACTGGCAATAGCGCAATCCTTATTAAAACGTTAATTAGTAAATTTGGATGTCTTCCAACTATTGAATATATAATTATACTAATAACTACAACAAATAGTAAAAAGCTAGTTCCACATCTTGGATGAAATCTCTTATACTTCTTAATATTTTCAACAGTTAGTTCCTCACCATTTTCATAGCAGAAAATGCTCTTATGTTCTGCACCATGGTATTCAAAAACTCTACGTATATCTTTCATCTGAGAAACAAGCGCCAGGTACCCTAGGAAGATTGCAATTTTAACAACGCTTTCCACTACGTTATATAAAACATTGCTTTTCTTATTAGCAGTAATTACATCTCCAGAAGAAGCCATCACCATTTCGCCAGAAATAACTGTATCGCCACTAGTAATTGCACTAACCTCATTTGGAACAATAAAGTTTGCAATTACATTTGGCAAAACAAAGAATAATAAAATGCTTAGAGTCAAAGAACCTAATAGAGTAATAAATAGCGCAAAACCTGAAAGCTCTCCAGAGTCATTCTTTTTTTCTGCAGGCTCTTCAGTAGTCTTTTCTGCACTCTCATTTTCAGAAGAAGATTCTTCCTTAGGAGTTCCATCTTCTTCATAAAACTTTGCAGAAAACATCAAAGCATTAATTCCAATAACCATAGAATTAATGAACGCAAATATTCCTCTTAATATTGGTATCTTTCTAAAACCACCTTTGACTTTGTTCTCAGTAATCTTACATTCAATCTCTCCATCAGGTTTTCTAACAGACACGCAAGTCTTAAAAGGTCCTCTCATCATTACACCTTCAATTACTGCTTGCCCACCTATTGAAGTAATCTTCTTATTACCCATTAAATTCTCCTTTCACAAGTTACACTTTTACTCAAGAATGACCGGCTCCGTATAATAGATATTTCCAAATGTATCCGTCAATCTATAGTAGATTAGGCATTCTCCATCGCCTAGACTTTCATAAGAAATATTTAGTCCTTTGCTATCAACAACTAATGTGTCATTTATATAGAACTCATCATCTAAGCTTCCATCTTTTGCATAATAATTTGCAACAAAGTCAATTTTGTCTCCAACTTTGATTTCTCTTAAACCTTTTTCAAATACTGTTTGACCTAACTCATCATAATCTGGAGCATAACCTAATACTACTCCATCAGGATTTTCTTTATCAAAGTATAATATCAAATTAACTCTTTCTTTATTTATAACTGCAGGAACTCTACCTTTCTCGTAATTGTCTGTACGTTCGATAACTTCATAATGAATGTTATCACCATTTATTGCAAGCCAAGTTCCGTCTGACTCGATTTTTAAATCACCTTTTTGGTCAAGTTCGTAAATGCTATCAGCACCCATATCTATATAGCCTTTTCCAGCATCATACCAAGTAACTGATTCAACTTTAGTGATTTTCTCCCAATCTTTGTCTGTTAGATGAAGCGCAAAGTAGTCGCCTTTATCTACAACATTAAGCTTTTCAACTTTAAGTTCTGTTTGCTCATAATATGCCTCATGATTGCTACGGAATAACAAATCATACCAGCCATATGAAGAATAATCTGAGCTACTCTGTGTATATGTGTGATTATTAACTGAATATGAAGGTTTTTTACCATTTGCAATTAGGTTAACGTACTCAGATAATACATTTGTATATTCAGAAGTCATTCCAATATTATTATAAATCTTTAGCATATTGTCATAGTACGAAAGCTTATTGTAAGGAATGAAAATTGACATTCCATTTGAATTTTCAACATATTTATTTGTCTTATTATAAGACACTGCTTCATTAACACTACTTACTAGTTTACTTGCAGATGAAATGCCAACATTATTTGCAAAGTCTACTAGGTCAAATGTATCAATCATGTTGTCACTGAATGCTTTTGTAGTAGCTACAGCTTTAGAAAAAGTATTGTACTTGCTCTTTGAAAAATAGTTTTGCTTAACTTCTTTCATAAATGAAACTAAGTTCTTATAAACATTTTCCATTTTGCTTAAGTCTATGCAACTTAATGTTGCATCAGGTGCTCTATATCCACTATTAGATGCTATAAAAGAATCAACTATAACTTTACCTGTTGTAGAACCAATTTGAGATGAGTCAGAAGATAGAGTGTTAAAAATCTTAACATAGTTCCAACCTGTTCCTGGCTCCGTCTCTTCTGAAGCAATTAAATAGTTGGCACCATCTTTTAATGCATATGCAGTTTCCATATTTGCCATTAAGCATGCATCAAATCCAACAAATTCAAGTCTTGAGCCGAATGCGTCTACGCTTTTTTTGATTTCATCAATAGTAAGAGTATCTGACTTACTTGCATTTTGGTCTAAACCAAATCCAGATACTGCTCCACCGCCATGATCCCAGAAGATTAAAGCATACTTATCTGCAGAATAATTTTGCTTACAGAAACTCATAAAGCTTGTAAGAGTCTTTGAATCTGCCATGTTTTCTAAACCTAAGTTATCCTTAACTAGGACAAGTTTGTGGTTTTCGATTTTATATATTTGATTCGTTCTATTTGAAATTCCATAGCTAAACCATTTCTTGGCTCCGCCAGTGTATATTAGAACATTAACTTCATCAGCAAGTGTTGATTTTAGCATTTCTTCCAAATCTGATGAAGCATATCCACCATCAGACTCTAAGTTCGAACCACACATGTAAATCATTACTGTGTACGTGTCCGATGAGACATTTTTAATATTGCTATCTTCATAAGAAGTATAGTTTGAATTACTGTATTGCCCATTATTACTAGATGAAGAACTTGAATCTCCAAAGATTAAATCGAAGAAACTGCCATTTGAACTACTATAATCAGTTTGATCGTTATAGTTTTCGGTATACTCGCTATTATCATAATTAGTTGGGTTTGTTTCCTCTTGATTTTGCATTAGCATCATAACAACAATTACTATTATTATAACGATTAGCACTCCTTTGTTGCCGCCCTGCATGTTTAAACCAGTACCGCCATTGCTACTTTGATTATTTTGCCCATTAGAGCTTTGCTGACTACTTATACTATTCAAAATTTGAAAAAGATTATTAATATTCATACGTCCTCCAATTTACTTTAAAAAGCACATAAATCTATGGAAGATTATATATTTTTTCACATTAAAAAACAATACTTGCAAATAAGGTTTGAAACGCAAAAAAAGAGAGCTCTCGCTCTCTTTTTTTGTAATGAAATCAGTCAAACCTGACGGATGACACTGCCCTCTGCAGGGCGATGCCATCCTTCCAGGCGCCGTCGTTCGGCTGGTAGTCCATGGCCGCAGCCTGAATCGACCGGCGAAGTCTCAGTGCATACTTGTACCTATAGGCTTTGGCAACGTAGCCGACAAACAGGTACACCATCCAGTTTTGGAGGACAACGCCTCCGAGACCGGAATCGGCCAGCTCCACGAAGTGTTTCCCGGAGACCGCCTCTCTAGTGGCGGAATCGAGGGTATCCATCTGTGCGGCCCGGCGCCGCACGTCTTCGGCGTACAGAGCCGTCGTACGGTCTGCAAGCCGCATCAAGGCATTGCAGATTACGAACATCCGGTGCAGCAGATCCTGGCGAAGGCAGTTCTGAGTGTTGTTCTCCATTGGGGCATCCTCCTTCAATGTCGCAGGTGTCTCCGGACCAATTCGGTCCAGTTTCCGTGTTTGAGTTTCCGTGTATCATTATATGTCAAAAATCACTTTATGTCAACAAAATTCTTGCAAAATGACTTTCTATGTAGGGGCGTGATTCCATATTGCTTGATAGCGTCAATATGAGCCTTTGTGCCATAGCCTTTATGCTTGTCTAAGCCATACTCTGGGTATTTACCTGCAATTTCATCTATCATTCTGTCTCTGGTAACTTTAGCTATTATAGATGCACATGCAATATTTATAGAAAGAGCGTCGCCCTTAACTATAGGTAAATACGGAATATTACATGTATCTACATGTTTTTCAGCATCTATAAAGATATAGTCCGGCTTTACCTGCAAGTTGCTTACAGCTTCATGCATAGCCTTTCTAGTAGCTTCTAATATATTAATCTCATCAATAGTATTGTTATCAACGATTCCAACGCCCCAGGCTACTGCTTTTTCTTTGATTTCTTCAAATAAAGACTCCCTTTTTTTCTCAGAAAGCTTTTTTGAATCATTAACTCCCTCAATCAAACAGTCTTTTGGAAGAACCACGCAGGCAGCAACTACAGGTCCAAATAAAGGTCCTCTTCCAGCCTCATCTATGCCCCCAATTAACTCATAACCTTTCTCATTATATTCTCTTTCAAATTTACTAAGCTCTACTAGCCTCTTGTGCTCTTTTTCTGCCTTAATTCTTTTTTTCTCTATTTTTTCACTTTCAGTAACTTTCATTTTTATACTCCTATGAAATATTTATTGAATAAATGGTATCTATAAGCTTTTTGGTGTTTTCTTCCATATATTGTTTAGACTTTGATGAGTTATCAATAGTATAAGGCTTTCCAAAAGCAACAACAACTTTTCCAAATAATCTTGGTCTCCAAGTTATATGTACAGGAACTATTGGCTTATCCATATGCATTGCAATAAAAGTAGCACCTTTTTTATATACTTTTCCTAGCTCTTCCTTTTCTTTTACAACTTTTCCCTCCGGAAAAAGAATAAGCTTTGCCTTTTTGTCTTCTTTAAAAACATTAATAGTATTTAGCATACTTCTAACATCAACATTTTCTCTATCAATAGAGAACACGTTATACTGCTTTGCAATCCATCTAAACCAAAAATGCTTGAATAGTTCTTTTTTAGCTACAACATGTATGTCTTTTTCATACTTTCGAGGAAGAACGAAAAATGGATCAAAAATATTGGAGTGATTAGGACAAATTAAGTATGTTTCATATTCATCCAAGTATTCTTCATTTCGATATTCTACTCTATATAAAAACTTGCAAAAAAACCACTTAAAAAACTTTGTGCAAAACCTCGTCTTTTCCATAAACATTCCTAACCCTTCTTACAATTGGTATAACTATTAATTCTAAGTGAATTCAAAACGACTATTATACTACTAATCATCATTGCTGCACTTCCTATAATTGGATTAATAGATAATCCTAATGATTTGAATAATCCACATGCAATGGGTATCATACAAATATTATATATGCAAGCCCAAAACAAATTTTGCTTAATTATTTTGATTGTCTTTTTACTAATATCTATCAAATCTATGATTTTCATCAAATCATCATTCATAAGCACAACGTTTGCAGAGTTGATTGAAATATCTGTTCCATTTGAAATTGAAATACCAATGTCAGCCTCAATTAAAGAAATACTATCATTTATTCCATCACCGCACATAGCAACAATTCCATCTTTTTTATAGTCCTTTACCTTTTGTGACTTCTCTTTTGGGCTACAATTTGAAACTATGCTTGATATTTTTAAATCATTTGCAATAACATTTGCCGTTTTCTCATTATCACCAGTAAGCATAATTGAACTTATATTTCGTTTATCAAGATTAGAAATCAATTCGGCACTTGTCGAGCGAACAATATCTTTAACTCCAATTAAACTAATCACTTTATTATTCTTTATGACATATAAAATACTATTACCATTTTGTGTAAGTTCATCTTCATTGGCTTGTAAGCTGCTAATTGCATTCTGCTCTGAAATGTTGGTTAGAACTTTTGAGTTACCAATATAAAACTCATCAGCATTTATTTTTGCATATACTCCCTCGCCAGCTATAGATTTGAAATCTTCACATTCGGTAGTTTCAATTTTATGAAGAGTAGCATATTCCACAATTGCTTTTGCAATAGGATGCTCGCTCTTTTTCTCTATGCTAGCTACATATTTAATAATATCCTCATCTTTTTCTTCCGAGTAATTAAATATCTTTGATACTTGTAGGTTTCCGTTTGTTAGCGTGCCAGTTTTATCAAAAAGAAAGTTTTTAATCTTATATGAGTTTTCTAACACATCTCCAGATTTAACAAGTATTCCCTTTGAAGATGCTAATCCAGAAGCTACGACAATTGCAAGCGGTGTTGCTAAACCTAGACTACAAGGACATGCTACAACTAGAACTGATACAAAATAGTTGATTGCTACTCCTATATCATTTGAAATAATAAGCCAAGCTACAAGAGTAATAATACTAATTGCAATTACAATTGGAACAAACACACCACTAATTTTATCCGCTGTTTTTTCTATAGGTGTTTTTTTGCTTGTGGCTTCTACAACTAGTTTAACTATTTCTGAAACTGTTGATTCTCTTCCTATTTTTTCAGCTTTGTACTTTATATAGCCATCATAATTTATACTACCAGCTAGTACTTTCATTGAAGCTTTCTTTTTTACAGGAGTACTTTCACCTGTGATAAAAGATTCATCAATATGAGTTTCGCCCTCAATTATTTCACCATCAACCGCAATTTTTCCGCCAGGCTTGCAAACTAAAACTTCGCCTGCTTGTACTTCATCAATAGTTACAACTTTTTCCTTGCCTTCTCTTAACACAATTGCGTTTTTAGGTGTAATCGTTACTAGCTTTTGAATTGCAGTTTTAGTTTTGTTTTTATTATTTGATTCTATAAGCCTACCAAGTTTGACAAAGAATATAACCATTGTAGCCGACTCAAAGTATAAAGAATGTGCTAAGCTGTGATACTCTATACTCATTGAAATCATGATTACTTCATAAACACTATATATAAAACTTGAAAGTACGCCTAGCATTATTAAAGAATCCATATTCGGAGTTTTGTGAATGAAATTTTTAAAACCATTTTTAATAATATCAAATCCCAATACTAACACAATGGTTGTTAAAATCATTAATAATAAACCATAAACAAGTGGATTATCGTCCGGTGAAAGGCTTTCTATATGAGGAAGTCCTAGCATATGTGACATAGAAATATAGAATACTATAAGAGTAATAATGCCTATTATGATAAGTTTTACTTTATCTTTATGATGGGCTTTTTCTTCAAGGTTAAGTTTATACTTACCTAAACTTTCAAATCCTGCCTGCTTAACGAATTTGTTTAGATCTTCTATATTTAGTTTTTTATCGTCATACTCAATTGAAGCAGAGTTCATGATTAGATTTACGCTTGCACTTATTACTCCGTCTTGTTTGTTTAAATATTTTTCAAGACCATTAGAGCAAGCCGAGCATGTCATACCATCAATTGAAAGAATTATTTTTTTCAAGTGGTGCCTCCTTATATTTTTGTAGCGGACAACTAGAGTTGTCCATGGCGAGCAATGCTCGCCGCTACGGATTTTTAATAGATAACATTAGTATCTGGACGATGGGTGCAAACATATTATGTGTATTTTTATGGCGAGCAATGCTCGCCGCTACGATTTACGAATTAATTTTACCATTAAAAAAAGCCCTCATAAAGGGCTTTTTGTTAGTTTTCATCATCATTTATATCTTTCAATAATTCAAGTTGCGAAATAAGTAGCGCCTCCATCTTTGCTTTGTATACATCAAACTGCTTTTTGGTTTCTTGAAGCTTAAGCTGATTCTCTAGCATTACTTTTCCAATTTCATCAACAGACTTTTGAGCATTAATCTCAGCCTCTTTTAAAATATTGTCTGCTTCAACTCTAGCATTTTGTTTAACAGTTTCGGCTGTACCTTGCGCAACTACTAAAGCATTTTGAAGAGTATCTTCGATTGCTTTATAATGTTGAATACCTTGATTTAAGACAGCTATTTTGTCTTTATACTCAATGTTCTCTTTATACATTTTTTCATAGTCCCTAAGAAGTTCTGCCATAAATTCATGAACCTCTTGAGTACTATATCCATTCACAACTTGCTTACTGAATGTCTTGTTTTCAATATCTAGTGGAGTAATCATAAATTCTCCTCCTTTGTTACACCCTGCGACCTTACTTTATCCAAGATACAGAAGATGTAGCCTTCTCTTTAACAGATTCCTTAATTATCTCGTTTGTTATTTCATAGTTATATGGTGCAATTAGGAATATAGAATTAGAAATCTTTTGAATGTTACCATCTAATGCATAAACAGCTCCGCTCATGAAATCTATAATTCTTCTTGCAACATCTTTATTAACGTATTCTAAATTAACTATTATTGATTTTTTACCTTTTAAGTGCTCACAAATCTCTGATGCTTGTTCGTAGCTATTTGGTTGTGAAATAACTACTCTAACCGATTGGGCAGATGCTACTGGAAGTCCAACAACTTTGTTTTTTCTTCCCCATCCAGTTTTTGGAGCTACCTCTTCCTCTTGTTCTTCTATCTCGTCATAATCGTAATTTTCTTCATCCTCATCATAAGCTGTATTTTGCTCGATTCCAAGAACTCCAAGCATCTTATTCATAAATCCATTTCCCATTTTTTACTTCCTCCCCATGTATTCGGTAAAAGCAACAATTGCCTTAAACTCTAATAATATTTTATAATTTACCCGCTTAAAGTCAACTCGGCCAAGAACCTTTTAAAGTTTATTTAACCCTCTTGTAATAAAATCGTAAAGTTAGTTTATAATGACTCTGTCATATAGATTTATCTTATTACGACTGTTAACAACCGCCTCTGGGATGCCCATTTCAAGCAATTCCTTGTCTTCATAATTTGAGATAATTGAGAAGTCTGAAGTTGACTTTTCTAGCTTTATGTATACTTCTCTTTGATATC
>JAEEGL011138436.1_pt1 | contig 12437 bp, 5 predicted proteins | sample 9134231 | NCBI WGS metagenome assembly JAEEGL01 (sample SAMN16246548, study PRJNA631951) | gut metagenome | biome: gut microbiome; feature: rumen; material: fiber-attached | host: Bos | place: Iran: Karaj | collected 2018-10 | reverse complement strand
TCATTCGTATTGTTATTTTTATTATTAAGATTCATTTTTTAAATTAAATTATATTTTTTTGAATTTAATTATTTAAAATTTATAAATTTTGGTTTTATTTTAATTAAATTATTTTTTATCTTTTTTCTGATTTTTTATTTATATTTTAAAATAATTTTATTTTTATTTAAAATGATTGCCATTTTAAAAATAAGATTTTGTGTTTTAAAGCGACATTATATAAAAACTTTTTTTATTTGTTTTTTACCTTCGATTTTGATTTTTCTTTTTAGTCTCGCTGGAAAGCAATTGATTGATGATGTTGATAGCAAAGAAGGAATTTCTCATTATGATCAAAAAAAAACAATAAATTTTACTAAAGATTCAGCAGGTTATTTTAAATCCGATGAAGATTTAATGTTAATTGCAAACATAGTTGAAAATGATGAATTACAAAATATTTCATATTCAATTATTAATAATTCAATAATAAAAGAAAAAACACTTGTAATGAATTTTAAAGATATGAAAGAATATGATAATTTTTATGATAATGATTATGAAGATCAAGATTATAAAATGATGGTTATGTTTGAATTAAAAATTAAAAATGAGGAAAAAAAGGAAATTATTTTTAATTTAAAAGATAATATAATTACACTTAATAATTTAGGTAAACTTAAAAATCATTTGGCATATTCAAAATCAAACCAAAGCATTGATGAAGAAATGAAAAAAATGAATTACATAACTGATAGATTTTTAATTGCTCAAGAAATATTTACAAATTATTTAAAAAAATCAAAATTGAATTTAATAATAGAAAGTTTGCCAATGAAAACAAGGCCATTATTAAATGGATTTGGGCAAGAAAATGTTTCTTCAATTCTTGGAATGTATTTAGCTATTTGTTATTTAATGTCTTTTTCAGATTTGTTAGATTCAATTGTTGAAGAAAAGCAAAAAAAATTGAATTTATTATTATTTAGACAAGGAATTACAATAATTAAATATAATTTAAGTTGGTTTATTTATTTTTTGAGTGTTCATTTTGTTCCTTTACTTTTATGTTCAATAATTACGAATTTTGCTTTATTTTATCATAATAATTTTTTTATTTCGATTTTTTTTTCTTTATTTTTATTTGAAATTCAATTATTTTCTTATGTTTTTTTTATTACAACTTTTATGCATAAAGATTCATCGAGTGGATTAATGAAATCTATTTATATTATTTTATCTTTATTAGGAAATTATATTTTAGATCCGAATGTAAATTATTACTTAAAAATTTTATTATTATTATTTCCAAACATAAATTTAATTGCGAATTTTAATATTTTATTATTAATCGATAATTTTGAAGTTGGAATGAATAAAAAATTATTTTTCACTAAAAATGATTCAATTTCGCTTTTTAATATAATAGTAATTCAAATAATTTCAATTATTTTAATGCTTTCAATCGCAATAATAACAATAATGTACAAAGAAGGTTTTTTAACATTTTGTTCAAACGACAACGATGAAGAAATCGGCGAGAAAATTACAATAGATTCCAAAGACGACAAACATTTAACTCAATTTGAAATAAACCACGAAGAAATAACCGAAACAAACAAACAATTAAAGCAACAGAAAAATTACTTAAACATAAAAAACGTATACAAAATTTTCGGTGATGTTAAAGCAGTAAATAATTTCAACGGTGAAATTTTCAACAACGAAATTTTTTGTTTATTAGGTCACAACGGCGCAGGAAAAACAACATTAATTAGTATGATTTCAGGCATTTTAGAAGTTGATGAAGGTGACATTGAATTAAATGGAATTTCTTTGATAAAAAATAAGAAGTTTCTTTATGAAAACATTGGTTTATGTACTCAAGAAGATTTATATTTTAAAGAATTGACTGTGAAAGAACATTTAGTTTATATGTCTGAATTGAAAGGAAAAAAAGCGAATAATATTGAAATTGTTGATTTACTTAATAGATTAGAATTAATTGAAAAAGCTGATGATATTGCTGATCATTTGTCAGGAGGACAAAAAAGAAAATTGTGTATTGCGTTGGCGTTGATTGGGAAATCGAAGTTAATTTTGTTGGATGAACCTACGAGTGGAATGGATGTTATAGCGAAAAAACAATTGTGGGAGTTTTTAAAAAATTATAAAGATGATAGAATTTTAATTTTAACTACGCATTCGTTGGATGAAGCGGAATATTTAGGGGATAGAATTGGAATAATGAATGAAGGGAGGTATATTTGTAGTGGAACTTCGAGTTATTTGAAAAGTAAATACCCTTGTGGATTTAATATTAATATTTTAATAGATTCGAAAATTTCAAATCGAGCGAAAAGAAATGATTTATATAATCAATTAAAACAAATCGACAATTCAGCAGAAGTAAAAATAGAATCAAAAGGTGTTTATTCAATAAATTTCTCAAATATTAATGAAAATATAAATGAATTATTTAGAATAATAAATGAAAATAAAATTAATTGTGGAATAGAAAATTATACAGTTTCAACAACAACATTAGAAGACGTTTTTTTAAAATTAAATGATAAAAATTTCAGTCAAGAAAATAAAAAAATAATAAACGAAACTTCAAATATTCAAAATGAAAATGAAATTAATAATGAAAATATTATTATAGAAAGCGAAAATTTTCATCAAAAAAAACAAGCTGATTTTTTAAAACAAATTTTAGACAACACATATAAAAATTTAATTCCTTTATGGCGAAATAAATCCGTTTTTATAATAGAAATTTTAACTGGTTTATTATTAATAACTTTTTATTTAGCAATAAACGACAAAGTTCAATCAACTTTATCAATAGAAACAACAAATTACAATAAATTATTTAAATATGATCCTATTTATTATGCGATTGATGGCGATGAAACAGATTTTGATTTTTTATTTAAATCTGATTTTGTTAAGGAAAATAAAGTTGAATTTAAAAAACTTGATTTAAATGAATTTGAATCGATTGAAAAAATTGATGATTGGTTTTATAAAAATTCCAAATACAAAAACGAAAAATCATTTTTAGTATTTAAAAAAGAAGAAGAAAATAATATTAAAATTTATAATTTATATAGAGAATATCAACCTGAATATTTTATAATAACAACAAATATGATTTTAAATGTATTTTATAAAAATCAAACAGGTAATTATTTTTCTATTTTTGATACATTTTCAGGAATAAAAGATGACATTAAAGTTTCAGACACAGTAAAAATATTAAATTTAGTTGTTAGTATTTATTCAGTAATTATGGTTTGGATTTCATTTAGTTCATTTTTATCAAATATGATAAAAAACCCAATTTCAAATAGAATAAATAACATAAAACATCTTTTATTTTTATCGGGAGAAAATATTTACGCTTATTGGATAGGAAATTTAATAATAGATTTTATAAAATTTTTAATTTATTTATTTTTTTTAATGTTAATTTTAGTTTGGTTTTCTAATATGTATTGGTATTCATTAATAATAATAATATGTTATTTTTTCCCTTCGATTTTTATTATATACACATTTTCTTTTATTATAGATAATTCAAATAGTGGATTAACATTTTGTAATTTAGTTTTTAATTTCGTTGGAATTGGTTTGATTGCTGTTGATTTTATTGTAGGTTATGATGAAGTTGATAATAAATTTAAAATTAGTTTTAGTGATGTTTTTCCGAGCAGTTGTTTGTTTATGGGATTGTTAAAATTGAGTATTTTTTATGAATATAGAAAATTTATTGTAAATAATATTTGGACTGTTATTAAAAATCAAGTTGTTACTTATTTAATTCAGTTTGTTGTTTATCTTTTGATTTTTGTTGGATTTGAAATGAGATTAATTCCGAAATTGTTTAATTACATTTTATTTGAATTGTGTTTTAAAAAAGATGATTTAAATGATAATATTATTGTTGAATTTTCTAATGAAATTACAAACATTGTAGAAAATTCAAATTTAGAAGATGAAAATAAATTAAATGAAAATTTAATAACAACAACAAATAAAAATACACTAACAAAAAATGAAAATTTAAACACTCAAACAAATGAAGAAATTGGTAAAAAATACATAAAAAAAGAAAAACAAAAAGTTTTAAATAATTCTCATTTATTAACAACTATTATTAATAATGTTTCTAAAACATTTTTTAGTTGTTTTGGTTTGAATAATCGCGCAGTTAGAAATTTGTATTTAGGATTAGAACCAAATGAAAAATTTGGTTTATTAGGTTTTAATGGAAGTGGAAAATCAACTACATTTAAATGCATAACTAATCAAATTCTTTATGATATGGGAACTATAAAATTATTTGGATTAGATAATCAAAAAGATTTTGAAACTATAAGAAAATCTATTGGATATTGTCCACAAGAAAATCCTTTGTTTGATTATTCTTCTGTTAAACAAACGATTAATTATTTTAGAAGTTTAAAAGGTGTTACTGAATCAGCCGATAACATAATAGAAAGATTCGGTTTAAAAAGTTATAAAAAAACTCTATGCAAAAATTTATCAGGAGGAAACAAAAGAAAACTAACCTTCGCAATAGCATTAATGGGCTACCCTAATTTAATATTACTCGATGAGCCATCAAGTGCAGTAGATCCAGAAAGTCGAAGAGGAATGTGGAAAAACATAAACAAATTAAGTAATTCAGGCAAACAATACAATATGATTTTAACTACGCATAGTATGGAAGAAGCAGAAGTTTTATGTGACACTGTGAGTTGGTTTAAATTAGGTAATTTTATGTGCATTGGAAATCCAGAGAAATTAAAAATTGAATTTAGTATTGGTTATACAATTCATATTAAATTTATTAATGATTCAAATAATTCTATTATTGATAATCAAATTTATAATTTAATTCAAATTGATGATGAAATAAGAGAAATTTTTAATGAAAATGAAAATAATGTTAATGTTTATGTTAATAAGTTAATTAATGTTTTAAATGAAATTAAAGATTATTGTGATAATATTAAATTAAAGCATGTTAATAAAGATAATTCGTTTGAATTGATTGTTAATATTATTCAAGAAAATCAAGGTGAATTGTTTAGTAAAATTTTGAATATGAAAAATACGAATCATGAAGTTTCTGAAATTAGTATTAATACAGAAAGTTTAGAAGATATTTTAACTAAATTTTCATAATATTTATAAAATTAGATATTTAATAATAATAAAATAAAAATTAATATTTAAATTTTATTATTTTTTTTTCATTTTCTTTAAAAAATTAATTGAATTTATAATTTAATTAAAAATATTGAAAAAAAATATTTAATAATTAATTTTATTAGTTCCAACATTTTTAATTTTTTTTTCAACTTTTATATCCAAATTTTTAAAATAAAAAGGCGCAATTTGAATTAACCACTCCGGTTTAATTTCAATGATTTCTCTCATAAATTCCTTACTAGTATAAACCAATTCAAAATAAACAACCCATTTTGGATTTTCTTTAAACAAACAACTGCTCGGATGAATATTAACAACATGCGGATTTTTCACCGTGCGATAATTACCATCACTACATAAATGAACAGTATTATAAAAAAACCCAGTTATAATACATTTTTTAATATTATTAATCGTATTTTCATTATTAATTGACAAACTTTCATCATCATAATCAATCCCAATTTTTTTACAAATATTAATCAATTGCTCTTTAATATTTCTTGCTTTTCTTAGACTTTTAGAATGAATGTAATGTTCTTTACAAAACAAACCTGAATAATCACTGTCTTTCCATTGATTATAAACTTCTAATAACGTAAAATGATCGCCTGTTCCGCTGATAATAAATTTTTCTTTTAATTTATTAGAAATTTTAACATCATCTTTATCTTTATAAAACACATTATTACCTAAAGTTAACATACTAACAATCGTAATAATTTGATCTAAACATTTATATTCAACACTGGTTATTATTATTTTACTTAAACAGGGATTCATAGGAAACAAACTCATATTTTTTCCAATTTCAGTCAAAATTCCTTCTTCATTTAATGCACCTAAAGCGTATAATTGTTCCAAAGCACGTATAAGAATTTCTTTAGGGGGTATATCTATATAATCGAAATTAAGTAGGTCATCGATGCCTATGCTTTTTAATAATAGTACTATTGTTATAAGATTAGTTCTTAAAATTTCTGGAATTGTTTCATCTTCGAGTTCGTTTTTATATGAATATGCTGTATATAATCTAAAACATTTTCCTGGTTGGTTTCTACCTGCTCTTCCTGCACGTTGAATAGCTGAGTTTTTACTTATAGGTGCTATAGCTAAAGTTTCTAATCCATTTCGGGGATTAAAACATATTTGCTTTGAAAAACCACAGTCTATAACATATACTATTCCATCTATAGTTAGACTCGTTTCGGCAATATTAGTGCTTAGAATAATTTTTCTTTGATTGGGGTAGTTCATGAAAATTTTAATTTGCTCTTCGGAAGGGAGGTTACTAAATAACTGTAAAATTATATAATTTGGGATTTTATCTTGCAATCCTTTCGTTCGGTTATATAACATTTCTTTAGCTAAAGTTATCTCCTCTTCGCCGGTGAGGAAAATTAGTATATCTCCTGGAAGGGGCTGGGTGATATGAATTTGAAGGGCGGTTATGACACTGGCTTCTATATAATCTGCTTCGGGTTCTTTGGAATAGTATATATCAACTGGGAAGCGTCTCCCTGGAATGTTAAGAAAGGGGGGGTCAAAATCACTGAAGAATTCAAAAAGGGATTTGTTTGTTAAAGTCGCGCTTGAAATGATTAATTTGAGAGTTTTATTTGATAAAATGATACTTTTTAATAAAGATAATAATATATCAGTATAAATTGTACGTTCATGTGCTTCGTCGATGATGATTACTGAATAATTAGATAATAAAGGATCTGTAAGAAATTCTTGTAGTAAAATTCCTTCTGTCATGAATTTGATTTTTGTTTGTTTTGATGTGTTTTCTTCGAATCGTATGCAATAACCAACTTCATGTCCTAATTTGCAGTTCATTTCATATGCTACTCGAGAGGCGACACTTAAACATGCGACTCTTCTTGGTTGAGTGATTGCGATTTTTTTGTTGTTTGATGTGTAGTTATTTTCGTTTAAATATTGTGGAATTTGTGTTGTTTTTCCGCTGCCTGTTTCGCCTTGAATGAAAATAATTTGATTTTTTGAAATTAGTTCTAAAATTTGTGATTTATATTGAAAAATTGGAAGATTTTCTTTTTGTAATTTGATTATTTTTAAATAATCTTCGTTTGTGTTTTTTTCTGTTTGATTTTTATTAATATTTGATGATAAAATGTTTTTTTCTAGAATTTTTTCTTCGATATTTTCAATGTTTGTTGTTTTTATTTCTTTTAATAATTCTTTTTTTATGTAATTTATTGGATTTTCTATTAATAAATTATAATTATCGTTTTTTACATTTTGTGCTCCGAATTTAATTCCGGTTTTTTTTTTTTGTTCATTTTCCCACAAATCATCATCATTCTCTTCTGAATTAAAATTATTGTTTTTTTTATTGTATCTTTCATATAATTTTTTGATGTTTTGATCGTTATTATTATTATTATTATTAATTTCGTCTTTTTCTTCGAATTCAAATCGATTTTGATTGTAATTATTTTTAATGTTTTCGTTTGCGATTTCGAATATTTTTTTATTAATTTCATTTCGTTTGATTTCTTCTTTTGATAAATTTAATCCTCCAAATAATTTTTGTTCGTCTTCGATTTGTCTTTTGAATAAATCTAATTGTTGTTGTGTTCTTTTTTGTAAATAATTCATTCTTGAAAGTTTTCGAAGTTCGTTTGCGATTTTTATTGATTCTTCTTCGGTTAAATTTTTGTTATTTTTTTTCTTTTTTTGAAGGAAATTTTTCATTATTTTTTTATTAATAATAATAATAATAAAAATGAGAAGAAATTATTCTATTAAATTAATTAAAAAATCGTTTTCTTTGCCTTCGATTTTTAATAATGAAAATGAAGAAAAAATATTTAAAAAAAGTTTGAATGATTATGAAAATATTGTTAATAATTATGAAATAAAATATAAAAAAATTTTTAATAAAAATAAAAAAAAATAATAATAATATTAAAATTTTAATAAGAATAATAATAATGATATAATTGAAATAGTATAAATCAAAAAATTTTTAATAAATCTGGAAATCAAATTGCAAATTTAAAAAATTTTTAAAAATAATATTATTGAATATTTTTGAAAAGATAATTTAATATATTTTACAATTAATTTAGATTTTAATAATAATAATAATTTAAATTATTCATATAATATTCATTTTAACTACAACAACAATGATTAAGAAAATTTTAAGTAATATTTAATTTATTATCATATGATATTTATAAAAAAATTTTTTTCAATTTGGTTTAATAATAAATATCATTCTCATAAATAATTAAAAAAAATATATATTTAAATTAAATAAAAAAAATATAATAAATTTATTAAATAATTGAAAAAACAAATTTTATTAAATATAATATAATTGAAAAAAAATTAATATATGAATTTAAATTTTATTTTTTATTATTAAAATTATATTTAATTAAATATTTTAATTTTCATTTGAAGAATTAATAATTAAAATAATTTATTTTAAAATTTATTTATTTATTAAATTATTCAATAAAAATTTTTCCCTATTTCTAAAAAAAATAAAAAATATAAAAAAAAAATAAATAAAAAATGGGAACAGGTGTTAGTAATAATAAAATAAATATGGAAGCAGCTGAACCTGTATCTGATTTCCTAAAAACCTGCCCAAATCTACCTAAAATCCAGCCAGATTTTGCTTTACCTAAAAGCAATACAATTAAAATGAAAATAAAAATTAAAGAATGTGATGTCAATAAATTTACTAAAATATTATATAATTTAGATAAAATAAATGATAAGGCTAATTATGATTTAAAAGAATTAAATGAATCAAATACCGATTTATTTATTAATGGTAAAAAATATAAATATAAATCTTATTTTACTCCTTCATATTCAGGAGTATATGAAATACAATTAAATATAAAAATTTTAATGAAAAATTGTTGTTGTCTTTTTTATGGCCTTAATAATTTAGAAAGTATTGATTTATCTTCATTTAACACTCAAAATGTTACAAATATGGAAAAAATGTTTTATAAATGCAAAAGGTTACAGAGTCTTAATTTATCTTCATTTAAAACTCAAAATGTTACTCGAATGTCTTCTATGTTTTGTAAATGCAGTGGGTTAAAGAATCTTGATTTGTCTTCATTTAAAACTAAAAATGTTACTGATATGAATTGTATGTTTTGTTATTGTAACTCGTTGCAAAGTATTAATTTATCTTCATTTAATACTCAAAATGTTAAACATATGGAATATATGTTTTGTGATTGTCAATCGTTACAAAATCTTGATTTATCTTCATTTAATACTCAAAATGTTAAATATATGATTGGGATGTTTGAAAATTGTCGATCTTTACAAAATCTTGATTTATCTAAATTTGATATCAAAAAAGTTATTAAATTTGAAAGAATGTTTGCTAATTGCAGTAAATTACAAAGTATTGATTTGTCTTCATTTTACATTGAGAAAATAACAGAAGATATGAAAACTATGTTTGAGAACACAAATTTAAAAAATGTGGCACTGAATGTAGAACAATATAATTTTATCAATGAACTCATTAACAATGTAAAAATTATATATGTATAGTTTTAAAATTTTATATAAAAATATTGTGTATTATATTATTTAATAATTTAAATAATATGATAATTAGGCAATTCAATTTATAAATATAAACAAAATAACAATATTAAAAATAAAATTATTATTGATAATTTAAATTATTTATTATTATAATTATTCAAATTAAAAAAAAATAATAATAAATAATATAATATAATGTTAAAATAAATTATGATATAAAATTATTAAATATAATATCTTTATTAGATTGTCGTGTTTCAATTAAATTTTCAAATCTTCAAATTCCAAATAGTCAATTAATAGAATGTTTAATGATATATATTAAGAATATAAAAAATATTGTTTAAATAATCATTAAAAGACACAATATTAGTAAAATTAAATGCGTTTTTAAAAAAGCTAAAAAAAACAATTTCATTATCTATTCTTGTTTCTAAAGGAAAAAATTTAGAAAATTTAGACAAAAAATAATTATTTCAATCACAAATTTTATTATTTTGAACAATACATTTATTTATTCACATATTAAAATCAATTAAATTAAACGTTATAATAATTATATCTTCGTATCCTAATTTACAGTTCATTTCATATGCTCCTGACACTGAGACATACGATTCTTCTTGGTTGAGTGATTGCGATTTTTTTATTGTTAGTTGTATAATTAAATCGATTTTTATTATAATTATTTTTTAAATTTTCGTTTGCGATTTCGAATATATTTTTATTAATTTCATTTCTTTTAATTTCTTCTTTTGATAAATTTAATCCATCAAATAATTTTTGTTCATCGTCGATTTGTATTTTAAATAAATCTAATTGTTGTGATTTTAATTGATTCTTCTTCGGTTAAATTTTTGTTATTTTTTTTCTTTTTTTGAAGGAAATTTTTCATTATTTTTTTATTAATAATAATAATAATAAAAATGAGAAGAAATTATTCTATTAAATTAATTAAAAAATCATTTTCTTTGCCTTCGATTTTTAATAATGAAAATGAAGAAAAAATATTAAAAAAAAGTTTGGATGATTATGAAAATAATGAAGAAGATGTTGTTAATAATTATGAAATAAAATATAAAAAAATTTTTAATAAAAATGAAAAAATAAAAAATAATAATAATAATAATATTAAAATTTTAATAAGAAAAAATAAATTAAATTCAAGATTAAATTTCAAAAATCCAAATTTTTCATTTAAAATTTTAGCTAAAAATCAAATAATTTTTGATAATATAAATCAAAGTTACATTAATAGAAAAAATGAAAGTATAGAAAAAACATTAAAAAATTTAGAAAAAACAAACATGAAATTTAAAATAAAAATGCCAAAAATAAAAATTTCATCTTTATTAAAAAAAAACGAATCTCAAAAATATTTAAAAAATTACGATTTAGTAAAAGAATTTAATAAAGAATTTAAAAATAATTTATATTTAGATGAAAAAGTTTTTATTTCATATTATAAACATTCAAATTTAAATTATCCTGAAGGAAGAGAACAATTTTCATTAAATAATTTTAATGAAAATGAAATAATTTTATTTGGCGGAATTTCATCAACAAAATCTGATTTTATTTGGAAATTTAATTTTGAAAATTTTTCTTGGAAAAAAATTCATTTTAATTGTAATTTCATTCGATATGCGCATGAATCACAAATTATTGAAAATCGATATTTATTTATTTTAGGTGGAAAAATTAAATTTAATAATAATGAAGATTTTTGTACGATTGATATTTTTGATTTTATTAAAAATAAAAATATAAAACCAGATTTTTTAAATAGTAATTCAAATTTTCTGCGTCGAAAAAATTTTATTTCAGAAAAAATAAACGATTCAATAATAATTCATGGCGGAATTAATGAAAAAAATGAAATATCAAACGAAATTTGTATTTTAAACTCAAAATTCGATAATTATAACAATAAAATTTATTTATATTTAAACAAACCTTCTTTTATAAATTCTCCTTTTTTATTTGGACATTCAAGTTGTTTAGTTTTACCAAGCGAAATTAAAAATCATCCTTTTTTAAGCATAAATTACATTCCAGAAATTAAAAAAATAATAATGAAAATTAAATATAAAGGAATTTATATTTTTGGTGGATTTGATAAGAATTTAAATGATTATAATAATGAAATTTTTGTTATTTTGTTGGGAAAAAAATTGGAAATTAAAAAAATTGAAACTAATGGAAAAAAACCAAAAGGAAGAATTTTTACTTCTTTGAATTATTATGAAAAAGGAAATATTCTTATTTTACATGGAGGAAGAAATGAAAAAAATAATTGTGAAGATTTTAATGATACATTTGTTTTTTCTCTGAAAAATTTTTGTTGGAGTGAAATTAAAATTTTAAATAAAAATGAAATTTTTAAAAGATGTGGACATAAAGGAATTATTTATAATGATGAATTAATTATTTTTGGAGGAATAAATTCGTATAATTTTATTGGATGTAATTTTTTTATTATAAATTTAATAAAATAATTTTTTTTTTCGAATTAAATATTTTTATTTATAAATAATTTAAATTTAAAATGTTGTTTTTATTTTTTTTTGTTTAAAATAGATTTTTTTAATTTATTCATAATTATTTAATATTAATTTATTTTTATATTTAGAAATTGGGGATTGGGGATTGGGGATTGGGGATTGGGGATTGGG
>JAEEGL010302475.1_pt1 | contig 12437 bp, 10 predicted proteins | sample 9134231 | NCBI WGS metagenome assembly JAEEGL01 (sample SAMN16246548, study PRJNA631951) | gut metagenome | biome: gut microbiome; feature: rumen; material: fiber-attached | host: Bos | place: Iran: Karaj | collected 2018-10 | reverse complement strand
GTTTTCTTTAACTCGAATGAATTGACTTTTTTATCTTCCATATAGTTAATCCTTCATGAAGTAAATTTAATAAAATAACAACAATAAGTAAGTTATTTTTACTTATTATCGCATATTTTATTTTTAAATTTATATTTAATTTTAATACTGTAGTGTTAATTTTGCTTCATTGATGTGTAAATCAAGCAAAATAAAAGCGCCTTATTCCTAAGACGCTTTTGTTGCCAACCAGGCCAGCATAACCCTGGATCGCCGTGTACCACCTCTCTAAGTGCAAGGTGCGCCGTGGTCGTACGCTGACGGTCACAGTCAGTATATATCCCGTAGTGATCGTACATCTCCACCCTTGGCAACTTAATTATAACAATATTACAAATTCTTTGAAGCGTTATTTGATATTTTTTTGTTTGCCTTAAACTAGCTCTATCATAAGCCACATTTTGGTGGCAAATCAACAACTTTTTTATGGGCAAAAATGTTTATTCCGCTAACATATTTTGAATAACAGAAACTAAAACATCGATTGATCTATTGTTGTAACCTTCGTTATTAATGATGAGGTCTGCATAGTATTGACTTGGTGCAATTATTTCTTCATACATTGGAAGAACCGTTGAGAAGTATTGTTCAATAATTGATTCGTATGTACGACCTCTTTCTTTTTGGTCTCTATCAATACGTCTTACAAGTCTTCTTTCACGTGAACAGTTGATATAAACCTTCAGGTCACCCATTGCTCTAAGGTCTTTGTTAACAAGAGCCATAATACCTTCGATAACAATTAATTCTTTTGGTACAACAACTTCAGTTTTTGGAGAACGTCCGTGGATAGTGAAATCGTAAATTGGTTTTTCAATTGTTTGGCCATTTTTAAGAGCTTTTATTTGTTCGTTCATTAACTTCCAATCAAATGCTTTCGGGTGGTCAAAATTAATCTTTGCTCTTTCTTCAATTGGAAGAACCGAGAAATCTTTATAATAGTCGTCAATTGAAACGACTGTAATTTTCTCTGCTGGAATCTTTTCTAAAACTTTCTTTAGAACAAAAGTCTTACCGGAAGCAGAGCCACCGCCAATTAAAATAATCTTGCTCATATTTTTTTCTCCTTAAATCAGTCTTGAGAATAATTTGTAAAGTAGTCTTGTACTAAAACAACAGGAGTTCCTTTATCACCAGACCCGCTTGTTAAGTCACAAAGCGAGCCAATAAGGTCTGTTAGTTGTCTTGGAGTTGTGCCTTCAGAAGCCATCTTTCCAACCAAATTTCCTGCTTTTTCCTGTATTTTTTGCTTAATAGCATCCTTAAGTTCTTGTCCCTTAAGGTCTTTGAATTCATTGTCTGCTAAGAACTTTAATTTGAGTTCATTTGGAGTGCCGCGTAACCCTTCAGTGAAGAATGGAGAAACTACTGGATCAGCAAGTTCCCAAATCTTTCCTTGTGGGTCTTTAAAAGCACCGTCACCATAAACCATGACTTCAACGTGCTTACCTGTCTTTTCAAGCATTTGTTTTTGAATATCTTCAACAAGTTCTTGCCCTGCTCTTGGGAAAAGTTTGACAGTTTCTTCGGTAGCTTTATTTGAACCAAGTAAACCATATTTCTCGTTATAGCCGCTTCCATTAACTGGAGCAGATAAAATATCATCCATTCCTAAAACAATTTCAGCACCATTTTCTTTTAGAATTCTCTTGGTTCTTTTACGGGTGTGAATATCACAGGTTAAAACTTTCTTTGTGTAGGCTAAGATTGCTTTTGGTTGATTTGCGAATACGACTTCGACATCACAACCTTCACCTTTAATTAACTCAACATAGTAATCGATATAATCAACACCTGTGAATTCATGAACTTTGTGTCCGAATAATTCACGATATTTTTCTAAGGAAAGAACATCACTATATGGGTTAACGCCTTTTTCATCTAAATCATCATATGTTAGTAATGCGTTTCCAACTTCATCACTTGGATAAGAAAGCATAAGAACAATTTTCTTAACACCTCTTGCCATTCCTTTTAAAAGAATTGCAAATCTATTTCTTGAAAGAATTGGGAAAATAACTCCTAATGGGCCATCTCCAAATTTGTTATGAATGTCTTTTGCAATATCATCAACAGTTGCATAGTTGCCTTGACTTCTTGCAACTACGGATTCAGTAATAGCAATGACATCTCTATCTTTGATAGGAAATGGCTCAGCTGCGCTTGCTTCTAAAACTGATGCGACAACAATGTTTGCTAAATTATCGCCTTGTTTAATAATAGGAAGTCTAATTCCTCTAGAAGTTGTTCCAACACATTTTGACATATTAGTTATTCTCCTTTTCAAGAATATTTCGTGCAATATAAACACCTGAAGCACTTGCTTGTGATAAGCCTCTGGTAAGTCCTGCTCCATCACCACCAACATAAAGATTCTTAATACCTTGGACTTCTAACTTATTATCCATTTGTGGGTGAGCACTATAATACTTAGCTTCGACACCATAAAGGAGTGTGTGTTCTGTGGCAATACCCGGGGTAATCTTATCTAATACTTCAATCATTTCAATAATTGAACGCATTGTCTTATAAGGAAGTGCTAAGGCGAGATCACCAGGAACAGCTTCTTTAAGAGTTGGTCTTACAAAGCCTTCATTAATACGTTTTGGAGTACTTCTTCTTCCTAACTTAATATCACCATACTTTTGGACAATAACCGCACCACATGATAGCTGGTTAGCTAGACTGGAAACTTTTAATGCGTACTCATTTGGTTTTTTGAACGGTTCTTCAAATCTATGGGTAACAAGTAATGCAAAGTTTGTATTATTGCTTAGTAACTTAGAATCGCTATACGAGTGACCATTAACATTGATAACACCTTCATAGTTTTCCATAACAACATGTCCACCTGGATTAGAACAAAATGTTCTAACTGTGCTACCAACAGATGTTTTGTAAACAAACTTACCTTCATAAAGGTTTTTATTAATTTCTTCCATGACCATATTTGGACATTCAACACGAACACCAATATCGACTTGGGTTTGTGACATCTCAACATGGTATTTATCAAATAATTCGCTTAACCACTTGGAGCCTTCACGACCAACACCCAAAACTACATATCTAGATTCAATCTCGGTTCCGTCTTCTAATTTAACACCTTTTATTCCATCGTCATCCTTAAGAATATCGACGACTTTCTTTCCAAAGATAGTGTCAATTTTATCTTCCATAGACTCAAAGATTCTTTTTAAAATCTTGAGGTTTTCTTCGGTTCCTAAATGTCTTACTTTACTATGTAAAAGTTTGACACCAACACTCATTGCGCGGTGCTCAATTTCTCTTACTTTTGGTGTTTCTGGATCAGTAATTGTTTTAGTAGCACCAAAAGATAAGTTAACTTCATCAACATAGTTGATTAAGTCCATTAATTCTTCTGGTGACATATATTCTGTTAACCAGCCGCCAAATTCAGTGGTGATGTTGAACTTACCATCAGAGTAAGCTCCGGCTCCACCAAATCCACAGGTAATAGAACATGCTGGAAAACATCCTTGTGTTCCTTTAGAAGGATTGACTGGACATCTTTGTAGTTTATGTTCTAAGACAGGGCATTTTCTTTCGTAGATTGTACGACCCCTATCAATGAGTAAAATCTTTAAGTCGTTTCTTTTATTGGCGAGCTCATATGCGCACATATAACCGCTCGGACCAGCACCAACAATAATGACATCATATTTCATAAGTCATTTGTCCTCCATGGGTTTCCCTATATGATTCTATCATATCCAAAGCATTCATAAAGAAAAAAGATGAAATTATTTTTAAAGAAATAAAAAACCACCCAGAAGGATGGCTATTCATCGATGAATTTAAATATTTCTTCAAACATTTTCATGTCTTGCTCAGTGAGTTTTTCAATTGAAATGTCTATGAAATAATTGATTTTATCTTCATCAGTTTTAATTGTTTTTTCTTTGATGAGCTTATAGTAATTGCTGAATGTTTCGCTCATGTATTTGATCGCCGCATCAGTGTAGTTTGGATTGTGTTTTCTTCCAGTAACTCTAAGAGTTTTAACATTTGGATTATGTGCGTCTTCTGCAAACTTCAGAGCAACTTTATAAGGCACTAATGTGTCATCATCAGATTGGATTACAAATAATTTCTTGTTCGTAGTCTTTAAAAATTCAATGTTATCAACCCCAAAATATTCTGGAGCAACTTTCTTTTCATATCTTAGAATTCGACTGGTGATAAATGAGGAATGAAGTGAAGCTTTCATCAATGTTTTGATTGAAACAAACCCAGATAATACAACCGCCTTCTTTATATCTTCTCTAATATTAGCGAGGCTAAGTGAAGTATAGCCTCCAAGCGAGTGACCCACTAGCACTATTTCTTCTTTTAATTTAAGTAGATTTAATAACTCAATAATATCGAATGTTGGCATGTTCAAAGATGCTAAACTTTCACCGCCAGATTCTCCGCATCCTGTATAGTCTAGAGTTAAAACTTTGTATCCGTGCTTAGCGAGTATTTCAATCTCTCTTAGATATGATGTATGACCTGGACCAATACCTGGACAGAAAAGAATGATTTTATCCTTCTTAAAACCATCATAATAGTAAAAATAGTAGTGAATTTCCGTACTTTTTGAGTTTTTAAAGGCATGTGCTTCTTGTTTTAAACCTTCAAAGTCTTTAAAAGAATAGTAAGGAATTCCTACCTCTTTGTTATATCTCCGAACTAGGTTCTGTTTATATTGATTAACAATGATTCCCATTAATTTAATTCCTCTAAAGAATCGATGCGGTTAATAACAATTTCAAAGTCTTCTTTACTATGCAATGTTACTGATAATGAATATCCTTCATAAATCATGGATTTAGTGTAGCAATCTTCACCATTAATACTTCTATATCCTTCAAGTGGTAAGCCATTAAGTTTTCTAATATCATTGAGATTTGAAGACATACATTTTATTAAGCTTTCCTTGTTCGACCACATTCTAAATAAGTTATTTACATCGTTTATCTTCTTTTCGTCTTCACAAAGTGCGAATTTAACGGCATCTATCTTCTTCTCATTTACTTGTTCAATATCAACACCAATATCACATGATCCACAAGTTGCTAAAACAGCAAATTCGCCTGAGTGAGAGATACTAAAATATGGACCATTTTCTAAATATGGTTTCTTGTTCTTTGTTTCCTTAATTTCTCCACTTGGAAGATACTTTTTAATCAACAAACCTGCCCCATAAGAAAGAAGGCGATCCTTTTCATTTAGATATTTCTCTGCTTTATCTTTCCTTCCTTTATCTATATAAGATAAAATAGCAGAAAGGTTTTCCTTAACAAGTGATGTGTGAAGAATATATAAATCTACATTCATAATAGGCAATTTATTTTAGCATATATAATAATTCATTTAGAAAATAAAAATGGGCACAGCCCATTAATTTATTTAATTTTTAATTTTTTAAGGCGTTCCTGGTATTCATCATAAATCAGACTAATGTCAGTTAAATGAACACCTGTACGTTTAATTAAATCTTCCGCTGCTTGCGCAAGATCGTCTCTTACAATTTCTTCCGGATCGTGGAAGTCTCCACCATAGACAATTTTTACTTTTGTCTTTGCTGCTTGTGTCCAAAAATAATCGCTCGGATATTCTTCATAACGAATTCCATTTTTCATTTTTTCTCGTAAAATTCCGTGGATATTGACTTCAAGAGCAACGTTGTACTCAATTGCAGTATCAATAATTTCTTTCGTTATTTGAGCATAAAGTGGAGTTACTTTTGGACAACACGTCATAAATAAATCTGGATGAGCAATATACAAGTAAAGTCCACTTTTAATTGCGGCTAATATGTCATCTCTATATTTTAATAAGCCTGGTTCTTGTTTTTCTAAATCATAGGTCATGTACCAATAGCTTTCAAAGTCTTCATTAAAGCCACAGTGCTGCCCACAAATTAAGTAATCAAAACTTCTATCTCTTAAAAGAGATTCATAATACTTTTTATAATATGAACTCCATTCAGCTTCAAAGCCTAAATACATTTCAATTTGGTTTCCATATATGGCTTTGCAACGTTTAAATTCATCAATATATTCTTGAAGAAGTGAGTAATCTCCTCTTATTCCTTCCTGGATAACGCCCGGAAGAAAAACATGGTCACTAACGCCGTATTTCTTAAAACCGCACTTGATTGCCTCAGTTACGTAATCTTCTATATCTTTATTTTTAGCCGCGTGTCCGCAACGATACGTATGAGAATGAAAACAATACTCTTTTAACATAAAATAACCGTTTTTCTTGAGAATTTTATTCGCCGACTTTAACTTTCTTGCGCTTTCTAATAATAAGGAAGGCAGTTACACCAGCACCAATTAATAGAGTGCCACCAACAGCACCAATAATGATGATAAGGGCTGAGTTATTCTTTTCTTTTGCAAGTGGATGAGCATTCAAATATGAGTTTGCTGCTGAATTAACCTCATCAATTGTTTTTGCAGCTTTAACTCTCTCAATAGCAGCCATGGTTTCAGAATTTAATTTCTCAATTTCTTCTTGGCTCATTGATCCGTTAACTAACGCAGCATATCTATTTTTAATTTCATTTAATTGATTATGAATTGCTTCATTTAGTTCTTTTGCAGACATTTCTTTGTCAGTTAAAACAGAATCGATTGAAAGCTTGGCTTCTGCAAATAATTGATCGATTTCTTCTAATGAAGAAGACTTCATAATAATCCCTTTAAATTCTTCTTTAAGTGCTAAGATTGTTGAAAGCTCTTCTTGTCTATATAAGCCATAGTCGTCTTTCTTATATGAATCGAGAAGAGCGATTGTTTGGCTCTGATATTTTCCAAAAGCAGTTTGCACTTCATCTACCAAACTGGAAACTCTATTTAGAATTTGTTCGACTTTCTCAACTGTGTCTGCTTCAATAAGTAGATTTATACCTTCTTCACTCAAACTATTAATTGTTTGTTTGCCTTCATCATCATATTTCATTTGGAATTCTTCAGAACGATAATAATTAAATTGTTTATTAGCATCGTCCTTCGCTTCCTCTAAAGAGGTATTTGAAGTCCAAGGTCTATTTCTTCCTTTAAACACAAACGAAGATGTTCCGACTTCAAAAATTACTTTTTCAGAAATGTCTGCATCAAAATATGCAAAATGTCCTGAAATAACGACTATGTCGCCCGGATACAACGTATCTATCTCTTCTTCGTCAGTTATCAACTTAGACAAGTACAGTTGATAAGAATTGTCGGAGTATTTTCCGAGAATTGGAACATCACTTCTGCCTATAACAAATTCTTCGTCATCTCTAATAAGTTTTATGTTGTTTGCGCTTAACGCGTAACTATCGACTCCAGATACATCATAGCTTAAATCATTGCTCTTCATTGTTAAGAACATTGTTTGGTTGTTTCTTGAGTGTCCAGATTCATAATCGAATCTTCCGCAATAAAGTGGATTAAGTAAAGAATGTGTACTTGGATAAAAATTACTAAGTACTGCAGTTCCATTTACATCGCTAGTACTACTATCGTTATTAGATAATGCAACTCTTGGATTAGCGCAAATTGACAACGAATTAACGACTTTGTTAAGGAGTTCCGTTCCATCAACGACAAGTCTGATCCATGTACGGTTGCCTTCAATTAAATCAATTGCGCTTATAGAGACTTCATATTCTTTGTTTGAATCAGTGAAAATATAACTGCCACCAGAAAACGAATCATCCAAATTTCCAAAAGTACGTTTGAACATATAACCAGATGAGTTTGTTCCTATATAGAATTTGTATCCGTAATATTTGATGCCACGTAAAGTAATAACAACGTTTGCTTGTTCGGTTGGAACTGCATTAGCTTTATATTTGAAGTTAAACACAACATTTCCGTTCTTGTTTTTTGAGTTTTGAGCAAATGTGTTGAACTGATTGTCTTCTTCAGCATTAGTATTTAAATCGCCACCTCTTTGGTTCTGTTTTCCGTGGAAAATTGCGGAATTTCCTAAAGATAAGTCATTTAAAGTGACATTATCATAAGGGGCCAAAAACGCTTCATAACCATCAGCCAAACTTAAAACAGCTTCTTCCATCTTTGTTGCTCTTGTTTTGACTTTGTTTATTTGAGCTTTGGTATATGCAATTAAGTTTAGAACTTCTTGAGTTGAAGTTGCGGCATCAATAGCTTCAGAACATTCAGTAATGTATTGATTAATTGTCTCCTTATCAGCATCATAATATTTTTCTAAATCAACATAGTCACTAAGTTCAGCAAAGTAATGTGCTTTAAATGCATCAAAACCATCTTCTGATAAAGTCTTTGATTGCATTTGAGTAGCAGCTAAGTTATAGACTTCATAAATCTCTTTTGCTGTATTTAGTAATCGAATTGAAGTCTTTAATTGATTATGAATTGCGTTAACTTCTTCAAACAAATCAGGATCATATAAATCCGAGTTATAAATAGTGCTGAATTGTTCGATAAGGTAAGACTTAAAGTTGACTATTTTATAATCATCTTTGCCCGTACCAACTTTTAGCATAGCTAATAAGTTAATTTCAATGCCTAAACTTTCGCCTTTTTCCAATGCAACTTCTGGATTCTCAGGATATGCTGGGTTTCCGTAGTTTTTGTAATTGAATATACCATCAATAACAACGAGTGTACCTACGTCTGGATTGTCAGTTCCAATTTGAGATGCGGCACAAACGAAAATCTCAGTTCCCCATTCGTCTCTTCTGCGTAATGCATCATAACGGCAATTGGCATGCGCAACACCATCAACATAAACGTTATGGATGCTGGTTGGATAGTAACCGTCATCTCCAGTTCTCAGCATTGCTTCATAAGGTAACTCGGTTGGCCAAATTAAAAATGCCCAGTCATGTCCAGATTGAACTTCTTTACTTGGTCTAGCTCCATCTAAATAAGAAGTAATATTTGTAACCTTGTGTGGAACTGTAACAATTGAATCGGATGTATAAACATAAAGTTTTGATTCTTTGATGTGCAATGTACAATCATCTCTAACAAAGTTGCCTTCTAAAATGATTGTGTCACCAGCGCTTAGTGCACCAACGCCAGAAAATGCTGAAGTCACAATTTTATAGGTTTTTTCCGCAGTTTTTGCAAATGCCTCAACCGAATCTGCAACAGTATCTAATGTTCCGTTTTCTCTTAAAACCTTTAATGAACCGTTTGACGTTTTATATTTAGTTGAGTCTTGAGGAGCGGCATTTTCTTCAAGTTCAAAAGTTATATTCGATAGGGTTGAATCGCTGGCTGCTTTAGCATAATATCCTTCGATTGGATCAGTTGCCAAGGTCTCTGTCGATTTTGTTTTAAAAGTTGTTATCAATAACAAACAAAAAGAAAACAAACCTGCAGAGCAAATTAATAATTTGGTTAGCTTGGTTAATTTAAATCGCATTTTGTAAATCTCGTATTAATTATATAGTGCGACGCTCGTATTGTGTGAAAAAGATGCGTTCTTATACAGCTTTATTTTAATATTCCTGTATATTGCCTCTCTTCAAACTGTTGATAATAAATTCCTGTTTGTTGTGAAATAAAACCAAGTTAATAAAAAATAGCTTCAAAGTGCATTATCCTAATTTCATATGAAAACTGATTTTACCAAAATTGAATTTGATATTGTCGTTCTTGCGGGCCAAAGTAACGCTGAAGGCTATGCTGTTTCGCGTGAAAAGACACCAAAAGTTATATCTGATGCTTATGAAATTATCGATAAAAATAAGTTCGGAATGAAGTTAAAAGAAGATGGTTCATACGGCGGTTTAGACTTTGTCTATCCTGTTGAAGTAATTATACGAGAACTCCAAGAAAGAAGAAGCGAAGATGGTACTTATTGTTCCGATCTATCTTTGAGTTTTGTTGAGCAATACAAAAAAACAAAATTCTATACACCAGGTAGAAAAATTTTGGTTATCAAGACGGGTTATGGTGGAAGCGGGTTTGCTTTTGATCAGCACGGGGTCGGGAACCCCTTATATATAAGGATGCTAGATATGATTAATATCGGTCTCTCTTTAAATAAAAACAATAGGATAGTTGCATTTCTTTGGCATCAAGGAGAACACGACGCTTTTGAGAATGCCTGGTTTAGTTATCATGAAAGATATGAATATTATTATTCAAATCTTCTCAAACAATTCTTAGCAATTAAAGAAGAATATAAGCAATTTGATTTTCCTTTCATTACTGGTGGAATGTGCAGAGACTGGAAAAAGCGTTATTTAGTTCAAACTGAAGCGGTTGAAAAAGCAACAATTGATGTTTGCAACAGAATTGGGAATGCAGCTTTTGTTCAAACAACTGATTTGCCAAGTAATGAAGAAGAACTCCATAATGGAGACTTAGATCATTTTTCTAAAAATTCAATAATAATTCTAGGCAAGCGATATTTTGACGCTTTTACTTCTTTGAAAAGAAAGTAATTGGATCTAATTACAAAAAGTAAAATAAAAAAGCGCATTAAATGCGCTTTTCTAATTCAATACAAATATAGTGATATATTGGCAAGTGATATTCTTGAACTTTAAATGTTTCTGTTTCAGGTGCCTTTATACAAATTGTGGAGAGTTTTGATAGTAAACTATCATTCTTTCCTGTAAGCGAAATGGTTTTTAGTCCAAGTGCCTTTGCAACCTTAACTGCATTCACAACATTCTTTGAATTTCCAGAAGTTGATAATGCTAGAACAACGTCGTTAGGATTGTTTTTTGAATAACCTACAACCTGTTGTGCAAAGATATAATCAGGATCTACATCATTGGCAAACGCCGTAAGTAATGCTGATTGAGCTGTAAGGTCGATACAAGGAATTCCTAGTTGTAATTTATTAGAGACTTCTTCATCAAATTCTTTATTGATTTTATCTGCTAATTTTTCATTTAATGGTCGTTTTTCTCGGAAATTTTTCATTAGTTCCCCTGTAATATGGGCTGCATCGCTGCTTGAACCACCATTACCACAAACTAAGATCTTTCCGTTGTTCTTGAAACAGTTTTCTAATAGGTTAATAGCCTCTTCAATATTGTCTTTTTGTGGTTCCAATTCTGGATAACGTTCATAAAATGTTTTCATATCTTCTCCTAACAATATTCCTACTAGCGATGAGTAGTCATCTATTCGTTCATTGAGCTTTGATGGAACAATCTTGCATACATCAAAATTAATGGAATTTTTCTTAACAGATTCTTTTACTTTCTTTTCTAATAAATCTAAACAACGAGGGTAAATTCCACCAATTACAACTAATTCTAGATTTAATAAATCTAACATAATTGAAATTGTTTCGCCTAATCTATCTGCAACCTTATCAAAAATCTCTATTGCAGCCATGTCGCCTTTTCTTGCTTCATTAGCAATATCTTTAGTGGTTAATTGGCTATATTTATGTAAGTTTGTTTCTTTGCCTTTGATAAATTCTTTAGCCCAAACAGGAATGTTTCCGCCCGCTACAAAACCTTCTACAGATCCGGCTTTGCCATAACCAACTGGTCCATTATCGCTGAGCCTAACGTGACCTATTTCTCCGGCCATACCATTATTTCCGGTATATAGTTTTCCGTCTAAGATTAAGCCGCTTCCAAATCCAGTTCCGAAAGTTAAATATGCACCATTTTTATAGGTTTTTCCAGCACCAAATTTAAATTCTGCTAGTGCGCAAGCATCAGCATCATTCAAAAAATAGACACCGCAATTATATTTATCTTTTAAAACTTTAACTATTGGATAATTATCAAATCCTGGTAAGTGTGGAGGTTTAAGTAATAATCCGTTTTTAGTGTCTTGAGGTCCGCCTGTCGCTAATGAAATAACATCTACTGGATAGTTAAATTCATCAATACATTTAAAAACGTTCTCCATTACTTGATTAGGATTATTTGGATTAGTTGAAAATGTTTTCTTTTCTATTTTAGAAAAAGCACCATCAAAGTAAGCGTGTGTTACAGCAGTTTTAGTTCCGCCGACAGAAATACCAATAACACTATATTTTTTCATATATTGCGCCTGAGCTACTTTATTATTATAAATAAACTTTTCTTGTTTAGTTATCTTTTAATAGTAAAAACCACCAATGTAGGTGGCTTTCATTAATTGTTATCTTTTATCAATAGAGTATTTCGCCAACATGCAGCTATCAATATGTTCTGTGTGGCGACCTCTAAATAAGTCTTTTGCTTCGTCTGGAGTTCTTGCAAAGATATGTTCGAAACGTCTAGATCCTTTGTATGTATAAGCAATTACATATTCGTTTTCTGACATACTTTTCTCCTTTTATGAGAGTGTTCCGTATTGAGAAATTGCTTCGTCAACTGATAATTCACCAATACCAACTTTATATGAAGCGGCTTTTAGTTTTGTGAAAATGCTGTCATTAATACCGAG
>JAEEGL017328090.1_pt1 | contig 12438 bp, 14 predicted proteins | sample 9134231 | NCBI WGS metagenome assembly JAEEGL01 (sample SAMN16246548, study PRJNA631951) | gut metagenome | biome: gut microbiome; feature: rumen; material: fiber-attached | host: Bos | place: Iran: Karaj | collected 2018-10 | reverse complement strand
CAGCTCTACCGCTACAATCCCGATAACGAGAATCCCATGACCGTGGATTCCAAGGCGCCCACCGCCAGCTATCAGGAGTTCATCAAGGGCGAGAACCGCTACGCCTCCCTTATCCGTCAGTTCCCCGCGGATGCCGAGAAGCTGTTCGCCGCTGCGGAAGAAGACGCTGCCAAGCGCCTGGAGAGCTACAGGAAGCTTGCCGGAGAGAAAGAATAAACCCAAACCAAAGACGGAGCCGCGCTTCTGCGCGGCTCTTGTCGTAACCTTCCGATACCGGGAAGGCTGATCCCCGGCGCGTCATTGTGAGGGCGCGAATGGGAGTGAATTTGCGTACGGTGGACGCAAAGAGCCATGAGCGTTCGTTAATGCGAGCGCGGCGATCCGTTACAGGAATATCATCGTGTTTTGCGCTGTAAGCATCAGACGGGGACGGATCAAGGTAGGAATCAAAAGGCTTTTATGATAATACTTCTCTTTTTCGCGGTAATGCTCTTCATCGCTTCGGCGGCGTCGGTCTACGAAGACGACCTGATGATCAGGGGCTATGTGACCGAAAATAACAGCATCGTGACAAAGCTGGTGCTGGGGCGTCTGCCGTTCCTGGGCGGCAAGAATCCGCCTGGTAACAGGCAGCGTTTTACCGTTGTGGGCATAGTGCTTTACTCCGTCAGCGTGCTGTGCATAGCGTTCTGCGTTTACACGGCGCTGACCCTTGAGCCGGTCGAAGGGCTGGAATACGGCGGCGGATACGGCAAATGGGGCGTGGGGGAAAAATATAACAGCACCGAAGGCCTCGTTCGCTGGGTCTCGTCTTGCTGGGGGTTGTTTGAAGCGGCGATATACCTGATAAACAGCATAGGGGTGATGCTGGGTAAACCCGACATAAGCAGAAATAAGGTCATAACAGGAATCTTTTTTCTTGTGGTAATAATCTTCTGTTTGTTTATGGGATGGGGGTGCTGGAAAGCTGCCGGATACATCTGGCGGGACATACAGGCTGCGAGGGGATAAGACGTAAGATTTCAATAAACAGAGGGAAACACGGAAATGAAGACCATCAGTATAATCGGCGATAACTATTTCGGGCACTGGGACAAGACCCGTACAGCCTGCCGCGGCATAGTGCTCAGGGACGGAAAGCTGCTTTTGTCTTACGAGACAAATACGGACACCTGGATGCTCCCGGGCGGCGGGCTGGAGGCGGGGGAGAGCGAAAGCGCCTGCTGCGTGCGCGAAGTGGGGGAGGAGACGGGTCTCGTGGTGGAGCCCTCGCTGCCGCAGCTGGAGATAGACGAGTATTACGAGGACTGCAGGTACGTGAGCCTGTATTTCTTCTGCCGCGCTGCAGGCAGGACCGAAAAACATCTGACCGAAAGGGAAAAGCAGGCGGGCATGGAACCAAAGTGGCTTTTCCCCGCCGAGGCGCTGGAAATATTCTCGAAGCACGCCGAGTTTGCCGCCGAAAACGAGGAAAAGCGGGGTATGTACCTCCGGGAATTCACGGCGCTCAACGCGCTTATGGACGAGTGACGGGAGGGCGCCATGTGGAAACTGGGCTGGATAGACCCGAGTGAATATCCCTTCGACTGCATGCTGCGCATGGAGCGCTTCCAGATACGCCTGATACTTGATTATCTGGAGGAAGCGGACAGGCCCGTTATGGGCATCGCGCTGAAAAATAATCCCAAGGTGGCGTGGCTGTGGAAGCAAAAGTGCCCCGAGCGCACGGGGGAGATAGACGCGCTCGCCGCCCTCGCCCCGGACGGCATGGCCCCCGCCCGGGTGCGTCAAGCGGAAGAGACCATCCTGGGCGGGTACGAGGACTTCGTCATCTACACCACGCCCGAAGTCATGAACGAAAAGTGCGACTTCATACGCGGCTGGAAACCGGAAAGCCTGTACGAGATCTGCGAGCTTACCGGCAGGACGGTGCTGGACGTGGGCAGCGGCACGGGGCGGCTGGCGTTCGCGGCGGCTCAAAAGGCCGCGTTCGTGGCGGCGAGCGAGCCGGTGGACGCCCTTAGGGAGTTCATGCGGGACGAGATCGCGAAAAGGGGCATTACCAACATGCGGGTGTGCGACGGGCTGTGCCACAGTCTGCCTTTCCCGGACGACAGTTTCGACGTGACCATGAGCGGCCATGTGGTGGGGGACCTGTTTTGCGAGGAGGTCGCCGAACTCACCCGCGCCACGAAAAACGGCGGCTGGCTGCTGGACGTGCCCGGAGACCAGCGTACGCCTGCCCGCAGGAACGAAAAACTGCTTAATGACGGTTGGGAGGAACTGCCTTATCCGGGCACGTTCGGGCAGACCACTTACCGCTACAGGAAGCAGGTCAAGAAGTAGCGGAGGCATATACGCCGCCGCAGGGATCACTAATCACTGACTCGGAGAAGCATATGACATTCGAACTCAAGCCCGACTACGAACAGGTCAAACAGCGGTACATGGCGTTCTGGGAACGGGAGATGGTAGACCGTCCGCCCGTGTGCGTCGCCCTGCCCAAAGCGGGGGCGAGACCGTACGGGCGCAGGACATACGCATCACTGGAAGAAAAGTGGCTGGACATAGACGGGCGCGTGGAGGAGACGGCGGCGGGGCTTGAAAACACCGAGTTTTTGTACGACTCCCTGCCCGTCGCCTGGCCCAACCTGGGACCGGAGATCTTTTCCGCCTGGTGCGGCTGCCCCTACAGTTTCGGCAGGACCACCGCCTGGTCCCGTCCCGCGATAAACGACTGGGAGAGGGACTTTGAAAAGACGCGCCTTGACATGGACCATCCCCTGTTCAGGACCATGGAGGAGTTCACCCGGAAGCTGATCTCCCGGGGCAGGGGGCGCTTTATAGTGGGGCTTACGGACTTCCATCCCGGCGGCGACCATATAGCCGCGCTCCGCGGCGGGCAGACCCTGGCCATGGACCTGCTGGAAAACCCGGACTGGGTCAAAAGGGCGCTTGCCCGGGCGGAAGGGGAGTATTACGCCGCTTACGGGGTGTTTTACCGCATGGTACACGAGGCGGGCATGCCCACCACCAGCTGGACCACGCTGATAAACGACGGCACCTACTACATCCCCTCCAACGACTTTTCCTGCATGATCAGCCGCGAGATGTTCAACGAGTTCTTCCTGCCGGGCATCGCGCGGGAGTGCGCGTTCTACGGGCGCTCCATATACCACCTGGACGGTCCCGGGGCACTCAGGCACCTGGACGCGCTGCTTGAGATACCCGAACTCGACGCGGTGCAGTGGGTGTGCGGCGAGGGCAACCAGGGCTACCACAAGTGGGTGGACGTATACAAGCGCATACAGGCGGCAGGCAAGGGGATACAGATGATGTGCGATATAAAGGAGCTGGACATGATATTCGAGACGCTCCGCCCCGAAGGCGTGTGGTTCTCGAACATTTCGGGCATCCGCGACAGGGAGACCGCGGAATATGCCGTCGGGCGGATAACGCGCTGGAAATAACGCGCCGATAATTAAAGGGAGCCGGAGGATCCGGCTCCCGCGCTTTTTGCCGGTTTGAGTTTTTTATTCTGCGTTTACGGTCAGGGAGGGGACCGCTTCGCAGTTTATGAGCTCAAACACGGTGGGAGCGTCGAAAGGCGCGCCCATGGCTGCCATTTCGTCGCTGTAAAAGCCGCTGCCCACGATGTCGCCTATGCCTTCGACGTTCGCCCCGGCGTTCACGCTCACGTTCAGCGCCCTGCAGTCGGTAAACACGGTCACGGGCATGCCAAGCTCTTCGCCGGGATAGCCGCCCGCGTAACCGGTGATGCCGCCGATCCAGAGGTAGTCGTCGCCCATGGTCAGCACCACGTCCTGCGCCGTAAGATCAGTGAACTGCTCCGAGGTGAAACCGCAGCCGGAGATGCCGCCTATGCCGTAGCAGCCGCTGCCGGCGGTCACGCTGCCGGTGGCAGTGCAGTTTACTACGCTGGTCATCTGCAGACCGCCGCCCACGATGCCCGCGTTGGCGGTGCCGTCGGGTATCACGATGTCGGCCTGAACGTCGCAGCCGCTTATCAGGCTGCCCAGACCCGCGCCGACGATGCCGCCGTACATGCCTTCCCGGCTGAGCTCGGTATAGTGCGCGGTGACTTTGCCGTTTACCAGTTTGATGTCTGAAATGGCGGAACAGTAGGCGTAGCCCACCGCGTCGGCGGCCATCACGCTGCCGTCCACGCAGGCGTTCTCCAGCGTGAAGTTGCCTATTTTGGCGTTTGCGGCGCAGCCGAACAGGCCCAGCGCCCAGCCTTCGGGCTGTTTGACGCTCAGGTTGCTGATGGTGTGGCCCTGCCCGTCAAACGTGCCGGTGAAAACGGCTGCCATGTCCGGCACCTCGCCTTCCTCGCCGCCGCCCATCACGAAGGCGCCTATGGGCGTCCAGTCGATCCCCGCCAGGTCTATGTCGGCAGTAAGCACGTAACTGCCGGAAAGATCCGCGCTGATCGCCGCCAGCTTTTCGGCGGAATCGATCTCTGTCACGACGGCATCCTGCTTTATCCAGCTGATGGCGCCGTCGTCGGCGGTAAGCGTCAGCACCGTTTCTCCCGCCTCGTTCACCGTCAGGGCGTAGGGGGCGGATTCGGCTTCGCCTTCAAGGTTGCTGAACGCCACATACAGGCCCGCGCCGTCTCCCTTTTCGCCCGTATCCGCGGCGAACGCCTCGAAATCGGCGGTCTTGACGCCGTTCATAAAGGTCTCGCCGTGGCCGTTCGAGTCTATGGTCATGCTGAGGTCAGCAGAAGCGTATTCCTCGCCGAAGGCGCTCAGGTCCGCCTTCCAGCTGCCCGTAAAGCCCAGCGCCTCCAGCTGCGCCGCCGCTTCCGGCGCATGGGCGGAGTAATCCAGGTTTTCAAGGCAGAACAGATTTATCACGTCGTCTGTCAGCTGCGCGTCCGCGTCCACGGGAAAGCCCGCCGCCAGCCAGTAGGCGTAAGGTCCGGCGTTGTACAGCTTAAGCGCGTCGGGATCGCTGCCGTAGCGGAATTCCAGATGGTAAGTCTCCTCGGGCGTGTCGGGCATCATGAAGAAGTATCTGAATTCGCCCGCGTCTTCGTCCGCCGTTTCATACAGGAAGCCCTCCATCATGCCGCCCAGCGACAGCGTGCCCGCGTAAGCATACTCGTGGCTGAACACCTTATCGCCGTTTCCGTCCGCGCCGCTTATCACGGGAGCGTCAAAGGTGATGGTGTTCACGCCGTTTATGAACAGGCAGTCGAACTGCGCGCCGTTTGAGCCGTCACCGAATGCGTCGATCGCTTCCTGCCCGTAGAGCGTGCCGCTGCAGGCGGACTTCAAGAGCTCCGCGTACACGGGCGCGTTTTCGCTGCCGAGCACGGCGGCGCAGGGATCAAGCCATTTTTCGTCGTACTGTGGGTCGGTGATCACGGGGAACAGCGGCTCGTACGTGCCTTTTACCGCTTTAAGCAGGGCGGCTGCCCGGGCAGCATCGTCCGCTTCAGCGTTCTCTTCTGCAAGACCGAAGGAGAACAGCATGAGCTGCGCCAGCGCAAGAGAAAAGAATTTGCTCAAATTCGACTTCATAATATTTCCTCCATGTGATATTAGTTAGCGGTGACTAACTAATATCCTCAGAAAAACCGCCTGTATGCGTCGGATCCGTCACGAGTCTTGCCATATATGTTAGCCAACGCTAACAGTATAATATCATAAGGTCGCCCGCCTGTCAAGCGCGGCGGGCGCGGTTTATGCGCCGAACCGAAAGATTAACATAAACGGCGCGATAACCGAATGCGTCCGCCGTCCCGGGCAAAACAGCCGCGCACGGTCGGGTGCAGGGCCTGCCGCTTTGGATGCGGCGGGTGCGTGCGGGGGGGGGGCATGAAAAAACCGCCGCGGATATTCCGCGGCAGCTGCTTTTTATCGTCATTCGGCGGAGCCGGAGTAGAACTCGGTCCGGGTGGGATTTGTCTGTATCAGTATGGAGCTCTGGTCGAAGGCGGCGATTAGCTCGTCCGCCGCGGCGTAAACCGCCTGTTTGTCGGCGTCGCTCAGGTAAATGACCAGCGTGTATTCCCTGTACTCGGTGCCTTCGTCGACCCAGCCGCCCTGGGCTTCCTGGATGGTGTAGCCGCCGAAACGGTCGATCAGGATCTTCCGGGCGACTTCCAAAGCTTCGCTCTGGGTGTATACGGGCTTGTTGGTGTCCTTGCCGTTGGTGCCCAGGTACAGCACGTACTGGACGTCTTCGGCGCCGTCTTCGCTGTCTTCACCGGCGTCTGCCGTGACGGCTTCCTCCCGGGGAGCGTCGGAGGGCACGCGGTCTTCCGCCAGTTCTTCGAGCCAGTGGAACGAGCCGGTCTTCACCACGTTTTCGCCGTAGATGGTGGTCCAGTCGTTGGCCATGGAGATCACGTTGTAACCGGAGGCTTCCCACTTTGCCGCCAGAGGCGCCGCCTTTTCGGCGTTGCCGTAGTCCCTGACCTCGTCGTCCGCAACCAGCATGAACGCCGCGCTTTTGTAGGCGTTGTTGTGGATGACGTAGTTGTGCATGCTCACGTCGCCGGAGGAGTTGCCGAAGGAGAGCACCGGGCGGCGCCCGATCTCCTGGGCGATCTGGAGCACCTTGTTGGTCTAAAGGTTCTTGATGAGCAGCCTGTCGGTGCGCAGCACGTCATCGGCGTCGCTGAATACGTAATCCAGCCCGTCCGTTTCGCCCTGTCCGCTGGCTTCCATCTCCACGTCCATGCCGATTATGTTTTCGTAGGGGATGTCGACCATGCCCTCAATGAACACGCGGCAGATGAAGCGGTCGCTGCCGGAGCACACGTAGCAGGTGAAGCCGTTGTCCTGCAGATACTCGACCACTTCCGCCATGGGAAGATAGTATGCCTCGCCGTAGGTCATGCCTTCGAAGCCGTCCGCTTCCCTGAGCAGGATTTGGTTCACGAAGTCCTCGAACTCGAACAGGCTCATCCCGGCGTAGGCGCGGGCGGCCTGGACCGCGTGGCGCATGGGCATGTCGGAGGGGAAGGAGTTGTCAAGCGCGCAGTCCCTTAACAGGCGGCCCACTTCCAGCATTTCGGAGTCGGGCTCGATATCGGGATCCTTGAGTATGCGCCAGGCGAGCATGTAGTACTCGAGATAGGTGGGGTAGAGCTCGCCCATCAGGGTGCCGTCCATGTCGAACACGGCGATGCGGTCGAATTCGGGGATGTAGTCGGGGGACTCTTCGTCCGTGACCGCTTCCACGTAAGAGATCAGCGCGTTAAGCGCGGGAGCGTCCGGCTTCCACAGGGTGAAGGGGCTTTCTTCGTCTTCCGCGAAGGCGGACCCGGCGCAGGCGATAAGCAGCGCCAGAGCAAGACAGGTCAGTGTCCTTAACAGTTTGGTCATTTGCGGTTCCTCCGTGTTTTGCAGTCTATCCGCGCGGATGCGAGGGCAAACTTAAGCGGCGTCCCGAAAGGGCGCCGCTTAAGCCGCGCGCGGTCAGTTCATCTTCTTGATTATGGTCATTTCCACCGTGCGGCCCTTTATGGACACTTTCACGTCGTCCGCCACGCGGGCGACCACGGACTTTTCCAGTTCGTCCCAGGCTTCCTTGGCGGCAGGATCGTCTTCCTTCACCTTGTCGGAGAGCGCGCCCACGTACCTGATCAGGGACCATTCCTTTTCCAGGGAGGTCATTCCGGTCTGCTCGAACATGTCGGGGGCGAGCAGGGGGCTGGTGACGGAGGCCACGTCGCTGTCCATGCTCTGGTCGAAGAAGTCCCTGAGCCGGCCCATAAGCCCTCTGGCGGACTCGTTTTTGCCGGTGCTGGACACGGAGAGCAGCTTTTCGCGCTTGTCGCTGTCCATGGGAGTTACGACCTTCAGGTGCAGGCGGTACACGCCGTCCTCGTCCTCGATCCAGAACTCGCCTTCCTGTTCGCCGGTGATGGAGCGCATCATGCCCATCATTTCCTCGGCCAGGAGCCTTAAGTGCAGGGCCTGCTTATGCCCCAGTTCCTTGTACGCGGCGACCTTTTCGACCTGCGCCAGGGCGGTCTCCATCTGCCTGCCGCTGCTGGATACGCTGATGATGTCAGTCTTCATGCTGCTTACCTCATTCTATGCAAAGTACGTCGGAGAAGCCGGTCACGTCCAGCACTTCCTTCACGATCTCGTTGACGTTGATGAGCTTGAATCCGCCCTTGTCGCTGAACGTCTTGTACGCCCACAGTATCGCCCGCAGCCCTGCGGAAGAGATGTAATCGAGCTTTGCCATGTCCAGCGTGAGGCTTTGCGCGGAAGGCATGCAGTCCTTCAGCTCTTTTTCGAACTCGGGAGCGGTCAGAGTGTCCAGGCGGCCTTCGGGCGCCAGGGTGAGGCGATCGCCGTCTTGGGTCCTGGTGATTGTCATATTCTTACCTCCTTGATGAATGCGGCTGTGATATGTTCAGAAGCGCCCCAAAGGCGTGCGCGGTCACTTAGTGACCGCCTCCGCGGGAGGGCAGCTCGTGAATGTCGTAGGTCTCGAAATAGATGTCGTAGGCGGTCTCGACGTCCCCAGAAAGCTCGATCAGCGCGCCCGCCTGGAACATGGAGGACAGGCTGCCGGAAGGCGCCTGCCAGGCGGCGTTGGATACTACGCGGATGTCGCTGCCGTTGAGCAGCGCCCGGGCGCCGAACAGAAGCGCGCCGGTAAAGATGTGGTAGTCGCTGGAGACTATGGCGAGCTTATCGACCTGCGGCGCGTTTTCGGCCAGGATCTGGAAGGTGTAGATCGCGTTCTGGGCGGTGGTCAGGGACCTGTCTTCCGCGAACACGCGCGCCTCGTCCACGCCGTTATCGATGAGCCAGGCGGCCATGCGTCCCGCCTCGGTGGCTTCGGGAGCGTTAAAGGCGGTGCCGCCGCCGGTGCACACGATATACGCGTTGGGATACCGTTTGGCGCATTCGAGCGCCACGTTCAGGCGCCCTATGAGCTCGTCGCGCATGGTGCCGTCGGGGTTCAGTTGGAAGCCCAGCACCACAAAGCACAGGCTGCCGTCGTCCGGCAGGTCTTCAGGCACTGCATAGTTCACTTCCACCGGGGTTTGCCAGATATCCATTATGGCCGCCCATTTTGCGCCCAGCTCGGGGTTGAGTTTCTTAAGCGCGTCCAGAGACTCGGTATCGGTCTCGCCGTAGGCGGCGTAGGTGACCACGGCGCGCTCGATCAGCGCCTGAGCGGGGGACACCGCCGCTTCCTCGCCAAACGCGCAGCAGACCAGCGCGACGGCCAGGCACAGGACCGCAGTGAGCAAAAACTTTGCCTGTTTCATATGCTGTGCTCCTTAAGTATTATACTCCCAAAGGCGTGCGGGGTACAGCGTTACAGGCTGCCGCCCAGGTTTTCCAGCGTGTCGATCACCACTACGCAGTCTTCCGTCACGCTTTGCATGATGCGCTTCATCACGTTCTCCGGCACCGCCACGCAGCCGCCCGTCCAGGGCTTCTGGGGACCGAAGCAGTGCAGGAATATGGCGGAGCCGCGGCCGGGGGTGCCGTCCTCGTTGAAGGAGATGTTAAGGCAGTAACGGTACTGGAATTCGTAATCCACTATGTGCTCGCTGTCGTCCATGAGCAGCTCCGGCACGTCGCGGATATCCACCATCTGGTTGTAGAAGCGCTCGGGGTCGCCGGACCAGTAGGTGTTTTCGTCGACTTGGAAGTAATCCAGCGCGCAGCCGGGGTCGGGGGCGATACCGAAGGCTTTGTTGAAGCGGTACACGCCCGCGGGCGTCTGGCCGCAGCCTTCCTTGTGGTCCGCGTCGGCGCACAGGCCGTTTTTGCCCACGAAACCGGGAGTGGAGAGGATCTGCATCCAGGTGCCGTCCCCGGTCTTACGGTGCATGGATATGTAAGCGGTGGTCTTGTCCATGCCTATGCCGGCCACTATGAACAGCTGGGAGGCGTCTTTTGCCTGGGGCAGGGCGCAGACCCAGTCGGGGGAAGCGGTCTCGCCGTACGTATCGGCGAAGAGGGGAGAGGCGCCTGTTTCGCCTTCCGCGAGGGCGGAAATGCCAAGCGCCAGCGCGAGCGCGACGATGAAAACGAGTATATTCTTCATAGTTTCAAACCCTCAATAAATACCGGTCCGGTCTCGGATCGGTCTGAGATCATTTTACGGAAGCGCGGCTCACCGGGAAGGTGAAGTACACGTCCTTGCAAGGTTCGTCTTTCAGGGTGAAGTGCCACCACTCGCCTTCGTAGGGCGCAAAGCCCCGGCGCGTCATGGCGTCCCTGAGGAGCATGCGGTTTTGGAGCTGCGCGTCAGTCACGCCGGCGTAACCGGGGCGGCTGAGTTCCCCGAAGTAGTCGAAGGGGCCGCCCATGTCGAGTTCCCGCCCCGAAGCCATGTCGAACAGGGTGAGGTCCACCGTGCTGCCCCGGCTGTGCCCGGAATGTTCGGCGATGAAACCTTTGGGAAAGAGCTCGTCCTTTTCCAGTTCGGGATAAAAGTACGCTTTCATGCGGGTATCGCTTAGGTCCTGTGCCCAGGCGACGAAGCGGTCCACCGCCTTCTGGGGACGGTAGGCGTCGAATATCTTAAGGCGGAAGCCCATTTGCATCACGTCGTCGCTTATGCGCCTGAGCGCTTCGGCTGCCGGCTTTGTCAGCAGCGCCACGGGTTCCTCATAGCCGTCTATGCGGTCGCCCACGAAGTTGTAGGTGGAAAAATAGCGTATCTCCAGTATCGCGTCGGGCACCGCGTCGCTTAAAAGCACGAAGCCCGAAGCGTCGCCAGAAAGCTTTACCTCGGCTTTCCCGGCGGATGCGGCAAGCGGTCCAAACATGGCACAGGCCCTCCCGTGAGCAGCGTTTTCGTGGGGTACGGGTTGTCAGTAGATCACGTGCTCCATTTCGGCGGATGCGGCGAACAGCTCCAGGCAGGCTTCGCGGTCCAGGCACACAAGGTAGTCTTTCAGACTTTCCCGGCCGCCCGCCAGGGAATCGAACTCCTCGTCCCTGAAGCCGATAAGCGCGTTGTCCTCTATGGTGCAGCCGTAGTACACCTTGTCGATGTTGGCCCACAGGCAGGCGTACAGGCACATGGGGCAGGGTTCGCCCGTGGTGTATATCTCGCAGCCGCTCAGGTCGTATGTGCCCAGGTTTAGGCAGGTGTCCCGTATCGCCGCCACCTCGCCGTGGCAGGTGGGGTCGTTGTTTTTGAGCACCATGTTGTGGCCGCGGCCCGCTACTTCGCCGTCCTTGACTATAACCGCGCCGAAAGGGCCGCCGTGGCCGCAGGTCACGCCGTACAGCGCCTCGTCTATCGCCAGCTGCATGAAAGGATCCCCGGCGTTTATGCGGATGCTGTTTTCCGCGTGTTCCGGGCCAGGGACGGCGGGCGCCTGGGCGCTTTTAAGCGGCAGGGGCACGAACGCCAGCGCCGCGATAAGCAGGTATATGAGCGCGTGGACAGAAAGGGCCATAATATCCTCCCTTTACGGGTGAGCGGTGGTGCCTATGTCTTCACCCATGGCGGCTTTATATATGTTTTCGAGGCTGTCCATCTTGAACACGCGTATGGCGGGCACATGCCTGTCCATGCACAGCACGAAGGCGGAGGTGTCCATAACGCCCAGGCGCTTGTCGATGGCCTCTTTGTAGGTGATGTCCTTGTACATGACCGCGTCGGGGTACTTGTTGGGGTCCTTGTCGAATATGCCTTCCGCGCCGGTGCCCTTGAACACCGCGTCCGCCTTCAGCTCCGCGGCTCTGAGCGCCGCGCCGGTGTCGGTGGTGAAGAATGGGTTGCCGGTGCCGCCCGCCACGAACACTATGTTCCCGTTTTCCAGGGCTTCGTCCGCCCGGTCCGCCCGGTACAGTTCCGCGAAGCGGGTCATCTCCTGGGCGGTGAACACCCTGGCCTTGCCGCCCAGGCGGTTCACTGCCTCGGCGCAGCACAGGGCGTTAAGCACCGTGGCGAGCATGCCCATCTGGTCGGCGGTCACGGCGTCCATGTCGGGATTGAAGCGGCCGCGCCAGATATTGCCGCCGCCCAGGATCACCACCAGCTGGATGCCTTCGGACGCGATCTTATTGAGCATGCGGGCGCATTCGTCCACCCGGTCCTTGTCAAACACGCTGCCGCCCGCACCGAGGGGGGCAAGGGTCTCACCGGAGAGCTTGAGCACAATGCGGCGATACATATTTATACCTCTCAATCAGCTTTATAAAACCGGGCGCTCACGCGGGCGACATAATCGGCCGGATCACGCCCGGTCTGTGTTTTCCGGGTAATAATAAAAGGGGAGAAGTCCCCTTTTATTATCTGTATCAGGTGTTTACTTGTTTACCTTGGCGGCCTGCTCGGCAACCTCGGCGGCCAGGTCGTTGACCTTCTTCTCAAGGCCGTCACCCATGCGGTAGCGGGTGAAGCGGACGATGTTCAGGCCCTTGTTCTCCTGGTCGATCATCTTCTGCACGGTGAGGCTGTCGT
>JAEEGL016020507.1_pt1 | contig 12438 bp, 12 predicted proteins | sample 9134231 | NCBI WGS metagenome assembly JAEEGL01 (sample SAMN16246548, study PRJNA631951) | gut metagenome | biome: gut microbiome; feature: rumen; material: fiber-attached | host: Bos | place: Iran: Karaj | collected 2018-10 | reverse complement strand
TGAACCGGCTTGGTGGGATGAACGGCATCCTATTTGGGTTGACCGCCGCATCTGGATTGGCGGGACTGATATGCAGTCTTGGGAGGCTTGAAGAAAAAACGACGCCTAAATTGAATGGGTATGCTATCGCAGCCCTAGGTGTTCTCGCCTATTTTGCCCTGATGTTATTCACCCGTTATGTATTTGATCGGATCGTCACGACGGAACTGATTCTGATCGTTGGATGGACGACGCTGGAGATGGTTGTGATCAACCGTCTCAACGCAGCTGGGATCATTTCTGATAAGGAATTCACCGTTATGTGTGCGGTAATTGCCGTGGCATTCACGATCAGCATGGTTCTTTACGTCGCTTATTATCGTATGGAGGAGATGAGAGCGTTTTACGCGGCCATGATCCCGCTCGTGACGGAAGCCGCAGTCATGACCGTGCTGACGGGTATGCTGATTCTGTAATGAGCAGTCGGTTGCATGCCCTAAGTAAATTTTTTTTTTAGAGAAAAACAGTTTAGCCATTGGCTCCTTTACCGAGATCGGCTAAGTAAAGGTCGCCGCGGCGAAAATCCCGATCATCTCTCAGTTTACTGTTTCTCCTCTCCTTGTGTTCTCTGCGTTTTTTACGCTCGATGTTTCTGAGCGCACGGTATGCTGTCATGTCATGATAGTGTTCGCTATTGTATCTGTCGTGATATGTCATGTGTCCTCCATTTTTGATGTAAGGGGAAGCCGATCAGCCATATGGTTGAAACGGCTTCCTTTTAACACATTTAATCTCTCTGTTTGTCCCAGACATCCCGGGAGCGGACTTTTGGTCCGGTGGGAATCATCAGGCGGCGGTTTGCTGGACTGTTCCATAGGAATCTAACCTCCCTGCCTTCTTTATGGCCGGGTCGCGGATTACGGAAGTATCATTGGCCCCATGCCCGTCATGGCCGCTTCCGGCTGAAAATCAGCTTTTGTTGCATGGGCTTGATCGCTCGTCCGGAGGTTGTTGGCTTCAGCGGAGTCCTGGTGCGCCTGTAAACGTGGCTGTTGACATCGGGAATGTACCTGATGTTTAGTTTTTTATGAGCAGAGAGGAGAATATCTCCCCTCACTTGTATAGGGGGAAAAACAGCCATTTTGGGCCATGTTTTTTAGGAAATTTCCAACATTTTTCTTAGCCGACGCAGAATCGCTCTTTTTCTGTTGTTTATCGTCTTCTGCGGAATCCCACTGATCGCTGAATAATCGCGTTCGGATAGACCCTTGGAATATATCGCATCGATCAGGTTTTGCTCTTCGGTACTCATTTGATCTATCTCCTCTCTGAGTTTATCCAACATGGCTTCGTGCTGCAGAAATTCAAAAGGTTCATATTTCGTGGAGATGAATTCCTCGAAGTTGTCGCAGTTATCATCTTCAGCTCCAATCAACTGACTCATCTGAATCTCGTGCGCGTAGAACTTCTTGTCCTGATCCTTGATTGCCCACATTCCTCTCATATACTCATCATAGACTTCTTCAGATACAGGGACATTGACGTGTTTCCCTTTCAGGGTATCATAGACTCCTTTGATGACCTTTTTGGGAATCTTGTCGTTTTCAAGAGGAGTGCTTGAGGATGGATCGGGATTCTCTTCGTCCATCTCATAAAGGAGTGCGATCATGTCCTCCGTTACCACGACTCCGTTTTCGTCAATGTCGCCGACATGAACTGTTGACGACGTGCCGTCAGCAAAACGGTAGGTATAGAAGGTGCGGGATTTGGGATCGAATTCTGCCTGTTTCATTTTGCGTCCTTTCTGCGGACGCATTCTGCAGCGGATTCCCTTGACTGAAAAAAGGATGCACAGAGTCAGGGGTGGTCACACCAATCCCTCCACCACGATCCTCGTGGTGAGGAAGGAATCGGTATGAACATCCGCTGCCGTATGCATCCGGCTTCAGATATAGATTTTTTGATTGTCCAAAGCATTCTTTCCTTTGGACGCCTACATGATATCATGTCAGGAGACGATACTCCATAGCAATAAATGACGTGTGAATTTGCATATAGATATGCGTATTCATTCAGATTTTAGTTGTTTCTCTATTGAAAGGGATTGTTTTCTGCGGGATTTCCTATTTGGCCTTTCATTTTCATGTTTTTGAAGGTGAAAAGCCCTGTTTTGCATGTCATTAAGTGACGTATGCAATTGTAAACAAATAGTGAAATATTAAAAAACCTGTTGCTTATTTTGCATCAGGTGTTGAAGTGTATATTTGGATGTTTTGAGACAAAAAAACAATGGATACTCTTGTCTGTCCCATAAAAATGTGGTATGATATATTATAATTCAAGATTTACGTAAGTATGTCGACTATTTCAGGAAGATCGGATATGTTGGTTCAATATGAAAACAAAGGCACCAATCGCCAATCGCACCGAAAAATGGCTGACAAACACACTATTGGTTTTATCTGTTGACTTTATATGCTGAAGACGATGCGCAGATTCCTTTCTATTTTGGCAAAAACGTTTCTGTTTCTTTTCCTTACAGTGGTTGTCATCTATCTTTTTCTTGCACTTGCAGCACTAATCTCGGGTATTCTGCAATACCGCAGGAATAAAGATGAGCAGGAAAAGCGTTTGACATGGCTCAGGGAAGACTATTATCAGTCATATGAGTCAGGAGGAGAGCAGCGGTTCACCTCGTTTGATCTTTCTCATGCTGATCAGATACGACTGAACGAAGTTTCTTTTCTTGCAACGCACAACAGTTATCAACCATGTGCAGGCTGGGCATACCGTATGCTGATCAAGGCGGTTAGCATGATCCCGGGAGTATCGGTGGACGGACGGCTCGCTGACTTTGAAATGGATGGCTTGACAGAACAGTTGGAATACGGTATCCGAAGTATGGAATTGGATGTGGAGGCTTTTGAGAAAGACGGTATTCTTTCCTTCTTCGTCACTCACTTCCTTTTGGATAACCGATCGACCTGTCAGGATCTGGCTAAGGCACTTGAAGAGCTCAAGTTATGGTCCGATCACAATCCTGGGCACCTTCCCCTGATAATTCTGATTGAACCAAAAGACATCCGGTTTCCTGTTGGAAAGTGTAAGACCTTTGATGTGAATTGCGCCTTGGAGCTGGATAACGTGATTCGGGAGGTCATGGGGGAACGTCTGATGACTCCGGATGAAGTATTGGGAACATACGATTCCTTTTCCTCCATGCGTGAGAATGACAGCTGGCCACTTCTTGAAGATTGCCTGGGCCGGGTCCTGTTCGTCCTGCATCCGTGCGAGGTGACAGACGCTTATATCGGACTGGATCGCACCATCAGAACGCAGGTCATGTTCCCCTGCCTTCGCCACAACGGAATCCGTGAGGAGTATGCGTCCTTCATTCTGGACAACAACCCCGCAAGCGCTGCGGATCACTTTAAGGAAGATTACGAAAAACTCCGGCTTATGGTCAGGACACGCGCGGATGATTATCCGGATTTCAGCGATGCACGATACGCATCAGCTGATCAATGCGGTGCACAGATTATTACGACCGATTTTCCGCCCAGAGACGTTCGGCGTGACGATCACACCTATAGCTTCGGCGGTTATACGGTCAAGCGGAGGAACCCGGAATAAGGAAACAGTATGGTCCCGGAATTGATAGGGGGCGTACATATATGAAAGGACAAAACAAAGAGTTGGAGCTCTCGGCCTATTGCAGCCGTGAAATACTCTGTTCCTGCGGCAGACGGCATTTCTGTGCTGTCCGAGAGATTATTGTGTGTGCAGGAGCCCTTGAACGTCTTCGCACGCTAACGGCAGAATTCAAAAGAATCTTTCTGGTGGCAGATACGAATACGTGGGCGGTATGCGGCGAAAAGGTGGCTTCGAGCCTCGGCGAAAGCATCCGGGGGATGCTTATTTATCATCGTGAAGGAGCGCTGGTACCGGACGAGCGCGCAGTGGATGAGCTGGAAAGAGCTCTGAATGTTGAGACGGACCTGATTCTTGGGATTGGTTCTGGTGTGATCAACGATATCTCTAAGTACGTATCGTGGAAAACCGGAAGAGAGTACGGCATTATCGCGACGGCTCCCTCCATGGATGGTTACGCATCCTCCGGAGCGGCCATGATCGTGGACGGTATGAAGGTGACCTATACCACACATACCCCGCGTTTTATTCTTGCCGATGTCGATATCGTCAGAGAAGCGCCGTTGGATATGATTCGCGCGGGATATGGCGATATCATCGGGAAATACAGTTCACTCAACGACTGGAAACTCAGTCACCTTATGATGGGGGAATTCTTATGTCAGAATATCTATGATCTTGTCATGAGTGTGACGGATCATGTCCGCGATTTGGCGGAGAGGATCATCGAGCGGGATCCCGATGCGATCGAATATCTGACAAAGGCGCTGATCCTGATCGGTATCACGCTGAGTCTGGTTGGATCGACCCGGCCGGGGTCCGGCAGCGAGCATCATCTGTCCCATTTCTTTGAAATCACGTCTCTTTTGTGTGGGGAGCCGCATTTCTGTCATGGAATCGACGTGGGATACTCCACCATCGTGACTGCTGGCATGCGGGAAAAGATCGCTTGCCTGAAAACGCCGGAGTTTCAGCCGGAAGATGTGGAGAAGAGAAATCATGCGTGGAATCGGATATACGGCAAAATCGCCGATGAGGTAAGCGCTCTTCAAAAGGAGGCGGGGTCCTATGAGCGGGATTTGTCTGCAGAATATCGTAAAAAATGGGCTTCTATCCAAACAATTCTTGCTGAGTGTCCGTCTGCAGAGGAATGCCGTGTGATGCTGGAACGAGCAGGTTATGACCCGAAAGAGTTTTACAATATGTACGGAACGTCAAAAATCCGTGATGCCATGTTTTACGGGAAAGATCTGAAGAACCGCTATTCTGTTTTGTGGCTGTATTACGACTTGTTTTCGGGTAAAAAGTCCAATTTGACGGAGGAGGGTTGATTCGATGTTATCCTCGAGTATTGCATTGATTGCGGAAGAGCTGAATACAGCGCTTGAGTCTTTGCAGCAGAAAGACGTTGAAAAGGCGGTACAGAGTATTCTTTCTCATGAACGGGTATTCGTCGGTGCAGCGGGAAGGTCCGGGCTGATGCTGAAGGCATTTGCCATGAGACTGATGCAGATGGGGAAGACGGTCTACGTGATCGGTGAAACCGTCACACCGGCTGTCAGGGAAGGGGATCTTGTGTTTCTGGCCTCTGCTTCCGGCGCGACGCACAGTGTGCTTTCCTATGCGGAGACAGCGAAGAAAATCGGTGCAGATCTCTTTGTCGTGACTGCATTTGAAGAGACGCCTATCTGTTTGATACACCATGCGGACGTCATCCTTCCGTGCAGGAGCAAGGATCGGGATGCGGGTTCAAAGCAGATGATGGGGACCCTCTTTGAACAGACGCTTTTGATTTTCTTCGACGCAGTAGTCGGAGTTCTCCCGGTCGATCCGGAAATCATGCGTCAGCGACATGCCAATTTGGAGTAATATCGCTTTTGGACAACCGGAACATGGTCTGAGAATGAGACATGTTACGGCTTTTCCCAATGTCGACGAACTGGAAAGAATTCAGATCGATAGGACGAGCCAAGCATGCCACACATACCGCAGAATACTTTTTCCGGACTAAGATAGAACAAAGCATAATCAGATAAAAGAGATATCCCACCCGAAGCAGGAAACGTTGAATCCACATCGGAAGGGACTTGATCTGTTATGTTTTCTGTTTTTCCAGTGGCTCCTCAGCTTTGCACGCAAGGTGACGAGCGTTTTCTTTTCTTCTTCCTTCAGGCAAGAGAACATCTCTCCGCGTCATCGCGGCATTGGTGCCGAATCAACGGACGAGCGGCTGGCAGATTAACGGTGTACCGCTTTTCTCATCGCTTCTTCAATCTCCTGAGTGACATGAACGCACCATGGAGAACACGGCAGGACTACCTGCACAAAACGAATGTTGCATATGAGAGCCGCTGCTGACTGATTTTGGCACGGACGTGTCAGTTCATGGAGAATGAAGTCATCCGTCGCTCTCGTTTTACATCCAAAGCAATAAGACGGCAATAGTCCAGGCTGGCTGCCGGGGCGGTATACCGTTAATCTATTTTGTAGGAGGAGCATCGTATGCAGACAAAAACAACCTCAGAGAGAATGGGCGTACAAAATATGGAACTCAAACTTCGGTACAGCAAACCGGCGCCGGATTCCGAGGAGGGGTGGGAGAAATACTCCCTGCCCATCGGAAATGCTTATACCGGCGCAAACGTCTTCGGGGGTGTGGAGACCGAGAGGATTCAGATTACCGAGAATTCCCTTGAGAATCCGGGCGGGCTCGGAGGCCTGAACAGCTTCGCCGATATCTGTTTTCACTTTCCCCATTCGTTTGAAAAAACGTCTGGGTACGAGCGGGAGCTGGACATCGGACGTGCATTGACGTCTGTGTGTTATGAGCAGGACGGCGTCCGCGTCAAGCGGGAGGTCTTTGCTTCCTATCCGGACCGGGCGATCGTGGGACAGATCCGGACTTCTGCGCCTGTTTCCTTCGCGGTCGAGGTCAAGATCCCCTTTCTGACCGAAGAAGAGGGCAGACAGAAACGCGGGACCGTCATGGCGGAAGGGAACACCGTTATCATGGCTGGCGTGATGTGTGCCTACAATGTGCGCTTCGAGGGGCAGCTGCGGGTGTCCTCCGACGGATCGGTGAGGACGAAGGACGGCAGCCTTCAGATCGAAGACGCGACGGAGACGGTGTTCGTTTTCTGTTGCGGCACGAACTATGAGCTGTGCCCCGAGGTCTTTCTGGAACGGAACGACAAAAAGAAGCTGCGCGACTTTGACCCGCACGATCAGGTGACGGAGCGGATGAATGCGGCGTGGGGGCGTTCCTATGAGGATCTGCGTCATCGTCATATGGAGGATTATCAGAGCCTCTTCGGCAGAGTTTCATTCGAGCTCGGGGATATCAAGGTGCCGGAAAAGACTACCGACGAGCTTCTTGCAGCCTATAGCAAAGGTGAGAAGAGCCAGTATCTCGAGGTCCTGTATTTCCAGTTCGGACGCTATCTCCTCATTTCTTCATCACGCCCCGGAAGCCTGCCCGCCAACCTGCAGGGGGTATGGAACTGCCACGACCGCTCTCCGTGGGGCAGCGGCTACTGGCACAACATCAACGTGCAGATGAACTATTGGCCCGCGTTCATCGCGAACTTGGCCGAAACCTTCGACGCGTACCGGGACTTCAACCTTGCGTTCCGTCCCGCGGCGGAGGAGTACGCGCGGCAGTATATCAAGGCGACCGTCCCCGAAAAGTACACTGACGAGCCGGGCGGCTGCGGATGGACCATCGGCACCGGGAGCTATGCCTACACGATCAGCGGACCGGGCGGTCATTCCGGACCCGGTACGGGCGGACTGACGTCCAAGCTGTTCTGGGAGGCATACGCCTTCACCGGATCCCGCGAAACATTAAAGGAAGTGACTTATCCCGCGCTTTTGTCCATGGCGAAGCATCTGTTGAAGGTGGTGCGGGAATACGACGGCCTGTTCCTTTCGGTATTCTCCGCCTCTCCCGAGCAGATCATCTGCAACAACTGGTCGAATCCGGTCCAGTATTACCATACGGTCGGATGTGCGTTCGATCAGCAGATGATCCGGGAAAACGGTCTCGATCTTCTGAAGTGCGTGGAGCTCATCGGGGAAGAGAATATCCCCGAGAAGGATCGTCCGGCGATTGAAGAGCTGCGCCGTCAGATCGACCGGTACGACCCCGTTCAGGTCGGATGGAGCGGGCAGATCAAGGAATACCGGGAAGAGAAGTTCTACGGCGAGGTGGGAGAATACCGGCACCGCCACATTTCTCAGCTGGTCGGACTTTACCCGGGCACGCAGATCAGCCGCGAGACGCCCGCATGGCTCGACGCTGCGAAGAAGACGCTCGATTTCCGCTCCGACGAATCCACCGGGTGGGCGCTGGCGCATCGGCTCAACGCATGGGCACGGACGGGAGACGGCAACCGGGCGTACAAGCTCTACGGCAACCTCATCGGAATGCGGACCCTGCCCAATCTTTGGGATTTCCACCCGCCGTTCCAGATCGACGGCAACTTCGGCGGATGCTCCGGTGTTGCGGAAATGCTGCTTCAGAGCCATGAAGCCTTCATCATGCCGCTCGCCTGCATTCCGGACGCCTGGCGGGAGGGTTCCTTCTCCGGCCTGATGGCGAGGGGCGGTTTTGAGGTTGGCGTATCATGGTCGAATGGATGCGCTGGCCGGATCACAGTGAAATCCATCGCCGGAAATATCTGCCGGATCCGGTATCCCGGTATCGCGAACGCGGAGATTCCGTTCCCGCACACCGTTCTTGACACGGATCGAATCGAATTTCCGACGGAAGCGGGCGGCGTGTAGGCGATCTCCTGCATTCCCGCATGGGAGAAAAAGCCCGTGCCGGAGATGCTTCAGGCAGACAGAGATCTCTGCCTGAGGTGGGACTTCGCCGAGCCGGTCGCGGTATGGCGGGCAGTCGACAGCGCGCCGGTTTACGAGAAGATCGCGGATATTGTCACGGGAGGATCCTATACGGACACCGGCTTCTCGTTTGAGAAAGCGGAAACTGTCACCTACAAGATCACCCGGGCAGATGCATCGGATGGATCTGCCACGGGAGCGGTGACCACCCTGAATCATTCCACGGCAATTGAGCGCCTTCGGTACCGCTATCTGGTAAAGCAGCTGAATGCAGTCTGCGGCGGCGTCGATCTCTCGGAGACGGAGTGACGGGCCGGTTTCAGCCGGAAAGACTGTTTCATGTGAAAACAGGAGTTGTACGTGCAAGGTGGATCCATTCAATAATCTATGGGACTTGGTCAAAGTATTCAATTCGGAGAGGGGTAACAGGGCTGTTTCTTGACGGAAAGTGCGTTCGATGCGGAAGCCCAATCAGAAGGAGTTGTGATTGAGTATATACGATGTCAGTTTTTCTCGGTAGGGAAAGGATACGATCTCATTTTCGGAGGGATAACCACATGAAACAGACGCTAATTGTGCTTGGTTTCTTCGCAGTGCTTCTTTATACCGTTTTCACGGGGACAGCCTGCAGACGAGAAGAGGATCTGAATGATAAAGAAACGAGACGCCCAAGGGCCAATCTCGTTCTGACAGTGAATGATAAGACATTCTATCCGTCCCTTGAGGATAACTCTTCAGCTGAAGCTTTCTTTGAAAAACTTAAAGAAGAAGGCGGATCGCTGGAACTGAATCTTCATGATTACGGGAGTTTTGAAAAGGTTGGTTCGCTACCGTGGGATCTTCCCCGAAACGACGAACAGATTACAACAGTCCCGGGCGACATCATCCTGTATCAAGGCAATCAGCTCACGATCTACTATGACGAAAACACATGGACGTTCACCAGACTGGGGAAAATCAATTCTGTTTCCAAAGAAGATCTTCTCGAAGTACTCGGAGACGGAGATGTAACGGTTACATTCTGGCTTGAATGGGATGAGTAGAATACGGTCATTCAGGATGAGACTGGTTAGAAGAATGAAATAACGGGATATCAATCAGAAAAGGCAGGACGAAAGAGAGAGGAGGTTAAGCACATGACAACCATTGAACACGAACATTACAGGGTACTTATCGATGAACCGGAAGTCTATATCGATAACGAAAAAAGAAAACGCAGCGGTCACATGACCCACGCCATGACGGAATTCGCTCCGGGGAGCTTCATCGATTTTAACGCGAACTGCTCTCCCACACGATGCGGAGGACATTCCGTTTATGGATGGGTAGAATACCGTATTTCCCAGGATGCAGGGAAAACCTATTCGGAACCGCATGACTTTCCGTATTCCGTTGAGAGTTTCCTTGAGGGGAACTGGACGATCTCGGTGGAGAAAGCAGTCACCGCACCGGACGGGTCAATCGTAGCCCTGTGCCTTAGAAACACCATGCTGGAGGAGATTTGCTGCGAACCGTGGCTGACGCCAATGTGTATACGCAGCGAGGACGGAGGAGAAACATGGGGGGAACCTTACGAGTGCATTCCATACCGCGGCAGGATTTATGATGCGGTTGTCCATGACGGTGTGATTTACGCCATGATCTTCTGCAACGAGCATTTCCTCGGGTCTTCCCCAGAGCACGTCTATCGGGTCTATGCCAGTCGGGACTGCGGAAAGAGCTTTGAGGAACAGTCTGTGGTTCCGTGGCCGGATACGACCCGTCGCGGTTACTGCTCCATGATTTTCGACCGGAAGGGAATCCTTCATGCTTACGCCTACAACGAGGCAAGGGAGCGGGAGATGGATCACGCCGTCAGCGAGGACTGCGGAAAAACCTGGAAGGTTACGGAGCCCTGTTATGTTGCGAAAGGGATTCGCAATCCCCAGACCGCCCTCATTGATGGAGTATTTATCCTGCACGGGCGCGGAGAGAATGGAAGGGATTTCGTCTGCTATTCCTCGGAGGACGCCGTGAAATGGGATGAAGGTGTCTATCTCGGCAGGAAAGAGGGCGGTTGTTATTATTCCAACAATATCAACCTGCGAGATGAAAAAGGAGATTTTCTCCTGATCCAGTATTCCGATCTTTATGACGGATGGGCAAGAGTCAATGCCATGCACAGAATCCTGCGCATCGAGAAGAAAGTGTAAGGAGAACACATCATGGACAGACAATTCAGAATTGGCATTTTCGGCTGTGGGCGCGGGATGTTTGCCGCAAACCATATCGCGGAGCATTTTTCCAACGACGCACTTGTGGCCGCACTATGCGACAGAAAGAAGGATCAGCTTGATCGGGCAAAAGCCGCTTTCCCGGACGCCCTCGCTTTCGATGATTTCGACGCTTTTATTAACAGCGGCCTGGACGCCGTTGTTCTCGCGAACTATTTTCACGAGCATGAACGGTATGCCGTACGCGCTCTCGAAAAAGGGATCGCGGTCCTGAGCGAGACGACAGCCGCGGTCACGCACAGAGAATGCGTGGAACTGGTCGAAACCGTCGAGCGGACGGGGACGAAGTATTCTCTCGCAGAGAATTATCCCTTTTCCGCCGCCCGTCTCGAAATGAAGCGAGTCTATGAGACCGGAAAGCTTGGAAAGGTCATGTATGCGGAGGGGGAGTACTGTCATCCGTCCAGCATTGAGGAGATCCGAGCGCTCGATCCTGAAGAATATCACTGGCGAAAATACGCGCCGATGACATACTACATCACGCACTCTCTGGGACCGCTGATGTACATGACAGGCGCGCTTCCGAAAGCAGTCACAGCCCGGACCTGTTACGACGAGGGAAGAGCAGAGCGCATCAATCGGAAATACAGCGACGTTGCTGCAATCATGCTGATCTCCATGGATAATGACGCCGTTTTCCGGGTCCCGGCGTGCGCGATGTTTGCTCCGCACGGAGCTGGTATCGCCTCTCCTGCACGGATGGTGGTATCGAAACGGTCCGCGGAGACGAAGGCATGGTTCGACTTACGTATGTGCCGTGGAATCTTCCCGAGGGAGAGGAGACGCAGAAGTTTTACCGTCCCGAATATCAAACGGACAGTGAAGCGGCGCAGAAAGCAGGCCACGGAGGAGGGGACTATTGGGTCGTCCGGAATTTTCTCGAATATCTCAGGGGAAAACGCGAACCTGATTTTGACGTCTACAAAGCAACGGCAATGTCTGCTACCGCGATTCAGGCTTGGAGGAGCGTTCTCAACGGAAATGCGAGTTATCCCGTTCCGGATTTCCGAAACAAGGCGGACAGACTGACCTATGCAAACGACAATCTGACCCCGTCCGTAGACGATCAGGGGAGAGGCGCGACGCTTCCTCAGGACAGCAGGATGAGGTAAACCATATCGGCGTTGGCGATCACCTGTAAGGACGTGAAGATCCTTGATCCTGCTGATAAACAATCGAATCTCATGGCGATTTACTGGGATTACAAAGAAAAAGGAGACCTCAGAAATGAATAAGCCAAATCTAGTATTTATTCTGACTGACGATCAAGGAGCATGGGCGCTCGGACGTGAGACGCCCGAGATCATCACGCCCAATCTGGATCAAATGGCAGAGGAAGGGATCTATTTCCGGAATTTCTTCTGCGCGTCCCCCGTCTGCTCTCCTGCGCGATGCAGTCTTGCGACCGGCAGACTCCCGTCTGCCCATGGTGTCCACGATTGGCTGCGCGCAGGCAATGTTTCCGGCTCTTCTCTCCCGAAAGAACTACAGCCTGCATACGCGGGAGATCCCACTGCCTTGGACTACCTCGCGGGAATGCCGACCTGTTACGATGCTCTCCGGGAAGCGGGATATCGCATGGGATTCGTGGGAAAATGGCACATGGGCGACAGTCTGAAACCCCGCGCGGGCTTCGATGAATGGACGGTCCTGCTCGGCGGCGGATGCGCGTACAAGCATCCCGACGTGT
>JAEEGL015590312.1_pt1 | contig 12438 bp, 9 predicted proteins | sample 9134231 | NCBI WGS metagenome assembly JAEEGL01 (sample SAMN16246548, study PRJNA631951) | gut metagenome | biome: gut microbiome; feature: rumen; material: fiber-attached | host: Bos | place: Iran: Karaj | collected 2018-10 | reverse complement strand
ATTCCTGATTTATCAAGAAGTCTAACGGCTTCGTTTAAAACTTTTTTTACAAGATTTGTCTTTTTTGCCGGAGAACGTTCAGCAATTTCGAATAGTCTGAAAGGAACTTCTATGTCGGGGTTCATTTCAATAATCCAGCCTGCTTTTGTTAGAAGTTCAGCGTTTGATTCGGCGGCAAAGTATTTAAGTAAAAGAGGCTTTACCATGTCGAAGGGCAGGAATGGGCAGTTTTGTATGCCTGCAAGACGTTCTGTGGCTGAAGCTGAGAGCAAAAGAGCCTGCAAGTGTTTTAAAGCTTCTTCTTTATCTATTTTTACTAGACCTCTGATTGCAAGAGCTTTTATTTCTGGGTCTTGAGAAGAAAGCAAAGCAGGTAAATCAGGCAGAAGAAGCTCAGGTTTCAAATGAACCATGGTGCGCAGAGCAGCGAGTTTTAGAACTAAGCTGTCTGAATGGATATTATTTGTTATTAGATTAAATTTGTCTTCAGGCCAGTTTCTACTGAATGTTCTGATTACACGTGCCGCTATAATCGGCGAAGAGCCTTCTAGAAGTTCAGGACCAATACTACGTAAATCTTTTGGAAGTCTCGCTGGTAAATTAGAGATAATATGCATACGCATATTATCATCTGATTCTTTCCAGGTAGATAAAAATTCGGTAGAATTACCTACTTTAACAGGCTGAGGTTCCTTAGTGCCTGTTAAACGGCTTTGTACGGCAGAAATGGCATGGGAAATAAGCATCGAACATTCTGGGTCATCTTCTGTGATTCTTATTTCCTCTAAAACAGACAATATCTCAGGGCTATCACCAGTTCTAATTACTTCTTCCAGCGCAAAAATTCTGAAAGATTTTATAGGTACCCTAAGATTATCTAATATATTTTGTTGTTCATTTGAAATACTCACGTAAATATATTAGTAGAAATAACAAATTTTTACAATTTTTTTTTATTCGCTGGTGATTATTTGTTTTATTACCGCATTTGCTTTTTCAAAATCTTCTTCTAAATCTTTGGGGTTTTCAGAGGAAAGCATAAAATAAAGTCTATTTGCTGTTTGTTCATATTTTACTTCTGATTTTTCGCATACTTTTTCTGCCTTAGAAAAATCATATGAATTGTCTTTTATTTTGTATATGTTTATTTTATTTATTTTTGAGGTTTTTGATGGGTAGCTTGCTTCTTTTAACGGTTCTAAACCTGCTGCTTCACTCCATTCGTTCATATATTCAAGACGGTTATTATCTGCATTTATAGAAATAAGAATTGGCTCTAGATTCTTTATAACAAATGAAAATCTTAAAGGATTTACAGAATTTTCTAATAGCTTATCGAATGATTTTATTGTTTGATCTATTTTTGCAAAAATATTATCGGGAAGCTTTATTGGAAAAGCTCTCCATCTTTGCTGAAGTTTCATCATTTTATTTAAGCCTATTTGTGTAATAAGTCTGACTTTTTTCTCTAGAACACTTACTTCTAAAAAGGCTTTGCCTTCGATAAACTCTTCTATTATTACTTTCTCATTATTTGTTTTTGATTGTATTGTTTCGAAAAATTCCGGAAGTTCCCTATAGGCTTTTAATACAAATATAAGATTATTATTGGAAAGGTTTTCTGCTGATTTTAAACATAGCGGAAAAGTATTTTTTTTCATTGCCCACTGGCTGATCTTCAAAAATTGATCGGAAGCAAAAAAATCGGGAGTTTTTATGCCATTTTGGTTACAGTATTCCCTGAGTTTGCAACGGTCATTTAATACTTCCAACTGGTCAATAGGAAGTGGTGAAGTTGTTTTTTTCTTTTTTGTTGGTTTCATTAGTTTTAGACTTATCTAATAAGAATAAAATAAAAGAAGACTTATTCCTGAACTCTTTCTTCCAGTTCTTTTAATCTGGCTTTAGCTAATTTGTTAGAAGGATTGGTATTAACTGTATGACGTAACTTATCTATTTCAAGACGATTGTACCTTAGTAATTTACGTAGGACGTCTAAATCTCTTTCTAAGGTTTTATCGTCATTGGAAATCTGATTAGCCATGGCTAGATTATTAAACGCTTTACGATACTGATTGTTTTCAAAAAATATCTGACCACTAAGTTTAAAAGCTGTGAAGTTATGAGGGTCATATATTAGTGCTCGGTTGAGTCTTCTTAATGCTTCATCATAACTGCCTTTATAATAGTCGTTAGTGGCAGATTCTACATACATCCTGGCTCTGCTTTCGTTAATATATCTCATTCTTTCGTTTTGTAGTTCTTCAAGAGCAGCAGTTTCTGAAGCACTCTTTGGAGAATTATCACTCTCTTTTATATTGATGTTTTTATTCCTTTCTCTAGAGCCGTAATTGCTAAGACTTTGGCGCAATATAACGAAGTCAATAGCAGTAGAATCTGGCAGGGAAGCTATGAATACAAATAAATATATGACCACTAAGACCAAAAGAACATTTCTTATCGTAGGCCATAATTTTTTGAAAGTGATATTCTTTTTGAGCGGTAATTTTTCACTCATTTTGGACTCCAGGTTTCTTCTAGAGCAATTCCCCTTGATTTAAGATAACGTAGCCATGAGCTATTCACTTTTTTATTAGAGCTAAGATTATTTGTTTTAAAATAATCGAAATGATAGCCATATATAGCTGTTTCCCTTTTTTGGTTCGGGTTTCCATTTTTGAAAGCGATTTGAAGTGTTTCTCTAAAAGCTTTATCTAATGGAAAACATCCTGATTTTTCCAGCTTATCCTGTGAATTTGCAACGACAAGAGGCGACAGCATTAATTTCCAGAGAGCGTTAAGCTTAAGAAGAGCTATAGTTGATTTTGTTTCAGAATCTATATCATGAGAGTTACTTAATCTTATTTTTGCCCAGTTCAGTGTTTCGAATGGAGTTTCTGAAGGTTCGGGATGCCAGCCCCTAGCAAGATAATGTTTCAACTCTGAGGGAGTAAGTTTGATTAAATCATCCCATATTTCAGGTTTCTTAGTTTTTCCTGCTATCTTTAAAGCTACTTTAGCTTCGCTGGAATCCATATCAGGTAAGTCTATCGATAAGCTAGCTACGGCTTTGTCTAATTCTTTGCCTAATTCAGAACGGTATTTTTCGGTTCTGGAATCTATGGTTTTTGCTGATGCAATAGTGTGAAAGTATAAAGCTTCGCTAAATTTCTCGTGTTCTGGCCATGTTTCCATAAAACGTTCAAGAATTTCTCTAGATTCTTCCCAGTTACAAAGTTCAAATGCTCTTTTCCCATCTTCAAGCATAGTTAAAGGATCCAGAGCATAAAGATTTGCGCTGGCTAATAATATTGTTACCAGAGAGTATTTGACCAATTTCTTAAACATTTTACTTATCCTTAATTATACACGCAAAAACATTTCAGCGAAAGTTTAGCTAATTAATCTTTTGCTGTTTCGGCGTATCGACAAGGTTAAAAACATTTTTTATGAATATAAAAGAAAAAATTATCCTATTGTAAGTAAGCCTGAGCAGTAAGAAAACTTTTCAAATTTTATATCGGGAAAATCCTTTTTTATTTCTTCTACTATAAAGTAGTTTTCTTCTTTATCCCAAATATCGATGTCTTTTAAGCTGCAGGCTTCTCGGTCATCTAGGGTTTCGAACATAACATCGCCTATTAGCAGTTTCCCGTTAGGATTAAGAATATTGAGCAGTTCGTGTAAAAATATTATCCTCTTTTTATTATTCAGAAGATGATGTAAACAATAGGTTGCAATGATATAATCAAATTTGTTTCCTTTGATATTTTCATCTAGTCCTTCTGAAAAATCCTTGAGGAACAGGTGAGCATCTGACATCTTAGCTTTTGCATGGTCTAACATTGATTTAGAGAAGTCCTGTCCCCAGATTTCATAACCTTCTTTGTAAAGTTTTGAGCTGATAGGTGCAGTACCGAAACCTAAATCCAGGATTTTTGCATTAGGGGTACCATGTATAATTTTAAATATTGAATCTAATATATTGGTATAGCCAGCAAAAGGATATTTGCCTGAATTTTCAGTTTTCTTTACGTAGAGATCATATTCTTCTGCCCATAAATCAAAACCTTTTGAATCACGCATTTTTTCATCTCGCTAATTATTATTTTGTTGGATATTGTATATATAACTGGTGTAAAGGTCAACCAAGAGGCTAAATTACAAGGGCAAATACAAACTTTTTTTATTATTAATCAGTATTTATTTGTTTGTAGCCTACCCATTGTCATAAACGTAATTCTTTCAGGGCGCCCATACGCTATACTTTTTATGACAAATGTGTAGGCAATTAGAACAATCTTATTTGGACTTAAAAATTAGTTGTCGGACAGGTTCCGTTAGGACGATACTTAATAACCTTGGTCATCTTTGATGACCAAGGTTTAAACGATGAACTTTTGCTCATCAATACCCAAAAAGTTTGCATTTACCCTGTTTTCTATTCAAAATAATCTTGTTAGACATTCAAAACTTTGATACAAATATATTAATAACTTTTGATTTTTTATAAAAAAGACTTTTATTAGTTTGGAGAATAAAAAATGTCTTTAACTAACTTTTTTAAGAAAACAGCTACAGCCGCAATGGCTTTTTTATGTTTGTCCAGCAATCTGGAAGCTGCGAAAAACACTTTGAAAATACATTATACAAGACCAGATAAAGTTTATGATAATCTTGGAATCTGGTTTTGGGATCATGTTAAGAATCCGTCAAAAGATTGGCCAACAGGTGCAACAAAGCCGGCTGGAAAAGATAAATTTGGCATTTTCTTTGAAGTTGCATTAAATTCTTCTCCTTCACAAGTAAGCTTTTTGATATTGGATATGAAAGAAGGGAAAAAAATCGAAGACAATAAAACCGTTTATCTGACAGAAAAAAGAGATGTCTGGATTCAGGCAAACGATAACAATGTTTATGAATCATCTGATTTAAAATTAAAAACATCTCTTAGACAGGCTATTATCATTAATAAATATACGATAAAAACTAATTTTAACATGATGCAGGGAATTGATGCAGAAAAACTCTTTGATCAGCTTAAAATAGTAGGTTCAGATAAAAAAGCAATAAAAATAGTTTCAGTTACAGCAACAGACGAAAGCTATGCTGAAATTAAAACAGAATCAGATTTACTAGAAAAGCTTCCTATAACAGTTTCATATGATGGCAGGAAAGTAAATGCCTCTTTTGACTGGAAATATGTAGATAAGCTTTATGCCTACGATGGTGATGATCTGGGCTGTAACATGATTGGCGGCAATGCTTTTATCAAGATTTGGGCTCCATTGGCAGAAAAAGTTAATATTCTTCTTTTTGAAAAAGGCAATCAAAACAAACAGATTCTTAAAAAGCCCATGCTGAAGAATGAACAGGGTGTTTGGTCTATCAGACTGTCTTTAAAAGATTTCGAATTGGCAAATTATTTTACTGATTCGTTGAGAGGCTTTTACTATCAGTTTGAAATCAAGAATCCTGGTAAAGAACCTGTAATGGCTCTAGACCCATATGCTCGATCTATGGCTCCAGTTACTGTAAATTCTGATGCTTCTGATGGCGGAGCAAGCAAAGATTTAATTGGAAAAGCTGCAATTGTTGATTTAGAAGCCATAGAACCAAAAGTAACTCATGTTAAAATAGAAAATTATAACAAGCGTGAAGATGCTGTTATTTATGAAGTCCATGTAAGAGATTTTACTTCTGACCCAAGCATAGAAGAAAGCAGAGTAGGGCGATTCGGCAGTTTCAAGGCTTTTATCGGTAGATTGCCTTATCTTAAAAGTTTAGGTGTAACCCACGTTCAGCTTCTTCCCATAATGGCATGGTATTATGGCGATGAATACAAGATGGGGTATCCTGAATATACCTATAAAGCAAGACATTGCAACTACAACTGGGGTTATGACCCCCAGAACTATTTTTCTCCAGATGGTGCTTATTCTGAAAATCCTAGTGATGCAGAATTAAGAATCAGTGAGCTTAGGGAACTGATTAACGCTATTCATGCCGAAGGAATGGGAGTTATTCTTGATGTTGTCTATACTCATATGGCTAACGCTACATTCTTAAATAATATTGTTCCTGATTATTATTTCTTCAAAGATGCTAGCGGAAACTTTGTTGGTGATTTCGGTAATAATCTGGCTACTACCAGGAAAATGGCATCCAAACTAATGATTGATTCTGTTAAATACTGGTTTAAGGAATACGGTATTGATGGTATGCGCTGGGATATGATGGGCGATGCTACTGCTGATTCTGTACAAGCCTGTTTTGATGAAGCAAAGAAAATCAATCCTAATGTAATATTCATTGGCGAAGGTTGGAGAACATTTAAAGGAAATCAGGAAGACCCCGCTCTAGAAGGTAAAGGAGCTGATCAGGGCTGGCTTTATAAGACAAAAGATGTAGGCTCTTTCAGTGACGAAATGCGTAACGAAATGAAGTCTGGCTTTATGAGCGAAGGTGAGCCAATGTTTATAAGTGGTGGAGCGAGAAATATTGCTAAGATTTTTGCAAATATTAAAGGGCAGCCTACTAATTTCAAGACTTCTTCTCCTGGCTCTGCAGTTCAATATATTGAAGCTCACGATAATTTAACAGTATTTGATGTTGTGGCTAAAGCTACAAAGCTAGATCCTGAAATTCCTGCAAATTATGCTGAATTACATAAGAGAATGAGATTGGGTTTGGCATTTGTTCTGACTTCTCAAGGAACAGCATTTATTCACGCTGGTCAAGAATATGGAAGAACAAAACAGTGGTTAGCTGACGGTGTTCCAGAACAAAAATACTTCAAGTTTACTGATAAAGATGGCAAAGATTTTATTCACCCATATTTTATTCACGATTCTTATGATTCTTCTGATGCAATCAATAAATTTGACTGGACTAAGGCTACAGATGCTGAAAATTCACCTGTCAGCGTTGAAACAGTTGAATATACTAAGGGGTTGATTGCTTTAAGAAAATCTACAGATGCTTTCAGACTTGGCACAATAGAATCTGTTGAAGAAAACGTACATTTGCTTTCTGTTCCTGAAATTAAAGAAGAAGATTTGGCTATTGCTTATTCTTGCCATTCTCCAGAAAAAGGCGATACATACTATGTATTTGCTAACTGCGATAAAGTTAAAAGAACTTTCTCTTTGGCTGAAGATTTAACTAAAGCAGAAGTAATCGTTGATTCAAAGAAAGCAGGAATAACAAAAATAGAAAAACCTGTTGGTCTAACTTTATTAGCTAATAGTATTGAATTAGACCCATTAACTGTTACTATTTTGCGATCAGGTAAATAATTTATTTAGTTACAGCATAGCTAAAGCTATGCTGTAACTAAGTTGTGGGTATCTTTCTATGAAATATTTTGTGGATAAGCTAGAAGCTCTACAAGATTATTTAAATCCGATAACTTATAATGATTTAAGAAAATCTTTTAAGACAAAGACCTTTTGGTTCAATATCTTTATAATTCTTGTTCTTTATATAATTGCTTTTTGTTTTCTATTATTAAAACCGACAACATTAGTTAGTGATTTTCAAACAAATTGTTTGGGATTTTTAGCTTTTTTATTCTTAGTTCCTTATATACTCATAGCATTAGAAATTCGAAGTTTAACTATTAATGAATTTAAAAATGATAATTTATCTTTTGTTTTTTTAACTGATATAACAGCCTCAAAATATGTAAAAGGAAAACTTCTTTTAGGGATTTTATATACTATTATTTTATTAATAGTTACTATTCCTTTTTATATTTATATTGGTTATCAAACAGATATTGGATTTATAAAATTAATAAGGTTTTTCATATTTAGTTTCATTGTAACTATTCCTTGTATTTTATTTAATATTACTGAAGGCTGTAAAGATAGTAAGTATGGTATAGCTGGTATTTTTATAAATGATATTATTAATTGTTTTAATTTGCTGATTAGTGGATTTCTTTTTATAAGTTATGGAATTAACAGATTTGCATCTATTGCAGAAGCAAATAAGGATTCACCTGCTAGAATATTTCTTATAGATTTTGTGATAGCCTCAATCATTTTATTAATATCTTTATTTATTTACCTTTATATTTGTTCTTATATAACTAAGGATTATCCAATGGCTGGAGATCGCTGTTCATTACCTTATGGGACTAGAAAACGTAAAGCTTTTGAATATAAATCCAAAATAGGTAAATCTCAAAAATCTATTAATCAAGATAATTTTAAAAATAAAAACTGAGAGTCGAAAAATTCGACTCTCAGTTTTTTGGACCGACTTATTTTATTGTTACATTCATAATGGCATTAAGTCAGATAAAAGAATTTGTCCTTTCTGGCTTAATGCTTTCAGCTTACTTAGTAGCGGTAGTTTTCTGTCTTGTATGGACCATCAACCTTAACGCCGATGTAATCAGCTTGAGCTGGAGTGAGTTTTGTGAGCTTAACACCGATCTTTGCAAGATGCAGTCTGGCAACTTCTTCATCGAGTTCTTTTGGAAGAATGTAAACATTTACATCAAGCTTGTTCTGCCAAATATGGAGCTGAGCAAGAGTCTGGTTTGTGAAAGAGTTGCTCATAACGAATGAAGCATGACCAGTAGCGCAACCAAGGTTTACAAGACGGCCTTCAGCAAGTATATAAATGCTGTGACCATCAGGATAAGTCCACTTGTCATATTGAGGCTTAATATTGGTGCGAACGATTCCAGGCCATGTAGTGATTCTAGACATCTGAATTTCGTTATCGAAGTGACCGATGTTGCAGACAATTGCCTGGTCTTTCATCTTAGCACAGTGTTCAGCAGTGATGATGTCGCGGTTACCTGTAGTAGTAACGTAAATATCAGCAGTTCCAAGAGTATCTTCAACGGTCTTAACTTCAAAACCAGCCATAGCAGCCTGTAAAGCACAGATTGGATCGATTTCTGTAATTATTACACGAGCACCGAAACCTCTCATACTTGCAGCACAGCCTTTGCCTACATCACCGTAACCGCAGACGCAGACAACCTTACCAGCTATCATAACATCTGTAGCACGTTTGATACCGTCAGCCAAGCTTTCACGGCATCCGTAAAGGTTATCAAACTTAGATTTGGTAACAGAATCATTTACGTTAATAGCTGGGAACAGAAGTTCTTTGTTTTCAAGCATCTTATAAAGTCTGTGAACGCCTGTAGTGGTTTCTTCACTGACGCCTTTAACATGTTTTGCTATTTCTGTCCATTTATTGGGGTTTTCTTTAATGCTCTTCTTCAAGAATTTGAGAAGTTCAGCTTCATCTTCGCCTTCAGGTTTCTTGTCGAGAATGCTTGGATCTTTTTCTGCTGCAACGCCCATATGAATCATGAGAGTAGCATCGCCACCATCGTCTACGATCATATCTGGACCTTTTCCGTCAGGCCAAGTCAAAGCTTCATTAGTGCACCACCAGTATTCTTCTAAACTTTCGCCTTTCCAAGCAAATACTGCTACACCAGCTTTAGCTATAGCAGCTGCTGCGGTATCTTGAGTAGAGAAAATGTTGCAACTGCACCATCTTACTTCAGCACCAAGAGCTACTAAGGTTTCAATCAAACATGCAGTCTGAACTGTCATGTGAAGAGAACCCATGATTCTAGCGCCTTTTAAAGGTTTTTCTTTACCGTATTTTTCGCGAAGTGCCATCAAACCTGGCATTTCATGTTCAGAAATTTCGATTTCTTTTCTACCAAGAGTGGCAAGTTCCATATCTTTAACTTTATATGGTAGTCTAGCTGTTTGTGTCATTTGTAACTCCTTTTATTGGCTAAATATTAGCCGAAAAATTCTTTTTCTATAGCTTCGTAGCGGTTCATAACCTGTCTAACCAAAGCACGTTTTTCTAAATAAGTGCCAGGATAGAATGAACCTTTGAATCCTGCTGTGATTATATTCTTGAATGTTTTATTGTCAACATCTATATTTTCAACAACACGTTGAAGTTCATCTGTTGGAGTAGTTCTGGAAACAAGACGGTTGTCGGTGCAGATTGTTACTGAAAGTTTGTTTTCAAGCATCTTCTTCAGAGGATGTTCGGAAATGCTCTTGATTTCTGGCAAAGTCTGTAAATTGCTTGTTGGGCAAACTTCTAATGTAATTCTTCTGCAGGCAATGTAGTCTACTAAGCGTTTAATGTAAGATTCAGGGTCACCGTGTTCTCCACTGAGAATTCTTTCATCAGTAATCTTGTCTACGTTAAACAGATGGGTTCCATGACCGATTCTATCTGCATGACATTCGGTAATTGCCTGGAAAATTGATTCAGCACCAAATGCTTCACCAGCATGAACTGTTTTTTTGATGAAATTGTAATGAGCTATATCGTAAGCTTTTTTATGGTCTATTGCGGGCCAGCCAGCTTCAGCACCAGCAAGGTCAAAACCAACTACTGGCAGGCCTTCGTCATGAGCTAATTTAACAGTGATGCGAGCTAATTCCTGAGAAGCAATACCTACGACACGTCTTGCAGGAGTGGCTTCTAATGAATCAAAAAGATTAGCATAGTAATCAGAGAAGAAACGGTTGCAGAAACGCATAGCGCAGTTTATTATTCCATAATGGAAAGGAAGTTCTTTTCCGCTTTTAACTTCTTCTGAATTGTTGCGTTCGTCTTGTGCTCGTTTTAAACCTTTGTTTACTGCTCTAACGGAATCTTGAACGCTGAATTTACCGTTTACAAAATGCTGTTGTGGAGCGAATCTAGCTTCAATATAGATTACGTTTTCAGCAATGTTATCCATAGCCAGTTCATAAGCTACACGTTCAAGGTTTTCTGCATTTTTAAGAACAGAGCATGTTAAACCAAAACCTTGTAAATAGTCTGGCAAATCTTTATATTTTTCTTTGAATACTAGTTCTTTAAGACCTTCTTCAGTATAGGAAGGAAGCTCAACTTTTTCCTGTTTTGCAAGTTCAATCAGTGTAGAAAGACGGAGAGAGCCGTCGAGATGTAAATGAAGGTCTGTTTTTGGGATTCTTTGAATAAATTCTCTTGTAATTTTTGACATTTTCTAATTTTCCTTTTCTTGTGTTGCTTATAAATTTACTCTATCAACATGACAATGAGCAACTATAAATTTAAATATTTTTTGTTTTATCGATAAGGTTTTTAATAATAAACCAACTACAATAAAAGTAAATTGCTGAGCATATTTTGTATGCTCAGCAACTATGTATTCTAAATATCAGATGAGTTAAGACTTGGCTTTCCACATATCTATAGCTTTTTTAAGTCTTGATAGACCTTCATCAAGAAGTTGTCTAGGACAAGCTGGATTAAACCTTAGAAACAGATTGCCGTTCCCTCCATACTGTGCTCCATTAGCCAAATATAATTTTGTCTTTTTATATATAAAATTATTTAAAGCAACGGAGTCGTCTGTTATTTTGGAACAATCTATCCACAAAAGATAGGTAGCTTCAGAAGGAATAACAGATATATCTGGAATATTTTTAGCAATGTATTCCCTAACTCTGTCTTTGTTAGATTTAATGTATTTCCTTAATGCATCAAGCCAGGAACCACCTTTTGAAAATGCGGCAATTGCTGCATCAATAGCAAATACATTGGGTTCAGCAACTTCGTCTGTGTTTAGTGCTCTCCAGATTTTGTGTCTTAAGTTTTTATTGGGAACCATTACTGCGGCAGTTTGCAAACCTGCTATGTTAAAGCATTTGGTTGGAGCCATGCAGGTTACGCTTATGTCTGCACAGGTTTTTGAAACAGAAGCAAAGGGAACATACTCTTTATCTGGGTCGGTTAAATCACAGTGAATTTCGTCTGAAATAACTGTAACATTGTATTTTGCACAAAGATTGCCTATTTTTGACAGAGTTTGTCTGTTCCATATCTTACCAATAGGGTTATGAGGATTGCAAAGAATCATCAAAGAGGTTTGAGGGTCTGAAAGCTTGGTTTCTAAATCTTTCCAGTCAATAGAGTATTTGCCTTTTGAATAAACAAGTTTTGATTCTAGAACTTTTCTGCCGTTGTTTACAATTGAATTTGTAAAAACATTATAAACAGGAGTTTGAATTAATACGTTTTCTGCTGGAGTCGTTAGTTTTCGGACTGCCGTTGAAATAGCAGGAACCACTCCAGTAGTGAATATGAGAGAATCTTTTTCTATTGTGAGATTATGTCTTTTCTTCCACCAGCTCTGATAGGCTTTATACCATTCATCTGGTACATAGGTATAACCAAAAATTCCATTGCTAAGTCTTTTCTGCAAAGCTTTCATTATTTCAGGAGCAGTTTGGAAATCCATATCTGCAACCCACATTGGAAGCTCATCTTTTGGACCACACCATTTTATTGAAAAAGTTGATTTTCTGTTGGTTATCTTGTCAAAATCATAGACTTTTTTCATTTGTTTAACCTTTGACTATTATTTGGGTCTGGCTTGGATCAACTTTATCGTGTTCT
>JAEEGL012391379.1_pt1 | contig 12438 bp, 6 predicted proteins | sample 9134231 | NCBI WGS metagenome assembly JAEEGL01 (sample SAMN16246548, study PRJNA631951) | gut metagenome | biome: gut microbiome; feature: rumen; material: fiber-attached | host: Bos | place: Iran: Karaj | collected 2018-10 | reverse complement strand
GGTGGTGCCGTTGGGGCCGAGCGGGAAGCAGACAGCGCCCCAGGGATCGACCATGTCGGCCATCTCGGAGTTGTCGTTGAATCCGCCGTAGCCCTGATAGATGTAGAACGCAGTGTAGCCCTGCTTCCAGGCGGACTTGAACCAGTACCAGTTGGCGCCGTCGGGGGTGGGCGCGCTGTAGTTGGCGATGGTGTTCTTGGCCCAGGTCAGGGCTTCCAGAGCGACGTCGCTGTTCATGGTGGGAGTCAGCTTGCCGTCGACCATGGAGAACATGGCGCCGCCGTTGTTCACGACAGCCAGCATATAGAAGTCATCGAAGGAGCCGATGAGGCCATACACGTCATAGATGCCGTCGTTGTCGGAGTCATAGGTGGTCTTCTGGAGCAGCTCCTCGAAGGCCTCCCAGGTCCAGGTGCCGTTGGCCTGCATGTCGTAGATGTCGTTGTAGTCGATGCCGGCGTCCTGCAGGACCTTCTTGTTGAAGTAGAGCATGCCGCGGGGCTCGGTCTTGCCGGTGTACACGCCGTACACCTTGTCGCCCTTGCTCATGCGGGCGGAGGTGGCAGCGTTCCACTTCTCATCGGTGAGGTCGATCAGGTCGTTGTTCCAGGGAGCGAAGTAGCCCTGCTGCATGGGGGTGGCCACAGAGCCGGGCTCGATGATCCACAGGGTCAGGCTGCCGTCGGGAGCAGAGACGAAGTTGGTGAACTCAGAAACCTGAGAACCCCAGTCGCCCTTCTGCATCTGCACGATGTGGCAGTTGTAGGTCTCTTCCAGCCAGTCACGATAGGCATACTGCGCAGCCTGCTCCTCGGTGGGATTCTCGCTGCGGGCGCCGTCGCCGGACCAGTAGTCGTAGATGTAGATGGTCGCGCCGCCAAAGTCGATGCCTTCGACGACTTCCGGGTATCCCTCGGGCGCATCCGCGAACGCGGCGCACATCGCGCACAGCATCATGGCGGCCAGGATCAGGGAAACCAGTTTCTTCATGAGTGGGTTCCTCCTTTTTATTTTTCCACACGGTCGTCCGATCCGGAGATCCGGGCTTCCCGTATAGATTCAGTTGTGTACCGGCACCATCCGGGGCTGAGTCCGATTGTATTTTACTCCTTTGAGCCCGACATTGCAATACTTTCCACAAAAGTTCTTTGCGTGAAAACGTAAAGAATGATCAGGGGGATGCAGCAGATGAGCACGCCGATGGACACCAGCTGCTGCTGGCGCGCCGGGGGCACGACCACGGCCTTGTCCGCGTCGGCGGAGAAGAAGCGGCTCATGCGGGTCAGGATCGAGGAGAGCTCGGTGGAATACATGGGGGTCGTGGTGTTGTACGGGATGAAGTTGCGGGTGTAGAACAGGTCGGTCCACTGCCACACGAAGGAGAAGAGGAAGCAGCTGAGCACCGTCGGCATGGCGTCGGGCAGCATGATCTTCCAGAAGGTGTGCAGGGTGGAGCAGCCGTCCACGAAGGCCGCCTCTTCCAGGGACTTGGGGATCCCCTGGAAGTACTGGCGCAGCATGTAGATGTACAGGCCGTCCTTCAGGCCCATGCAGGTGACGCACATCAGGATGTAGGGCGCGATGCTGCCCAGCATGTTGTAGGGCTCCCCGGTCAGGGCCTTCCAGATCCCGGCTACGTCAAAGTAGCGGAAGTGCAGGAACAGCGGGGTCGCGATGGTCTGGGGCGGGATCACGATGATGGCGATGACGCAGGCGAACCACAGCTTCTTCAGCGGGAAATTGTACCGGGCAAAGCCGTAGCCCACCAGGGTACAGGCCGCCACCTGCAGCACGCTGACCAGCGCAGAGACCCACAGCGTGTTGAACATGGATATGGTACCCAGCTGCTGGAAGAAATTCAGCGGCGCGCCCGTATTCGCGTCCGTGGTCTTGGGGACCATCTTGGTCAGCTGGAAGACGATGCTGTAGTTTTCCAGCGTCACGTTCCTGGGCAGCAGCACGATCGTGGAGTCATACAGGTCCTGCTCCTCCATCAGGGACACGGAGAAACGGGTCAGCATCGGCTGGATGATCATGAAGCACAGGCCGAAGATCAGCAGGCCGCGCACGATGGAGATGCTCCACTTCTTCACGCCGGCCTTGAACACATAGCCGCCGCTCTTCTTGTTGCGGGAGGGCGCCTTGCTCTCCGGGAGTTTTGCCTTCTTAGTTCTCATAATGGCTCACCCCCTTGGAAATGATGAGCGAGGCGATGCCGATGAAGGCCAGGGCCACGCCGGTGTAGATCCAGCTCATGGCCGTGGACTCGCCGTAGAGGCCGTGCTGGAACCTGTCCTGGATCCACTCGATGACCTTGTTGTCGTTCTTCATGAAGAAGTCGATGATGGTGTAAATCGTGTTGACCAGCAGCAGCGGGCTGACCATCGGGAAGGTGATCTTCCAGAAGGCTTCCCAGGCCGTGCAGCCCTCCACGTCCGCCGCCTCATACAGGGACGGGGAGATGGCGGACAGGCCGGAGAGGAAGACGATGATCTGGATGCCGCTGGCCATGACGATGTCGTAGATGGCGTCGATCATCTGGAACACGACGTCGAAGACGCCGCTGCCGATGCCGGACACAGAGAGCAGGTCCTGCAGCGCGCCGGAGATGTTGACGCCGGACTGCTGGGCGATCTCGTCCGACACGCCCTGCATCATGTTGAAGTCCAGCTGGGCTTCGATGCCGGGCAGCACGCCGGAGGCCAGGATCACGGGCAGGAAGAAGATGGCGCGGGCCAGGGTGCGTCCCTTGAACTTCTGGTTCAGGATGACCGCGATCACGAAGGACATGACGATCGTGGCGATGGCGTTGATGGCCATGCGGCCCAGTTCCTCCACCAGATACTGGTTGAACCAGGCGTCGACGCCCATGGCGTACTCGTAGTTGTAGAAGTTGTTCCAGGTGAGCTGGTAGCCCTCGCCGGGCACCAGCGTCACCTTGTTGAGGGACATGGCGACGGACTGCACCAGGGGAGAGATCTCGAACACCAGGAAGCCGATGATCAGCGGCAGGATGAAGAGATAGCCTGTCCGCGCGTTGCGGGAGCGCATGGTGTCGAAATTGTCATTGATCGGCAGAAGCGCGGTGAGGCCGTCCGCCAGGGACCAGCGCTGGCTCTTGTCTTTCTTTTTGCGTGCCATCACTCATCGCCTCCTTCCTTCGGGGTCTCTTCTGCAGGTGCGGCGGTTTCCTCCGCCGGTTGATCCGGTACGGGGTCTTCCTCCGCCGCGTCCTCCTGGTTGGTTTCGAAGCCGCCGGCCGGGACCGTGAACCCGTCGATGGTGACATCGGCGCCGGTCAGGTTCCAGAGGAGGACCAGGCCGTCGAAGCCGGTCACGGTCCCTTCGGGGATGGCCTCCACGTCCGCCCAGGTCGCGCCCTGGATGGTGGCGCCGGCGATCTGCAGCTGCGGCGGCAGGCCGACGTGGCGGATGAGGCGGAAGGTGCCGTCGGGCAGGACGGCGATCTCGAGGGCCGCCTCGCCCGTGAGGATGCTCACGGTGCCCTTGGCGGGGATCTCGACACCGTTGATGAGGATCGGCTCGTCCGTGCCGTTCACCCACATGCTGACGCGCTGCTTCACGTCCTCCGCGCCTTCCTCCTCCGCCGGGGCGGTGAGTTCCGCCACGATGGTGTCAAGGGCGGGCGCTTCGGTCATGAGGACGTAGTTGCCGGCCGCGATGTTGGTGGCGCCGGTGCGGATCACCGCGTCGGTATAGTTGGCATAGATCCGCGTGCCGTCGGGCAGGAAGATGACCTCGACGAGATCGCCGCCCGCCGCCTCCACCGTGCCCTTCGCGGGCGTCTGGGCACCGCTGCGGAGGATGTCCGCATCGGTGCTGTTGACATAGATGCGCCCGCCGTTGCCCAGGCAGATGATGTCCAGGGGCTGGGCGTCGCTCACCGCGAGGGTGTTGTGGGCCGCTACGGTCTTCTCGCCCGCGTTCAGGGCGGCGTCGGTGCGGTTCACATACAGGCGGCTGCCGTCGGGGCAGAAGGCCACGATGACGGGGCTCTCGTTCCCGCTCCACAGGACGCTCTTCGCGGGCACCGTCTCGCCGGCGGCATCCGCGTCCGCGTCGGTGAAGTTGACCCAGGCCACGCGGTACTGCGGCGCAGCGGGTTCTTCCCCTTCGGCGGGCTCGGCGGCCGCGGGTTCGATCACCACGGCATCGAGGCCGGCCGCGTTCCGCACCCACACATAGTTGCGGGCGGGAACGGTGGTTTCACCGGCCAGCATCGGCTTGTCGGTGTAGTTCACATACAGGGCGGAACCGTCGGAGGTGAAGATCGCCTCAAACTCGGCGCCGTCCGTCACGCTCAGGGATCCGCCGGGCTGCACGGTCCTGCCGTCCGCCACGGTGATCGGTTCGCTGTCGGCGTTGACGTAGATGCGGGTCTCCTCGTCCAGGAAGACCACTTCCACCTTCTCGCCGCTCTTGATGCGGGTGGTGGCGCGGGGGTACACCTTGCCGCTGCCGGCGGTATAGGTCTCGGCGGTGTAGTTGACCAGGTCGAACGCGCCGTTGGGCTCCACCACAGCCTGGAATTCGGTGCTGTCGGTGCAGACCAGGTAGTCGCGGGCGGGCACCACCGTGCCGTCCGCCAGCGTGTAGTCCTCCGTGCCGTAGTTGACATAGACCCGGGTGCCGTTGTCATACTCGGTCATCTTCACGCCCAGGGGCAGGGTCATGTGCCCCACGATGCGGCTCTGGTTCAGACCGGCCATGTCCGCCTGGTAGCGGGTGGCGATCTGGATGGCCCGTTCCTTCCAGCCGTCCCAGTTGGCGGCATGGTAGTCGGAATAGAGGGTATCCTGCAGCACGGAGCCGTTCTCGTAGATGAAGGTGAAGCTGAGGCCCGCGCCGTATTCCGCGCAGTGCAGGAGCTCGGTCTGCCAGTCGCTGACCATGTTCAGCGGCTTGCCCGTGTAGTTCACGGTGCCGTGGATGGCGATCTGGTAGAAGGGCACGTTCTCGTCAAGGATGGAGTAGGGGATGCCGTCCAGGTCCATGTCGGTGATGATCGCCGCATAGGGCATGGCGTAGTCATAGCCTTCCTTGATCATCACCTGCCGGCCGGCTTCCCCGGCCTGCTCCAGGGTCTTCACGTGCATGGCCTTGGCCGCCTCACGGGTGGTGAGGTTGTTGCGGTCGTAATTGGCGCTCAGCACATAGCCGATATCCCGGAAGGCCACGCCGTAGGCGCCCTTGTCCTTCAGGAAGCGGATCAGGTTCCCGGCCTTCTCAGCCGCGTAGGCGGGCTGCACCAGGTAGTAGCTGTCCTGCTCGTCGTCCGGGGTGTAATAGATCTTCGAGAAGGGGGTGAGTTCCACCACCTCGCGGGTGGTGTAGCGGGCCGCGTGGCTGGTGGCGATGAAGCCGTCCGTCATGCCGCTGCGGTAGGCGAAGACCGTCACGCCGTCGAAGTACAGCGGAACGCCCGCTTCCTGCGCCCTGGCGATCAGGTTCTTCATGCCGCCTTCGCCGCCCAGGATGCCCTCCACGTGCACGCCGGTGAGGACCTTCTGCCTCACGCCGCCGTTGGCCCAGCCGGTGTAGCGGATGTTGAGGCTGCGCACGCCGCCGGCGGTCAGGCTGCTCATGATGCTCTCAGCCTGGCTGAAGGTGGTGATGGGGATGGTCTTGTTCACCGGCAGGCCGGCCACAACGACCTTCTTGTCGATGGCGCCCACCATCTCCACCATCACCGGCAGGTCGCCGGAGAGGTTGGTGTCGGTCAGGCTGTCGGGATGCTTTTCCCGCAGATAGGCGCCGTAGACATTGGCCATATCCACATAATTGTCGCTGTCGATGAAGCGGTAACGCTGCACGATGCTCTCCGCCGGCAGGTCGTTCTCGTACATCAGGACCATGTTGGCCGTCTTGGCGGAGACGTTGTACTGGTCGGAGTGCAGCACGTGGTACTTGGCGCTGACCGTATTGAAGCTGTTGGGATGGAAGGCGGAGCGGATGCCGGGCTGACCGTTGATGTCCGCCTGGATCGCCGCGTAGGAGGCGCCTTCCTCGATGATGCAGATGAAGGAGCCCTTGTCGGCGGCGTCGCGGGTGTTGTCGTTGCCGGTGCCCTTCACCTGCTTGTGCTTTCCGTAGGTCATGCCGAAGACCGGGAAGGTGGCCTTGGTCTCGCTCACGGCCTCGCCGCGCTTGCTGGCGTAATCCCAGCCGTACACGTTGGCCGTGTAGTTGTTCTGCTGCATCTTGCCGTTGTTGAAGCGGATCAGGGCGCCGCCGCCCTCCGGCACGAAGATGAAGCCGTTGTCATACACGCCGTCGGCGTTCTTGCCCGCCGCGCCGAACATGGGCAGCACCGTCACATAGGTGATGGTGGCGGCCTTGTTGTAGCGGATCTCCCCGTAGGGCACTTCCACCACGAGATCCGGGCCTTCGAGCTTGTAGCGGATGGTGATGTTGAAGGCGATGGTGGTGTCTTCCTCCGCGGGAAGCTGCCACTTGGAATCCATCAGGTAATCTTCTTCGGAATAGCCGATGCCCGCATAGATGGTGCTGCCGGCGGAGCCGCCCTCCAGGCCGAGGGTGATGTTCTCCTTGGCTGCCACCCGCAGGAAGCCCGCCACATAGTATTTGTCGGTCTTGAGGAGCTTCGCGTGATCGGGATCCTCCTCGGCGGCCTCCAGGCTCTCCCGGACGGTCGCGGCGTCAAAGGTCTCCGCCGCGTTGGCGGTGTTGATGACGTCCACCAGGTTCCTGGCCCACGCGTTTTCCTCCAGCTCCATGGCGACGGTGGTCGCCCGCTCGGACATGCGCTCGGCCGCCAGCTTATAGGCGTCTTCGGGGGACTGGAGCTGCTCCTGCTCCATGATCTCGGGGTCGCAGGTGATCAGGCCGACCAGGCTGTCGTACCAGTCCTCGTCGGTGAAGAAGCTTGCGCCGTCGCCTTCCTTGTGCGCCTTCAGGGAATCGGCCATTGCCTGGCCGTCGAAGGGATCGCGGACCGGGCGATCCAGCAGAGCGATCAGGCTGTCTGTCCAGGCCTCGCTCTGCGCTTCCTCTGCGTCTTCCTCCCCTTCGGTCTCCTCCGCGGTGTTTTCCGCGGCGTAGGCCTGCAGGATCAGGATGGCGGAGCGGTGATCTTCCTCGCTGCCGGCCGCCAGGGTGCGGAGTTCATTTGCGGTCTCCTCGCCCAGTTCCTCCGCGTGGGCGTCGATCGCGGCCAGGGTCGCCTCCTGGTCATAGGCCGGGATGGAGGCTTCGTTCAGGGCCGTGATGGTCTCCTGGACCCACATGTACTTCTCGCTGTTCATGACATCGTCCGCGATGCGGGTCTCGATCAGGTGCGCCGCCAGCTCACGGTTGTCGGCGGACTCGTCGAGGGCCAGATCGTGGATGGTCTTGCCGGTGTAGTTGCCGGTGAAGGCGGCCCACTTGACCTTGGTGGTCCCTTCGGGGGCCTTCTCCTTGAACTTGGCCTCCAGTTCCTTCCACCGCTCGCCGGTCAGCACCAGAGGGATCCGGGACACGCCCTGGATCATGCCGACGGTGTAGTGCACTTCGAGCTCGGTGTCGCTGACCTGGTCGATGGAGTAGGCCTGCTTGTCGATGGAGTACTCCCAGTTGTTCAGGTCCTTGTCCGCGCTGTTGGCAGAGTAGGACACGATCATCGTGGAGCGCATGATGTTGCGCACGGACTCGCTCTTGGACACCTCTTCCAGGCCGTCGTCGATGGAGCCGTCCTGCACGTTGCAGGGGTTGGAGAACCAGGTGCGCTTGACCTTGCCGTCCTCCAGCTCCTCCAGCTTGAACTGGGTGGTGGCCGAATAGAGGGTCAGGCGAAGGTTGGCGTTCTCAATGACATAGGTCTCCGGCACGGTCTCCAGATTGATGCGGCCGCGGGTGTTGGGCGGGGTGCTGGTGTCTTCGGCGACCCGTCCGTACAGGAACCAGCCGAGCACACCGATCCCCGCCAGGATGAGGACCAGCAGCGCGATCAGGATGACGCGCTTCGTGACGTTCGTTTTCTTCTTCATCTCGCGTCACCTCCTCAACTCAGTCGGAAGACGATCTCGCGATACAACGACACGAAGTAGCCGAAGGCATCGCTGAGAAGGCTGAAGAACACCAGCAGCAGGAACATGATCACCAGGGCGCCGAAGACCGTCGCGAAGATGAAGACGATGGTCTTGCCCGGGCTGTAGTCATGGACCTCCATCAGGCCCACGAAGGCCAGGAACAGACACCAGACGATCGACACGGACATCAGCACCGAGTAGAAGGAGCCCTCGTCGAAGGTCAGGATGTTGCTCAGGAGGATCAGGGGCAGCTGCAGGATGATGTAGGGCACCAGCGCGTAGCACATGGCCATGTAGATGTCCTTGAAGCGGCCCTTGCCGTCGAACAGGGTGGAAAGCGCCCAGTTCGCCAGGCACAGGATCAGGAAGGGCAGCAGCAGCGACGCGCAGCGCTCATAGATGTTGATGTACTGGATCGGGGCGGTGATGAACTGGAAGCTGGTGTACATCAGCTTCAGCACATAGGTCAGCAGGAACATGATCAGGAAGGTGTGGGCCGCCGCCAGGGAGCCCCTCTTCTCATGCACCAGATCCCAGAAGCCGTCGAAAGGATGGAAGATCACATAGAACGCATACCGAAGGGAGGCCACGTAGCTGTTCCAGCGCGGATGCTCCTTGCGGACCTTCTCGTTATTTTTTGACCTGACGAGACTCATACGCTGCCACCTCCCCTTTCATTTTTCCGATGATGGACTTGACCAGCGGGATGATCACGAGCGCCGCCAGCAGGATGATGATCCACCAGATGTTCTGCTCCACCCAGTCCTTGCGGTAGTAGCGGAACGCGCGGCCGTAATTGTCGCGGTCATGGGCCATCTTGAAGTGATCCATGGCGCTCGTGTAGGTGTCCATGCGCTCGCCGGTATCCGTCATTTCCGCGGCTTCCCGCATCTCGGACCGGCCGACGCCGATGAAGGCCAGGTTGTAGTTGGCGTTGTGCTGCTGCACTTCGCTCCAGGTCCTCGCGGAGCTGTCGTAATCGCCCTTCAGGTACTCTTCCGAGGCCTTGTAGATCAGCTCGCCGTACGGTGTGACGGTGAAGACCGTGATGGAGCAGTCCAGCTCGTCGAGCACCAGCAGATCGGTGCCCATGTGCTCGATGGAGACCGCCCGGTTGAAGGCGCCCTCCGCCGACACGCCGCTCATGCCGAAGGCCCAGAGCATGATGCCCTGCGGGTCATAGCCGAAGATGCGGCCGCGGGTGCGGTCGATGGCGACGTACATGTCGTTGTCCAGCACCGTGATGTCGTAGAACTTGGAGGGGCCGTGATCGTTGCTCTGCTCCACCCAGTCCAGGTCGCCGATGGGGGGATAGCGGTCATTCTTGATCAGGATGTCGTTGCCCACGGCGTTCAGGCGGCGGATGGGCTTGGCGTTGTCGTACAGCAGGTCGTACTCGCTGAAGTTGATGTTCGTCGCGTAGATGAAGCCGTACTTGTCGATGTAGATGTTCTGGTACTCCGTGGGAACGAAGGCCGCCTGCTGGGACCGCTGGGCCTTCGTGGTGAAGAAGGTCTTCCAGATGTAGTCCCACAGGTTGTAGGTGACGGTGTTGGCCCCGATGAAGCCGGTAAAGGTGCCGTCCGGCTCGAACTTGACCAGGCCTTTGTTGATATTCCGGGCCAGGACGAAGACGCGCCCGGAGCTGTCCACCACCAGCTTGTTGGGGAGGAAGGACTGGTTCTGGTCAAAGTTGGGATCGCTGGGTTTGAGGAACTGGCGGATGAAGTTGCCGTCCTTGTCGATCTGGATGACGCGGTTGTTGCTCGTGTCCGCGATCCACATGGTGCCATCGGCATCCACCGCCACGTCGTTGGGTCCGTTCAGCGGGGAATCTCCCTCCGGCGTCAGGATCATGGGACCGACGGGCTCCGCGCTGTTCTGGTTCGGGGTCAGATAGAGGTTGCCTTCCTCGTCCTGATAGAACCGGTCCTCGCCTTCCTTGCGCAGGATATCGGTCCCCGTCAGGAATTCCTCCATCTTGTCCGCCGGAACGTGCACATGGTCCACGATGCCGGTCAGTTCGAACTTCGTGCCGACCTTTGTGATCTTCACGATGCGGTTGTTGCCGCGGTCGACGATGTAGACGTCCTGTCCCTGCACGAACAGGCTCTGCGGGGAGCTGAGCGGCACATCCAGGCCCAGGTCCTTGGAGTAGATCATCTGGTCCACCCGGTAGGCGTCCTGCGATCCGCGCAGCTCTCCCCAGTAATCGTAGTTATAGGTGCCGGTGCCGGAGAAGCCGTCATCCGCATACGCCAGGGTCATGGGCACGAGGATGATCAGGGCTCCGAGCAGCGCCAGCAGCCTCTTTGTCTTTTTCACGGTCATTTCCCTCCTGTCTTGATCGGTGCGTGTGCGGGTTAATCCTTCAGGCCGGAACTTGCCATGGTTTCGAGGATCCGGCTCTGAGACAGGATGAAAATGAGGATCGGGACCAGCATCACAATCACCGTGACCGCAGCCGCCTGACCGGTACGTGCGATGCCGCCGGCCTGGATCTGCTGCAGGGCGTAGACCAGGGTCTTGTTCTTTTCCGTGTAGATGACCGTGGCGGCGTTGGTGTTCCACAGGCTCTGCACCGAGAAGATGATGATGGTCAGCCACGCGGGCTTGACGTTGGGCATGACGATGGACCAGAAGATCCGGAACTCGCCGGCGCCGTCCAGGTGCGCCGCCTCGATCAGGGCCGTGGGCAGGCCTTCCATGAACTGCTTCATCAGGAACAGTCCGATGGGGGCCGCGAAGGCCGGAAGGATGATGGCCCAGTAGGTGTCGATCATGCCGAGGCGGCTCATGATGACGTAGTTCGGGATGCCGGTGACATAGCCGGAGAACATCAGGGCCGTCACGACGATGGAGAAGAACATCCTGCCGCCGGGGAAGTCATACTTCGCCAGCACGAAGGCCGCCATCGAGGCGATGACCACGTGGCCGAAGGTGCCGATGAAGGTGATGAGCACCGTGTTGGTCAGGTAACGGGAGAAGGGCACGTAGCTCTGTCCCATGGTGACGAACAGGTCGGCGTAGTTGTCGAGGGTCACATGCTCCGCGAACACCCGGGGCGGGAAGCGGAACAGCTCGTCCAGCGGCTTCAGCGAGGAGGCGATGGAGAAGACCAGCGGGAACACCATGGCCACGGCGAAGACCGCCATCAGCAGGTAGATCCCCAGGTCGCCCCAGAAGCTGCGGTTGGGCCTGCGGCGCTTGGGGTGCAGCAGCTTCACCAGCATGAAGAACGCGTACGCGATCAGCAGTGCGATCAGGATCGCGCGGACCAGGGCGTAAGTCGACTGGCTCTCGTCGATCGTTGGCTCGCCGGAGGCGGCGGCCGTCGTCGTCGTGCCGCCGTCCGCGGCCTGCTCCGTTCCGGTTTCTTCCGTCCCGGTTCCTTCCGTCCCGGCCGCCTCGGTCTCAACGGCCGCGGAGCGCGCGGTCTGCGCCGCCTCCGTCCGGTCCGCCATGATCCCGGAGAAGATCACCAGGAACAGCAGCGCCGCGATCCCGGCCGCGATCGCAGCCAGCAGGCTCTTCTTGCGGTTGGCGTGCTTTCCGCTCAGGATGATGTAGCCCGCGATCACCAGGCCGACCAGCAGAAAGAGCGCGACCAGGCGCACGATCTGCCAGGGCTGGACCTGCCACCCGGTCTCCGCCGGCGCAGCCGCATCCGTCCGGGAAGCGGTCTCGGTCAGCGGGGCTGCTTCGGCTGCGGGCGCTTCGGCGGCCGCTTCCTCCTCGGGCGCTCCGCCGCCGCCGCCGGCCGTGCCCTCTTCTTCGGTTGGCTCAGCCGCTTCCGGTCCGGCCATGTATGCGTCGATGGCCTTGACCTTCCAGCTGTTCACCGAATCATCCGCCAGCGCTTCCTCGGCGTCGCGCGCCTTCTCCACGTTCATGGCGTAGATCCGTTCGTTGTACTCGGCGATCCGGTTGTATTCGACGGTGGTGTAGATGATGCCGCCCGCCAGGATGGCCACAATGATGGCCGAAACGATCAGGAAGCGCTTGACATTGAGCTTGGGGGCTTCCTGTTCCACCTCGCCGCGGAGCGCGGCCAGGTACCGAAGCTGCTCGACGCGGTTGTTCGTCTTGGGCGCTTCGATCTTCTGAATCTTCGGTTTCTTCGCGCTCATGTGCCCACCTTCCTCAGCATCGACTGGATCGCCTTATTGCAGAGAATCATGACCAGGAACAGCACCGTGGCGATGGCGGAGGCATAGCCCATCTCGAAGCGGGAGAAGCCATAGTCAAACAGGTGCGTGACGATGGTGCGGGCGGCGTAGTCCGTCGAGGGATAGCCCGCCAGGGCGCGGGGCACGTCGCTGACGTTGAAGGCCGACGTGATGGACATGACGGCGCCGAAGAGCAGCATGGGCTTCATGCTCGGGAG
>JAEEGL012384512.1_pt1 | contig 12438 bp, 12 predicted proteins | sample 9134231 | NCBI WGS metagenome assembly JAEEGL01 (sample SAMN16246548, study PRJNA631951) | gut metagenome | biome: gut microbiome; feature: rumen; material: fiber-attached | host: Bos | place: Iran: Karaj | collected 2018-10 | reverse complement strand
GCTGTGGCGTAGAATACACTTTCCTTTTGTGTTGTTTGGGAAACCACATTTACCTTGTGAAAATGCGGCAACCGGGCGGCTTCTTCCGGACCGGATACGACGGTCCCGCATCCCTGGGTGTAACCCATTAAGCCAATGACTTCGGCATGATCGCCGTCCCCTACAATGACGGTGTGGTATCCCTGTTTGGCAAATTTATCAATAATGTTTTGGGCATGTTTCACAAGCGGGCAAGTGGCATCCACCACTTCCATTCCATAGGATTCAATTTCCCGTTGAAATTGCGGAGTGATGCCGTGTGCCCGAATGACAAGCACCCCGGATTTATCCCGGGCTTCTTGCGGGGAATCAATAGCCGTGATGTGTTTTTCGGACAACATATCCGTCACTTGTTTGTTATGAATCAGCGGGCCGAGTGTATAGATGGGCGTCTTGCCGGCGGCTTCCAATTCCAATACTTTTTCAATCGCGCGCTTGACTCCCGGGCAAAACCCGGCACACGTGGCAACGGTCACATCTTGTTTTTCATTCATATCCATATTATAGAAAATTACAAGGATTTCTTCCCGGAGGAAAAAGGGATGTCCAACGGATTTTTTACGATTCTCTACCGCGTTTTGTACCTTATTTGCTACAATACATATATGCCCCGTTAGTTCAACTGGATAGAGCGCTAGTCTTCGGAACTAGAGATATGGGTTCAAATCCCGTGCGGGGTACTTTTACACCTAAAACAAATTGTTTCATCCAAGGCAGTTTCTTTTCGTATAACCTTTTTACAAGATTGGGCAAAATGGGTTACAATATAAGAGAATGACGGGGGACCGTAAAATCTAATATAAAATAATAGCCATCAGTTGGTGAAAAGGGTTATTATTTGGGATATAATATACCTATGAAATCAATCAAGAATGCCGTTGCCGTAAGTTGTCCAAACCGTTGTGAGGAATTTGAAGTGGAGTATTGGTCCGTCGTCAGTGCGGATCAAGATCCCGATTTGAAAACTGCTGCTTTGGGGGGAGAATTAAACCTAATTCAGTGCCCTAGTTGCGGGACTTTTTTTCACCACGATGGGGATTTTATCTACTTGGATGCTCCGGCGGAATTGCTTATTTTTGTGTTTTCACCCAAGAATCGTGCCCGGCAACAAGATTTACGCAAGCGTATGCAACAAGATTACGAGATTATTAAAAATACGCTTGCGAGACAATTACATATTGATTATCCTCCTGTGTGCGTGTTTGGGTTGGAGGAACTCAAACACTTATTACAACAAGAAGAAAACAACTCATTTGAGTCGGAGGCAGTTGCGGCTTCGGCGGCTGTGGCCGGGTTCGGAGTAGTGCGGCTGAAACCGTCTTATGCGCGGGAACATCATTTTCCGTATTATGTGCCCGTTCCTGCCGGACGTGCAACGGCCAACGGATATGCGGTAGCTGCCAGTAAAGTATTAAAGACGGGGTTGCAAAGTCCGCTCTTACTGCATTTCAAGGACCAAATGAGTCAGGAGGGGGCAACGACGCCGTTAATATTATGATACCTGAAAAATACCGAGAGCCGTTATACACTGTTGGCGCATACGCCAGCAAACTGGGGCTGAAGGCCTGGGTCGTGGGGGGGGCTGTGCGCGATTTTTATTTGAAGCGCGATACGCAAGACATTGATTTGGCCTTTAGCGGTAACCAGGAATCCGTAGCCGGATTTTGTGTGAAACAATGGGGAGGAGATAAACATAAATTTTCGCGTTTCTTTACCTATCGGGTCTCTTTGGATAATGGCATTAAGTTGGATATGGTCCGCATCCGCAAAGAAAGTTACCCGTATCCCGGGTGTTTGCCGGAAGTAGAACCCAGTGCCTACATCAAGGATGATTTGTTCCGGCGGGATTTTACGACCAATGCTTGGTGTTGTTCCATTAACCCGGATTCGTTTGGGCAGTTATACGATCCGTTTGGAGCGCAAAAGGATATCGCGCGGGGATTGGTGCGTATTTTGCATGATAAAAGTTTTTTAGATGATCCAACCCGTCTGTACAGAGCGGTCCGGTTTGCGGGGCGGTTTGGATGGAAATTGGCCCCTAAAACAGAACGTTTGTTACGAACAGCCGTGCGGGAAGAATACCCGTTACTCATATCGCGTGACCGCTTCAGCCATGAATTTTTAAAAATTTTGGAAGAACCGCGCGTAAAAGAAATTTTTGCTCTGATGGAAAAATATGATTTGCTTAAATTTGCATGGCCCGGACTGTCGTGGCATAATGCTTTGCTGGGTACAGATAGTGTGCAAGAGCGCGTGGGAATTTTGGCGTGTGCTCTGAGGGACAGTGGAGAAGAATTTGTTCGTAGTTTGCATTTGCCGGCGAATTTTTCGCATGAGGTATTGGATGCCTGGAAAACCGCCCAGGAACAAATGAGTCCGTTGGGGGCTCTTTCTGTGACCAAAAAGAGAATTTTGCAGGCAGTGTATCCTCATTTGTCTGCCGTATCTTTAGAGCCGTGCGTACTTACTGGACGGGAACTCAGGGAATTGGGGTTGGCGGGCCGTCATATTTCTTCTACCTTGACCCGCATTCGGCAAGCACAGTGGAACGGTCATATCCAAACCCGGCAGGATGCTTTAAAACTAATAAAACAATAGCGGTTTGACGGGTGTTATTTATTTTTAGGAAAGCCGCATAAAGTTGTCCAAAATTTAGTACAATAAGTGGGAAGGTCCTTTACTTATTTTACGGAGGTCGTAAATATATATGTTGCAACAACGGTCAGGGTTTACCCTGTTGGAATTATTGGTGGTGGTATTAATTATTGCCGTTTTGGCGGCAGTTGCTATGCCGGATTATTTAAAAGCGGCGGAACGTTCCCGTGCAACGGAGACAATTACTATGTTGGAGGCGATTGCCAAGTCGCAACAGCGTAAGTATATGCAAACCAGCACATTTGCCAAGGAATATGCCGGACTAGACATTCAACCGGCGGGAGCCACCGGCAGTCTGTACTACACCAAAGGGAATGCCCAGTCGGGTGAGGGTTGTAATGGTTTTGGTATTACGTTGTATCATCCGGGTAATTATGAAGACGGATATGCCGAGGCCGTGCGTTATGCAGGCGGACAGGTGTTGCGTTATCCGTATTCGTTGCGCCGTTACTATGCAAGTGCCGAAACGACTTGCTTGAGCGATCAGCCCAGCGGGCAGGCCTTGTGCGCCGACTTGTGCGGAATTGATACGCCGGTGGCAGCGTGCTGCACGAACGGTTCTCCTTCGGCTTGTAATAACCCCAGTTAAGAAGGAATTTGTACAGTTAAAAATCCCCCGGAATCAACCGGGGGATTTTTACGGGATAATTGCAAAAATTATTTTGTTTCAATCCGCTCCCACAAAAACCATAGCTTCATATACTTAACGAACACATAAAAACAGGAAAATGAAGCCCAAATTAACCCGCGCATCCCATCCAAAAAGCCCAGTTTTAGCACGAAGCGTCGCATAAATTCAAATGGTACGGTAAGTAGCACCCGTAACAGGCCGACGTGTTTGCCGCTCTCAAACATTGTCTGGGCCGCCAACGTGGTGTATTTATTAAATTTGTCAAAGTAATCTTCTATACTGTCATACGGATGGTGAACAAAAACATTTTTTAAACGGCGGGTGCGTCCTTCAACCGTTAATTTTTCATGCACCTTTCCGCCGACAAATTTGGCTTTTTCCGTGCGGACTAAACGGACGATATATTCCTTTTTAATACCGCTGTGTTTCATCCGTTTACCCAAAAATTCATTCACGCGCGGCAACCGGTAGCCGTTGGCCTTTCCTGTAAGGGTAATTTGATAAATCTCTTTGGCCAGTTCGGGCGTGAGTGTTTCATCTGCATCCAATGACAGGGCCCACTCGCGCGATACTTGGCTTAATGCTGTATTTTTTTGTTGCGTAAAATTTTCAAATGGGTGTTGGTAAACACGGGCACCGAATTTTTTGCAAATACTGACAGTATCATCCGTGGAATAACTGTCGACGATGATAATTTCTTGTACCAAAGCCCGCGCACTATCCAAACAAGCAGCAATGTTATGGGCTTCGTTTTTGGTAATTACAAACAAAGAAACTCCGGGTTCTTTCATAACACTCTTATTGTAGCATATTGCAAGGAAAGAGTTTTTGATATAATTTAATGGGAGGTATTATGAAAAAAATATATTTTTCTTTACTTAGTATGGCGTTACTGGGTGCGTGCACGACGTTGCCGACATCCACGGAATATGTAACACGGGCAGACGGATATTTTTATGACGGGAAGCCGCAAAAGGCCATTACTGCGTACAATCAGGCCTTAAAAAAGAACCCCCATAATTTGCAAGCGTATGCTTCGCGCGGAGCCGCTCATTTTTTTGCAGGGCAGCTAGAGTTGGCCCAACAGGATTTTGAACACGTTCTAGAGGAAAATCCCTACCACGCCGATACGTATACGGCCTATGGCAGTGTATTGGCGGCCCGTGGGGCCTTTAAGGAAGCATTACAAGTGTTTGAAGTAGCTGTTCGTTTAGCTCCCGAAAAGGCAGAAAATTATTTCTCCCGCGCCGGCATCTATTTTATGCTGGGACAATATGAGCAGGCCATCAACGATTATACACTTGTACTGCAAACACGTCCGGCCGCTGAGGTCTTTAATGCGCGCGGAGCGGCATACCTACGCCTAAACCGGCCGGATTTAGCCGAGCAAGATTTCCAAGCGGCTAAAAATGAGCGTTTACCCGCCACGTTGAGTGTATATAGTAAAATGAAATAAACCCCTAACAAGGCAAAGAAATCATTGCGTAGGGGCTTCGGTTTTGCTATAATATCCATATAGGTTTTACGTCACCGTAGCTCAGCTGGTTAGAGCGAGCGTTTCATAAGCGCTAGGTCGGTGGTTCGATCCCACCCGGTGACATTCTTATCCCTCTTGCGTGCAAGAGGGTTTTTTATCACCGGTTTGAGCAAATGGCGCGTGCAAAAGTTGTCAAAATGTACTATCATTTATAATAAGGAGCATGTATGAAAAAATACCTATTAGTTATTTTCCCGTTAATTACGGCCGGAGTATTACAGGCCGCTACGACTTGTGAAATGCGGGTAGACAAACACCCTGGGGCTTCTACTCTACAACGGGTGGAGTATTGCTTGACGCAAGAAGCCGAAGAAACCCCCAAAGAAAAAGGACCGGTTTTGTTGTATACCTCCATTACCCGAACGAAGAATGCGGCCCAGGAAGAAGAGTCGCGCGCCCGCAAGCAAGTGTATTTTGAAGACGATGATGTGGCTATTGCCCGTAAGTATGTGGGCACCAACCGTTTTCCTGTTTTTCAAAACGAAATACCTAGTGAGCAAGAACGCCGGGAGCAACCTAAAACCCGGGCTTCGGTTGCACGGGAGCAGGATAAACAGGTAAAAGCGGAAAAAGAAGATAAAAATCATTCGGTTGTTGTTATTGATTCGGAAAAAGAGAAGACAACCACGAAATCGCGCAGTAAGAAAGATAATCGCTCTAAAAAATCCAAAAACGACAGGAAACCCGGTCTTTATTCGCAAATTCGGATTGCCGGGGAAGAAGTGCCGCAGCAGCCCCGTACCGACGCGGATGATATTTACTACGAAGCTCTGCGCTACTAATTTAAGGCCTTGACAACCGGGCCGGGAGCAGATAGAATACAATTATGCAAAGTCTACTTACATTTTTAAAACGACCGTATGCCGAAAAAGGTCTTTTTTGGGGTACGTGTGATGTGGCCCTGAAGTTGGTTGTGTTGTTGATGTGGGGGTATATCACGGTAATTTTGGTCCGGTTATTTGTAGGTTCTTTATTAACGGATTACAATTTCGCCCGTAAGTTTTGGTGGTTCTCGTATTGCTTTTGGATGTTTTTTGGCGGGTCGTGGTTGACGTACATTGTGCTTTTTGTGCGGGACTATAACGGGGATGATTAGCCCTGCCGGGTCATGTTTTTAAGCCGCCCTATCCGGGCGGCTTTTTGTGTATATGTGTCGGAAAATCTACATAAAATTTGTATATGTAGCGTAAAAACTTGTTATAATAAACGTACGAGGATATTTTATGCCAGAATACAGAATTAATATTATGGAGCCGCAAACGGAGCCACAGCGTCCGGCAGAAGATTCTACTCAGGTGATGTATGGAACTATAACGGAGCGGTTTGTTGCGTTATTGATTGATTATGGTGTTATCTTTTTGCCGTTCCATTTTATTGTGAATTTATGGTTGAAATTCTTTCGGCCCGAACTGGAATTGTGGCAAGCCTTGGCGTTGATGGGGGTAGTTAACGGGATATTTATCTTGTATGAAACCATTTTTTCCTGCGGTGATCGGATGACGTTGGGGAAAGCCTTGGTGGGATTAGCCGTCGTTAAAAAAGATATTAGCGGTTCCCTTTCTTTTTGGCAAGCTCTGCGGCGGGCGGTGGGGTATTATGTAAGCGGTGCCCTCCTGTTCGGTGGATTTTTGATGGCCTTTTTTGATGACCGTCACCGGGCTCTGCACGATATTTTTGGGGGGAGTGTAGTGGTCCAGATACGTCAAAAATCGGTAGGAGAGCGGGTGATTTTGCGTGTTGCTGGCGGGTTGTTGCTGTTGGCGTTTGCGTGGATGATTTATGCCCAGTTTTTTAATAAAGGGGCATTGTTGGATGAGTATTACATTCGACATGGGCGGATGCAATTGCAGAAAATTGCCCTGCTGGAGGAAGCCCACTATGTTAAATTCGGATCTTATACCAATAATTTGGAACGTTTATTTTTGATGTCGGGAGATCCCGTCCAGTTCCAGCGCGATACCTTAGGTATCTTGGAGCCCCGCGGGTTTAAGATAGGAGTATCAAAAGATTCCTACAAAATCATTGCCGTGGCCAAGGATAGAAATCATACCCGTATCGCATTTTCACCGCAGCGGTAGGTTGATTTGGCAAAAATTACCCCCGCCGTAATAACCGGCGGGGTAATTTTTAGGATTTGCGTGAAGGCAATTTACCTACGGTTAATTTGAACGGGGTGAGGTTGCCACTCTTGTTTTATTTTCTCTGCAAATTCGGCATTTGCTTTATTTCTCTTGCCGGCCCTTGCTAATTCAAGAAGTTCCACAATTTCTTGCATGTTTTCTTCCGTGGCTATTTTCAAACATTTTCCCTCCGGATCGTCCGCCCCGGCCACAAGAAGTACTTTTACAATTTCTACTTGCTGTTCCCGCACAGCCAGTTCCAGTGCGGTTTTAGAAACGTCTTCTCTGCCTGGGGTTTTCACTTTAGTTGCCAACGCGTTGGGGCTAACACCCTCTGATAAAATCAATGTTTTTACGCGTTCTACGTTTCCTTTTTCGATCGCTTCCCCAATGGGGGTGAGCTCCACCAAAACAAGTCCCGCCTTGGCTGGAAGAGTTCCCAAGCAGGTAAATACAACTATTGCACTTAATAACAATATGCTCCGTTTCATTACGGGTTTCCTCCTGGATTGAAATGAGTACATCTACCTCTAATGTAATTGAATATGCTGTTCAATACCAGGGTCTAAAGACCTAGGCGGTCCTATGCCTTTAGACCTACTCGTAGTGTGTAAAAAACAGATTATTTCAACGTTGTTACTACTCGTGGCGGTGCTCGGTAGAGTGCTGGCAGTTAATGCAATAGCGTGCAAATGGCAAGGCTTTAATCCGTTTTTTGGGAATGGGTTGGCGGCAATATTCGCAGATGCCGTAAATGCCTTTGTCCATTTTGCGTAAGGCCGCTTCAATTTGTTCAATCGTGTTGTGGGCATTTCCGGAGAGTTCAAATAACATCTCTTTATCCAAACTGCGGGTAGCATCGTCAATCGGGTCGCCTACTTCGGCTTCCGGCATATCCATATTCTTTTTATCTTTCAGCCGGGCGGCGGCTTCTTCTTTTAAGGTTAGCAAATGTTTTTTAATTTCTTTTAATTCGGTGGCAGTTAGTGCCTCTTTGTTTGTCTTTTTAATAGCCATACTATTTGTTCCTTTAAATATATTATCCAAAAAATGCGCGTACGGTCTGTTTGGACCGGACGCTCGCTTGAATTAGTGTAGCAAAGTACGCTGCATTTTGCAAGCCCTTTTATTAGGGGAAAACTTGCCTAAATATCCCCGGATTAACCGGGGAATATTAGGCAAACATTTTACCGGAAACTAAAGACTACATTTTGATGCGGCGTGTCACATTTTCTTTCTTGAAACATTCAATGGTATCGCCTTCGGCGACGCCTTTAAATCCTTCAATTAAGATACCGCACTCGTATCCTTTTTCCACTTCTTTGACGTCATCTTTGAAGCGTTTTAATCCACCGATTTTACCGTGTCCGACTTCTTCTCCGTTGCGTTTAATGCGTACTTCGTAACCGCGGTAAATAGTTCCGCTTTCCACCAAAGAGCCGGAGATTAAACCGGAACTGAGTTTCATCACTTTTTTGATGGTGGCCGTGCCGACAACGGTTTCTACCACATCCGGTTCTAATAACCCTTCCATAGCAGCTTTGATATCTTCCAATAATTCAAAGATGATGGTATAGCGTCGGATTTCAATGCCTTCACGTTCGGCTTCAGCCTGGGCTTTATGCTCCGTATCCACGTGAAACCCGATGACGACGGCATTGGAGGCCTTAGCCAAAAGGATATCGGATTCGTTGATATTACCCGGAGCGGAAAGAATGATATCCACCTCCACTTCGTCTGATGGGATACGTAAGAGAGCGTCTTTGATTGCTTCAATGGACCCCTGCACATCCGCCTTTAAAATTAGACTCAATTTTTTGACGGTATTGGCATTTTCTTCCGTTTTGGCCAGTCCCATTAGTGAGGCTTGTTTACGGTGCGCCTGTGAATCTTCTTTTTGCGCCAGTTTGCGTTTCTCGGCAGCGTAGCGGGCTTCTTTTTCACTGGTCATAATATACAGCGTATCACCTACCTGCGGCGGTTCGCCGTTAATACCCAAAATTTCAGCCGGTACACTAGGCCCGATTTTCTGATAGCGTTGGGAATTCTCGTCAATCAACGCGCGGATGCGGCCATAGTTTGTGCCGACAATAAAAGGATCACCTACTTTCATGGTCCCTTTTTGAACAAGCACCGTAGCCACTACTCCGCGTTTATTATCGCGTTTACTTTCCAAAATAACACCCACACCGGGACGGTCCGGATTGGCTTTTAATTCCATCATTTCGGCTTGCAAAGCAATCATTTCCAACAATTTGTCAATGTTGATGTGTTTCTTGGCCGAAATCTCCACAAAAATGGTATTTCCCTGCCATTCTTCCGGAACCAGCCCGCGGGCCGCTAGATCTTGCTTAACGCGGTCCGGATTGGCACCGGGGAGGTCAATTTTGTTGATGGCCACAATGATAGGTGCTTTGGCGGCTTTGGCGTGTTCCATGGCCTCAATGGTTTGCGGCATAATTCCGTCCGTGGCAGAAACAACTAACACCACCACGTCTGTCGCTTGTGCACCGCGTGCACGCATAGCGGTAAATGCTTCGTGACCGGGCGTATCCAAGAACGTCAATACCCCGCGCGGTGTTTTAACGCGGTAAGCCCCAATATGCTGGGTAATGGCTCCGGCTTCGCCCGCCACAACATTGGATTTGCGGATAGCATCCAATAAACTGGTTTTACCATGGTCCACGTGGCCCATAATGGTAATTACAGGGCTACGCGGTCGTAGCGAGGAAGGATCGTCAGCCGTTTCTAACAGTTCCAAGGTTTCTTGAGCCAAATCTTCTTCGGCCAGTTCCGCTTTAAATCCACATTCATCTACAATGAGTTCCAACATGTCTTTTTCCAACCGTTGGTTAATGGTGGCAAAAATACCCATGCCCATCAATTTCTTGATGAAATCATTGGTTTGGAAATTCATTTTTTCTGCCAATTCCTTAACGGTGGGTTGACCGACGATCCGAATCACTTTTTCCTCTTTTTTCGGAGCCGGCGGCGGGGGTGTTTTCAAGTGGCCGTGCCGGTCAGTACCAGTGGTGGTAGGGGCTTGTGGCGGCCGCGCCGGTTGTACGGGAGGTTGCGCTTGAACGGGCGGGACAACCGGTTTAGGAGTCGGAGAGATCCCCGCCGGAGCCGTCGGTTTCGCTTGGGGCGCAGGCGGTATAGACACTGTGGGTTTGGGAGCCACAACCTCGGGTTTCGGCTGTACCGAAACTGGTTTTTCCGGTTTGGGTTGCGCAGACACTGTTTCCGGCTTTTCTTCCGTTAAGGAAGGCAGCGCTTTTTCGGCCTTCGGCTTAGCCGCTTTTTTTGCCGCTGTTTTAGTAGCGGGTTTGGCTGTTGTTTTTTTAGCGGTCGTTTTTTTAGCCGTCGGTTTAGTCGCCGCTTTTTTAGGGGCGGTTTTCTTGGTCGTCGATTTAGCGGTTGCCTTCTTGGTAGAAGTTTTTTTGGCCGCCGGTTTCTTTTTAGTAGAGGTTTCTTCCTCGGTGTTATTTGATTTCTTGGGCATTGGCGGCCTCCGGTTCCGTTTGGTCGGCTTTGTCGGCTATATATTTTTTAGCCCCTTCTATAATTTTTTCGGCAGTTTTTTCCCCGATGCCCTGCACAGTCGCTAAATGCTCCGGGGTAGCCCCTGCTAACTGTTCTACCGTTGAAAAACCGGATTTTTGTAAAATTTCTGCTATTTTAGGACCGACACCTTCCACATCGGCAAAGAGCCGTTGGATAGTCTCGGTGGCTGCTTTTTCGGCCCGGGCTTTTTGGGTTTCGCTTTTTACATCCAAGTCCCATCCGGTCAAGCGGCTGGCCATTTTAATATTTTGCCAATCTTTGCCCAACGCAATGGCCAACTGGTCATCCGGTACGTAGATGACGGCACGTTTTTCGGTAGCGCTGATAATTTTAACGGAATTGGCTTTAGCCGGTGAAATGGCATTCATAAGCAGGGTAGAGATATCTTCGGTGTAGTGAATAAGGTCTATACGTTCGCCCGATAATTCGTTCATGACGGCGTGGATACGAATTCCACGCATTCCCACACAGGTGCCGACGGGATCAATTTTGCTGTCAGTGCTAGATACAATCACTTTGGCGTGGAAGCCCGGGTCCCGGTGGACTTTCTTAATTTCTACAATACCTTCCCCAATTTCCGGTACTTCTACCTTAAATAATTCCTCTAAGAATTTGCCATTGGCACGTGACAAAATGATATACGGCCCCCGTTGCCCTTTATCAAGCCGGTAGGCAGCGGATTTGTAGCGGCTGAGAACGGGATCATCCGTTACTTCGGCCAAATCAGTCGGGCTGAGTACTTTGGCAATGACAGCTTTGACACGGGAACCAGTGGCGTAGCGTTCCTTTTTAATTTGTTCGCAGTACGGGAAAATGGCCTCTACTTTCCCCAGGTCTACAATAATATCCCGGTCGGAAAACCGGCGTACGGAACCGGTGACAACTTCCCCTTCACGCGGTTTGTATTCTTTATAGAAATTATCGCGCTCAATCCCGCGTACTTTTTGGATGAGTACTTGTTTAGCAATTTGGGCCGCAATGCGCGAAAAATCTTTGACATCTACCGTTAAGGTAACGGTATCGCCCGGTTTCGGGTTTTTCAAGTGTTGTTTGGCATCTTCCACATTGATTTCCGTTTCCGGATTGGAAACGATTTCTACTACTTGTAAGGTTTGAAATGCCTTGATGGAGCCGTTTTCTACGTCAATTTTAGCACTAATTTGGGCCGTTTTTCCCAAATTTTTGCGTAACGCAGAGACAAGGGCATCTTCCACGGTTTTCAAAATATCTTCGCGTTTAATATTTTTTTCTCTTTCCAGCCCTTCTAGCGCCAGAACTAAATCTTTTGCATTGCCTTCCATTTTTTATTCTCCTTGTATATTAAAATTCCAGGACAGGGTCCAAGTTTGCCTTCTTGATATTGTCGTAGGCGAAATGATACCGGTTGGTACCGTCGTCTAACACAAATTCACGCTCGTCAGCCGAAGCGATAACGCCGGTGAAAAAACCACGACCTTCCAACGGAACTTTGAGTACAATTTTAACCCGTTGGGAAATAAATTGCTTAAAATGAGCCGGTTTTTTCAGTACGCGTTGAACGCCGGGGGAAGATACTTCCAAAATATAAGCCCCATTGATTAGATTTTCCATTTCTAATACGGCATCTATTTTATCGGTCAGTGCGCCGCAATCATCCAGGGTTACGCCGCCGACTTTGTCCACAAAGAACTGGAGTAACGTTTTTTTGCCTTGATGTTGGATGACTAAATCCACCAGTTCTACGTGTTCGTTTTCCAATGCTTGGGAAACTTTTTGTTCAATTGTTTTTGGGTCCTGCATACCACACTCCTTGCGGATGATTAACGAAAGAGCGACTTGTACTCAAGTCGCTCTTACTTTACATATCATACCATTTGTAAGAGGCGTTGTCAACTTACATGTGCAGAGGG
>JAEEGL012076171.1_pt1 | contig 12438 bp, 8 predicted proteins | sample 9134231 | NCBI WGS metagenome assembly JAEEGL01 (sample SAMN16246548, study PRJNA631951) | gut metagenome | biome: gut microbiome; feature: rumen; material: fiber-attached | host: Bos | place: Iran: Karaj | collected 2018-10 | reverse complement strand
GTCTCAAACATGGAAACGCCGAAGCTCTCGCAGATCCGGTTGGCCAGGCTCGTGGACACGATGCTCCTGACCGCGGCGCCGTCCTTCGGCAGGGTGCCGGCCTTCTTTTTGCTGGAAAGGATATAGTGCAGCAGCACACAGCCGATGTCGTTTCCGGTCAGCAGATGCCACTCACCTTTGCCGTCCTTGACGGCCACGCCGAGGCGGTCGCAGTCCGGATCCGTAGCGAAGATCACGTTGGCGTTGACTTCCGCCGCCAGTTTGAAGGCCAGCTCATAGGCGCCGGGATCCTCGGGGTTCGGTACCTTGATGGTGCTGAAGTTGGGATCGGGCATTTCCTGCTCTTTCACCACCGCAACGTTGGTCAGGCCGATCTCCTTCAGGAGCCTCCGGACCGGCACATTGCCGCTGCCGTGCAGGGGCGTATAGACAATATTCAGCTTGGAGCCTTCCTTCCGGAGCAGATCCGGATTGATGCTCAGGGTCTTGATCCGGGCGATATACTCGTCGTCCACTTCCTTGTTGCCGATGATCTTCAGCAGGCCCTTGTCCGGGGCTTCCTGTTCATCCATCAGCACGCAGTCCGTGTACTTGGTAGCGCGGATCACGCGGGTAATGCCTTCAGCGGCTTCCGGGCCCACCTGGGCGCCGTCGTCGCCGTAAACCTTGTACCCGTTGTACTGCGGCGGGTTGTGGCTGGCCGTGATCACCACGCCGGCGGCGGCGTTCAGGTGACGGACGGCAAAGCTCAGCACCGGCACAGGGCGCAGCGCGTCAAACAGGAAAGCGGGAACGCCTTCTGCGCAGAGCACCAGGGCGGTGTCCTTCGCAAACTCGGCGCTGAAACGGCGGCTGTCGTAGGCGATGACCACGCCGCGTTTCGCGTTCTCCGGGTCCTCCAGCAGGTAGCCCGCAAGGCCCTTGGTCGCCCGGCGGACGTTGTATTTGTTCATCCGGTTTGTTCCGGCGCCGAGCACGCCGCGCATACCGGCGGTGCCGAAGCTCAGCTCGGTATAGAAGCGGTCTTCCATCTCTTTTTCATCGCCGCGGATGGCCTCCAGTTCGCGGACCGTATCCGCGTCATCGGCAAAGTCCTTCAGCCACTGTTCGTAGTTCTCAAGAATCGTCATGATTTCCCCGCCTTTCTATGTTTCATCCGGTTCCGGTACCAGGTATAATCACATGCGGAAAACCGCATATTAATTATAGTTTTATTCGCCTTTTTTGACAAGCCAAAACGAAAACAACCGGAAGGAAAAACAACGCCGCGGCGTTTATTGATTGTCCTCCCGGACGCAGACCGCGGCGGCCGTTCCGCCGTCATGGGAAATGGACAGCCAGAAGCGGTCCCCCTCCCCGAGTTTGGCTGCTTTGCCGGACAGGGAATAGCCCGGCATTCCCGCCTCGTCGTGGAAGATGCTGATTTCCTTCAGTTCAAAGGCAATGCCTGTGCCCAGCGCCTTGGACAGCGCTTCCTTCGCGGCGTAAATCCCGGCCATGGTCTGGGCCGCGCCCTTTCCCTTGGACCGGATATAACCGATCTCGCCTTCGTTGAAATACCGGTTCAGGAAGCGCTCGTCCTCAAGCAGTTTCTCCATCCTGGCAATCTCACACAGGTCCAGCCCGAGTCCCTTCACCATGCCGTTATCCCCCTCATATACCGCATCCCGTGGTTGTCTTGACCGCATCATACCACACCTTGCGGTTTTCTTCAAATAAAGGTATAATAAGAATGTTCATCATGTTAGCATTCAGAACCCGGTTTCACCCTTCAGATCAGTTATCCTGATTATGAATTCTGAATTATGAATTTTGAATTGTTACGGAGGTTCCCATGATCAATCCCGGCAAAATGATCCTCGCCCTGCAGCAGAACATCAGTAAAGCCGTCGTCGGCAAGGAAGAAGCGATTGAATATGCGCTTATTGCCCTGCTGTGTAAGGGCCACGTCCTGATCGAAGACGTCCCCGGCGTCGGCAAAACCACGCTGGCCAGCGCGCTGGCCCGTTCGCTGGACTGCTCCTTCCGCCGGATCCAGTTCACTCCGGACCTGATGCCCTCTGACGTCACCGGCTTCACCCTGGTCAACTTCAAGACCGGTGAGATGGAATACAAAGAAGGCTCCGTGATGGCCCAGATCGTGCTGGCGGACGAAATCAACCGAACCAGTCCGAAAACCCAGTCCGCCCTGCTGGAGGTTATGGAGGAACACCAGGTGACCGTGGACGGCATCACCCATCCGGTGCCACAGCCGTTCATCGTCCTGGCGACGCAGAACCCGGGCGAATTCGTCGGAACCTATCCCCTGCCGGAAGCCCAGGTGGACCGTTTCTTCATGCGGATCTCCATCGGCTATCCCACCATTGAGCAGGAAATGGACGTACTGGACCGCTACAGCGGCTCCGTCGTCCCGATGACAACTATCGAGCCGATCTGCTCCGCCCAGGACGTTATGGCCATGCAGGAACAGGTTTCCACGGTATACTGCTCGCCTGAGGTCCGCAACTACGTAGCCTCGCTGGCCGCCGCTACCCGCAACGACGCGGCCTTCTCCCTGGGCGCTTCAACCCGGGCCGCCATCGCCCTGATCCGCGGCGCCCAGGCCTGCGCCATGCTGGACGACCGTGATTTCGTCCTGCCCGAGGACGTGCAGCACATGTTCCTGCCCGTCATGGCGCACCGGATGATTCTCTCGCCCGAAGCAAAGATGAAAGGGATCCCGGCGGAACAGTTCCTGCTGACCATTCTGCAAAACACCACCGTGCCCGTGAAATTATGAAATTGAAACTGATCCTTCCCCTGGCGGTATTCCTGACGCTGCTGACGGTTGCGGTCTGCACCGGCAGTCAGCTTTTTTTACTGCTTTCCGTCCTGATCCTGCTGATCGTCGCCGGGGCCGTCATCGCCGTGCTATGGGCCGCCGCGACGCTGGAGGCGGACGGCGAGCTGTCAGCCGAAACGGTCCGGCGCGGGGAAGACGCGACGCTGTTCCTCCGCATGCGGCACCGCGGGCTGATCCCCATCGCCCCGCTGCTGCTGGAACTGTCCGATCCTTCCGGAAACAGGGACCGGGAAATCCGCCTGAAAAACATGCCCGGCCGTCTCCAGAGCTTCCGCCTGCCCATCCACGCCGCCCATGTGGGCGTTTTTCCGGTGGGCCTGCACGCCTGCACGGTGGAAGACCTGCTGGGCCTGGTCCGGAAACGGGTGGTGCTGAAGCAGACCTTCTTCGAGATGCTGGTCCTTCCCCAGACCTTCGACGTGGAACCGCTGACCCTCGCTCCCGGCGATCCGGGCAGCGAACTGATGGCCCGCGCGACAGAGGACCTGAACGCGCCGTCCGATATCCGCTCCTACCAGCAGGGCGACGCGATGAAAAAAATCCACTGGAAGCTCTCCATGCGCAAGGGCGAGCTGATGGTCCGCAAGTTTGACGAGCCGATCCTGCAGGACGTACTGCTCCTGATGGACTGCTCCAGGCCGCCCTCCTGGGGCCATCCCCAGGCGGAAGCCGACCTCCGGGACGCACTGCTGGAAACCGCCGCATCGGTGCTGACCGCCCAGGCCGCCACGGACCACCAGATCCGCCTGCCGCTGCTCGGCTCCCATCCGGTGGACGTGGACAAGCGAATGGGACTGCCCATCGCCCTGGACTATCTCTCCCGGGTGGACTTTTCCGAAACAGACCGGTTTGAGCGGGTGCTGGCCATGGAAAGCCGCCGCCTGCGGAAAGTCGGCTGCGTCGTGGTGGTCGCCGCCCGGCTGAACATCCCCATGGTGGATATCATGATCCGGATGCACCGGACCGGTCCGAACATCCGCCTGTACCTGGTCACCTTCGCCCCGGAGGACGAAAACGTGCTGCCCCTGATTGCCCGCCTCAAGCAGTCCGGCCTCGAAGTATCTTATGTAACCCCCGAGCTCTCCCAGCTATAGAATTCCAAAGAAATCTAAATTATGAATTCTGAATTATGAATTCTGAATTATTCAAGGAAGGAGGTCTCCGCCATGAGCGAGCAGGTCAGAACCCGCCTGACCCACGCGCTGCTGTCCATGCTGCTGGCAGCCGGCCTGCTGCTGCCCTTCCTGGGCATCCTGGAGCCTTCCTTCCTGTCTCCGTCGGTGCTGTTCTGGTGCGCGGCTGTCGTTGTCCTGTTTGAGCTCGCGTCCATCAACCGGATAACGGCCCTGGTTTCCGCCGGCCTGTGCCTGACGGCCCTGCTGGTATGGATATTCGGCCTGGGCGGGATGATCACAGTTTCGGATGTGGTGCTGGCGGTAACGCTGCGCTTTTCCGGCATCCGGACCGCGCTGCCGCTGGTGGCCTCTTCCGCCGTCATCCTGCTTTCCGTCCTGATTACGCTGATCAGCTGTTTCGCCTGCCTGAAGAACATATCGGTCCTGCCGGCGTCGCTGCTGTGTTTCGGCATGATCCTGCTGATTTATCTGTCCGGCGCATCGGAAACCATTCCCTGGTTCCTGCCCGCGCTGCTGGCGCTGCTGCTGATGCTGATGACGGACCGTTTCCCGGAAACGTCTCTGCTGCCGCTGCTGCCCGTCGCGGCGCTGCTGGTGGCCGGCGCTTTCCTGCTGACCTCCGGCGGGGTGGGGCCCAATCCGCTCCGGGATAAGGCAGACGAACTGCGCCAGGCGGTGCTCGACCGGCTGTTCTTCACCGAACCCCGGGACGTGTTCTCCCTCTCCACGGAAGGGTATTATCCCGAGGGTCAGGAACAGCTCGGCGGCAAACCCAATCCGGATGAAACGCCTGTGATGCAGGTTTCCACACCGCGGACCGCGTACCTGCGCGGCGTTGTGTTCAACCTGTACACCGGCCGCGACTGGAAAAACACCACCGGCGGCAGGCGGTACCTTCGCCAGTCTCCCCGGCTGGCCGCTCAGCGCGCCGTCCTGTTCGACGAGGACCTGCCGGCTGAGACGGTCCGGAACGCCCTGTGCAATCCCGTTACCATATCCGTACGGATGCTCAATGACAGCGCTTCCACGCTCTTCGTTCCCCAGCGCGTCCGCGACCTGGTTCCGGGCGGGGAACTGGTCCCCTATTTCTCCAATTCCTCCGAACTGTTTGTCACCCGGAATCTGCGGGCCGGCGATACCTATACCGTATCGGCTCCGCTCTTCCTGGCCGGCGACTCCGGCCTGGGCACCCTGATCGAGGTCTGTTCCACGCTGGAAGACAGCCGGTATGAGCAGATGGTTGAAACCTATACCACCCTGCCAAGCCACCTGGAGGAACCGGTCTACGCCCTGGCCCGCGAAACGGCTTCCGTCGCTTCCTCGCCGTATGACCGCGCGCTGGCCATTCAGTCCTGGCTGACGCGGAACTTCCGCTATACGCTGGATGTGGAACCCCAGCCGTCCAACCTTGACTTCGTCACCCATTTCCTGCTGGATACCAAGGAAGGATACTGCACCTACTTCGCGTCCGCCATGACGGTGCTGTGCCGGATGATCGGCCTGCCCGCACGGTATGTCGAAGGCTATATCGCCGAACCGGATGAAAACGGTTCTGCCCTCGTAACCGGTCTGTCCGCGCACGCCTGGACCGAAGTCTATTTCAAAGGATTCGGCTGGCTGACTTTTGACGCCACGCCGAAGCATACCGGTTCCGGCAGCGACCAGGGCGATGCGGAGCCAAGCCCCTCTCCCACACCAACGCCCACGCCTACACCGTCTCCCGAGCCGGAGCCGACGCCGTCTCCGGAACCGCCGGAAGGAAATGAAGACGAACCCACACCGGAACCGGATGAACCGGAACCTTCCGAAGAACCCACGCCGGAGGATACGCCCGAACCGACGCCTGTTCCCTCTGACGGGCAGGATGACGATGCGCCTTCCCCGCCGCCGGACAGCGAAAAACTGCCGCCGGAAGAACCGGACCGCGGCGGTCCCTTCCCCTGGTACTTGCTGCTGCCCCTGCTGCTTCTGCTGGTCCTGGCGCTACGGACCTGGTTTACGTCCCCCGCTTTCCGCGCGCGCCGCGCGAAGGACGGGGACGCCGTGTTTGACGTCTGGGCGCAGGAAATCACGGATCTGCTCCATGCGGAGAACCTGACCCGCGACAAGGGCGAATCCCCGATGGCCTTCGGCCGCAGGGTGGACCGGACCGCGGCGTTCGGGGTTGCGCTGGGCCCTGTCGGCGAATGCGTCTCGCTGATCCGTTATTCCCGCGCGAAGCCGGCCGAAACAGATACCGGTCTCATCCGCGACACCTCCATCCTGCTGAAGGGTGAGCTCAGCCGCCCGGCACGCCTGCGCTATCTCTTCCGCCGGATCTTCATCCCGCTGAAACGCAGGCCCAGCCTGTAACAGAAAAGAACGGACGCCGCACTAAGCAGCGTCCGTTTTTGATTTGCCTCTGATCACTCACGTGATTCCAGGCACTGTAAAGTATCTGTAATTATGAATTATGAATTGTGAATTATGAATGAAATATCACGATCTTCGGCTGGCATTCCATGTCAGCCTTCGTCACGCGCAGCGCCTCGGCGCCGCGGCAGATATCCGCCGGATCATACTGGGAAAGGAACGCTTCCGCGTCCGCGATGGGCCACCCGCTGTTGTATTCGGTCCGGTAGTGCATCGGCAGGATGATCCGGGCGCCGAGCAGCTCTGCGGTTGCTTTCGCCTGGGCCGCGTCAATGGTAAAGAACCCGCCCGTGGGAATCATCAGGACGTCAGGCGCCTTGAGGGCCTTTGCCTGCTCTTCGTCCAGGGCGCACCCCAGATCGCCGAGATGAACGATCCGCAGGCCCTCCGTCTCGATCAGGAACAGCAGGGTCTCTCCCCGCTTGCTGCCGCCCGCGTCGTCGTGGAAACCGCGCAGGGCGGTGATCTTCACGCCGCTTTCCGGGGTGTTTTCGCCGGCGGTATCGATGATCCGCGGTTCGCCCTTCAGGCTTTCCACGGCGTCGTGATCATGGTGATGATGGGAAATGAGCGCCACGTCGGCGGTCACCTTCCGCAGAGGGTATCCGCAGCTGGCGTCATAGGGATCCGTGACGATCCGCACGCCGCTTTCGGTCTCAATCAGGAATTCCGCGTGTCCGATATGTTTGATCAGCATGGTTTGCCCTCCCTTTTCATGCGCCGAAATAACGCCGGCTGAGATCCGGCAGCGTTTCGCCACGCCGGAGGCATTCCGCCCAATCCCGGTGAAGGGACGCGCAGGCCGCTTCATACGCTTCCGGGCCTTCCTCGCCCGCTTTGATCAGCGTCCGCTGCGCCGGTTCCGCATCCCCGTCACAGGGCCGGTGTCTTTCCAGCAGGCTCAGGCAGCAGGCGGCTTCCGGTCCGAAGGATCCGCCGTACCAGCCTTCCGGAGGTTCCGGCGCGGGTTTGCGCAGCTGCAGCCAGCCGCCGTCCGTCACAGTTTCCCAGCCGGCGTCTTTCAGCCGGCGCGGCAGTTCCTCCGGGAGATTCCCGCCGTACAGCGCAGGCAGATCCGCGGCGTACAGCCAATCCGCCCGCAGGCTCCGGCGCAGAGCAGGCGCCCTGCTTCCTTCCGGCGCCCGCAGCAAGGCGCTCAGTTCCGTTCTCAGCGCGTTACGGACCATTGTCCTGTCCCCTCGCGCTGACCGGCGTATCCGGCAGCACGGCAGCGACTGTTTCCGCCGACTTGGCCATGGCTTTGCGCTGGTCCGCGTCCATGCCGTCCGGTTCCGCGCCGTCCGTGGCGATACAGCGATAGTAAAAGCGTCCGTCCTGTTTGTATTTCCAGGTATAGACAGGGGTGTATTCGGGATTCAGGATCAGGGCTCCGCCCTGTCCGTCACTCCGGACCGTCACATGCAGCAGATAGCCGGACATGCGCCGGATGTTGCCCCGGTCTCCGCCCAAAAGCGTTCCGAGGCTCCACACGCAAAGCACGGACCTTCCGCCGGCGCCGGGGAGGTATTCCGCTTTCTGGGGTACATGACTGCCGTTTCCGATGATCAGGTCAGCTCCGGTCGCGGCAATCCCTTCGGCCAGCTCCCGCTGTGCCTTGTCCGGATCCTTATCCGTTTTGCCCCAGCTGAGCAGGACAATCACTGCCTGGGCGCCTTCCTGCCGCGCGGCGTCGATATCCTGGGTAATCAGGTCCAGGTCGGCCTCGGGCACCATGTCCGTCGTTTCTTCTTTCTCCATGGCTTTGCGGGTCTTTGAGGCTACGTTGGCGGTGTACTGGAGAAAAACAGTGCGCACGCCGTGAATGGTTTTGATCTCCGGCTTTCCCGGATCATCCGCGTAACGGATTCCCATGGCGCCTACGCCCTGTCTGTCCAGGTTCATCAGCGTCTCCTCCACGCCGTCTTTCCCGGCGGCATACGACTGCGCAAAACCGCAGGCCGCCATGCCGAAACCTGCGTCCTTCAGCAGCACCGACGCGTTCGCGGGAGAAACAGCGTCCGAAACCTTGTGCTTATCACTCAGAACATTCTCAAAAAAGACAATGTTCACATCGGCGTTGATCCGGGGAGACAGCAGCATCATGATATCCGCGTAGTCGGCGACCTTGGCGTCCGTGCTTTTGCTGTTCTTCCGCACCTCCCCTGACAGGGAGATGCTGCCGCCCATCGTCAGCGTAAACTCATCACCGCCGGCCGGTGCGGCTGTCGGAGCCGGCGCCGCTTCAGCGCCTGTCTGCGGCCGGGCGGCGGATTCCTGTTCCGGATTCGCGGTCGAAACCTGCGGCTGTTCCTCGCTAAGGTCCAGCACATTCATATTCAGCTTGCTCAGGTCCACTTTGGCGCCGGAGGAGAGCCTGCCCAGGACAAGGGCGGATCCGGCCAGCACGACGACCAGCAGCACGAGCATGAATACCGTGCCGGCGGACAGCTTCCGCCGTCCCGCGTATTTATCACTCCTCATGAACCGCCCTCCTTCCTTCGGTGTTTTCGGTTTTCGCCTTATTTCAGCACAACCGCCAGGACCACGGACAGCGCCATAATGCCGGCGATGACCAATGCGATAATCCGGGCCATGGCCTTTTTCTTCTCATTCATCTTCCTGCACTCCTTCTCTTTGTCAGCATTGAACATGATTATATCATTCCGGAAGCAAAATGCAAAGGGGAGACCGCCTTCCTGCGGCGGTCTCCCCTGCTGCTTTCATGGTTTCCGGACAGGATTACGCTTCGGTATCACCGTCGCCGGTTTCCTTGTCTTTCGGAGCTTCCGTTTCCTTTCCGGCGTTGGGTTTGAAGCTGGCCGTATAGGAAGCGTCCTCATCCGCCTCGGAAGCGGAATAGCGTCCGTAGGGATTCTTCGATCCGGTGCCGTAGGATTTGGCGACCTGTCCGGCGGAAGGCCGGGAAGGCGTGGCCTTGGGCTTCGCTGCGCCCTGGCCGCCGGTATAGCTGCCGGTACGGACCTTGGCCGCGTTCTGGGCGGATACCGGTCCGGAAGGCTTGGCCGCGTTCTCTTTACCGGCCATGGCCCGGTTCTGCCGGTCCACCTTCTGCTTGGCTACCCGCTGCGCGGCTTCCCGCTGCTGCTGTTTCCGCGTGTACCAGTAGTATCCGCCGCCCGCGCCTGCCAGGAGCAGGAGCAGGACGATCACAAGGCCTGTGGGGAATCCGCCGGAGGTTTCCTCCTTCGGATTCTCCGGCTGGGCCGTCTCAAGCGCTTCAGGCGTCTCGGTCGGTTCCTCGGTAGCCTCAATTCCCAGTTTCTCCTGGATAAAGGCCAGGGCTGCGCTCACGGATTCCTCGGGATTCTTGGCGTCCTTGTAATACTTCTGCAGCTCGGTTTCCAGGTCTTCCGCCTTCATCTCGCCGGCCTGCACCTTGCTGATCAGGCCGTTGATGAAGTCATTCTTCTCCAGTTCATTCTCCGCCAGCGGGGCCGGGGTGGCGAAGGGATCGAAGGGCTCATAGCTGACTGTGGATCCGGTGGCCGGATTTACCCATTCGCTCACCTTCTGATCCTCAGCCGTCACAACGCCGGTCGGGCTGCCGGTTGTCGTGGGCGCGGTTCCGGTGTCCTGATCCGCGTTGTTGGCAATGCCTTCCTGGTACCTGGAGGAGGCCAGGAATTCCTCCGCCTCGCCCACGGTCATCTGTTTGAAGTACTTGCCGTTCACATAACCCATCTGGTTGTTCCAGGATACCTTGTACCAGGTTTCACCGTCGGACTGAACGGAGCCGTAGACAATGAAGAGCGCGTACTTTTTCATCAGGCGAATCCGCTTGGCGCTGGCGTAGGGCTGTTCACGGAAGTTCACGGCGTCCGTGGTCACATAGCCGTAGCAGCTCATCTCTTCGGTATCGTAGGTATACGGCACAACGGTCGTATCCGGGGAAGGCGTGGTCGTGTTGCTGATCAGGTTGTAATAGGCCTGCATCTCGCCTTCGGGGATCATCCGCAGCAGGTCAGCCCGGACATAACCCCATTTGCCGTCGTATTCGGTAACGGACCAGCCAATGTTGTCCACATAGACCTGGCCGGTCACATACACAAACTTGTTGGCCGGCAGCACATCGCGGATTGCGCTGGATCCGGTGGGCCACTGGCGTACCGGTACGCCGTCGCCGATGGTGAGGGCATAGCCGACCCGCTGATAGGGTTCCGCAGTCGGAGCGGGGGCCGGCGTATCCGTCGGTACCTCAGTGGGCACCTGGGTAGGCGTAGCCGTCGGCTCCTGGGTGGGCGTCTCAGTCGGCGCCTGGGTGGGCGTGGCCGTCGGCTCTTCCGTGGGTGTCGCGGTCGGAGTCGGCTCTTCGGTCGGCGTAGCTGTGGGCGTGGCCGTGGGCGTTTCCGTCGGGGTTTCCGTCGGCGGCACGGAAGGTTCCTCCGTCGGCTCGATGGTCACGACCTCGGTGGGTTCCGCCGTCGGGAAAAGCTGATCCAGCGTATAAGTCGGCACAGGCGTGCCCTTGGCCTCCACCGCGGCGCTGTCCTCTTCGGTCAGCAGGTCCAGGTAGGTGGTCATGATATAGCCTTCCTTGCCGTTGACCATCGCATAGGTCCATGTCTCACCCAGTTCGTTTTCCAGGGTGTAGATCAGGAAGACGGAAGTGTTCTTCTTCAGTTCGCCCTTGCTCTTGGAATTGGTGCTGGCTTCCTTGCGGAAGAACACCTTGCTGTTGGTCTTTCCGTAGCGGTTGATCATCTCGCCCACCGGGATTTCAGGCGCGGGGGTATCGGTCGGCACCGGCGTGAAGGTGGGCGTCGGAGGGGGCGTGTCTGTGGGTTCCGGTTCGGGCGTGATCTCCTCGGTCGGAGCGGGCGTTTCAGTCGGTGTCACCGTCGGCGTCTCGGTCGGTGTCTCGGTCGGAGCTTCCGTCGGGAAGACCTCTTCCTTTGTGTAAACCGGTGCGTCCGGATTGACCGCGGCGCTGTCCTCCGCCGTCAGCATGTTCAGGAACTCGGTTTTGATATATCCCCGTGTCCCGTCCGCCAGTTCAACATAGGTCCAGCTCTCGCCTGCGGCATTGAGATCCGCCATCAGCAGATAGAACGTGTCGCCTTTGTTCAGCCGGGTGATCAGGTTCTTGTCGGAAGAGGCGTCGGGCGACTTCCGGACCGCCAGCTGGCCCTTGTTCGTCACACCGTAGCGGTTAAGCATCTCGCCTTCCGTGATCACGGGCGCTTCCGTAGGCGCGGGCGTGGGCGTGGGAGTAGGAGTGGGCGTAGGCGTATCGTCCTGTTCAGTCTGGGGTTCCGGTTCTGTCTGAAGATACGGAAGTTGTTCATTCTCCTGCTGCGGCTCAGTCTGGGCGGCGGCCGGTTCGGCTTCCGGTTGAGGTTCAGATTCGGGTTCAGGTTCGGGTTCGGGTTCCGGTTCCGGTTCCGGCGCGGGGAAGATTTCCTCCAGCGTATACAGATGGGCCGGAATTTCCTGCACGGCGTCATACGCGTCGCTGTCCTCCTGGGTCAGCACGTCGATGAATTCGCTCATCAGGTAGCCGGTATGTCCCTGGGCCTCAACCAGCGTCCAGTTGGCGCCGGCGGCGTCGGGTTCAGTGTAAATCAGGTAAACGGGCGTTCCCTTCGGAAGCTCCGAGTAAATTTCGGATTTTTTGGTCGCCGCGTGGCGGTAGTTCACTTTGGCATTCGTCACGCCGTAGCGGTTGATGATCTCCCCTACGGGCATCACGGGCGCTTCGGTCGGCTCGGGGATCTGAGCGGGCTCTTCCACGACGGGCGCCGGCTCGACCACAACGGGTGCCGGCTCTTCCACGACGGGTGCGGGCTCTTCCACGACGGGAGCGGGCTCAACCACAACAGGTGCGGGCTCTTCCACGACGGGCGCCGGCTCTTCCACGACGGGTGCGGGTTCTTCCACAACGGGAGCGGGCTCAACCACAACAGGTGCGGGCTCCTCCACAACGGGCGCCGGCTCTTCCACGACGGGCGCCGGCTCTTCCACGACGGGTGCGGGCTCCTCCACAACGGGCGCCGGCTCTTCCACGACGGGCGCCGGCTCTTCCACGAC
>JAEEGL017079813.1_pt1 | contig 12439 bp, 8 predicted proteins | sample 9134231 | NCBI WGS metagenome assembly JAEEGL01 (sample SAMN16246548, study PRJNA631951) | gut metagenome | biome: gut microbiome; feature: rumen; material: fiber-attached | host: Bos | place: Iran: Karaj | collected 2018-10 | reverse complement strand
CACGATCGACACGAAGCTCCTCACGGCCGAGGAGCCGGTCGAATACAATGTGGACGGCATCGTCCAGGTTCCGATCGACGCGCACGCCGGCAACACGTTCGGAAAGGTGCTCCGCGCGTTCCTTCGTCAGGACCCCGACGTGATGATGATCGGCGAGATCCGCGACCTCGAGACGGCCGAAATCGCCATCCAGGCCGCGCTCACCGGCCACCTCGTGTTCTCGACCCTGCACACCAACGACGCCGCAGGCGCCGTGATGCGTTTCGTTGACATGAACGTGGCCCCGTACATGGTGGCGTCCACTCTTGAAGCCGTTCTCGGCCAGCGACTTCTGCGCACCTGCTGCCGCGACTGCAAGGAGGGCTACGATCCAGACGACGACACGCTGGACCGCATCAACCTGCAGCGCGACGAGATCGGCGGGCGTCAGTTCTTCTTCGGCAAGGGCTGCAAGACGTGCAACGGCACCGGCTACAAGGGGCGAAAGGCCATCTTCGAGTATCTGCGCGTGACCAACCCCATCCGCGAGCTCATCAACGCCCGATCGCCCACGCTCATCATCCGCGAGAAGGCCCGCGAGCTGGGAATGCGCACAATGCGCGAAGACGGCGTGCGCGCGATTCTTGACGGCTACACGACGGTTGACGAGGTGCTGCGCTACACCTAGTCGATCACGGCGTCCGCGAGCCTCGCGTCGATGCGCTTGGGGCTCACCGGCTCCGGAGTGCGCAGCTCCTGCGCGAACAGCGACACACGGTACTCCTCCAGCATCCAGCGGACGTCCGCCAGGATGGTCTGGTCGAACTTCACCTTCGACTTGCCGGTGGCCGCGTCGCGGTAGAGCAGCCAGTACGGCGCGAAGCGCTCCTCCTTGGAGAGGTCGCCGGATGGATTGGTCCTAGCCCGCTCGACGCGCACCGCGGCCCCCTTGAGGTAGCGCTCGTACCTCCTAAGGCGGTCCAGCGGCACGCTGCGGGGGAATCCGGGATAGAGCAGCCAGGCGAGCTGCGTGCGTATGGAGTCTGCCGTCTCCTCTGGAAGGCGTTCACGCTCAAGGCTCTCGTCGATCTTCGCGGCGGCGGAGTACGACGCCGAGAGGATGCGCGCCATCTCGGCCTGCGCGGCAGCGACGGCGGCGCGCCCCTCCTCCAGGCGCCTCCTGAAGGTCTCGGCGTCGCGCACGGGGGGCTGCCCGCGCACGAGGGCCTCGCGCACCGCCCCCGCGAGCAGGTCGGAGGCGATGCGGTCGTCGCCGTAGTCGAGCGACTTCAGGTACATCTGCGCGTCGATGGGCAGGCTTCTGGCGCGGAACGGCGCGCCGACGCGTCCGCCTAGCGCGATGAGGAATAGGCGCGTGACTCCGGCGGCGTGCGCCGCGGCCGCGCTCTTCGCGTCTGCGTGCAGGCGAAGCGACACGCCGTCGCCCTCGTCGTGCAGCGCGGGAAAGTGCTCCAGCGTCCAGCCGGCCTCGGCGTCCCGCGCGACCTCGGGTATGTCGCCGAACGTCCAGGAAGTGCTGCGCCTACCGGCGGCGACCGTCGAGGCCAATGCGGCCGCGGGCTTCACTCCGGCCTGCGCAAGCGCCTGCTCCAGGTCGCGCGAGCACGCCACCACCCTGCCCGTGGCGTCGTCCCTTATCCGGAACCGCACGCGCAGGTGCGGCGGCAGCCGCACGCCGTCCCATGCGTCGGATGGAATCCTGAATCCCCACTGCTCCTGCACTGTGCGGCGCACGGCGTCCACAAGCGGCTCCGAGCCGGGCTTGAGGTGGGCCAGAAGGCCGCTCACCGTGTCGTCTATCGGCGTCAGGAGACGCCGAAGCGACGAAGGAAGGGCCGAGACGAGGAATGCCAGCTTCTCGGGGAGCGCGCCGGGCACGAGCCAGTCGGCCCGCCAGATGCGGAGGCGCGGGGCCTGCGACCTGAGGGCCGTGCACGTGATGCCGTCGCCGTCCTCGTCGTCCGGGGCGTTGCGGTAGGAGAGGGACATCTTGACGCCGTTTATCCGAATGGAGTCGGGGAAGTCGGCGTCGGGCATGTCGTCCGCCGGCCACCACTCGTCCTTCTTGAGCAGGAAGCGCTCCCTCTGCGACTTCCCGTCCGGAGAGCACAGCCACTTCCTCAGCGCCGGCGCGGACGCGACGTCTGGCGGTATCACCGCGTCGAAGTGGGCCGCCAGGCGCTCTGCGTCGAACAGCTCCGGGCGGCGCACCTTCTCGGCGCGGCGGCGCAGCGCGTCCAGCAGCGCGTTGTTGCTGCGCACTTCGGGCGGCGGGTTCTGGAACTCCCCGTTCACGAGGCCGTGCAGGATGAATATCTCGCGGGCGAGCGGACGGTTGAAGCGGCTGAAGTCGCATCTGCGGGCAGGCACTATCACGAGCCCGTAGAGGGTCACCTGCTCCGTGGCCCGCACGAAGCCGCTTCTCGCGTCCCATTCAGGAGAATGGCAGCTGTGGCGGCAGAGCGGGCCTGCGGCCCTTTCAATCCACTCCGGCTCTATGGCGGCGGCGTCGCGGGCGAAGAGGCGGGCCGTATCGACAAGCTCGCCGGCCATTATCCACGGCGGGGTCGCCTTCTTGAGCGCCGAGGCTGGATGGACCGCGAAGCGCAGCCCATGCGCGCCGCGATATTCGCGCTCCTCCTCGTCGAACTTTCCTATGCGGCCGAGCAGGCCGGTCAGGAGCGCCTGGTGCAGAAGGGCGGCGGACTCCTCGGCCTTCCTCTTCCCTCCCGCCGCGAACGAAAGGCCGAGCTTCTTCGAGAGATCTGTCAGCTGGCGCGCGAGGTCGCGCCATTCGCGCATCTTGGGGTACGAGAGGTACGTCTTCTTCGCGAGCGCTCGCAGCTTGGACTGCGACAGCGAGGCGCACTGGCCGTCCCACCACCGCCACAGCCTGAGCGTGCCGAGGAAGTCAGAGCCGGGCGCGCGGAACTGCGCATGGGCCTGCACGGCCTTCTCGCGCTCCTCCACCGGACGGCGGCGCGGGTCGTCGCAGGCCATTGCGGCGACGATCGGCACTGCGTCGCCGAGAGTCGCGTTCTCTGACGCTGCGAGCAGCATTCTCGCGAGGCGAGGCTCAACGGGGATTCTCGCGAGCGAACGGCCGACGGGCGTGAGGACGATCCGGGTTTCGCCCGTGCCGTCCGCCGTCCGCCGCGCCCTGTCGTGCGCAATCGCCCCTAGCTCCAGCAGTTCGCGCAGCCCCTCGCGCACCATCGCCGGGCGCGGAGGGTCGATGAACGGGAAGCGCTCGACGTCGCCGAGGTTCAGGTCGAGCATCGAGAGGATGACGCCCGCGAGGGACGAGCGCAGCACCTCCGGGGGAGTGTAGGCGTCGCGGGAGTTGAAGTCGTCCTCCGAGTAGAGGCGAATGCACGTTCCCGGGCCGAGTCGTCCGCAGCGGCCGGCGCGCTGCCTGGCGGATGCCTGCGAGACCGGCTCTATCTGAAGACGCTGCACCTGGGTGCGGTGCACGTAGCGCGATATGCGCGCGAGGCCGGAGTCTATCACGCACCTGATGCCGGGAATCGTCACCGACGTCTCGGCGACGTTCGTCGCGAGGATTATGCGCCTCTTCTGCGACGTGCGGAACGCGCGCCGCTGCTCTGCCGCTGGCAGGGACGCGAGAAGGGGAATGATCTCGTCGCCGGGGCGGGCGCGCTCGAGGACGGCCGCCGTGTCGCGGATGTCGCGCTCGCCGGGCAGAAACACCAGCACGTCGCCCTCCGGCGGCAGCTCGGCCATGGCGGCGGCGACGTCGCGCGCGAGGTCCTGTTCGTCGTCCTCATGTGGCGGACGGTATCGCATCTCGATCGGGAAGAGCCGCCCCGGCACGGACACCACGGGCGCGCCGCCGAAGAACTCCGAGAAGCGCTCCGCGTCAAGCGTTGCGGACGAGACGACCACCTTCAGGTTCCGGCGGCGCGGGAGGATGCGGCTTATGATGCCGAGGAGGAAATCGACGTTGAGCGAGCGTTCGTGTGCCTCATCGACGATGATTGCGTCGTACGCGCGCAGAAGAGGGTCGGAGCGCGTCTCGGCGAGCAGTACGCCGTCCGTCAGGAACTTTATGCGCGTATCCCGCGAGAGAGACCTTCCGAATCTGTGCTGGTAGCCTACGAGCGAGCCGACCGCGCACTTCATCTCGTGCGCCACGCGCTCGGCCATCGTCACCGCCGCGAGGCGGCGCGGCTGCGTGCACGCCACGCGGCATCGCCTCATGCCGCGCGCGAGGAAGCTCTCGAGGGCCATCTTCGGGAGCTGGGTCGTCTTGCCGGATCCGGTGTCGCCGCAGACGATCACGACCTGGCTACCGTCCAGCGCGGAGAGTATCTCGTCGCGCCGCGCGCTCACCGGGAGCTCGGGCGGATATTCTATGTGCGGCGCCGCCTCGCCCTGAGGATTCTGGCCTTCCCCGTCCGTCATGGCTCCACGATCACGCTCGTTCCAGCGCTGCACATGCCGTGCAGCTTCTCGGCGTTCCAGTTCGCCAGCCGGAAGCAGCTATGCGACTCCGCGCGCCCAATGCGCTCCGGAAAGGGCGTGCCGTGAATCCCGTAGCTGGGCAGGGAGAGGCCGATCCAGGCCGTGCCGACGGGATTGTTGGGGCCTGGCGGGTAGATGTGCCGCACGATGCGCCCGCCTTTGCCGATCCTCTCCTCTGTGTACGTGTAGTTCGGATTCTCGACTAGGGTCTTGACGTGTATCTCGCCTGGCGGCGGCAGCTTGTTCTTGTCGGCTGCTATTGAGCATGGGAAGAGGCCGATCAGCCGCCCGGCTTCGTCGAAGGCGGTTATCTCAAGGCGCGAAAGCGAAACGCGCAGCACGTCGGCCTTGCCGTGCGGAAACCGCTTCCGGGACGCTCCGGCGGGCTGCTCCTGCTTTTCGGCGAGCGGCACTACGATCTGCGATCCGGACGGCGGGTTGGGCCATGCGGCGGACGGATTGAGATTCCTGAGAAGTGTCGTGGAGCAGTGCCCGCGCTCGGCGAGCATCTCGAGGATGGTCTCGTATCCCATCGCGGAGAGACGCGCCTTGTCGGCGGGGGCTGTGGGGATGCGCACGAGAGCGGCATGGTCGGCGGGGGTTACCACGACGGTGCGGAAAAGGTCGGTCTCGCCGGGGAAGTACGTCTCCCACGCCGTCTCCTCCATTCCGGGCTGGTACTGTATTCTGTTGACGGCGCACCATGTAGCCAGCGCGACCCTGGTCTTGCGTCCGCACTGGCCGTCGATGGTGTTGCACGAGAAGCCGCGCCGGTCGAGGCATATCTGCAGGGCGAGGATGCGCCCGGGCGAGCGGCCCTGCCCGCGGCAGAGCCTGTCGAGGCGCTGCGCTGGCCCGGGCAGCGCCGCCCCGGCGCAGCTGATGGCGAGGCACGCGGCGAGCGCTGCTGCGCACGTGGCGGCGATGTGGCGTTCAGTCTCCACGCGCGTCATTTCGATGGGTTGGCGAGAAGGGCCGTGGCGTCGGCGACCACGCGGTCCGTCAGCACGCCCAGGCACCAGTTCTGCATGAAGTTGCAGGTGTTCTCAGTGCAGCCGGCGAGGCCGATGAAGAAGAGCGGCGACCAGACGCAGTGCTCGTACTTCTGGGCGTACTCCCTGCCGAGCACCAGCCGCCCCGTGTTCGCGTCGTGTATCCTGAGACTGGCGGTCCACGTCTGGGTGGAGTATTCGGCGGAGAGCACGGAGAGGAACATCCAGGCGAACTCGGCGGCGCGTTCTCCGTCGGTGACGAACGGGCCGGCGAACGAGACCTCGACGGTGTAGTCGGGCTTCTGCGCGCGGACGAGGAACCCGGCGTCCTCGAAGAGGCTCTGCGCCCTGCGGAGGTATGCGTCGCTGACATGCGTCTGCGGCACGAGGGTTTCGGTGGTGATGGTGCGGTAGTGTCCGCCGCCCCAGTGGCGCCGGCCGCGCGGGCCGTGCCATGGGCCATGGTCAACGAAGACCGTCTCGTATCCGTAGATGGGGATGTACGACGTCACGACGGCGGAGAATCCGCTCACGGAGACGGCTACGTCGCGTCCCTTCGGAGCCTGCGAAAGCTGCGACGGGACGATCTCTGTCTGCTTTATGGTGAAGCATCCGGCGAGCAGCAGTGCCGGGACTGCCGCCGCCGCCGCGATTGTTTTTCTCATGGTGCGCTGCCTTTCATTGGAATGTCAACCGACGCCGATAGTATATCATTGCCCGCCGCAGTTTGCAATGCGTTCCGCCAAAATAACGTTTTTGCCTCACGAGTTTGCGCGCACCCTCATCCAGGAGACCGGAAAGCAGTCTCGATTCTTTCGCATCAAAGTCGAAATTGCCCAACCGCCCTCAAATTCCTAAATCTTCTTCCGCAGGTCGAAATTACGTAGCCCGCCGCCCGCGCTTCGCGCAGGAATGTAAATAATGACGGTTCCGTGAGAGAACCCGTCTGCTTTCTTTCCGCTTCGCTTTTTCTCTAAAAGGGTTGCAAGGGGATTTTTTTCTTTTTCGCTTCGCGTTTCTTTTGACGTGTCGCGGAGGTTTGTTGATAACTTCCCCGCCTGACTGGGAGAGCCGCCATCTTGGCGGCGGAATCCTTGTGCCTCATTGTTCTGTTCTCCGTCCGCGCGGCCATGACGGCTTCGGCGGAGAACAGCCCCCGCCTCGCGCAGACGGGGGACAGTAAGGTCGTCGACGGCGACACGATCACCATCCTCGTCTAGGGAGGGACGCGCCCCGTCGCGTCCGCCCCGGAGAAGTTCGACCGCGACAGGCGTCAGCGTCGGGAATGCTGCGGAAGGTGAACGCAAAAAAGTCTAGCTCTGGGAAGGTGGCCCGTACTGGGCCAAGACGAACATCGGCGCGGAAAATCCGTGGGAGAGTGGCTACTACTTCTGGTGGGGCGACACGGTCGTCTACAAGCGCGAAAATGATGTCTGGCTTGTCGGCGAGGGATTTGAGAAGATGGTCGCGGACGGCGGTGCCCCGCTTGAGTCGCGGCGTCAAACAGGTTTCACAGTTTGCAAACTATGAACATCGTTGGCGGAGAGAGAAAATGGAAGCGATACGTCGTTGCCGCCGCCTGAACATGACGACTGCGAGGTCGTCACAAACTGCGTGTTCGACGCCTCGCGGAGCGACGCGAAGGAATCCTCCGTGCGGGTCGAGCTTCGAAGCACTAGCCCCCGCATTTCACTGACCGATTACGAATTGTTTTCAGGGTGTATTGCGCGATGTGACGGTTTTTGATATACTATATGCCGTTTCGCGCCGAGCGGTCCCATCGTCTATCGGTTAGGACACGGGCTTTTCATGCCTGTAAGATGAGTTCGACTCTCATTGGGACTGCCATTTTTTATGCCCTGCGTCAGAGCCTGCGGATCTTGATGTTGCGGAAGCTGACGGTGGAGTCCGTGTGGTCCTGCAGTTTGATGTGCCCCTCCGGCGCCTCGCCCCAGTGCGCACCGCCGTTTTTCTCGTAGCTCTTGAACTTGGACCTCTTCACCTTTTCGCGGAACAGCTCAGAACCGCGCTCGTATTCCAGCACCTTGACGCCGTTGAGCCAATGCTCCACGTGCGAGCCCTTTGAGACGATCTTTGCCGTGTTCCATTCGCCGGCGGGCTTCACGACCTTGTCGGCGGTGGAGGGCATGACGTCGTACAGGGCTGCTACGCGGCGGTTGCCGTCGCGGCCGCGCGCGGCGTCGGGATGGGCGGGGTCGAGCAGCTGGTATTCCTCGCAGGTGCCGCGGAACTTGTCCTTGTTGTAGAAGTACTTGATGCCGCTGTTGGCGGCTGCTGTGAGGCGGAAGTCAATGGAGAGCTCGAAGTCCCTGAACGTCTCCTTTGTGACGAGATCTCCGCCGCCGCCCAGCGCCGCCTGCGCCTTGGGGAGCTTCTCGTGGCGTCCGTTCGGGAGGATGCGGCTGGTGGGAAGCACCGTGAGCATGCCGTCTTCGATCTTCCATCCCTTTGTCGGAGGGGCCTTGCAGCCGCCTTTCTCGCCGACCCAGCCGTCGAGCGTCCTGCCGTCCCAGAGGAGGGTCCAGCCCGCCGCCTTTTCGGCGTCGGTGAGCGTGTTGGCGCCGTTGGACTCTGCCTGGGCGGTGAATGCGGCGACGGCCAGGGCCGTTGCCATGGAGAATGTCTTTGAGATCATGTCTGTGCCTTTCTTGTCTTGTTTTGCCGCGTCGGTTCCTTCGCGCAGCGTCGAACATTATACCACAACATCGCCGAATGTGCGCGGCGAATTTGAAATTGACATCGCGTCGGCTGAAATAGTAAAATGTGCGTCGGCTCCTACGAGGCTCAATGCACAAAGAAAGGCGACATAAGGCATGACGACAAAAATGCTTGCCGGCGTGACGGCCAGGGGAATGACGGCATCCCTCTTGGCCGCCGTGGTGATTTCGTCGGCCGCCGCAGCGCCTGGCGCCGCGCCGCCGTCCGAGGGCAGGGGCGTGCTTGTGCTCCAGGTCGGGAGCGACTGGTGCGTGAGCGGCGAGAGCGTCAGGAGGGTGTTCGAGAGCCCTGCCTTCAGAAGGGCCGTCGGGTCAAAGTACGAGTTGGCGATCTACGACGAGATGGAGAGCCCGACCGAGGCCGTCAAGGCGAGGAATGCCGCGGTCAAGGGCTATCTCGTCAGGACGAAGCGGTTCCCCGCGCTGACGTGCTACGCTCCGGGGCCGCGTCCGCGCGTATTCGCGCAGGTGGAGAACATCCCGAAGAACGTCACGCTCGACAGGCTTGTCCGGGCCGTCGTCAAGGCCACGGAGAAGAAGGACAGGGCCGAGGCGCTGTTCAGAAGGGCGGCCGGCGCCGACGGCGCCGCGGCCGCCGACATGTACGGCGAGGGGTTCGAAATCCTCGCCTCGATGATGGGGCCGTTCCACTTCGGGGATCTGAAGAAGGGCAATGCCGCATGGACGAAGGAGTGGGAGGCCCTTGAACGGCTCGACGCCGGCGACAGGTACGGATGGACGAGGCATCTTGTGATGGACGACTACAGATGCGTCGACATTCTGGGGCGAATCGTGAACGGCGGCGACTCGAAGCTCGCGAAGAGCCTCCTCGCCGTCCCGCAGACGCACTTCTCCGTGGCCCAGCGGCAGTTCATGAAGGTGCTTGAGTTCACGCAGACCACGGCCGGCACGGCAAAGCCGCTGAAGGCGCACGAGAAGGCTCTGCTGAAGGAGGCGTTCTCGCTCGGACGCGACACGTTCTGGGGGCAGTACGCGATGGGAAGGCTCATCATGGACGGCGAGCAGATCAAGTCCAGAGGGCTCCGACGTGCGCCGGCGAGCCCGCGTCCGGCGAACGGCGCGCTGGTGGTGCGGGCGCAGTTCCCCCTTGACCGGGCGAAGGCCCGCGTGGAGGCGCTGGGGCCGACGTCGGAGCTCGGCGAGAGGCAGAAGCTCGACGTCGCAAGATGCGCCGTCCTCAGGCTGATAGGGCGGAAGGGATGGGACGAGCTTGTCGCGAGGCCGGGGTCGGGCCCGTTCGTCAAGGCGTTCATGAACGACAGGACGTGGCTCGAGGACTTCGCGTGGAGCGGGACGTTCGCGTCCGGCGGGGCCGGCGCGGGGGACGGGGCGAAGTCGGCGCTCGCGCTCGAGTCGCTCATCTACCAGGACGGCGGCAGATGGGCGCCGTTCGCGGACGGCAGATTCGCCGACAACGAGGGGCGCAGATTCATGACCGCGCTGGCGCTCGTCTATCCCGAGAAGGACGAGGCATGGCTCGCGGACGTCCTCGACGCCTACAGGGCCACGGCCCTCGCGGGACGTCTCCACAAGGCCGCCTACAGGCAGCCGGTGTGGCAGTGGCGCTTCGCGGTGAACCACGGGCGCGGGTCTTCGGGCACGGACAACATGGCCGCACAGCAGCGGCATCTCGACAAGTTCGTGAACCTGCCCGCCAGGGAGTACGGCGGCGTGTGCTGGATGGTGGCCTACAGGGGCAGCAACTGCTTCGGCGACTCCGTGCAGGGGCCGCTCTACTACAAGCCCTGGGAGAGGGCGGGCGAATGGCCGAAGCGCAGATACACGCAGATAGTCGGCGGCGTTTGCGGCGAGCTGTCGAAGTTCGGAAGCGCGGCGGCCAACGCGCACGGCGTGCCATCGACCACGGCCGGCCAGCCCGGGCACTGCGCATATACGCGCAGGGGCTTCGACGGGAAGTGGGCGCTGCACTACAGCGTCACCGGTCGCTCGCAGATGCACATGTGCTTCTGGAACAGGCACTCGTGGCAGTACGTCTCGGCCATCGAGAGCACGTATGCCGCCGACAGGGAGGCGCGGCTGCAGGCCGAGAGGCTCGTCGCGCTTGCCACGTTCGCCGAGGAGGCGGGCGCGCGGCCATCGCTCGTGGAGGAGTTCCTCAGGCGGGCGAGCCGCAGGTGCGTGGGGCACTACGGAGCATGGAAGGCATACGGAGACTGGATATGGAGGTCCGGCGCGTCGCTCGAAGCGGCGCGCGTCTGGGCGCTGGGGTGCGCGCGCGGCGTGAAGTGCGGCCGCCAGCCACTGTGGGACCTGCTGACGCCCTACTTCGCGAAGCTGGCGAAGGAGAGGGGCGGCAGGGCGCTCGCGGACGAGCTTGCAGTCTTCGCGCCGTACCTCAGGCAGGGCGACGACCGGCTTCAGGAGGAGTCGGACTTCAAAGCCGCGCTGAAAGAATGGACCAGCCCGCTCGGCTCCGACAAGGCGCTTCTCGCCAAGGTGCTCAAGGCCATGCTGTCCGCCCAGTACGGCACGCGCGACTACTTCACGCAGACCCTGGGCTGGGGCGGCGACGTGATGATGGGCGACGGCGACGGATCCGAATCCTTCATGCGGGCTCTGGAGGAGGTGGTGGCTGCGCGCGTCGATGCCGGGCAGAAGGCCGAGCTGAACTTCGACCCCCTCATGCTTGCGGCGTCGCGGGCCGGCAACCTGGCCGCGTTCCGCCAGCTCGCCGCGCTGCAGGACAGGCTCGACCCGCCGAAGGGGAGGGGGCCTAGCTATCCGGAAAGCGACTTCGGGGCGCAGCTGCTGTCCGACAGGGGGCTGCTCAAGACCTCTTCGACGAGCCAGTGGGACAGGCCGAGGGGATATGCGCGGTGCATAGACGCGTCCCCCTGCGACGGCGATGGCAACGCGTTCCACACCGGCAAGGAGAAGTCCCCTTGGGCCGTCGTCATGCTTCAGGGGGCGGCGGAGATACGCGGCGTCGTGGTCGAGAACCGCTGCGGCTGGCAGAATCGCGGCAGGCAGGCGCCGATTGAGGTGCAGGTCTCGGAGGACGGCGACAACTGGCGGACGGTTTACGCCGACCGCGAAGTCCGCGCAACCTACCGCGTGGATCTCGGCGCCCGCGCGCCGCGGGCCAGGTTCGTCCGCGTCCGCCGCGTCCCCGAGGACAGAAACGAGTTCTTCCACCTTGCGAAGATACTCGTTTACGGCAGAAAGCTCTACTGACGCCCGTTGAAAATCGCGCAAGATACCCTCTTGATTATTCGCCTCCGTTTTGATATAATTATGTTTCGTTTTTCACCAAAGAAGGAACATTGAAAATGAAGATGATGTGGCAGCCCTCAAAGATCAAACGCGCGCGCAAGATCGGATTCCGCGCCCGCAAGGCGACCAAGGGCGGTCGCAAGATCCTCGCAAGGCGTCGTGCGAAGGGTCGCAAGCGCCTGACGCAGGTCTAAGGGGCGGCGAGGCCCATGTCCACGCGGCTCCCCGGGGCGAAGTACAAGACCGTATTCGACCGCGGGCGCTCGCTTCGCGGGCGTCTGTTCGCCGCGTGGGTGCTGCGTTCGCCCGACGCCGGCCGAAAAGCCGGCGTCGTCGTTTCCAAGAAGAGCTTCCACGACGCGGTGGACCGCAATCGCGCGAAGCGGATTCTGCGCGAGGGCTTCCGTCTCACGGCGCATCAGCTAGCGCCCGACGCGGCGTGGGTTCTGGTGGGCCGCTCCGCGCTTTCCGGGAAGCGCACGGCGGACGTGGAGGCCGAGCTGCTTCGAATGGCGTCCAGGGCGGACGCGCTTGAGGCGCGCGGGGGCGAGGGCCAGGCATGAGACATGTCCTCATATTCTTCGTGCGCGCGTACCAGGTGGTGCTTTCCCCGCTCTTCAGGGGGTGCTGCCGTTTCGAGCCCAGCTGTTCGAACTACGCGATCGAGGCGCTCAGGGTGCATGGAGCCGTGAAGGGGACGATCCTCGCGGCGTGGCGGATTTTGAGATGCCATCCCTTCGGGGCGCATGGGTACGATCCCGTGCCTCTGGCGGGGGAGTGGCGCAACCATCTAGGAGAAGCAGACGGAGCTGAAGCATGAACAAGCAGGAGAAGATCATCGCGATTCTGCTGGGGCTGTCCCTCGCGGGATGGTTCTGGTACACCATCGACCAGCAGAAGAAGCAGGCGTCCGCCGCCGCGTCGGCGGCCGCCGCCGCGCAGGCTGCCCAGCCGGCGCAGCCGGCGAAT
>JAEEGL014244161.1_pt1 | contig 12439 bp, 10 predicted proteins | sample 9134231 | NCBI WGS metagenome assembly JAEEGL01 (sample SAMN16246548, study PRJNA631951) | gut metagenome | biome: gut microbiome; feature: rumen; material: fiber-attached | host: Bos | place: Iran: Karaj | collected 2018-10 | reverse complement strand
GAATCCAAAACCCTATTTTAAATTGCTTTTAAAAAGAGATCTAAACCTTAATTTTGATCTCTTTTTCTTATACAAAATATGTTTTTATAATAATTAATAAAACTTTGATAGTCTTAATGGACTAAGCATCATATTATCTTCGTAATTATCTTATTCTTCTCCATACTATCCTTTGACTTAATTATCTATTTATGTTATACTCTATTTGGAAGGAACATTTAATTTTTCCGGTTAAGTGTTACCTTATATGGTGTATACCTAACTTTGAGTTAGGTATTTTCTTTTATATTAAAACTACTAAAAGTAGAAATAATAGGAGAAAGATGATTACTACTAAAGAAGAAATAAGTAAATCTTTCTTATTCATAAAACATCACCTCCTTTCTTTAAAGAAGGTAATACCTAACTATTAAATGTTCCAGTAAGCACTATAGCATATGAATATATTATTCTTTTACTACCTTACATATCTTTACAACACCAATTTTAAATTGCATTTAAAAAGAGATCTAAAACTTAATTTTGATCTCTTTTTCTTATATAAAATTCAATTTTGTTTTTTACCCTATTATCTTCTTTTTTTGTCACAATCTCAAAATATTATGATTACTTAAAACGTATTGATTCCAATAAAGTATTTATAAAATTATCATTTGTTATCTCTTGGCCAGATAAAGTTATAATATATTGATTATTATTATGTAACAAATGAATTTCTTTAACGTTTGAAGTTGAAGTAGTATTTATTATATAACCTCTTACACTTCCTTCAATTAATGTAATATTTTTAAACTCTGGGAATGCTACTGAAACAAAAATATTAAGGATATAATTATTTCTTATTGTCTTATTACATGTAAAAATACTACTTCTAAAATAATAATTATTTTTAATATAATTTAATAAATCAACATCATCTTTAATATTATTTTTATCTAAAAGTTCTTGCATATCTTGTTCAGTATCAAAATTTTGATTATCTTCTTCATTATCAGAAGACATCACAAAAGAATTCAAACTTAACACATTAATATATTGCTTATCTTTAACAATATTATAAAAAGAAACAACCTCATTATTATCATTATATTTAACTTTAAAATCACTGTTTTCTTTACTAACATAATCAGCAAAATAATTATAATATGACATTTCCTCAAATTTTATAGTATCATTACTTTCTTTATTATCTATATGCATTTTTTCATTAAATATTGAATTAATATCAATAGCACTATTTTCAGCCTGATATTCATGTAGAATAACAAGTTTATAACCTACGAAACCTAATAATATTAAAGTAACAAATATAACTATTAAAATAATTTTCTTTTTCATAAACACCTCTATTATTAGTATATCATACATATAAGAACCTTTATCATAAATTAATAGTTCATAATATTATTAATAACCTAATATTCCTCCATATAGTAGAAATTGTATTAATAGTATTACCAAACAAATTAATATACTAGCTAGAATTATCTTTATACCACTTTTTTTATCTTTATATAAAATATATATTAATATTATTCCAATTAAATCTATTATGGTTTGAAATAAGTATTTATGATTAATAATTACAGATAAAAGAAGTGATATAAATTCACTTAGTAATAGTCCAATAGGCAATGACAGTGTAATTACTCCTAACCAATTATTCTTTTTAGCTTGATAAACTATTATGGCACATATACCACATATAAAAGAAGGAATAATCCAAAGAAGAGCTCCGCTTAAAGCTTCATAAAGATTAGAAACCCTAGGGAAAGTAATTGGTAATAATAAATATACAAAGAAGAAAGAAGCATTCATAAAAGCAAAATATAGAAAAGTATTTATACCTGCTAATTTCCAATTATCAGACTGCATTAAAACGATCATTCCTGTAATAGCCCAAAAGCCAAGGGTACCTGAAAATGATGAGAATGTCCAAATATTATCATGGGGAAATAGATCTAGTACCGCACATAATGTACCTGTAATTATACCGAATATTATGACTTTAATAAATGATGAGAAATCTTTTTTTAATATCATTAATACAACCTTATATATAAATTATAACATGAATATTATTATTAATTATTAATAAAACTAAGATATAAATAATTAGTTAGTATTATATAACTTCGTAATTATAAAAAAATTAATATAATAAAGATAATAAATAATTAAGGGATAAAAGAAAAGAAGGGGTTAGGATTGTTTAGTTGTTATTTGTTCGTTTATTTACAATATGAAAGCAAGTTTTTGATAAAATTTTTGATATGTTAATTCTATAATATTCATTATAATTATCTAATTCACTATTAACAATAGATCTAATGTAGTCTATTAGACTGTCACATTCTTCTTTATAATAATCGGAATTAAAATCTTCTATTTTAGCCAATTTATTTATTCTTTTATCAAAATCAGAATAATACTTATCAAAGATATTCGAAGCTGCATTTGAAGCTTCATCAATTTCTAATAATGTTGCATAAATATGTTTACACAAGAAATCACATGGACAATTACATTCAAAATGTCCTTTGTCTTCATTTAATTTTAAATCAATAGAGACATCATATACATTATTGTCACTACCTTTTACTTTCGCCTTGTATTCAACTAAATCATCAATTAATTCCAATATTACTTTATTTTCTTTGTAGTAATTAATTCCTCTTTCAACAATTACTGGATTAAAACTATGTTTAAAACCATCAGATAAATGTGGGGTTATAACTTTTTCTTCTTTATATATTCCTTTTTTAAGATTACCGAGAACCTCTACTTTATCTAGCTCATTTGGAAATAATGTAGAAATCTTTATAATTTGATTATTAGGCATAACCTTTAAGAGCAAATCTAAATAGTATTCTATTTGAGCATCTTCAATGAAAATTTTAGTATATTTATCATTCAAGTTTAAATCTAAAATATGATTTTTTTGATCTAATAAATCTAAATATATTTTATATATATTCTCGGGATGATTATATATTATATCATCATAATCTAATTCTATTTTATGAATATATTTTGAAACATCGACTATTTGATGCAAATATTCAGTATAAAGAACAACAAACAATAAATCATCATTAGTCATATTTTGGCATAACTCATCTGCTCTTTTTGTAAAATCCGTTTTTACCCATTCTTTATTGAGTTTGAATTCAAAACTGTTCTTTCTTCCAGTTTCGTATTTCTTCATAAACTCTACAATTTCTTTTTCAAGTTCCATTGCTTTATATCTATTTGTATTCTTATAATTCTCATTCTCTAATTTAAATAATTTTTCTCTTTCAATATTAGAATATAATAACAAATAATTAATAAGCTCATAAAAAGGTTCATAATCTACCTTATCAGTTTTTAAACCAAAACTTAAAACATTTGAATTAGCTCCAGGGAAAAAGACAAAGAAACTTTGACTGTTATCTTCACTATTAATATTTTCATCAATTACTGATTTTGCTAAATCGGAATGATATGCACCAAATAAATGAATATTTAGCATCTCATCTCCGCCATTTAGATTCATAACGCCTTTATAGAAGTTTTTTTCATAATCCTTTTCCAAATCACAATTAGAAGGGATAATAGCATGCTTTACTTTTAAATTGTTATCATCATCACCAACTATATAGTAATAATAATCATTATTATCAATATTCTTTGCAACTAATATAGCAATAATACCATCTCTATTATTAAGAATCTTATTTGCAATAAATTCCATTTGATCCAAAACATTAACTTTTAAATTCATAGTAGTCTCCTTGCTTTAATTATAACATAAGAAAAACACTTCGTAAGAAGTGTTACTCAATTTCTTTAAATTTATTATAATCTCCGTAAGCTGATAAAGAAAATCTGATAGTCTCGCGAATTTCCTCATCAGTATATCCACAGGCTTTTAAAACATAAGATGGTTTAGAATTAGAACATGCTGATCCAGTACTTGCAGAAATGATTGAGGATGCTTGCTTTAAAAACAATTGATTATTAAAGCCTTTCAATCTAACACTGACAAGACCTGGTATTTTGTTTTCAAAATCATTATTAATTTTTACTTTATCACCAAAGACAGATTTCATTCTTTCTATAAATTGTTTTTCATATTTTTTTAAAAGCTTTATATTTTCATCCAATTTAATATTTGCTATTTCAGCCGCTTTACCAATGCCAACAATTTGATGGACAGGAAGTGTGCCACTTCTTAATCCAAATTCTTGTTCTCCACCATGAATTAGTGGGGTAATATCTGGATACAATCCATTCTCATCTTTTCTAACAAAAACTATACCTATCCCTTTAGGGCCATAGAATTTATGCCCTGACATTGATAAAAAGTCAATACAACTATATTCTTTTAAGTCTATTTTGCCCTTTCCAGCATACTGCGTAGCATCTGTATGAAAACATATTCCCTTTGAATGGCAATATTCAGAAATATCTTTAATATTATTTATACTTCCTAATTCATTATTTGCCCACATAATAGACACAATTATAGTATCATCTCGTATTGCCTTCTTCAATTCGGAAAGTTCAACGAATCCATTACTATTTACTGGCAGATATGTAACTTCATACCCACATTCTTCTAAAAATTTTGAAGTATTAATTATGCATGAATGTTCAATTGAACTAACAATTATATGATTCCCTTTTTTTCTATTAGCATGTGAATATCCCTTTAAAACAAAATTATTACTTTCTGTTGCACCACTTGTAAAAATCACCTCATCATCATCACAATTAATGAATTCTGCTACTCTGTGCCTTGCAACAGAAATGGCCTCTTTAGCTTTAAGAGCTTGTTCATAATATAAGCTGCTTGGGTTTCCATAAAAATCTGAAATGTATGGAATCATTTCATCCAATACTTCTTGCAACACTTTAGTAGTCGCCGAATTATCTAAATATAACATAAATCCTCCTTAATCCATTAATGCAAAAATGGAATCAAGCACTTTGTCGTAATTCCCTTTTAATTGATATTCATCATATAAAACATTTACTCCACGTGTAATATGTGCGTTCATTAATTCAGGAAAAATTTCTTTTTCAGAAACATTTTTATTGATTTGCTCAATCATTAAAGCCTTATAAAGTTCATCATAATCACCAGTAATTGTAATTCTCTGATACGTTGCACCATTATGATCATTTTCTGATTCAGGATAATCAATTCTAGGATCAGACTTACTCTTTAATGAAAGCCCTATGGCAATTCTCATAACTGATGCTTTTGTAGAAAGCTTTAGCAATTTTTGTAATTCTATTATCTTTCTCTCAATCTCAAGAGAAGTAGTTAATCTCCCATTCATACAAAATATGCCTCCTTAATTGTTGTCTTACCATTTTTATCATCATTTTCCAGTAAATACTCCTTATTTACTTTTTTATTAACTATCTTATATAATGAACCAACTATCTCTTGGTCTGTTGAAAGAATTAAAACTTGATCAGAAATGGTACATAATATTTTTTCTACAAAGAGTTCTCTATTTTCTTTATCTAGTCTAGCCAATGGTGTATCAAAAGTAAACATGTTATTTCGATCAGCCAGTTTAAAAATTGACCATATTATCGCTGAAATTAGCAACTGTTTTTCACCTGCTGATAATATTTGAATACTTTTTTCAATTTCCCTATTGTCATATAGTTTAATATCATAAGTTTTATAATCTATTGCAATTTTAGAAATATAATTTTCTTTTTTATTTATTTCATCAAATTTTTTTACTGCTAGTAAGGCAATTTTATCAAGATATTCCTTTACTTGTTTTTCCTTATATTGAGAAGATACTTTTAATATTTTTCTTGCTATATTAAAACTGTTTTCTTCCTTCTTTTCGCTATCAATTTTATCTTCTAATGATTCTAACTCGATTAAAGCAGATGTCGATTCTAAATCCGCTTTTTTTAATTCCTTCTCGTTTTCTACTAATTTATTTTTAATTTCTTCTATAAGAATTTCTGTAGATTTTATTTCTCTTAGTAATAATTTTAAATCTTTTGAGTTAGCATTTTCGTTATTTCCAATTATTTTTTTATAAATTTTAGTATCATTTAAATCATCACGTGAAGAAATTAAAAGTTGCTTCATTTCTTCAACAGGAAATGCTTTATATTTTTCCTCTATCTCATCTATTTGCTTAGATAACTTAACAGAAGCGCCATACTTTATATTAAAATCTTCATCACCAACGATTTGAATCAAATCTTTTCTTAAATTTTTAGTTTTTCCATTATTAAAATATTCTTCTATCTCATCCAAGTATTTTAATAAAATTGCAGGCTTCTCCTTTGCAATTGATTTTTTTATAGAAGTAATTCTATTCTTATTCAAATAGAAAACTATATCATCTTCCAAAAAGTTCTTTATTACTGCAAGATTTTCTTTTCTGGCATTTTCCAACATTTCTAGCGAGCTTCGCATAGAGAACTTTTCAGCATCTGTTAATCCACCATAATTTTCAAATTTTTTCAAAAGGTTTTTTAATTTGAATTTCTCACTGTCAAGAGTTTTTTGATATTTTTCCTCTATGCTCTTCAAATTTCTTAATCTTTTAAGTATATCATCATATTTGTTTTTAGCGTCCAAAACAGAAATCTCTTTCGCAGAAAAAGCCTTTCTATCTTTCTCTTTTTCGATATAAATATTAATGTCATCTTCCATCTTATCAAATATATTAATATTAAAGTTAACATTGATAATTTCTTTCAAATATTCTGAAATTTTTTCTTCTTCAATTATTTGAGCAATTTTTTCTCCATCAAATAACATTGTGTCTATTACAGCTGGTGGCATTATTTCTCTTAATTTTGTTTGAATTTGTTCAATGCCTTCTGGTGGGAGATAAACATCATTTTTTATTACTCGAAATGTCTCGTTAATATCGTTCCCACTTTTTCTCCACGCCCTAGAAAAAGTATATTTATTTGTAATATAATTTTCAATTAATTCAAAAGAGATCATTATTTCATAATTGGAGTTTTTCTTTTTACATTCTATATAATTAAACATTTGATGCAATGCTTTATAATATATAGAACTATCAGTCCTTAATCCAAAAGCATAATTACCAAACAAACCTATTTTTATAGAATTTAAAAGTGTAGTTTTCCCAGCACCATTTTTACCGCCAATTAAAATCAGATTTTTTCCTTTATCAACATCTAAATTGAATTCGTTATCAGCGTCTCTATATGGCCCAATATTATGCAATTTAATTCTTGTAATTTTCAACTCTATCACCTCCTAAATATGAATATAATCTTGATTCAATAATCTAGATAAATCTTTTTGAATATTATCCCTTCTTGTTAAACCATAACTATTTTTTTCGAGATATAAAATCTTTTTTATTAATTCAAAATCCAAATCATTATTTATACAAATATCTTTCAATTCTCTCAATTCGTTTTTACCTAAAAGTTTTATATCATCTGATACAAAATCTAGTTCTTCACCATATACTTCTTTATATATTTCAGATACATCATTATTCCAAAATCCTTGTTCTAACCAAAGTTTGCTGATTGCAAGCAGTTCTTCTTTTTTTATTAGCTCATGATCAATGTTATATTCATCTTTAATTCTCTTTTGCAATAAAAGCAATCTTCTAAGCATTTCTTTTCTTTCTTCATAAACAAACGGTCCTAAGCCTAATTGACCATAGCCTTCGTTTGTCTTACAAATAATTCTTGGATCATCATAACTTGATAAATCAATCTTATTTTCTTTTATAAACTTGATTGCTTGGTTTTTATTATCAAAAATATTCCACTTATCATTGTTATTATCTAATCCTGTTTCAATATTTATTTCTACTTTATCCCTATCGCCCTTTTTTGGAATTATCAATATTCCCTTATTCTCTTTGACTGCAGAAAAATATATTTGACCAGAAGCTCTCCTCTTCATTCTCAAAGAGCGATCATCTCTTATGCTATATAACCAATTTCTATATTCTAATAGTGGTATTAACCATTTAGTCCCACTCTTAATAAATCCACTAAGTGCTTTATCCTCTCCAACAACAGTGCACACCCAGCAGCCAAATCTACTGTTGCCACAACTGCCTGCACTATTTTTTGTATCTTCATCAACAATAAGTGGACATTCAGTATTAGCATTACTATCAACGTATAATTTAAATAATTCCGTATTATCCCCGCCCCATGGGCATGGATAATTTAATAAAACATCCCAAACATCATCGATAGTAAAATCAATAATTGGTGCAAAAGTAAAAGCATTGTTTAAAGTAGTATGACGCATCAAATCACTCGTTTTAACAGAATGACTACTTAATACTCTGTCCCTAGAATTACTTTCTCCTTTTCTAACTCCTAATACCATTATTGCTTCACCATTTTCTGCAACCACTTCTTTAATAAATCTATTTGCGGGTTCAATTTTCATTCGATCAGTACACCATCTAAACGTTTGATTTGGACAAGGATATCCTCTTCCAATTAAATTTGCCCAAAATGAATTATCATATTGTGGTTGAACTTTATGTGTGCTAATAGGCAAATTGTGTTTTTTACCGTACTGTTCCATTTTATATAAAGTAGAATCTATTTCCTTAATTATTAACGGGGTTTCGACCATTGTATCAGAACTAATAATATAAACATGCTTACACAACTCTTTTTCAGATAACTCAGAAAGAGCATTTAAAACAACTGTACACGTAGCTGTAGAATCTTTCCCCCCACTATAACCAATTATCCATGGTCTATTGTCTTGTTTATAAACTCTTTTTACTCTTTCTATAGCATCATTAAGTTTTGAACCATTTTTTTCTAATATATTAGTTAGTTTCATTAATGTCCACCTCTATAATCCAAACTCCTCAAATATTTCGTCGGTAGTTTTTATATTAATACTTGACTTATTTATATACTTATCAAGCAAATTTTTCATTCCATCTACAGCATCTGCATATTTATCAGATGTAAGTTCATCATATAAAATATCAATTCCACCATATGAATAGTCAATAAATCTTTCCAGTTTTTCGAGCTTAACTGCATTTTCAAGTGATGAATCTGCAAATGCTGTCTTTATAGCTTGCTCTTCATCGGATTCAATATCTTCATATAAAACAATATATTCACATATATCATCAATTAACGCGCTATGTGAATTCAATACAGTTCTAGGTATATTAGCAGTAACATCACTATCTTTGCTCTGAATATCTTTTTTGTTATTAATAAAACCTAAAGCTGCTGAAATTATAAATGTATCAATTAATTCAAAATCGTATTTTGATTTTAATTCTTGATATTTTTCAGCTTTATTTCCTCTAATAACTATATCAGTTGAAAAAGTTAACATAATTATTCACCTTCCTCAATTAATGATAAAGTAGAACTTACTTTTGTAATTTTATAAGAATTATTAACTTTATCATGAAGAGCCTGTCTTACTACATCATCATATTGGCTGTCAGATGTAAATAAAATAATTTGATCAGTCAATTTTGGAATTTCCTCTGTAACATTTCTTCTATGAGTTAAATCCAATTTTGCAAAAGGAGCATCCATGACTAAAGTAAATTTACTATCGTCTTCAGCTTCAATAACTTTCTTAGCTACTGATATAAGCGAACCAACGAAAGCAAATGAAGTAACGATTTTTTCCCCTTCAGACATTGAAGATATACCATAGTCATCCATTATATCAAAATTATAGTCATCTTCAATTTCTATCTTTTTATTTGAATTTAGCATTCTAGAAAGTAAAATTGTCGTTTTATCTTGTAATTCATCTCTTACAATTAATTCTTTTTCTTTCAATTTCTTATCAATCTTATCTATCAAACTTTGACAAATATCAACCTTTAATCTAACAATTTTATTTAAATCATTATTAACAACAATATTACTTCTTTCGTTTTCTCTTGCCCTAATTGTTTGTTCATATGATTCAATCATATTTTTACATGAACCAATAGCTTGATCTTTTGATGAAATTTGTGATCTATATTGCTTATATTCATTGTTTTTTTCTGATAAATCTTGATCACCAATATCATCAATTACTTTATCGTTTTCACGAATTTCATTTATAATATTATCTTTTTCATTTTGTAATTTATTATATTCATCATACATTTTATTAAAATTTGCATAAAACTGTTTATTATTAGACTCTGTATGATTCATCGTAACTTCTAAGCCTTTTAATAAAGTAGCATAGCTTTCAGGAGGTAAATATTTTTTTAAATCTTCCAAATTCTTTTTTGCCTCCAAATTTTCATTTAAATTACATCCGCAAATGCATCTTCCATTTTTAAGCAAATGCTCTATTGCAGGACCATTAATTCCTTCTATTCCTTTATCTTTTAAATTGGATTTTTTTAACTTATTTCGTAATTCTACTAAAGTTTCTCCAAAGAAAAATTTAGAGCTTCCATTACTAAAAGTAGTAAACATATCTTTTCGTTTATCATCTATTTTATTCTCTGTAGAAGTAAGCTGCTTATTCAAGTTTTCTCTTTTTTCTTGAAGTTCTTTAAGAGCAGCAGTATTTTTCAAGTATTCATTAACTTCAGATAACTTTTCTTCTAATTCTTCTTTTTCTTCTTCATATTTAGCCTTGTTATTTTTTTCTTCTTCTATCTTACTAGATAAATCTCTAATTATTTCATTTATTTCATCCAATCTAGATGATTTATCTGAAACGAATTCCATTTCAAATTCTTTTTTTGCTTTCTCTAAATGAATCTTACCAGATTCCAAAAAATCCAAGCCCATTAGATTTTTTACTGCTCTTGATAAATCCTTTCTTCCTTTGCTCTCATTATTTCCCAACTCTTTCATACGTTCACCATCAAACAAGAAATATGCAGAAAGATCACTTGGAAAGATTTCTCTAATTGCATTTTGTGTAGTTCTTTTTGTTTCACCAGTAGAATCAGTAATTGTAAAAACTTGTCCTTCTTCGAACTTTCTAAATTCTCCATCATTATTTCTAACATAATCAATAAATTTCCTACAATGATATGTTTTATCTAAATGATCTAATTCAATTTCTACTTCTACCGATACAGACTTTCCTATTGCTGTTTCGCTCAATGCTTCTTTATTTATTATTTCAGTTGGATGATCTAATTTTATAGAATCATACAAACACCAATTAAACGCTTGAAGGAGTGTAGTCTTTCCAGCCCCATTATCACCCAATATTATTGTGACATTCTTTTTTTTGTCAGTTGTAAAATTTAATGTATTTTTTCCCTTAAACTGTCTAAAATTATTCAGTTTCATTTGTTTGAATATCATTTTTAGGGACCTCCTTTTCTATAAGCTTTTTTATTTCTTTTATCATATCTGAATCTTTTAACTCATTTGTATTTGAATTTTTCTTCTCAGCAAAAATAATTTGATATAAAAGCTTATTAGATACATTTTCTATCATTATTTCTTTATCATTATTCATCTTCTTCTACTCCTCCTACATTGTACTTATCAATAGCATTTTTAACGACTTCAATATCTATATCATATTCATCAATTAAATTACTTATTATTAAATCATTTTCAAGTTTGTTTTCGGCTAAGGTATTAAATTCATATACCCTTTTCAATTCCGTCTCTACTAAACTTTTTCCAGAATTTAAATCAAAAGGAATTGTAACAAAATCGTGAATATAAGCATATTTTTTTATTTCTCCATTTTTCTCATACTTTCTCAAAACTCTTCCCCTTCTTTGAATAAATTCCTTAGGATCAGTGTTACTTGCCATTATAAACGCATGTTGAATAGCTGGAATATTAACTCCCTCATCCAAACACTTAATAGCAACTATTGCTTGAAGTGTTCGACCATCACTAAACATATCTATTATTTCTTGTCTTTCATCAGGAGTTTCTTCTGCTGTAAATTTTCTATTTGTAATTCCATATTCATTTCCTAAAATTTTACAAACTTTTTCGATTTGTCTTATTTCATCTTGATTAGTTTCTTCATTATCAATAGTTCTTGTTGCTCCACAATAAATCAGCATATAGTTTGTATCTCTGTTTTTTTCCATCAAATTTCTTAATAATTCTAATTTATTAGAAGCCCCTGCAACAAGTCTAGCTCTCTTGATTAGTAAATTTTTAGCGATGTCATTTATAATAATCTTTCCATCTTTTTCTTCGATGTTATACATTATCTTAGTAGTTAAATCATCATATATAGCCTGTTCATCCTCAGTTAAGTTAATTATATGTGGATAATAATAATATTTCGTCAAAAAGTTATTTTTAATTGCTGTTTCTAAATCATAAGTAAATACTTCACCACCAAAATAATTAAAAATGAATTCTGTAGCTTCATCATCGCGATATTTTCTTGGTGTAGCACTTAAACCTAATCTATACATATAATTATCATTTAAGCAATTTCTCATCTGGCTCTGACTAGCAT
>JAEEGL013130182.1_pt1 | contig 12439 bp, 7 predicted proteins | sample 9134231 | NCBI WGS metagenome assembly JAEEGL01 (sample SAMN16246548, study PRJNA631951) | gut metagenome | biome: gut microbiome; feature: rumen; material: fiber-attached | host: Bos | place: Iran: Karaj | collected 2018-10 | reverse complement strand
ATAAAAAAATGAGATATAAAAAGATAGCAGAAAGATCATTAAATATATTAAAAAAAGTCGAACAATTATAGTTCGACTTTTAAAATTATTTAAATATTTTAGTATAGTCTGAAAAATTCTTTTCTGAATATGTGTATTTATATTTTTTATCTTTTTCTTTATACATTCTTTTTACTATTTCTTTTAATTTTTCTTTATCATCAAAATATTCAAAAGGAATTACTATAGCATTTTTTCCATCCTTGACACCTAATTCTTTAAAAGCATCAAGAGGTGTTACTATAACTTTTGTATGCAAGCACAATGATTCCATAATTGAATAAGGACAAGCTTCACTATCACTAAGTAAAACAAAATAATCACTATCTTTTATGTACGGAAGTACATTCGAAATACGGTTACGATATATTAATCCACCTACATTTGTATTTTCTTTAACATCTGTAAATAAATTCCAAGTATAAGGAACATTTTCTTCATCTAATACAGATGCTAAAAGCTCAACCCTGTCAATTCTTTTTACATCAGCAGCTCTTTGGGCTGATACTAATCTTAAGTGCGTTTGTACATCTTCATCATCTAACTTAAATGGGTTACAAATATAATCAATTTTTGAAGCTCCATAAGCACTTTTGGCATGCTCTGCACTTACTTTAGATACTGCAATATATTGAGAATATATATCATCAGGATATCTAGGAGTTTTATATTCGCTCATTATGCAATGTATAAACAAATAATTAGCTTCTAGATGATATATGTTGTAAGGATAATAAAATGTTGAATGCGTAACTAGTAGTCTATCACAAGTATAATTAATATTATTATCTAATTGTACACAAGTAAAATATTTTTTGAAAATATTTAAAGTCTTTTCTAACATATTATCACTATATAAAATGGTTATATCATATTTGGAAGCAAAACACTTACCAATATTTTTAAGCCATGAAACATATCCATTAAATGTACCTCTACAAAAATCTCCAACATATATAATATTTGTATAATGAACAGTAGGTTTATGAGATTTTAATAAACAATTTTTTAAAGATTCATTTCCTAAATGATTATGAAAATATATTACAGTTTCAATTGAAGTAGTGTTGGTAAATAATTCATTAGCTTTAGAATCAAAATCTTTTGGATCTGTATATTCAAGTAATGATATAAGCTTTTCTGTATTGTATATATAATTCCAAATATATTCACCAGATTTAGGTTTATTCTGACTTAATATACTTGGGTTTTTAAGTTTTTTAATATCGCAAGAATAATTATAATTTACGGAATAGTTAATAAAACAAGAATCAAAACCTTCTCTAATTCTTTCTGCTATTTCTGGAATATATATAATATCAATTTTGTCTGTACTATTTATAAACCCAACGTAGGTAGTTTTTACTTTTTTAATATCTTCTAATATATTTGTCCCATCTGAAAAAATTGTTTCAACACCTACAAGTAAATGCGTATATTTAAATTCATTTCCTAAAATTATTAAAGAAAAATCTAGCATATATTTACTCCTATTTTCTTGATATAAATTATAATAATGTATTTTTAAAATATAATCAATAATAAATTAGAAAAATATTTAATATTACAGAAGTGTTACGAACATATTATTTTTTGATTACGTTTTTGCTTAAATGTTGAAATGCGTAAAAAAATAGAATAAAATCTGTAGTAGATGTATATAAAGGGAGGAAAATACATTTATGAGCGAAAGAGATTATAAAAAAGAAAACCAAGAATGGTTATTAGAACAACTAAATTCTAAGGAAAATAGACATATGTCTAAAGAAGAATTTTTAGAATTAATTCAAGTAATAAGAGAAGCAAATGAATATTCTAATAATCAAGAAGAAAGAATTAATAGGTTAAGAGAAGAAATAAGAAATACAGCAGCACCTGTTAGATTAGAAGAACTAAGGGAAGAATTAAGACAATTAGAAGAAGACAGACAATATTTTGAAAGTGGTTTAAGAGATAGAAAAGATGATGCCAGAACACAACATGGATTTGTAATTGCTGGTCTTTTAAACGATTTTAACACAAATTATAATGACCTTTTAAGACAAAGAGAAAGATTAGAAGAGCAAAGAAGACAAATTATCCTAGAGACAGATAGAGAAAGAGAAATAAGAGTTGCTCAATTAAGAGAAGAATATGAAAGACATTTAAGAGAAGTAAACTTAAGAGGATCTGAAAACCACAGAAGAATAGCTCAAAGAAGATATGAAATGATAGTTGAAATGACAAGCAGTAGAGAAAATGAAATAGCTAATATAGACCAACAATTAAGAAGAATAATTGAAAATATGGCTACATTACAACAAAATTATATACGTGATACAGAAGAAATAAATAGAGCAGTAAGAGAAGTGGTAGAAGGAATAGCACCAAGAGGTAGAGATACAGACAGAGGAGAATCACCTTCAACAGGTAATGACCAAGAACAACCAACAGGTAATGGACCAGAACGCCAAACAGGTGATGGACCAGAACGCCAAACAGGTGATGAACCAGAAAGAACAACAGGTGATAGTCCAGAACAACCAACAAATGAAAAAAACACAGGCTACACATATAAAGGCTTTGGATCTTTTCGCGTATCAGAAGCATTTTTCACAAAGAGCGGAAGAAGAAGAGGGTTACCAGGATTAGATGTATTAAGAAAAGAAATATTTGAATGTTTTAGAAAATCTAGAATATTACCAGAAGCTTGTACTAGTCAAGCAAATTTTATGAGCAGATATGGTGATAAAATTGATGAATTAATTGAATCAGAAAATACAGGAAGAGAAGTAATAATTGAAGGAAACGCATACAGACTATTGGGAGCAAATAATAATACAATTCCTTCACCTGGATTTGCAGACGAAACAAGACAAGGAAATGGAGAAGGACATTTAATACAGAGAGAGTATGCTATAGAATCTAGAGAATTAACTAAAGGAGAAATACCACCAGAACCACCATCACAAGAACCACCATCAAAAGAACCACCATCACAGGAACCTCCTTCAAAGGAGCCACCATCACAGGAACCACCATCACAGGAACCTCCTTCAAAGGAGCCACCATCACAGGAACCTCCTTCAAAGGAGCCACCATCACAAGAACCTCCTTCAAAGGAGCCACCATCACAAGAACCACCAACTCGTGATGGAATAATACCACCAACACAAGAACCACCATCGCAGGAACCACCATCAAAAGAACCACCATCACAGGAACCACCATCAAAAGAACCACCTTCTCAAGAACCACCATCAAAGGAACCACCTAAAGGACCAAGAACATGGGAAGAAATACATTCAGAAATCCTAGAAAGAACACATGATGATCTTAACGATTCAAGAGTAAGAAGATGGCAAAACAGCGATTTACCTACTTTACGTGAAAACTTATTAGTAGATGATCCAGATGAGAGAAGAAAAAGAGGATGGTTAAGAAATCTATTCTCTGGATTTGGAAAAGTTTTAAAACAACCATTTGTAGCAATGACAAGAGGCTTCGGAAGAGCTCGTAGTAGAGCTAATGGAACAAATGATATGATGGATGACTTAATGGAAGCTTTAAGAAATTTATCACCAGAAGAATTTGATATATATTATAAAGGAATACATTATGGACATTATGGAAGAAGAGATAAAGTTCCAAATGCAATTAGAGAGGCAATAGAAAGAGTATATCAAGAAAGAGGAAAAGACGGAGAAGAACTTGCAGATATGAATGCAAGACCTATGAGCAAACCTGAATTACAAAGAACAGACTGGGAAGTAAAAGGAATGCTAGAACAATTAAGAGATGACCAAGAAAGAGCTGAAGAAATAGAACAATTACTAGCATCTACTACAGATCAAAACCAAATAAATGCATTAACTCAAGAAAGAGATGCTATAAATGCTCGTGCACTTCAATTAATACCAAGAATTATACAATTAAGAGATGAAGCTGCAATGACTCAAGGTGGATTTGGAGATCGAGGAAGATTAGATGAACAAAAAGCTCATGATGAAGGATCAGACTTAGATGGATTAAGATGGGCAAAGAGAAGTTCATATGATGATGAAGCACATGCAAGAGAAGCAGATTTAGCAAGAGCAAGAAGAGAAGCTCTAGAAACTGGAAACGGAGCAGATGCTAGAAAAGCTTTCTTAGATCAAGAAGATTATATGCATGCTGGAACTCAAAATAGAAGAACGTTAGGTATGTCAATAAGTTGTGGAGAATTCCATCATGCAAGAGGTACATTAACTAAATCATACGAAGAAGATACATTACTTCAAGATGTAATGTTTGCAGTTTCGATCGGTATAGTAGTACATGGTGTTGGACATGCAATTGGAGAATTAGTAAAAGTAGCAAATTATAATAAATTAGTAGATGCAGTTAATAACTTTAATACAACAAGCGCTACTAACAAAGCGGCAGCTTTTAGACAAATACAACAAATGGCAACTAAAGTTGGAATAGATTTAAAAGATGCAGGAACTATGGAACAACAAGTTGAAGACCTATTAAGACAATTGGCAGCTCATGAATTTGCAGGAAATTCAACATTATACACATTTACTGATCCAAACGGTACACATAATGCTGTAGATACATTATTGCATCAAAGTGAACATGCAATGCAACCAATTTCAGGAACTGTAGATTATTGGTTACAACAATTAGGACAAACATTAGGATTAGATCCACGTTTCCCAAAAGATTTCATGGAATTCTTAGTAAATGAAATTCAACAAGGTGGAGGAGTAGGAGTAATTCAAAATGGTATACTAAGTGGAGAAAATCTTGTTAATTTAATACAACAATTTAATCCTAATATACCTATTCAAACATTACAACATATAGCGTTAAGACCTGATTTTGTAACTCCAATAGCAATGGGAACAGCTACAGCTATAACAGGTGCTGAAGCAGAAAAAAGAAAAAGAGCTGAAGTACTTAAACAACAATTATATAAACAAGTAGGTGTAAATAGTGAAGAAGAATTAATGAATAACCCTGCAGCTCAAGGTAGACTATTATATATACTTAGAGGAATGCAATCAGACGAGGCAGAACGAGAAAATGATGAAGATGAACGTGATGATGATGAACGTGACGACGATGACGAAAGATAAAATATAAAGGAGGAAATAAATAATGATAGAAGTTAAAAAAATGAACTTTGCAGGAAGAGACTATATCGTAATGGATCGATTCGTGTTTGAAGATAAAGAATATTTGTGCTTATACGAAGATGTATTGAAAGAAATAAAAGAAAATCCAAATAGAACAATTATTGTAGACTTTGTCTTTAAATGTGATGACGGTATGTATGAGAACATTGTAGATCCTACTTTATATGAAAAATTACTTAGAGAAGAATATCAAAGACAAGATAGCGGAAAAAATGAAGTATATAATTTATATATGAAAAATGTATAAGAGATCTAATAAATGATTAAAGAAGTGGTATTATTGCCACTTCTTTAATTTATTTTACAACTATATTATATTTATATTACATTTTACTTGATTGTTGAAATATATATTGAAAAAAATATGAGAAAATAGTAAAATTTTAATAGATATATAAATGGGGGAAACTGCCTTTATGAGTGAAAGAGATTATAAAAAAGAAAACCAGGAATGGTTAGAAGGACAACTTAATTCTGAAGAAAATAGACATATGTCTAAAGAAGAATTTTTAGAATTAATTGAAAGAATAAGAGAAGCCAATGAATATTCTAATAATCAAGAAGAAAGAATAAATAATTTAAGAGAAGAAATAAGAAATACAGCAGCACCTGTTAGATTAGAAGAGCTACAAGAAGAATTAAGACAAAGAGAAGAAGATAAAGAATATTTTGACAGTGGCTTAAGAGATATAAAAAATGATGCCAGGGCACAACATGGATTTGTAATTGCCGGTCTTTTAAACGATTTTAATCTAAACTATAAAGAACTTTTAGATCAAAAACAAAAATTAGAGAAACAAAAACAGCAAATAGCTTTAGAAGTAGATAGAGAAAGAGAAGAAAGAGTAGCAAAATTAAGAGAAGAATATGAAAGACATTTAAGAGAAATTAATTTAAATGGAACAGATACTCAAAAGGCTATAGCTCAAAGAAGATATGACATGATAGTTGAAATGACAAGCAGTAGGGAAAGTGAAATAGCAAATATAGATGACCAAATAGCTAGAGTAGATGAAAAAATATCTTCATTGCAACAAATTTATATACGTGATACAGAAGAGATAAATAATGCGGTAAGAGAAGTAGTAGAGGGAATAATATCAAGGGATAGAGTTGAAACATCAGAAGCACCAACTGAAGCTAGAACAGATAATAATGAGCCAATAACTGGTAATGCAGTAGAACCACCAACAGGAAGAGGATATACCAGACAAGAAGCACCAACAGGAAGAGGGTATACAGGGCAAGAAGTGCCAACAGAAGTAGGCTCTACTGGACCAGAAGCACCAACTGAAGCTAGAACAGATAACAATGAGCCAATAACTGGTAATGCAGTAGAAGCACCAACAGGAAGAGGTCCTAGAGAACCAGAAGTATCACCAGGAAGAGGAGCTAGTAGAGAAGAAGCACCAACAGGAAGAGGACCTAGAGAACCCGTTGTACCAACAGAAGGAGATCTAGAACCTAAAACAGGAAGAGACCCTGCCGAAACAGATGTACAAGGAAGAGAAGTAGAACAACCAACAGGATCTAGAAAACGTCCTGAAGATGATAGAGTACCTTCAACAGCTGAAAAAGAACCAGCAACTAGTGAAAGAAAAGTACCAGCAAGACGATATGAAAAGTCTTGGTTAACAATTTTAGCAGAAAATGAAGACTATGAAAGAAATGGTTTGCCAGCAATAAAGAATAAACATACATTATCAGAAAGAATAAAAATTATTGCACCATTAATTCCAGCATTAGGAGTAATTGGAGTTGCTACAGGGGGTCTAGGCTTTTTGGCTGGTATGGGAGTTATAGCAGGAAGTTCTATCGCAGCAGCAATTGCACCAAATATTGTAAAAAGATTAACTGGACAAAAGAAAATAGAAGATCAGTATTATGAACAATTCAAAAGATTTAGCGAACAAAATCCGGAAGAATTTGATATAATGATCGAAGGAATGACAGCAGGAGATGAAACAGATATAACAATAAATAGAGTTGTTTTAAATGCCATAAAAAGAGTATTAAGAGAAAAAGCTAAAATGGCAGATAAAGACTTAACAGAAGAACTAAATTGGGCAACACAAAGGCAAGATGAATTATTAGCTAAATTACAATCTGAAGGATTAACACGTGAAGAACAACTAGAATTACAAGATGCTACAGAAAGAATAGAAATGATCAAAGGCGGAAAAGACAGTGCAGAAAGAGGAGAAGCATCAAAAGCAGCTGATCAATATAAAAAAATAAAAAGAATGTCAAGAGCAATATCTCCTCAGGTTACAGGAAATTTTGGAAATAGATTATTAAATATATTTGCACGTAGAAACTTTAGCTCAGATAAATTTTTACCAGCACACATGGAATTAGGAATGGCAAAAGATGATGTTCTTAATGCTGAAACAGGATCTGTTGAACAGGCAGTTGCACAACAAAATGAAAGAGAAACAGTAGCTAAACATAGTAAAGTTAGACTTGGAATATCACAAGGTATTTGTCAAGATAGAGAAAGTGCCGTAACAGTAACATCTGATGAACCAGATAGAACAGTACAAACAGTTGCTGCAGGAATAATAGCTGCTGTATCAGTAGCAAAAATTTATAAAAATCTTAGAGATCTATATGCTGCAAACCAAGAAATGGCTCAAACAATTACAGATCAAAATGGTAAAATAGCAGCTACTCAGGGTGATGCTATGGAGGTCTTATCTAGAACAGATGCAAATGCTTTAACTGAGCAACAAGCAACTATTGGAGCATCAGAAGGAAGAGCAGCACAATTTGGAGAACAAGAGTTACAAGAAAGAATAGCTGATTTTCCTAGGGCAGCTCAAGGACATAATCCAGCAGATTGGTTTAGAAGCTTAGCATCTTCTGTTAGACAAAGAACACCAATGGCAGAAAATTTTGCTAATAAAGTAGGAGAAAATGGTTTAATTGCTGATACATTTGGAACAAATGCAGAACAACAAGCTTTAACAGAAGCAGGATTATATGAAAGACTAGCTAATTTGTTAGATAAGATATGGAATATGAAACCAGGAGTAGTAAGAAACGTAGCAATAGATAAGATATGGCCTATGGTGACAGGATTAGCAGCAATTGCAGCCTCAAGAGATAGAGCAGGTAAAGATGAAAGAAAAGAAAGAAAACAGTATAAAGAAGCAGACGATAGAGAAGAATATGAAGAAGCAGAAGAAGAACAAGAACTATAAATTGTTATATGGGAAGGAAAAATAATATGGGGTTTAGAGAATCACTAATGAATGATTTTAAAGACAAGACAATTGAATATCAAGGCAAGAAACTATATATACTAGATCAATTCACATATGAAGGTATTGAATATTTATGTGGATGTGACATAGAAAGTGTAAAAAGAATAAAAAATAAAGAAAGTGGAGACATGGAAGTTATATTTTTACACAAAAATAATAATAATTTGTTTGAATGGGTTAGCGATAAAAAATTATTCGATGAACTAGTTTTACATGTTAGTGGATTATTATTAGGAGAAAAATTAGAAAATTTAACGAATGAATAATTTAGAATAACAAAAGAAAGTAAACAAAATTGTTTACTTTCTTTTTATTTATGATAAAATAATCTTGGTGAACTAAATGAGTTTAAGATTTATTTATGGCAGAAGTGGAACTGGGAAAACCAAGTTTTGCTTTGATCAAATTAGTAATTTAATAAAAGAAAAAGAAAAAGTATATATAATAACTCCAGAACAATTTTCATATGCTGCAGAAAAAAGTTTAATGGAAATATGTTCAGGAAGTGCAGTACTAAATGCAGAAGTTATTAGTTTTGAACGTATTGCATATAGGATAATAAATGAAATAGGAGGGATAAATAATACTTCTATTTCTGATACTCGGAAAAGCAATGTTAATAGCAAATATTATTGATAAACAAAAAGAAAACTTGCATTTTTTAGGAAAAACAGATAAAAATCTAGATTTAATTTCTAGAATGATAACAGAACTTAAAAGAAACAATATTACAGAAGAGGCCTTAAATAACAGTATAAACGATATAGATAATAAATATATTAAATTAAAATTAGAAGATATAAATTTATTATATAATGAATTTAATAAAACAATATCAGAAAAATTCTTAGATAATGATGACTTACTTACAATTGTAAAAGATAAGATATCTAAAAGTAATATGTTTAATAATTCATATATATTTATTGACGAATTTTCGGGATTTACAAAACAAGAATATAGCGTAATTGAAGAATTATTAAAAATAGCAAATGAAGTAAATATTACCATATGCACAGATACGTTAGATAAAAGTAACGAAAATGATGTTTTTATTGAGAATAAAAACACAGTAGAAAAACTAAAAAAGATTGCAGAAAAAATTAATATAAATATTGAAGAAGCAGTAGAATTAAAAGAAAGATTAAGATACAAAAATGATGAATTAAAACACTTAGAAGAAAATCTATATAACATTCATCCTAAAAAGTATCTAGAAGATTGTAAAAATATAAAATTATTTTTGGCAAACAATAATTATTCAGAAGTAGAATATGTTGCCAATAATATTGTTGAACTTGTAAGAGATTATGGATTTAGATATAGAGATATATCAGTTATAACAAAAAATATTGAAGATTATAGTAGTTTAATAAAAGCTATATTTAAAAAATATGAGATACCTGTATTTATAGATGAGAATAAAACTTTAAATCAAAATATATTAATAAAATACATTTTAGCATTTTTAGATGTATTTTCTAAGAGTTGGTCATTAGAAGCTGTTTGTGGATATTTAAAAACAGGATTTATAAATGACATCTCAAATGATGAAATATATAAGTTGGAAAATTATTGTAAAAAAACTGGGATAACAGGGAAAAAGAAATTTCTAAATGAATGGACTATTCAAACCACTAGAGAAGAAGATCTAGAAGAATTGAATTCTATAAGATTAAGATTAATCAATCCATTAAAAGATTTTTTGGAAAGTTTAGAAAACGGAAAAACGGTAAAAGATATAACTTGTTCTCTATACAAGTTTATAGAAGATAGAAAAATCTATGAAATGCTAAATAATAAAATAGCTATATTAATGAACTCTGGAGAGATAGATTTAGCAAATATCTATTCTAGCAGTTATAATTTACTAATCGATATTCTAGATGACTTAGTAGATGTATTAGGTAATGAAAAAATAAGTTTTGAAAAATATGCTGAAATTTTAAAAGTTGGATTTAATAATTCAAATTTAGGAAAGATACCTGCAACTTTAGATGAAGTAATCATCGGAAATGTAGATAGAACAAGAAGTTCTAGAAAGAAAGTTATATTTATAATCGGATTAAATGATGGAAAATTTCCAGGAACAAACAAAAATGAAGGCTTTATAAACGATGAGGAAAGAATAATTCTAAGAGAAAAAGGATTAGAACTTGCAAAAACAACTATTGAACAGGGATTAGATGAAAACTTTAATATATATAAAGCATTTGGAGTCGCAGAAGAAAAAATATATTTATCATATTCTGCATCAGATAGCGAAGGTAAAGGCCAAAGAAAATCAATTTTAGTAAATAGAATAAAAAATATATTTCCAAAGCTACAAGAAGAAAGTGATATTATAACTGAGAAAACATATATATCATCAAAAGATGTTATGTTTGATGAACTTCTTTTACAAATAAGAAAGCATTTAAATGGGGAAGTGATAGATGACTTTTGGCTTGATGTATACACAATGTTTAATAATGATAAAGAATATGCTGAAAAACTAAAAAATGCAATGCAAGGAATAAAATATACAAATATTCCAGAGGATATTAAAAAAGAAAATTTAGAAAAATTGTATGGAAATGAGCTTATAACCAGTATATCAAAACTTGAAAGTTATAGAAGATGTCCATTTTCATATTATTTAAAATATGCTTTAAAGCTTACAGATAAAACAGAGTTAAAACTTGAAAGAGTAGATACAGGAACTCTAATGCATGATGTAATAGATGATTTTTTTGAAGTCTTAAAAGAAAAAAATGTAAGTGTAAAAGACTTAAAAGATGAGGAAATAGAAAAACTATTAGATGAGATAATAAATAATAGATTATCACTAAGACAGAATTACATTTTCAGCAGTATACCTAAATATGTAGTTCTTACGAAGAGATTAAAAAAAGTTATAACAAAGGCAATAAAGTATATTATAAACACACTAAAATATAGTGATTTTAACGTGCTTGGAACAGAGATAGAGTTTGGAAAAAACAAAGAATTTGATCCAATAAAGATAGAATTAGAAGATGGAAAAAGTGTAGAGATAATAGGAAAGATAGACAGAATAGATATAGCTGAAAATCAAAAAGGAAGATATGTAAGAATAATAGATTACAAATCATCTGTAAAAAATATTGATTTAAATGAGGTTATGGCAGGAATACAAATTCAGCTTTTAACATATCTAGATGCAGTATCAAAAAAAGAAGATGCCAGCTTAGCAGGGACACTATATTTTAATTTAATAGAACCTGTAATAAAATCAAAAAATAAACATTTAACTGAAGAAGAATTAGAACAAGAGATACGTAATAATTTTAAAATGAATGGCTTAATATTAGGAGATGTAGAAGTTGTAAAGATGATGGATAAAAAGTTAGTAACAGGTCCATCAGATATTATTCCAGCAACCTTAGATAAAGAAGGAAACTTAAATGAAAATAAGCCAAATGTTTTAAAAAAGGATGAATTTAAGATTCTTCAAAATAAAGTTGAAAAGATAATAAAAGAAATTTCAAAAGAAATACTAAGCGGAAAAATAGCACAATATCCAATATATTTAGCTAAAAACAAAAAAACTACTTGTGATTTTTGTGAATATAAAGCAATATGCGGATTTGATTCAAAAATGTGTAATAATAAATATAATTATGTACCAAACTTAAAGAAAGAAGAAATACTTAAATAAATATTATATGGAGGGAAATATATGTCAGATTTATCAAATGAAAATATTATACATATTAAAAAAGATGGACTAGAATATATAGTATTTAAAAAACTTTTAGAGTACAAAGATATTATTCATTGTTATACATTAAAACCAATAGATTTTGGTTCAAATAGTACATATAAACTTAATGAAGAAAAAATACAAAATGATTTAAAAAGACTATCAGAAGAATTAGGATTTGATATTAAAAACATATATAGACCAAAACAAACTCATACAGATGTAGTAGAAATTGCAGAAGAAGGATT